>Ga0070689_100001783_pt1 | contig 13820 bp, 12 predicted proteins | sample KBSS23HmetaG_FD_64669 | JGI IMG/M metagenome (GOLD analysis project Ga0070689, IMG submission 64669) | Switchgrass rhizosphere microbial communities from Kellogg Biological Station, Michigan, USA - KBS S2-3H metaG | ecosystem: Host-associated > Plants > Roots > Rhizosphere ...
CTCTACGGCGTGCGCGTGGTGCAGGACGTCACCGAACGCAAGGAGGCCGAGGAGCGCCAAAAGCTCCTGATCGACGAGCTCAACCATCGTGTCAAGAACACACTGGCGACTGTGCAGTCGCTGGCGACCCAGACCGCGCGCGGCACTGATTCGCCCGAGGCGTTCCGCAAGGCGTTCGAGGGCCGCTTGATCGCGCTCAGCCAGGCGCACGATCAGCTCACGCGCCGCCACTGGAAGAGCGCGGACCTGCGCGACATCGTCGAGGGCGCGACCTCGCCACACCTCGCCGGCTCGCCGGAAGCGCCGGACCAGATCGCAATCGAGGGCGAGCCGATCACGGTGACGCCGCGGGTCGCGCTGACCTTGGCGCTCGGGCTGCACGAGCTCACAACCAATGCGTCGAAATATGGCGCGCTGTCGATGCCGTCGGGACATATCGACGTTCGCTGGCGGATCGAGCGTAGCGCCGCACAGCCGCCGTCGCTGTGGTTTGAGTGGCGCGAGCGCGGTGGGCCGAAAGTCGCGGCGCCGAAACGGCAGGGGTTCGGGACGCGCTTCATCAAGGGCAGCGTGGCGAGCGAGCTCAAAGGCCAGGCCAAGCTGGATTACGATCCGGCCGGCCTGGTCTGCACCATGGAAATCCCGCTCGACGCGGTTGTGCCGGACATCGACGGCAACGGGTAGGTCTACGCGCTGCCGCCACGGTAAAAGACCACGACGACGTGCTCGGCCTCGGCGAAGAATAGCCAGCGCTCGGTCAGTACGCCGGCAACCGCACTGAGTGCCGAAAGCGCCGCGATGGCGATCTGAATCGAATTCGGAAGATTCAGCAGCAACAGAAGTCCCCCCATGATCGGCAGCAGAAACAACAACGCCGCCGACACCCGGCGCAGCCGTTCGGCGTGACGCCGCGCCACCTGGTAGCCCATCTCCCGCATCACGAAGTTCGGCTGGGTGTGTGGCGGGTCGAGCGGCCGCACCGTGCCGAACCGGCCAAGCCCGGTCGCGGACTCGGCAGTATAGGTTTTCGCGGCGGTGTCGATCGCGGTCCAGTACAACCGTTTCAGGATCGCGCCGAACACGAGGGCGAGTATGGTTCCGGTCGCCGCCCAGCGCAGCTCATAACCGAACACGGCCAGAAGCAAATTCATCAGCACGCCGCCGGTCGCCAGCGCCAGCACCACGTAGACCGGCGCGACGAGCGGCTGGTTCCAGGCGCGGATGGTGGGCAGCGACGCGTAGATCATGCCGGTGCACCACACAGTGATTAGCGCGCACGGCACCGACAGAACCGCGCCGACGGCGAACTGGCCCGGCATAAATTCACCGAATACCCAGGCGAAGCCGAGTGCGGCGATTGGAATATAGGTCGCGATCGCGGCGGCGCCCTCGCGCGACAGCCATGACGACCGCCATTGCGACAGCGCGCGCCAGGCGCGCTCGGGCCGGCCGAGGTGAAGGGTCGAGCTCAGCAGCCCAATGGTGACGAGCGCGATGGCAAGGCCGAGGCCGAAAAAGCCAAGCATCGGATCGCGTGGCACGAGATTGAGCGCCGCAGCAGCGGCAAGCCAGAGCAGCAGGCCATAGCCGGCGCCCGATGCCGTGGTGAAGAGAATGACCGAATAGGCGGGATGCATCGGTTGAGTTCAGCGCGCCAGGGTCTTGTCGGCCCAGGCGAAGAACCGATCGGCGAGGGAGCCCGAGTTTGTCGCTGGCTGCTCGACGGCACGCGGCGCCGGTTGCGCGGTCTGGTCGCGGCGCGGGCGCGGCGGCAGGTATTTGTTGACCGGCTTAAATTCCATCTCCGGCAGCAGGTCGAAGCCCCCGCGCTCGCTGACGAGCTGCGACACGGCGCTGTCGGGATCGCCGAGATCGCCGAAATGCCGCGCGCCGGTGGGGCAGGCGCGCACGCAGGCGGGAACGCGATCCTCCGGCGCGAAGCTCTCGTTGTAGATGCGGTCGACGCACAGCGTGCACTTCTTCATCACGCCGTCATCGTAATCATACTCCCGTGCGCCGTAGGGACAGGCCCACGAGCACAGCTTGCAGCCGATGCAGGTGTCGGGGTTGACGAGGACGATGCCGTCCGACGCGCGCTTGTAAGATGCGCCGGTCGGGCAAACGGTGACGCAGGCCGGCGTCTCGCAATGCAGACAGGAGCGCGGGAAATGCACGGTGCGGCTCTCGGCGCCGTCGCCCACTTCATAAGAGTGCACGCGGTTGAGCCACGTGCCGTGAGGGTCGCTACCGTGGGCGTCCTGGTCGGTCAGCGGCGCGGAATAACCGCCGGCGTTCCATTCCTTGCAGCTTGTGGCGCAGGCCTGGCAGCCGACGCAGGTGTCGAGATCGATCACCAGCCCGAGCTTTTTTGCGGTGGTTTCCGGCAGGCTGGTCATGGCGCGGCCTCGGCGAGCGGCGGCGAATGCAGCGGCACGAACTGCGGCCAGGTTTCGCCAAACTCGTCGGGCGCCGCTCTCTCGATGCTGACGCGCAAATCATACCACGCCGCCTGGCCGGTGATCGGGTCGCTGTTGGAGAAGCGGTAGCCGCCCTCGCGCTCCGGCAGCAATTCCGTGATCAGATGATTGAGCAGGAAGCCGCGTGTGGATTCCGGCGCATCGGTGCCGAGCGCGGCGGCGCCGGCGCGCCGGCCGATCGCATTCCAGGTCCATACCGTGTCGAGATTGACCCCCTCCATCAGCCGGACTCGGCCCTTCACGCGGCCGATGGCGCTCTTGATCCAGACCCAGTCGCCGTCGGCGATGCCGAGTTTCCGCGCCCGCGCACGGTTCATATAAAGGGAATTTTCCGCCGTGATCTGCCGGATCCAGCCGTTGTGCGTACCCCACGAGTGATAGACGTGCATCGGCCGTTGCGTGATGGCCGAGAAGGTTTCATCTTCGCTCGGAGCGCCATCGAACGGCGGATACCAGAATGGAATCGGATCGAAGTATTTTTCGATCCGCGCGCGGTGCGTCGCCGGTGCCGTGACCGTGCCGTGGCCGCGCGCCGCTTGGCGGAATTTCTGCAACGGTTCGAGATAAAGCTGGAAGGTGATCGGGGCCGCGGCGCCGATGAAGCCGACGTCCTTGGCCCAATCCAGATAGGCCTTATTGGCGTGCTTGTAGTAGCGTTGCTCCGGCGCAAGGTGATGCTCATGGAAGCAGCCGCCAGCGATGTATGACTCGAGTTGCTTCGGGTTGGGCGCGCCGCGGCCATAGCTCTTGCCGTCGGTGCCACGAAAGCCTGCCAGCGAGCCGATGCCGGGGCTGCGCTCGTGGTTGACGATGTAGTCCGGGTAGCCGCCGGGATAGCGCGGGCTGCCGGTGTCGGTGACGAAGCCAGGCAATCCCAGCCGCGCGCCGAGATCGAGCAGCACGGTCTGGAACGGTCGAACGTCGCGGTCTGGTTCGACCACAGGCTGGCGGATCGCGTCGGCCGGCGCGTCGGTCCCGGAGATCGGCCGGTCGAGCAGCGAGATGCAGTCCCAGCGTTCCAGATAGGTGGTGTCCGGCAGGATCAAGTCGGCGTAGGCGATCATCTCCGACGAATAGGCGTCGGAGTAGATGATCTTCGGGATTTTGTATTCGCCGGTTTTTTCGTCTGTTGCGGTCAGATGGCGCAGCACAGCCGGAATGTTCATCGACGAATTCCAGCTCATGTTGGCCATGTACATGAACAGCACGTCGACCGGATACGGGTCGGCGGTCGCCGCGTTGGTGATCACCATGTGCATCAGGCCGTGGGCGGCGAGCGGCGCGTCCCAGGAATAGGCCTTGTCGATGCGCTGCGGCCTGCCGTCGGCGTCGACCAGCAGATCCTCGGGCCCTTGCGGGAATCCGAGCGGCGCGCCCTTCAACGGCGTGTTCGGTTGGCTCGGCCGCGCGGGCCGGTTCGGCGGCGGCGTCGGGCGCGGGAACGGCGCCTTGTAGCGAAAGCCGCCGGGGCAATCGATCGAGCCCAACACGATTTGCAGCAGATGCAGCATCCGGCAGGTCTGAAAGCCGTTGGAATGCGCCGAGATGCCGCGCATGGCGTGCATCGACACCGGACGTCCGACGGTTTTCTCATGGCGGCGGCCGTCGGTGTCGGTCCATGGCACGTCGAGCGTGATCTGTTGCTCGAATGCGGCATGCGCCAGTTCGCGGGCGATGCGTCGAATCGTTTCGGCCGGGATCGCGGTTGTCGCCGCGACCTTCTCCGGGCTGTATTCGTCGCTCAAGAAGCGCTCGGCGATCAAAGCAAAACTCGGCCGCGCCTGCCGGCCGTCGCGCAATTTGAGGGTTCCGACCAGGGCAGGCGAAATGCCGGCGCGCGTGGCATCGACGAGCACGCCGGTGGCTTTGTCGAGCGCGAGCGGCTTGCCGTCCGCATCGCGCGCGAACAATCCGTGGTCGGGGGCCTGCGGGTCGTCGATCACCAGCCAATGAGCATTGGTGAAGCGAACGAGATAATCGAGGTCGATCTTCTGCGCATGCATCAATTCGTGGATCAGCGCACCGATGAACAGTCCATCAGTGCCAGGCCGGATGCCGATCCATTCGTCGGCGATCGCACCATAGCCGGTGCGGATCGGATTGACGGCGACGACCTTGACGCCTTTTTGCTTGAGCTTGCCAAGCTCGATCTTCAGCGGATTGGAGGCGTGATCCTCCGCTACGCCGAACAGCATGAAGTACTTGGTGTGCTCCCAGTCCGGCTCGCCGAACTCCCAGAACGAACCGCCGAACGTGTAAAGGCCGGCCGCCGCCATGTTGACCGAGCAGAAGCCGCCGTGGGCGGCAAAGTTCGGTGTGCCGTATTGCTGCGCGAACCAGCCGGTCAGCGCTTGGCTCTGGTCGCGGCCGGTGAAAAACGCGAGCTTGCTCGGGTCGCGAGCGCGCACGTCCTTGAGCCAGTCGGTCGCGGTTTCCAGCGCTTCGGTCCAGCTGATCTCCGCGAATTCGCCGCAGCCGCGCGGCCCGACACGCTTCATCGGCGCACGAAGCCGCGCCGGCGACGTATGTGTCATGATGCCGGCCGAACCTTTGCCGCAGATTACCCCGCGGTTGACCGGATGATCGCGGTTGCCGTCGATGTAGCGGACGCGGCCATTCTTCAGGTGCACCCGGATGCCGCAGCGGCAGGCGCACATGTAGCAGGTAGTGGTCTTGATCTCGTCGGCGGACGGCTCGGACAGCGCAATGTCCGGTTCATGGTGTGCCATCGCGCTGCGCTCCGCCTGGGCCGTAAAGGAAACGTCCACGCTTCGCCGCGGGCATCCCTTGGAATGTTATTCTCCTTTTAACAGTGCCATCGTCATCGGCTCCAGACAACGGCCCTCGCTTTCGCGAGCTGTGGGGCAGCTATGGCTATCGGTAATGCGCCGGTTCGGCGCGCCGGCAGGCGGCGGCGGTGACAGGCTGTCTAAGACCGGATGCTCATCAGGGTTGGGTTGGTGGACCTGAGCGGGATCGAACCGCTGACCTCCTCATTGCGAACGAGGCGCTCTCCCAGCTGAGCTACAGGCCCCAACCGCGGGCGCACGGTCCATTCGGGCGCCCGTATCAAGTGGTCGCCATTTACGGCGCGGGGTGGGGAGAGTCAAGAATTGGCCGGTGCAAGGCCGTTTTGGCCGCTTGTTTGGCTGGAGTTGAGCCGGTAGTTTGGCCCGTCTCGGCGAACCCCACCCATGCGCGCCCTTTTCCTGGTCATTGATCTAATTCTGCAGTTGTACATCTGGCTGCTGATCGCGGCGGCAGTGCTGTCTTGGCTGGTCGCTTTCAACGTCGTTAACGCGCGAAACCAGTTTGTCGCCATGGCTGGCGACTTCCTCTATCGGGTGACAGAGCCGGTCTTGCGCCCGATTCGGAACATGCTTCCCAATCTCGGGGGCATCGACATCTCGCCCGTTGTGGTGATTTTCATCATCATTTTCCTGCGCTATGTGATCGCGCTTTACATTATTCCGAACGTTTACTGACCTCATGCCATCGCTGCGGCCCTGGACCGTCGCAGCCGGCGGGCTTTCAATCGTGGTGCGACTGACGCCGCGCGGCGGACGCGACGCCATCGACGGCATCGAGCAGCGTGCCGACGGACAATGCGTGCTCAAAGCGCGGGTTCGCGCCGCCGCGACCGAAGGCAAAGCGAATGACGCATTGATCGGCTTGCTGGCCCATTCGGTCGGCGTCCCACCGCGCGACGTCCGGCTCGTCTCGGGCGCGAGTGCGCGCATCAAACGGCTGACCATTGCGGGCCACGGCCCAACGCTCGCCGCGGCGCTGGAGAAGATTTCCGGCGTCGGCTAGAGAAGACGTCATGAGCGCACGCCTCATCGACGGCAAGGCCATCGCGGCGGAGCTTCGCGCCAAGGTCGCGGCCGAAGTGAAACGCCTGTCGACGCAACACGGCGTCACGCCGGGGCTCGCGGTCGTGCTCGCCGGCAACAACCCGGCGAGCGAGTCCTACGTCGGCAGCAAGGCCAAGGCCACCAAAGAGGCCGGCATGATGTCGTTCGACCACCGCTTGCCGGACAGCGTGAGCCAGGCCGAACTGATGGCGCTGGTGAACAAGCTCAACGCCGATCCGGCCGTGCACGGCATCCTGGTGCAATTACCGCTGCCGCAGCAGATCGACGCCCAGCACGTGCTCGGCGCCATCGATCCGAGCAGGGACGTCGACGGCTTCCATCCGGTCAACGCCGGGCGGCTCGCTTCGGGCCTGCCGGCGCTGGTGCCCTGCACGCCGCTCGGTTGCATCTTGCTGGCGAAGGCCGTGCATCCGTCGCTCACCGGCTTGGAGGCGGTGGTGATCGGCCGCTCCAACATCGTCGGCAAGCCGGTCGCGCAGTTGCTGCTCGCCGAAAACGCGACCGTTACGATTACCCATTCCAAGAGCCGCGATCTGCCAGCGGTGTGCCGCAGGGCCGATCTGCTGGTGGCCGCGATCGGCCGGCCGGAGATGGTGCGCGGCGATTGGATCAAGCCGGGCGCGACGGTGATCGACGTCGGCATCAATCGCGTGCCGGGCCTGGGCGGCAAGTCGAAGCTCGTCGGCGACGTGAACTTCGCCGAAGCCTCGCAGGTCGCCGGCGCGGTCACACCGGTGCCGGGCGGTGTCGGTCCGATGACCATCGCCTGCCTGATGGTCAATACGGTGCGCGCGGCCTGCGCCATCGCCGGCCTGCCCGCCCCGGCGGTTTGAACCGACGGTTCTCTGGATCAACATCTGAAAACAAAAAGCCCGGCACAGGCCGGGCACGGACGTCGCGCGATTCAATCGCGGATCAGTTGTTCCAGGCGAAGGCGACCTTCTCGAGGCTCTTGTCGCCGAAGCGCTCCGAGGAGCGCGCGACCGCCTTGCCGCCCAGCGCCTTATAGAACTCCACCGCCGGATCGTTGTCCGACAGCGCCCAGATCACCAGCGACTTCAACCCGCTCTGGGCGAGATCCCGGCGCGCCGAGGAGAACAGCCGACGGCCGAAGCCCAGGCCTTGATACTCCGGGCGCAGATAGAGTTCGTAGATTTCGCCGTCGTAGAACAGGCTCCGCGCGCGGTTGCGGCCGTAGTTGGCGTAGCCGGCGACCTTGTCGCCGAAGGCGAGGATGGCGATGCGACTGCCTTTTCGGATCGCGCTGTCCCACCAGTCCGCGCCGCGGCGCGTTACCAGCTTTTCAAGTTCGACACCGGGGATGACGCCCTGATACGCCCCCCGCCACGCCTCGTCGTGCGTGTCGGCAACGGCGGCTGCGTCGGACGCCTTGGCCCGACGAATCTCGATCAGGACAGTGCTCATGTGGGAATATGAGCAAGCGATTCAGTTGCCTTCAAGTCCTACGTTTAACCAAGCGTTCACGATGTGGATTACTGACCCTCAGTGTCCCAAGACAATACACAGGGGTATGAGCAAACCGGCAACCTGCCTGGGTTTGTACAGGATGTGGCTTCGATGACACGCGCTGGCGCGAAATTGCTGTGCGGACTCCTGATGATGCTCGTGTTCAGTGTCGAACCAGCGCGCGCACAAAATTCGAGCGGTCCACAGGGCCCGGAAGAAGGAGTGATTCGCCGGCAGAGCTGGCTTATTCCGGCACAGGATCGCAGCACAATGATGTGGACAACGGTCTTTCGTCCGCCCGGCAATGGTCCGTTTCCGCTCGCGGTGATCAATCACGGCTCGACGCAGAACGAACTGCGGAGGGCCGGCTATGCCGCGCCGCAATACACCGCGTTGACGGAATGGCTGGTTGCGCACGGCTATGCGGTCGCAGTGCCCCAGCGTCCCGGTCATGGCAAGACCGGTGGAACCTATTACGAAGATCAGGGCGGCTGCGCCAACGCGGACTTCCGCAAAGCGGGACTCAACACCGCAGCTTCGATCGCGGCGGCGATCGATTTCATGATCCATCAGCCGTTCATCCGGAAGAACGGTGTTATCGCCATTGGCCAGTCAGCCGGCGGTTGGGGTGTGCTGGCCCTGGCCAGTCAGAACTACCGGCCGGTCAAAGCGGTGATCGCCTTTGCGCCCGGCCGTGGCGGTCGCATCGACGGCGTGACCGGCCGCAACTGTGCGCCGGACCGGCTGGTGGCGGCGGCTCGTCAATTCGGCGAGAAGACCAGGATACCGTCGCTCTGGATCTACGCGGAAAACGACGGCTTTTTCCCGCCGGAACTGTCGAAGAAGCTGGTGGAGGGATTTCGGATGGCCGGCGGCCGCGCCGACTTTCATCTTCTGCCGCCGGTCGGCAGCGACGGCCACGAATTGATCCGCTCAAGCGAAGGAGCGGTGCATTGGGCGCCGCTCCTCGAAAAATTTCTCAATAACGCGCGATAAAGGTCAACCGACGGCTTCGGCTTCCTTGCTGCGCTCGCTGCGTTTGCGGTCGGTGGGGTCGAGTAGCTTCTTGCGCAGCCGAATCGACTTCGGCGTGACCTCGACCAGCTCGTCGTCCTCGATATAGGCCAGCGCCTTTTCCAGCGACATGCGGATCGGCGGGGTGAGCCGCACCGCCTCATCCTTGCTGGTGGTACGGATGTTGGTGAGCTGCTTGCCCTTGAGCACGTTGATCTCAAGGTCATTGTCGCGGGTGTGCTCGCCGACGATCATGCCGCGATACACCTTCCAGCCGGGCTCGATCATCATCGGCCCGCGGTCTTCGAGCTTGAACATGGCGTAGGCGACCGCTTCGCCCTGTTCATTGGAAATGAGCACGCCGTTGCGGCGGCCGGCGATCTCGCCTTTGTGCGGCGCGTAAGCGTGGAACAGCCGGTTCATGATTGCGGTGCCGCGCGTGTCGGTCAGGAGTTCGCCCTGGTAGCCGATCAGGCCCCGGGTCGGGGCGTGAAACACCAGGCGGATCCGGTGGCCGCCCGACGGCTTGAGCTCGATCAGGTCGGCCTTGCGCTCCGACATCTTCTGCACCACCACGCCGGAATGGATTTCGTCGACGTCGATCACCACCTCTTCGATCGGCTCCTCGAGCCCGCCCGCCTCGTTGCGGCGGAGCAGAACCTTGGGGCGCGACACCGACAGCTCGAAGCCTTCGCGCCGCATGGTTTCAATGAGAATGCCGAGCTGCAATTCCCCGCGGCCGGCGACCTCCATCGAATCCTTGTCGTCGGATTCTCGGACGCGGAGCGCGACATTGCCCTCGGCCTCGCGCAACAGCCGGTCGCGGATCATGCGCCCGGTGACCTTGGTGCCTTCGGTGCCGGCGAGCGGCGAATCGTTGACGCGGAACGTCATGGCGAGCGTGGGCGGATCGATCGGCTGCGCGTGGATCGGCGTCTCGATCACGGGATCGCAAATGGTGTGGGCGACGGTGGCGTTGGGCAGTCCGGCGAGAGCGACGATGTCACCGGCCTCCGCCTCCTCGACCGGAACCCGTTCGAGGCCCCGGAAGGCGAGCACCTTGGTGATGCGGCCGGTCTCGACAAGCTTGCCGTCGTAGTCGAGCACCTTCACCGCCTGGTTCGGCTTCACCGAGCCTGAGCTGATGCGGCCGGTGACGATGCGGCCGAGATAGGGATTGGCCTCCAGGATGGTGCCAAGCAGCCGGAACGGCCCCTCTTCGACCGTGGGCTGCTTGACGTGGCGCAGCACCAGATCGAACAGCGGCTTCATGCCATCCGCTTGCGAGCCGTCGAGGCTCGTGGCCATCCAACCCAGCTTGGCCGAACCGTACAAAATCGGGAAATCGAGCTGCTCGTCGGAGGCGTCGAGCGCCGCGAACAGGTCGAACACCTCGTTCACCACCTCGACCGGGCGGGCGTCGGGACGATCGACCTTGTTGATCACGACGATGGGCTTCAAACCCATCTTCAGCGCCTTGGACACCACGAACTTGGTCTGCGGTAACGGACCTTCGGCGGCGTCCACCAGCACCAGCGCGCCGTCAACCATGTTCAAAATTCGTTCGACCTCGCCGCCGAAATCGGCGTGTCCCGGGGTGTCGACGATGTTGATTCGGGTGTCCTGGTAGAGAATCGAGGTCGCCTTGGCGAGGATGGTGATGCCGCGCTCGCGTTCCAGATCGTTGGAATCCATCGCCCGTTCGGCGACCTTCTGATTCTCGCGGAACGAGCCCGATTGCTGCAAAAGGCGGTCAACCAGCGTGGTTTTGCCGTGGTCGACGTGAGCGATAATGGCGACGTTGCGAAGGTTCATGACCGTCCGAAATGGCAAAAGCGGGCCTTAAGTGGCCCGCGTTGGTGCCTAATAGGGTGCTGTTGCGCCGCAATATAGCGATGGATTACAGCGACGCAACCGCTGCGAGGGGCCGCGGTGACAGGTCTTGCACGGCGCGGCGGTCGGAAATGGCGAGCTGGGCCCGCTCGACCGACAGGGCATAGGCCATCATGGCCGTTTCATCGAGAGTGCCGGCCTCGACCTCGTGGATCATGTCGCCCTGAATGGTGTCGATCTCCGCCTGCAGGTCGTCGAGCGCCTTGATCGAATCCGCGCTACGGGCTGCCTTGGCGATCTGCAGCAGCCGTTCGAGTGTGTGGAGCTTGCGGACACGATCATCCGCCTTGCTGTAGCTCAGCAGTCCGGCAAAGCCGGAGCCGAGCACCGACATCGCCATCAGGCCCCAATAAAGCAAATCGCTGTAGCGATCGAAGAACGTCTTCAACTCGCCGTCGAGATAGGCCGCGGCGCCCGGGTGCACGGGGACGGCGGCGTCCTTGTCGGTGTCCGGCTTCTCGATCTTGGCCGCCGACGGCAGCTCCGCCGCAAGGGTCTGCCGGATCGCAAACAGGTGTTTGGTGAAATCGGCGGTGACCTGCTCGCTCAGGCTCTTTCGCGCGACGATGAAGTGATGCACCTCGATGGTGTCGACGCTTTCCTCCGGCCGCTGCGGCGATCCGCCAAAGGCGCCGGCCTTGATCTCACTCGACTCGTAGACCGGCTCGCGTTCGGCGATGGCCTCGGCGGCGTTGATCGCCAGAAACGTCGGCGCCTCCTTGCCACGCGTGGCGGCGGCGATGGCGTCGGCAGTGATCGGGCTTCCGACCGGGCCGACCGACATGATGACGTCGACGTTGCTGTCCCGGATCGCCGACGAGACATTGTTCGGGTCGAACTGGACGACGCTGATCTTGCCGGCTGCGTTGGGCTTCTTGAGATCGTCGGAGGACAGCATCACGATTTGGTCGGGGGAGATGCGGTACTGCCGCAGGATCACCTTGAGAAGTTCGATGTTACGCGGCGACCGCCCGATCACGCCGAGACGCTTGCCGACCATCTGATCTATCTTATCGATCGTGCCGGCCTTGTCGGGCTCTTCGGCGTCGTCATCGGCGGCTGATGCCGCTTTGCCCTTGGCGGCCTTGCCCTTCGCCGCCTTGCTCTTGACGGCCGGCTTGGCCTGGGCCGCGGCTTTGCCTTTGGCAGGTTTGCCCGTTGCGGCTTTGGCCGGCTCGGCGGGACTCGGCACGATGAATACGACCACGTTCTTGCGCAGGATGGCGATCGCCTGACCGGTCTTGGGCATCCCGGAATCGCGGCGGACCACCGCGAGGTCGGCCTGACCGTTATCGATGGCCGCTGCGGCGTCCGTCGGCCCGCCGTCGAGGATCTTGATTTGCAGTCGGACGTTGGCCTGTTCGCGCGAAAGCTGCGCGGCGATCGACTGGACAACGCGGGTATCTTCGCTGTTGGGCGGGCCGACCGCGATGGTCAACTCGGTCGGCTGATTCAAAAGAAGATAGGCGACCGTCCCGGCGCCGCCGCACAGCAGGGCTGCCGCAATGATCATGAGCCAAGTGTGCCGCAGCATGATTCTGACGCGGCGGCTCAATCCTCTCGGGCGTGCATCGGGGCTCATCGGTGTGACCGGCGGGTTCGAAAGTCTGAACAGGCGGCGCAACGCAACTCGCATGGAACGATCATACCATGGCCGGTTAAAACCGGTTGCCAGGGTCTGACCGAACCAACGCGCAAACGAACCCTTTGGGTCCTGCTATATTGTCCCTTCAAGCACGCTTCAGGTTCAAACTGTTCGAAAGGACTGGCAAAATGGCTCAAAAACTAACGGGACCGGCGAAGGCCGACGCGCTCCGCAAGCTCAGCGGCTGGAGCGAGGTTTCGGGCCGGGACGCCATCACGCGGAAGTTCGTATTCAAGGATTTCAACCAGGCCTTCGGTTTCATGACCCGGGCGGCGCTCATTGCTGAAAAGATGGATCACCATCCCGAGTGGTTCAATGTCTACAAGAACGTCGAAGTGACGCTGTCCACTCATGACGCCGGCGGCGTGACCGAGCTCGACATCAAGCTCGCCACCGAGATGGACAAGCTAGCCGGAAGCTGACGGCCTCTTGTGGGCACGCTGTTCCATGACCATTTGCGGGTACGATGGCGATGAGTGACGACGAAAGCTTGAAGCGTGACGAAGCCAGTGTGCTGCGCAATTTCTGGCGCAAGCTTGGCGGTGTCTTGGCCCAGGCCCCGTTCGCCGAGGAAGTGCTCACCATCTACTACTGCGCGTTCGATCGTCAGACGCCGACCTATGTGCGGGTCGCGCTGGTCGCCGCGCTCGCCTACTTCATAGACCCGTTTGATTTGTTGCCGGACATGCTGCCGGTCATCGGCCTGACCGACGATGCCGCCGTGATTGCTACCGCGACCAAGCTCGTGTGGGACCAGATCAAACCGGAGCATCGCGATGCCGCGCGCGATGCCCTGGCGCGGATGAACAAAGCGTCCGAGACCTGAGCGCCGTTATGGTTTCAACACGACTTTACCCATCACCTTGCGTCCGGCGATGTCCTTGAGCGCCTGCGCCGCGTTTGCCAGCGGATACGCGGCATGCACATGGGCGCTGAGCTTTCCCTCGGCGCACCAGCGCACCAGATCGGCGGTGTTGGCGCGATGCGCAACCGGTTCGCGTTCGGTCCAGGAACCCCAGAACACACCGCGGACGTCGCAGCTTTTCAGCAGCACCAGGTTGAGCGGCAGCTTCGGAATCTGTCCCGCGGCGAAGCCGACCACGAGATAACGGCCGTACCAGGCGAGCGAGCGCAACGCCGGCTCGGCGTAGCGGTCACCGATCGGGTCGTACACCACGTCGATGCCGTGATCGCCGCCGAGCCTTTTCAGCCCGTCGCGCAGATCGCCGCTGGCGTAGTTCACGCCGTCGTCGGCGCCGTGCTGCCTGGCAAAGTCGAGCTTGTCGTCGGATGAGGCACAGGCGATGACGCGAGCGCCCATCAACTTGCCGAGCTCGACGGCGGCGAGGCCGACGCCACCCGAGGCGCCGAGAACGGCCAGCGTCTCGCCGCCCTGCAATCCGGCGCGATCCTTCAGCGCGTAATAGGAGGTGCCGTAGGTGACGATCA
>Ga0070689_100001784_pt1 | contig 13819 bp, 16 predicted proteins | sample KBSS23HmetaG_FD_64669 | JGI IMG/M metagenome (GOLD analysis project Ga0070689, IMG submission 64669) | Switchgrass rhizosphere microbial communities from Kellogg Biological Station, Michigan, USA - KBS S2-3H metaG | ecosystem: Host-associated > Plants > Roots > Rhizosphere ...
GACCATGAAGAAGTCGACGTCGGTGATCCGCTTCTTCGACACGCACCGGTGGCTGCTCTCCGACCCCCGCTTCGAGAAGGAGGCCCACCTCCAGCTCGGGATCGCGCACCGCACGCTCACGGCGACCAAGGCCAAGGCGGCACGCGCGCGCGCCGCACTCGCGCGCCGGCAGGCGCAGGCCGACCGCAAGCGGCTGCTCGCGTCGCTCGAGCGCTCGCCCCAGAAGGCGATCTGCCACGTGTTCGGCGCCTACTGCGGCGAGGCTCTCCGGGTCGCCCGCTGCGAGTCCGGCTACAGCGTGGAGGCCCAGAACGGCCAGTACCTCGGTCTCTTCCAGATGGGGACGAGTGAGCGCCGGCTCTTCGGCCACGGCGTGTCCGCGCTCGAGCAGGCTCAGGCGGCCTACCGCTACTTCGTGCGCTCGGGTCGCGACTGGAGCCCCTGGTCGTGCAAGCCGTGGTACTGAGCTCATCGCACGAAACATGCGCAAAGTGCGGGACCCGGGGTGTCGGCCGGGTTCCCACCGCGCGCGATCGCTGGTAGTAGATCGACCGTGCCCTTCTGGCGGAAGCCTGACCGCCTCAGGCCTCTCGACGAGGCGGCCGCCTATGCGCGCTGCCACGGTGACCGTGACGAGTCGGTCCGCATCGTTCAGCTTCCACCCCGCCGCGCGCGCTACGACCTCCTTGCGACGGGAGAGGAGATCCGGCGGCGATTCGAGGAGCGGATCGACGGCCGCGACCCCGAGACGGCGCTCACTCCCACCCCGCCCGCGACCGCCTGAGCCGCTCTCGGCGAGCTCCCGCCGACCCGGGCGCTCGCAAGCAGTCCGCTACACTCCGCGTTCGCCACGGCCCATTCGTCTAGTGGCCTAGGACACCGCCCTCTCACGGCGGCGGCACGGGTTCGAATCCCGTATGGGCCTTAGCCCGACACACACTGGAAGGACGCAAACCCCGTAGCCATGCGGGGTTTGCCCGCCCCGGGAGTGTCCCGGCGCTTTCCGGCCGATCGACGCAACCGAGGCAGTGATCTACGCGGACGCGGGTCGCCGCGAGCACCGGACGTTCGGTGGGGTAGTCGGCTCAGCGCCGCCCGAGCAGACGCCGCCACCATGGGGGCTCGTCCTCTGAACCTTCGAGACTGTCGAACACGCGCGCTTGCACGTCTCGATGGATCCGCTCCGCCTCCAGTCGATCCCTTGCGGGTTCGTAGACCCGTTCCAACTGCGGGTCGTACGCGACGTAGCCATGGCGGTCGAACACGGGCAAGTACTGCTCGACGGCTGCGAGTGCTGGGGCCGGGTCGTCCGCCCCGTACGACCAGCTCATCGTGATGGTGACGCCGTCGATGTCGATCACGACGGGCCGCTCGTTCTCGTATCCCATCTGGAGCCAGAAGCCCTTCCCCGCCCCGGAACCGTTCACTCCCAAGTCCGGGTCGACGGCTTGGAGGTCGGCGACGAGTCGGCGGAGGTCCCGTTCCTCGTCCGCAGTCGGCTCTCGTTCGTCGAGCCGCTCGTAGGCTTCAGCGGGGTCGCCTTCGCTCTTGGGGATCAGGTGGAGGTCGTAGCTCATACCTACCGCCCGACGAGGCGGGCGAAGAACGACCGTCGTGGCGACTCATCCCACTGCGCGGCCGTCGGGCCGTCAACGTCCAGTTCGGCATCGCGCTCGATGGCGATCTTCGCGGCTTGGCCGAGCGTGATGAACCCGAGGTCGCGGCCTTCGTCGGCGGTCGAGCCGTCGTCGAGATGCAGGTAGGCGCGGCCGATCTGGCCGTCGTACGTCCCGTCGCCCTCGTCCTCGGACTTGAAGTAGACGACTCGCATCTTCGCCCTACGTACCCAGTTCGTCCGCGCGCCACGCCCTGCTCCAGCGGCAGAGGTCGGACGCGCGTGCGCACCCTGCCGATCACACTCGATCACTGCTCTGGACACCGCCGCAGCGGTCGGGTCGCTTCGGTGGATCGCGAGTGAGTTCGAGTCGCCGCGAACCCGAAGACTCGCAGGATTCGGGCTCGAATCTACGCGGGGCTGGGAAGACGCGCTCGTCTTGAGAGCAATTCCTCGAGGCGCAAGGCGCGAGGCTTCGTGTGCTCTCGCGGAGATGCGTAGTTCATACGCAGATCCTCCGTGTTCGCCCCGATTACATGCGGCCGCGGCCGCGACAGAGTCGCGTCATACGCGCGGCTGGTCGGCCGTGCGGGGAGGAGATGGGCGAGGCGCTGAGGTATGGCTGAGCACTCGGTCCACCTGCTACACGCGGGCTGGAGGTCAAGGTTTCCGCTCGTCGAGAAGCTCGCCTCCGCCCGCGTCGACGTCGTCCTCTTCTCGGGCGCGATCGCGCTCGTTGCCGTGCACGCCGCCGTCGACTCGTTCATCGTGCCCGAACCTGGCACTGGTGCCGACGATCATCTCCTGCGCGGGCTCGCCACCCTCGCCGTGCTTGCGCTTGCCGCCGCCGCATACCCGCGGCTACGTGCAGGGGGACGGGCCGCGCTGTCCGCGTTCCTCGGCCTGCTCGCCCTCGAGGGGGCGGGGCTCGCGATCGCGGACGCCCGTGCGGTCGGCGCCCGCGGCGAGGACTGGACCGGGTTCCTCCTCCTGCCGCTCGGACTCGCACTTATCGGGAGCGCGGCGATTCTCTTGTGGCGCTCGCGCAAACCGGGGCGGCCCCGTTACCTCCGGCGAGCCGGAATCGCAGCTGTCGCGGTACTCGCCGTCTACTGGCTCGTCATTCCGGTCGCGATCGGGATCCTCGCCACGCACCGACCACGAGCGGACGTCGCCGTAGCCGACCTCGGCCGCCCATACGAAGAGGTGACGATCCGGACGAGCGACGGCCTCAACCTTGCCGCCTGGTACCTCCCCTCTCGCAACGGCGGCGCCATCCTCTCCTACCCAACTCGCCAAGGGAAGCTGCCGCAGGCGCGGGTGCTCGCCCTGTACGGCTACGGCGTCCTCCTCCTCGATGCGCGGGGCTACGACGGCAGTGAGGGAGACCCCAACGTGTTCGGCTGGGACGGCGCCAAGGACATCGACGCCGCGATCGCCTGGCTGCAAACACGGCCCGACGTGAGAGACGACCGGATCGGTGGCATCGGCTTCTCCGTCGGTGGCGAGATGATGCTCCAAGCCGCCGCATCGAACACCGGGCTGCGGGCAGTCGTCTCCGAAGGTGCGGGTGTGCGCTCCGTCCGCGAGCACCTTCTGCGCGGCCCGCGCGGTTGGTTCTCGCTCCCCGAGATCGCCGTCCAGACGGCCGCTGTCACCGTGATGAGCGGCACTCCTCCACCGCCCTCCCTGACCAACCTCGTCGATCGAATCGCTCCGAGGCCGCTCCTCCTGATCTACGCGGGGCGCGGCGGCGGCGGGGAGGAGCTGACGCCGAACTACTACGACGCGGCAGCAGTGCCCAAGGTGCTGTGGAGGATCGACGAGGCCGGGCACACGGGCGGCTTCCAGGTCCGCCCCCGCGAGTACGAGGAGCGCGTCGTCGGGTTCTTCGATCGCGTGCTGCTTGAGCGGAGTTGAGCGAACCTATGCAGCCGGAGGCCGCCGGGATCGATCTCCATTGGCTACCGCTCGGCGCCGGCCATTCCGTCCCACTGGCCGCGAAGGTCTTCCGACTCACTGGCAAGGGGATGGGATGAACCTCGCCCCACGCAATCGCGCGGCGCGGATGGCGGCGACCCTCGCCGCGATCGGCTTCGCCTCGCTCGCAGTGTTCCAGCTCGCCATCGCTGCCGGCGCACCGTGGGGGCACGCCGCCTGGGGTGGTGAGAACGCGCACCTCTCCGCAGCTCAGCAGGGCGCGAGCGCAGTCGCTGCCGTCATCTACGTTGCCGCGGCACTATGCGTGCTCTGCCGGGCCGGCGTCGTCTCGCGTGCGCGCAGCGATGCTGCCATCGTCCGCTGGGGAACCTGGTTCTTTGCCGCCGCGATGGCGATCGGCGCCCTGCCCAACTTGGCATCGCAGAGCCGCTGGGAGAACTTCATATTCGGGCCACTCGCCCTCGTCCTTTCCGCCTTGTGCTTTGTGGTCGCCCGCCGCGCGGCCACACACCGCGGACGCCCCCACGCCGCGGCGCGATGACAGCTCGGCCTCTGCGCTCGTCCAAGTCGTACGCGCAGGCACGCAGTCCCGCTGAGACGTTCGCGCCGCAGGATGCGTATCGGAACCGGGTGAAGATCCGGTGTCCCTATGAGTTGGCGGCAAGGCGGCGCGAGCGTCGGGCTGCACTCCGGGACGAGGGGGCGGCGGACTCGTGGAGTGGTCGGCGACGGCGCACTGTGGCTGGCGCCGTGGTCTGCGAGCGTCAGAGGCGTCTGCGCACGCGCCACTGTTCGTCGGGAGTCAACAGCTCTCTCTTCCTCGTTGTTAGCAAGGCCGATACCCGAATCCCGTCGAACCGCCGCCCTAGACGAACCCGGCCGACGTGCTCCTGCGGAGCGTGGCGCGGAGCTTGGCGAGCCTGCCGAAGCACGTCGCAGAACAGGCGCCGAGTGCGTAGCTCGGCGTTGCGATGGGACACGGGGGCGGTGGCGTGGGCAGAGCCCGAGAACCCTGTCCGGGTGACGTAAGTGTCCGGCTGTCGGGGTAGCTTCGTGTGCACCAATGACGGTAGTGAGGCAGATCGGCCGTGCGACAGCCATCGTGGCTTTGATCGTTCTCGTGCTACCGGCTTCCGGCCAGACGCGGCTGCCACCCGAGGACGACGGCTCGACCTACACCTGGCCGGGAGCGACTCTCGTGAGGGTCGATGTCCAGCCGTGGGGCGGGGGCTACGTTCGAAGCACGCCCTATCTGATCGACTGCCCGCTCGCGTGCATCCGCCCCCTCGCACCGGGACGCGAGTTGGTGCTCACGGCGTACCCGACCTCGGGCTTCACGTTCGAGTCGTGGACCGGCGCCTGCGAAGGTCAGCCAAATCCCTGCAAGCTGAGCACGTCTGGCGCGGCCGCTGATGTCACCGCGGTGTTCAGTGGCTTCTACGTGCCGCCAGCTGCTCCGGGTCCGGCGAGTCCCGCTCTGATTGTCGGTGTCTCCGGTGACTGTCCCGGTTGCGTGGCGTCGGCGGTCGGGACCGGGTTCCATCCGAACAGCTCGATCACGCTGCACGTGGAGATCAGCAGCCCGTTCACCGGCAGCACCGACATACCCGATTTCGCCATGACGGACGGCAACGGCTCGTGGTCCTTCACGGGGACGATCCCCTGCGACTTCGGAGACGGGCCGTTCGTCGGGCAGTTCATAGAGGACGTCATCGCGACGGACGCGGAAGGCGCCTCCGCGTCGGGCCACCTCACGGCCAACTGCGTCTAGCCGGGTCACCGGACTCCGAGTACCTTGCCGCCGGGCCCGCGGATGAGAGCCGCGCCGGACCTTCGCGTCGTCCACCGCACCGCACGCGCCCCGGTTCGGGCGCCCGCGCCGCCGCTAATCGGGACGAAGCTCAACGACGGCGCGCGCTCGCGAACGTCGCGGGCGGACGCGTCAGTCGTCGGCGTCTTCCTGATCGCCTTCCTGTCTCGGGTCGGCGTCCGGGTCTTCGAGAGGATGCTCGTCCCGGTCGTCCTCGTTCTTCTCCTGCTGCGTTCCGCCGTAGCCGTGGTCGCCAGGATCCTGTTGGCGTTCTGGGGTCGACATGTTGCCTCCGTCCATGCGAGGAACCAAGAGGTACCCGGCGCGACGTCGATCGAAACTGACGCGGCTCCGGGATCGAGGTGCCTCGCGCCGTCACTCCTTCTGAGGATCCTCGTCTCCCCACAAGACCGAGTTCCCCCTCTGCTGCAAGGCCTGGCTCAAACCCAGAGCCGCCAGAAAGTCGTGCCCACCCGATGTCGACGTCAAACCTCCGACGGACGGTCGACGACGCAGACCCGCGATACGCGCACACGCGAGCAGCGGCGGCTCATTCAGCTCCAGGCCTCAGGGGCCTGGACGCCGTCGGCGTTACGCCCGGTGGGCGCGCTTCACGCGTGCGAGCTCGGCGACGCGCTCGGAGTGCATGCGACGTGCTCGGCGTGCAGCCGGTGAGAGCTTCCAACGCCATCGCTTCAGTGCGAAGGTCATGTCGTCCTCATCGGCGGCCCGGCGCGGTGGCACGCCTCCCCGGCAGGCGAGTCGATGCCGTCCGATCCGCCAGCGCCGTCGAGCGGGCCCGACGGCGGCCCGCCGTGCGCGGACGTTCAGTGCGGGACGACGCCGTCGCCGAGCGTGATCCGGCCGTCGCGGAGAATGTCCGCGCGGAGACCGGCGCGGTGCACGAGCGGGCGGATGATCCCGGGCCGCGTGAGCCGCTCGAGGTGGGAGCACGGCTCGGCCAGCCTGCGCCCGATGCATTCGGCCGTCCCGACGGTGAAGCGCCGGCCGACGAGCGTGTTCAGCGCGATGCCGCGCGTGACGACGTTCCGGCGTGCCTCCACCCACGGCAGGTCGACGTCTTCGAGCGCCTGCTCCTCGACGAGCGTCAGCTGGTACCCGCGTCCGGTACCGCTGAAGGTTCCCCGGCCGTGGAAGTAGCGGTCGCCCTCGAGACCGCGTCCCGCGACGGCGCGCACCGTGTCGACCTGGACGAGCGGCTTCGCCGCGTCCGGCGCGACGAGCAGGCCGACGACCGAGCCCGAGGTCGAGCCGTGGCCGTACGGCTCGTCCGGCGAGAGCGCGAGGTCGAGCCGTGCGACGAGCCAGCCCTCCTCGATCGTCCCGCCGTGCGCGAGGGCGCCGGCAGGATCGTGGAGCGCTCCGGACGGCGCGCCGAACATGACGACGGCGTGGTCGTGCCCGCCGGCACGGACGCGAGCGATCCAGTGACCGGGCCACTCGAACACCGCCGCTGCCGCGATCGGCACCAGCCCGAGGTTGCGCTCGGCGAGCCACTGCCTGAAGAAGACGAGCCCGTCGTACTCCGGCTCCGGCGCGTCGACGCCCAGGATAAGGCCGAGGCACCCCTGCAGCTCGCCGTCGAACGCCACGACGGGCATCGTAGGCAACCCCGCGCGAGGGCTTGCTCGACCGGCGCAGGGGCGTCAGCGCTTGGTTCCGCGCTTCGCCGCCGCCGCGTGCGCCGCGCGCGACTGTGGATCGACACAACTGGGCGAGCCCGACGCGAGAATGACCACCTCGCAGGAGCGCTCGGCGGTGGGCTTCTGCTCGAGGGCCGGACGTGCGACGTACCAGAGCGTCGCGACGGCCAGCGCCACGACGAGCGCGAACAGCAGGTACATGCCGGTGCGCCCGCTGCCGTGGTCGTCCGCCAGCCCGTCGGACATCGCGTCCTCGGGCAGGCCGTATGCAATTGGCTTGAGCCGGGTGGGCTGCCGCGCGCCCATACGTCACTCCTCCGCAGTCGTGTACGTGGTCTCGTTTCCTCCTTCGGATCGACCACCGCCCCGGATCAAGCCCTCGTTCGAGGGAAACGGGCATCGACGGCGCCACCCCGAAAGGGCGGTTGCATGCGGGTGCGCGCTCGGTCAGGCTTGCGCCGCCGGTCCCGCCTCGTCCGACGGCAAGGAAGGTGGGGCCGGCCCCCACCCCACCCTCCGTACTTCGCCTCCCGTGCTCGAGCGCGCGGGGGAACGACCACGGTCAGCGCGCCGTCCAGCCGCCGTCCATCACGAGCGGCGCGCCGGTGAACACAGCCGCTCCCGGCCCGAGGAGATACGCGACCGCGTCGGCGACCTCCGGGGGCTCGAGCATCCGCTTGAGCGCCTGGGGCGCGAGGAGCACGTCCTCGAGCACGCGCTCCTCCGACATCCCGTGGGCGCGGGCCTGGTCGGCGATCTGCTCCTCGACGAGCGGCGTTCGCACGTACCCGGGACAGACGGCGCTCGCCCGGATCCCGACCGACGCTCCCTCGAGCGCGAGCGTCTTCACCAGCCCCAGGACCCCGTGCTTGGCCGACACGTACCCCGCCTTGAACGGCGACGCGACGAGGCCGTGGACCGACGCGACCACCACGATCCGGCCGTTGCCCGAGTCGCGCAGCGCGGGCCAGGCGTAGCGGGCGAGCAGGAACGGGCTCGTCAGGAGGAGCGCGACGAGTGCGTCCCAGCGGTCCTCGTCGAACGTCTCGATCGGCGAGACGTGCTGGAAGCCGGCATTCGGGATCACCGCGTCGAGGCGGCCGAACCGCTCGAGCGCGGCGTCGACCGCAGACCGGTTTCCCTCGCGTGTCGTCAGGTCGGCGGCGAAGGGCGCGCCCGGCCCGTCGTCGTCCGGCGCGAGATCGACGGCGAGCACGTCCCAGCCGTCGGAGACGAGCCGCTCAGCGATCGCGCCGCCGATCCCACTCGCTGCGCCCGTGACGAGCGCGGACTCGGTCACTCAGGGCCCGCCGCGGACGTAGATCACCTGCCCGCTCACGTACGCGGCGTCGTCGGAGCAGAGAAAGGCGATCACGCTCGCCACGTCCTCGGGCTGGCCGACCCGCTGGAGCGGCACCTGCTCGGCGATCGCGGTCTGGAAGTCCTCGAACGGGACGCCGAGCCGGTCGGCCGTCTGCCGGGTCATCGCGGTCGCGATGAACCCGGGTGCGACGCAGTTCGCCCGTATGCCGAAGCGTCCCAGCTCGATTGCGAGGGTCTTCGTCAGGCCCTGGATCCCGGCCTTCGCCGCGGAGTAGTTGGCCTGGCCGCGGTTCCCGAGCGCCGAGGTCGACGAGATGAGCACCATCGCGCCGCCGCCTTCCTGCTTCGTCATCACCGTCTGCGCCGCCTGCGCGGCGAGAAACGAGCCGCGCAGGTGGGTGGCCATCACGGCCTCCCAGTCGTCGTCGGTCATCTTGTGCACGAGGTTGTCGCGGATGATCCCCGCGGAGGTGACGAGCACGTCCAGGCGGCCGCTGTCGGCCGCCAGGGCCACCGCCGCCTCGACGTCCGCACGCGAGGTCACGTCGCAGCGGATCGCACGCCCTCCGATCCGCGCCGCGGTCTCCGCTGCCGCCGCCTCGTCGAAGTCGGCGACGACGACGTGCGCGCCCTCCGAGGCGAGGCGCTCCGCGGTCGCGGCGCCGATTCCCTTCGCGCCGCCCGTGACGACCGCCGTCCTCCCCTCGAAGCGGCTCATCGATACATCCTCACGACCAGCTCGGCGACGCAGACCGGCTTCTCCCCACCCTCCCGCTCGACCGTTCCGAGCACGACCGCCTGCTCGCCGCCGGCGACCTCCTCGACCGTCTGGACGGTGAACCGCGCGCGGATGCGCGAGCCCGAGGGCACGGGCGCCGGGAACCGGACCTTGTTTACGCCGTAGTTGACGCCCATCGAGTAGCCGCTCAGCGCGAGCGTCTGCGTCATCAGCGGCACGCACAGCGAGAGGGTCAGGAACCCGTGGGCGACCGTCGTCCCGAACGGGCCCTCGGCCGCGCGCACGGGGTCGGTGTGGATCCACTGCGGATCGTCGGTGGCCTCCGCGAACCGGTCGATCCGCGCCTGGGTCACCTCGAACCACTCCGTCGGTCCGAGCTCCTTGCCGATCAGGTCCGTCAACGCGCTCATCGTGCTCCTTCGTCGTCGGTCGGTCTGGGCCGGCCCAGAGCGTATGACGCCCGCTGCCCACGTGTAGCCGGTACCGGGGCGAGGGCGGAAGACGAGTCGCCGTCGACGACGTCGCGACACGACGACGACAGCTGCGGCGTGGCGGTTGCGGCGGCGCCGCGCTCAGGCCGCGGCGAGCTCGGCGACCAGCGGTGCCGTGTCGAGCGGCTCGAAGCCGATCCGCTCGGCGACCTGCTCGGTCGTCGGCCGCGTGCCCTCGCGGAAGAGGCCCCGCAGGAGTGCGCCCGTCTCGGGCCGGCGCCACCAGTCCTCCCCCACCTCGCGGCGGAGGTGCGCGCGTAGCTGGGCCGAGCGGATCCACGCACGAAGGTAGTCGGCCGAGTAGAAGCCCGCATCCATGTCGGCGAGATGGTTCGCGGCCGGGTACCGGACGCCCGTTGCGGCCGTGAGCCGCTCCTCGTATCCGTCCGCCGTGCCGCCGTCGGTCGGGAAGCGCTTCCAGAAGTCCATCTCGTACCCGAGCTTTGCCGAGTAGCGGCGGAAGAGGATGGTGTTCGAGAACCGCGCGGCATCGGCGTTCTCACGCGCCTCCTCGACGGAGAGCCCGAAGTGCTCGGCGTGCCAGCCCGGCTCGCCCGAGATCGAGTCGAGGAGGAACGAGTAGATCTCGGTGAGGGCGTGATCCCGTGCGAGCCGGCGGAACGCGAGCGGGAGGGCGGGGTCGCAGCCCGCGTAGTGGAGCGCGTGCCCCGCCTCGTGGAGGAAGGCCTCGTAGTCGTGCAGGCCGCCCTGCGCGCGCGTGATCAGGTGGACGACGCGAGGCGGGTCGGCGGCGATCACGCAGGCGCGCGGCGACTTCTGCGGCCGGTCCTCGAGATCCGGACGGATGCCCTGCTCGGCCTCGAGGTCGAAGCCGAGCGCTGCGAGCGTGGCGAGGCAGACGGGCACGCTCCGCTCCTTCGTGTACGTCGCCTCGAGCGGCGAGAGGCGCCGGATCCACGCCATGTGGGCGTGCGCGGGCGTCGCCTCGCGGTCCGGCCCGAGCAGGCGGTCGAGCCACCGCTCCCGCTGCGGCGTGAACGCCGGCGTGCTCTCGACCCGCGCTCCGTCGACTGCGTCGAGAATCGGGCGGAGCGGGACACCCTTCTCTGCCTCGTTGCGCGCGACGGGATCGGCCACGCCGGTGACGTCGGCCTCCAGCTCGTTCCTCGCGGCGAGGAGCGAGCGGCGCTCGTCGTTGAAGGCGGCCGACACCTCGAGCACGGCGGCGCCGAGCGCATCACGGTCGGCGTAGGCCGCCTCGACGGCCAGGCGCGCCTGGGCCGAGCGGAGCGGAAGCTCGTCGTCGCCCCAGGGGACGCGGGCGGCGAGGAGCGCGTTCTCGAGCGCATCCTCGCGCTCGGCGAGCTCGCGGTCGACGATGCCTTCCTGGCAGGTGAGGCGCAGGCGGGCGATCTCCTCGCGGTCGTCGCCCGCCGCCGCCGCTTCGGCCCCGGCGAGCGTCTCGAGCTGCTCACGGGTGAAGAGGCCCGCGTAGCGCGCGACGATCGCCGCCTGCTCGGAGGTCTCCTTCTCCCCCACGCGGACCGCCCGCGCTTCCTCGGAGCGCTCCTGGAGGTACGTGTCGAGCCGCTGCTGGAATGCCTCCGGGTCGAGTGCGCTCATGCCGCCACCTCGGCGCCGCGGCGCAACCGGGCAAGCGACGTCTCGCGGCCGAGCAGCTCGAGCGACTCGTAGAGGCCCGGCGAGACACGCGAACCCGTGATCGCGACACGGATCGGCGCGTACACGGTGCGCGGCTTCTCGCCGAGCTCTGCGCACAGCTCCTTGAGCGCCGTCTCGATCGCGGCGGCGGTCCACGGCTCCGTCCCGTCGAGGGCCTCGTCCGCGGCGCGGAGGATGCGGGGGTCGAGGTCGTCGGCCGGCGGGGCAACGTCCTCGAAGAGGAACCCCGCGAAGTCGGGAAACTCGCCGAGGCGCCCGATCTTCTCCTGCACGAGCGGCGCCGCCGCCCGGATCCCGTCGTCGGGCCAGTCGCTGCCGCGCTCGTGCACGAACTCGACGAGCCTCTCCGCGTAGTCCTCGATCGGCAGCGCACGGAGGTAGATGCCGTTCATCCAGTCGAGCTTCGCATAGTCGAACGTGCCGGGGCTCGTGCTGACCGCCCCGAGCGTGAACCGCTCGATGATCTCCTCGCGGGAGAGGATCGTGGTCTCGCCGTCCGGCGCCCAGCCGATCAGGGCGAGGAAGTTCACGAGCGCCTCCGGGAGGTATCCCGCCGCCCGGAACTCGTCCACCGAGACGGCGCCGTGCCGCTTGGAGAGCTTCTTCCCGTCGGTGCCGAGGATGTTCGCGATGTGCGCGTACACCGGCGGCTCGTGGCCGAGCGCGCGGAGGATCTGGATCTGCTTCGGGGTGTTCGAGATGTGGTCATCGCCGCGGATCACGTGCGTGATCGCGTCGTCCATGTCCTCCACCGGCGATGCGAAGTTGTACGTCGCGCGACCGTCGGAGCGGACGATGACGACGTCCTCGAGCTGCTCGTTCGGGAACTCGATGCGCCCTCGGACCGCATCGTCCCAGCCGGTGGCGCCCTCGTCGGGCATCCGGAAGCGGATCGCGCCCTCGTCCTCGTAGGCCTTCCCTTCGCCGACGAGCTGCGCGGCGAGCTCACGGCAGCGGCTCATCGCGTCGAGCTGGAACGTGACCGGACCGTCCCAGTCGATGCCGAGCCACGTCAGCGAGCGCTGGATCTGCTCCGTCGCCTCGTCCACCTCGCGGCTCGTGTCGGTGTTCTCGATCCGCAGCAGGCATTCGCCCGCCTGGCCGCGCGCGAAGAGCCAGTTGAAGAGGAACGTGTGCACGCCACCGATGTGGAGGAGCCCGGTCGGGGACGGTGCCATGCGGACGCGGACGCTCATCGGACTCGGATGGTATCCCCGCTCACGCCGGGCTCGGCTCCGGCGCTGCGGCGGACCGCCGGATCGCCCACACGGACGGCAGGAGCAGGATCGCCGCCCACGACGTCCACATCACGATGAGCGCCAGCCAGAGCGTCTCGACGATGCCGATCGCGTCGGCGAGCGGGCCGACGAGCGCCATCCCGATCGGCATCAGGACGAACGACCCGAGCGTGTCGTACGAGGCAACCCGCGACTGCGCGTGCTCCGGCACCTGCTGCTGGAAGACCGTGAACCACAGCGTCAGGTGCACTGCGATCCCCATTCCCCCGACGAAGGACGCGGCGGCGATGATCGGGGTCGGCGCGCTCAGGGCGAGGGCGAGCGTCTGCAGGGAGATCAGCGTCGCGGCGAGGACGCAGACGACGAGTGGACGTCGGGGCCTGATCCGGATGGCCAGGATGCCGCCGATGACGGCGCCGACGCCGCCCGCAGTGAGGATCACTGCCCACGGCCCCGCGCCCCCCAGCCGCTCGTCGGCGATCGCAGGCCCGAGGACGATCCACCCGGCGAAGGCGAGGTTTCCGATCCCGAACAGGAGCACGGAGGCCCAGAGCCACGTCCTCGAAGTGAACTCCTGCCATCCCTCCCGAAGCTCGTGGACGAAGCCGTGCGAGCCTGCGGTGTCGCGCGGCGCGACGCGGATGCGGCGGAGCAGGTCGGCGCAGACGAGGAAGCTGACGGCGTCGATCGCCAGGGCGATCCCCGGGCTCGAGAGGACGACGACCGCGCCTCCGACCGCCGGCCCGAGCACGCCGATCATGTTCCGCGACAACCCCTGGAGGGCGTTCGCCTGCTGGAGCCGGGCCGGGCTCACGGTCTGCGGGACGAGACCGACCTCCGCGGGCAGCACCAGGCCGAGCCCGATGCCGTAGACGGCCTGGAGCGCGACGATCGCCCCCACCCCGCCGGTCCCGCTGAGAACGCACACAGCGGTTGCCGCCTGCGCAGCGCCCTGGACGAGCGAGGCGCCGACGAGGACGAGGTTCCGCGGGATCCGGTCGGACAGCACTCCTCCCCCGACGACGACGAGCGCCTGGACGCCCTGCCGGACGGCGAAGACGATCCCGAGCGCCGTGGCGGACGCCATGTCGAGGACTGCGAACGCGAGCGCGATGCCCGCCAGACGGTCGCCGATCGTCGTGATCGTCGTCCCGGCGAAGAGCAGGCGGAAGTCGCGCTCCTGTAGGGCGCCGAGGCGCTGGCTGAGCGGCATCGCCACGGCGGCAGGCTAGTCGCGCGCAGCTACCTGTCCGACGAGGGCGGGCGCGCAGCCCACCCCGGGTAGCGTTGTCCCGTGCTGTACGGCGCCCACGTGTCCTCGGCCGGAGGCATCTCGAGCGCGATCGACCGCGCC
>Ga0070689_100001787_pt1 | contig 13812 bp, 8 predicted proteins | sample KBSS23HmetaG_FD_64669 | JGI IMG/M metagenome (GOLD analysis project Ga0070689, IMG submission 64669) | Switchgrass rhizosphere microbial communities from Kellogg Biological Station, Michigan, USA - KBS S2-3H metaG | ecosystem: Host-associated > Plants > Roots > Rhizosphere ...
GTGAACAGGTTGCCGCTGTAGAACGCCGCGTTGGAAAAGCTGATGAGCGATTCGTAACGGCTGCGATAATGCCACGCCAGCAGCGTGGACGGAAGATTCTGCGCCGACTGCGTCAGAAAACTGTCCGAATCCAGGTCCACCTCGACGCGTTCGCCCTCTTCCTCGACGACAACGCTTTCGTCGTCGCCGCGGCTGGCGGCGAAAAAAGTGGTGGGCGGCAATTGCATTTCGTCGCCCACAATGACGGCCTGGTGCGAGCGGTAGATGGCAGGAATGGCTTCTTCGAGTGGAATCTGGCTGGCCTCGTCGAAGATGACAACGTCGAACAGGGCCGGATCGAGCGGCAAAGTATCCGAGACGCTGAGCGGACTCATCAACCAGATCGGTTTCAAGTCCTGGATGACCTGTCCGGTGTCACCTGCGGCCAAATCGCGAATCGACTTGTAACGCATCGTCTTGCCGAACTCGTGCTCGAGGTCACGCCGTCCGGCGGCGTAGGATTTCTTGAACGCCTTCTGTTCCTGCTGCAACTGGGATGCCGGCAGCGAGGAGAGGTTGACATGGTCGAGAAACTTCCGGCGGACCGCGCTGCGTAGGCAGCGGGCGTTGAGGGCGAGCCACTCACGGTAATGTCTTTCGAGTTGATCCATTTTGCGCGCCAGGACCCGCCCTTCAATGCGGTTGACCGCGCGGTCCTGCCGATAGACCTGGTTCAAGCTTTTGTGACCGATGGCCGCCTCGAATTCATCGAGCGGCACATCAGCGCGTCGCAGCGCATGGCCCACCGATTCAGGCAACTCGACGAGTTCGCTCAGGATGGGGGACAATTCGGCCAGCGCGGTTGTCTGCTCGCGCAATTCCGACAGCACCCGCGTCAGTTCAGGAAAATCAAACTGTTCGTGTTCCGACAGCAGCGAGCGAAGCGTTGTGTCCAACTCGGCAAATCGCTCCTGAATGCCGGCAAGGTTCTCGATGAGACCGCCGGCCTCGGCCGATGGGGCGAGTTGTTGAATGAGCGCCTTCACGGATGGGTGAGTCGTGCGCCGATCCGTTCGCAATTCCACGACCAAGGAACGGAATGCCAGCGGGTCAACACTGTTCCAATCCCTGCCCGCCTCGTTGCAGGCCGTCTCGAACGCAGCCCGCGAGTCGTGCAGCGCCGCAAGATCCTTGAGAATCCTGCTCCACGCCGGCGCGACGGCGTGTTGGACAAAATCGTAACGGTTCTGCAGCGTCTTTTTCAGACGCCAGAACGCGGGGTGCAAATATCGGAAAATGGATTTCTCGAATGCTTGCGCTTGCGCCAGCGCATTCTGAGTGTCATCGGGCGAGAGAGGCTCCTTCCATGCGGCTGTTTTCTGCCTTGCCCGCTCGAGTGCCTGGGCTTTTGCATCCAGTTCGGCGGCCAGTTGATCGAAGGCTATCGCCGCCGGGCCGCTCGCCAGTACACCGAGCAGATTTCGTTCGGCCAGCGGACGCGCGCGCGCGGCGAACTCCAGGATCGTCTGGATCTCATCGAACGTGTCCCAAAGCTCGCCCGGCATTCCGGACAATTCCAGCGCGCTCTCAATCGCGTCCAGCAAATCCTCGGCCTGGTCGAGGAGGGTGCAAAGCGTTTCGATGGGGCGCTCGGCCTGCAACACGCCCTTGCCCAGCCAGCGAAGCGGGTGCCTGGCAAAACAGAGGTTTGCGCCGAGTTCGGCGAGGGCAGCACGCAAACGGTCAAGCACGTCGCCGTGTTTCAGCCACAACGGGTACTCCGGCAGCAGATCTTCAATCGCAGGCGGCAATTCACGGGCACGGCCCCGCAGTTCCACCAGCCGGTGCAATAGTGAACGCACGGTGACGCCGGTGTTGGTGTGCGTTTGCCGCATGACCTCGGAAAAGCGGTTCAAGCTGGCCAGATCCTGCTCCATCGCGCGCAGCGTTGTCGCCCGCGCGTTCTCGGCGTCGGGATCGAGATCGGCCTGGCTCAAAAACTTCTCGTAGGTCTGTTTGAGGTTCTGAATGAAAGCCTTCTTGTCCGTCTGCGAATCGTGAATGAGACAGCACAGTTCGTCGAGTCCCTGCTGGCGCAAACGATGGAACACCACGTCGATGGCGGCGCGCTTCTCACATACGAACAGCACTCGTTTTCCCTGCGCCACGTAATCGGCGATGAGGTTCGTGATCGTCTGGGATTTGCCGGTGCCCGGCGGGCCTTGAATGATGTAACTCGCGCCGGTCCGCGCCCGGGCCACCGCCGAGGCCTGCGTCGCGTCGCAGGCAATGATCAGGTGTTGATCGGCCAGTTCCAACGGGGGCGGCGGGGCTTCCTCCGGCGGCTTCGGGCTGAGTGAAAAGACCGTGTCGAAAGCGCCACTCGCCATGTCGGTTTCGATGAGCTTTGCGTAATCACGCACCAGCGTCATCTTCCGGTAATTGAAATTGCCAAGAGTCAGGCTGCACAGATCGAAGTCCCACGAGTAGGGATTCTGATTTTCCCCGTCGCTGATCGAAAACATCTGCCGCTCGGATTCGAGCACGTTGCCGGGTGCAGCCGGTCCGGTGGGATCAACGATGTGGACCACGGACCTGGGTGATGCGGGCGCCCCACCCATTTCGCCGGGCGACCCGCACACTTCGTCGGGCGAGTCGCCCGACGGCACAGACGGGTCGCGCGGGTCGCCTGTGCTACCCATACGCGGGACGGTGGGATCAACGATGCGTGGCAGTCGGGCCTGCGGCGCGGCGCCCATCACGTCGCGCAGCGGCATCGGCGTGGGCCGGACTTTCTCCAGGAAGAGTTGCAAACCCAACGGGCGGAAATTCTCGCGGTCGTAGCTGTATTCAGGTCTGACCGCGCTGCGGGCCCTGCGAGCCTGGAGCTTCATCCGGCGGCGGTATTGATCCACGCGCTGGCGGGCTTTTTCATGAATGAGCTGGATCTGCGGGCGGTCAATCTTGTTGAGCGACACGCCCGGCTCGCTCGACTGGATCTGCGCCTTCAGCGACTCGTAAAATTGGTCGAGCGAGATTTCCCTCAAATCCACGCGTTCCGGCAGGGTCAGGTTGTAAAGCTCCTTGAGATGATGCCGCAGCGCCGGGTTGACTTCCGCTTCGCTCGTTGTCGGATCGAGGAGATAGCTGTCGCGGACGCCTTTCTTCTTCGTGAGTTCGACGGGCAGAAGCAGCAATGGTGAATGGATGCGCTCATTCGGCGCTTCCTTGAGGTTGTTCCAGCGCAAAAAGCACAGCACGAGCCGAAGGTGGGCGAAGCCAAATTCCGCGCGATCGCGCCGGGCTTCGCTGATGATCTTGTCGAGCACGCCGGGGATGTACGGGGCATCCTCGAAGCGCAGGTATTTGCCCAGGGACATCGGAGCGCCCGCGATGACGGTGGCAGCGAGTTCCGGTTGCCAGACGAAGAGCTGCTCCAGTTTGATGTTGCGATAATCCAGGAGCAACGGCACGGAGGCCACCGTGAGATTGAGCGTCTGGAGCGTCGGCTTGAAATAGATGAGCCGGTTGCGCCGGGAGATTTCGAAGAGCCGGTCGCGCAAGTGTGACTGGATCAACCGGCGTTTGCCCGCTAGGCCCGATTCCTTGTAGCCCTCGATGCGGTTGAAATCCAGATCGGCCGTCTGTTCGCGGTAATTCTCCAGCCGCGAGATCATCTGGGCGAGGTCCGGCGCGCGCTTGTGGCGGTTCAACTCGGTCATCTGCACGATAACCGAGGCGACGACCGGATTGAGCCGGCGGTTCACACCGAAAAGATTGGCGCGGTTGACGGTGAAGATCTCCAGCTCGCCAGGATCGGTAAAGTCCAGGCCGCAAGCAACGCTCGCCAGCAACAGGCCGAGTGAAAAAATGTCGGTAAGCTCATCGTGATGCCCGATCACCTGTTCCCAGGGCCGATAATCCGGAAGGAAGACCGGTTTGGTGATGTCGCCGTCCGCGGAACCGACTCGGAGGTCGGAAACTGTCAGCGAGGAATCAAGAATGTCCGTTGTACGCCGCGATTCGGCCACGACCTCCACCGCGTGGCTCGCCGCCGATTGGAGAGCCTCGACTTTGGCGAGGTTCCTTTGTGGGGAACCGACTTTCGCGGGAGCAAACATCAAATGCCCCTGTTCCGAGAGGCTCAGGTCTTGAATCCCATTGAGCGGTGCGACGAGACCCGCTTGGTGCGCGGCCAACACCTGCTTCAGGAGCGGCAACAGCGCTGCGAGCACGTCGTCTGTTTCGAAGCCGCCCTTGGCGACTCCGGCTTCCAGGAACGCCAGGAATGGGATGTCGGGGGTGTTACTCATTGCGGAGCGCGGCTCTGTGAGCCGCAGCAGGCCCGATTTTCGAGACGTTCCCGGCCAATCCGAACGCTTTTCTGGCAGCGAAGCGGTTGCGAGTCGCAGACTCGCGCTCCCGGAGCGCGGCTCTGCGAGCCGCAGCACGTTGAGAGCGACCGACGCGGTGGATTTGTCAAAACGCCGGGCGGGCAAAGCTCTTGCGGGTCACAGACCAATAGTGTTCGGCAACGAATTTGCTTGGCGCAAAGAAGCATATTTCTTCTCCCTCTCCTCCTCATAAAAGGAGGAGAGGGCTGGGGAGAGGAGGTAGTTTTTATGGATTTCCCCTCTCTCCGGCTCTCTCCCCACTCGTTCCTCGTAGGGAGAGAGAGGAAAAAGCGCCCCAGCGCTCTTTGTGCCGAACACAACTGGTCACAGACCCGCGCTCCTTTTGTTGCGGCTTCGCCGCACTGCGCTGTATCGCCGAGTTGCAGTTTCATCCCGCCACCTCCGCTTGGGTCAGCAGTTCGGCGGCCTGTTCCTTGATCCTGCGCACGTCCCGCACCTTCATCTTGAGTTCCTTGGCCGCGAGCCTCTCGAATTGCGCGTCCAGGTCGAGCCGGCGGCTCAACTCCAGTGCGGCCGCCAGCGGCGTATCCTCGAGGTCGGGGTCGGCCTTGGTAAAATCGAGCAGCACATAACAGAGATATTCACGCACTCGGGCATCGCAGAATCTCAGGGATTCGCTGGGGTCTTCGGCGGTGGCTGGTTGAAAATCAGCGAAGAACAATTTGGCATGGCCGAGCGTTGCAGGCGTCTGAAACCATTTTGGGCGCAGCAGGCATTCCAGCAGTCGGCGTGTGGCGGCTGCCAGCCGCTGCTGACCGAGCAAGTCCAGTTCCTCGAGCGCGGCAGCGCCTTCGATCATGCCGCGGATCTGCGCGGCGGCGTTCTCTCCCTGTTCCTGCCAAAGAGCCAGGGCACGCGCCCGGATGAATGTTTCGGGATGAGACAACCCTTCGGTGGCAACGTGTCCTTTGGCGAAGATTTCCTCGGCTTGCTTTAAGTAGCTCGCGGCGCTGACTTGCGAAAGGCCTGTCTCGAGTTTTACCAGACCGGCCACCACCGGATGCGCATCGCCGGTGATGCGCCAAGAGCCGCGATCGGCGAAAATTTCCGTGTAAAGTTGGAACCGCCGCGCGGTCTGTTCGTGGCTGGGAGCGGCGCGCGGGTCGTTGGCCACAGCGTGTATCAACCGGTCGGCGATATGGAATTCTCCGGCGTCCCGTTCCCAAAGATGATAATGCGCCAGCTCGTGGCCGAGGACGGACTTCAATTCATCGGAGTTCAACAAAGTGAGCACCGGACCGGAAAACACGACGTGACCTTGTCCGGGGATGTAGTAGAGCGCCGCGTTGAGCTGCGGATTGTTTTGGGCCTGGTACAATGTGACGGGAATATCGAGCTGCAACCGGGCTTTTGCTTCCTCCACATTCCTGAAAAGGTCCGGATGCCCATCCGCATCGAGGCGGTAGGTGGATTTGAGCAGTTCGAGGCGGAGATTCTCCGTGTAATCCGCTTTCGCCTGCGCCGAGGCGAACCAGTTCCATAATTCGCGCTCGTGCGATTTGAGGTAATCCCTCAATTCGAAGTGGTAAGACAATGGTTCCAGACTGTTTTCTAATCCGTCCACGCGGGTATTTAAGCGAACCATCCAGGCGAGGTCAAAGCAACAGGGTGGGCGGGCTACTGGATACGAAGACACCTCTGCCTTTCCATGCCATGCCCGCCCCCTTGTGGTGGAACTTGTCGCGCTGCGACGAGTAGCGCCGCGTGCAGCGGCGCAAGGGTCTCGTGCGAGACGAGTCTCCTCCGAAGCGTTCCGCTGCTAAAGGCAATGAAGTTCCATTGTCGGTAAGAACAATTTGACTATTATGATTCTATGAAGCCACCCAAGCGCGGCCGTCTTCCGCACGAGATTCCACCTTGGGTTGATCCGCACAAGGAGATCTATTTCATTACGGTGAATTGCCAGGATCGCTCAAATAATCAACTCGCTGGGCCGTTGATTGCCGAGCACTTGTTTGAAACGATCCGCCATCGGCAAGAGAAACTTGTGTGGTGGCCCTATCTGTTCTTGCTGATGCCCGATCATCTCCACGCGTTCCTCTCCTTTCCGCCGTCCGATAGACCAATCCGGCTGATCGTAACCAAGTGGAAGGAATGGACCGCCAAAGAACTCCGAATTGTCTGGCAGGATGATTTTTTCGAGCATCGATTGCGCCACGACGAAAGCCGGCGGCAAAAGGCAAACTACATTCTGGAGAATCCGGTTCGAAAGAAACTCGTGTCGCGTCCGGACGAGTGGCCTTACGTGTATTTCGGTGACGGAGCAAGGCCAAGATTTGATGATTGATCCTAATGGGCACCGGCCTGGTGGTGGAACTCGTCGCGCTGCGACGAGTAGCGCCGCTTGCAGTGGCGCAAGGGTCTCGCGCGAGATGTGTCCCCTGTGGAAGCGTTCCGCCGCTGCACGCGGCGGGGTTGTCGCAGCGCGACAACCACCACCAATGCAGTGGCTACATCGTCTGGATGCAAGTTTTCTGCAGCTGGTCGCGATGCGCCACGCGGTTCGGAAATGAAAATCCCTTTGAATCAGCTCATTTCTTCGAAACCGTCTCCCTGGCACACTTCAAAAATCGCTCGGCGGCGGCAGTGAGTTCGTGGTTCGACCACGCAACACCAACCACTAGTGGCTCCAGCGCGGGCGAGAAAGGAATGAGTTTCAACCGCGGCCCTGCCGTGCAGGTCAGGGATTGCGGCGCCACGGCAACGCCCGTTCCAGACTCAACGGCGGCGATCAGGCTGCTGACACTGTCGTGTTCCTCCACGATGTGCGGCTTGATTTTGATGGCGGCAAACAAGGCGGCCAGATTTTCGTGGGCGTCGGGATAATCCTTGCGGCTGTACGTGATCAGTGGTTCCCGTGCGATCTCCGCCAGGGTCACAGTGCGGCGTCCCGCCAGCGGATGTTTTGGGGCAACCGCCAGGCAGATCGAGTCGCGCGACAACTCCGCAAATCGGAGTCCGCGCAGCAGGGCGGGAGTCAGGCGCACGACGAACGCGATCTGCAACCTGCCCTCGCGTAATCCGGCGAGCATTTCTTCGGTGGAGAAATCATGCAACCTCACTCGCACGTTGGGCAACTCCGCCTGGAACGCGCGCAAGATTTGCGGCAGGATTCGCGCGGTGATTGAGGGCGCGTAACCCACATGCAGTTCGCCGCTTTTGCCGGTCGCGATCGCTCGGGCGGCTTTCACCGCGTCCTCCGCGCGTTGCAGCACCGCGCGCGCTTCGATCAAAAACGTGCGGCCCGCCTCGGTCAAATGCACCGACTTGGCGCTGCGTTCCAAAAGCAGAAAGCCGAGTTCATCCTCGAGATCGCGGATTTGTCGGCTCAGGGCGGGTTGCGAAACGTGCAACTTCAGCGCGGCGCGCGAGACGTTTTCCTCTTCGGCCACGCCGACGAAGTAACGGAGGTGACGCAGTTCCATGCGCGGCCGAGCATACTCCATGGTTATGCTGAGACAAGAAACATGGTCTTTCACGGGTCCGCAGGGGGTGTGGCACGGTCTTGCCATGATGAAAATTCGAAAAGCCAATGAACGGGGCCACGCCGAACACGGCTGGCTGGACACCTATCACACCTTCAGCTTCGCGGATTATTATGATCCGCAATGGACGGGCTTCCGCAGCCTGCGCGTCATCAATGACGATCTCGTCATGCCGGGGATGGGTTTCGGAACGCATCCCCATCGTGACATGGAAATCATCACGTACATCCTCAGCGGCGCGCTCGAGCACAAGGACTCGATGGGCAACGGCCGCGTGATCCGCGCGGGTGAGGTGCAATACATGGCCGCCGGCACCGGCGTGCGGCACAGCGAGTTTAACCCGTCGAAGGACGAAGCCGTGCACTTGCTGCAGATCTGGATTCAGCCCGACCGCAAGGGCACGGCGCCGCGTTACGCCGAGAAGTCACTGGCGAATGCCCCTGCCGGAACTCTGCATCTGGTGACGAGCAAAACGGGTCGTGACGGTTCAATCGCCATTCAGCAGGATGCCGACCTCTGGCTGGCCAAATTGAACGCGGGCAATGACGTGAAACACAACCTGGCGAAAGGACGCCATGCCTGGATCCATGTGGCGGAAGGGGAAGTGTCGCTGAACGGGAACAAATTGAGCGGAGGCGATGCCGCCGCGTTCAGCGAAGAACGTCGAGTGGAACTGAGCGCGACCAAACCGTCGCAAGTCCTGTTGTTCGACCTGAACTGACCAAGATTATGGGGCGGACAACGGCTTGCTTAATCGTGATCATCCTCTTATTCATGATCTCCCGTTGAACTCAACCTGATCACCAACAAATCCAAAATGAAAATCCTGATGATCATCGTCCGGAGTCTGCTTGGACTCGTCTTCGTCGTGTTCGGCCTGAATGCGTTCCTGCAGTTCATCCCCGCGCCGCCGCCGCAAGGGCTGGCAGGCGACTTCACAAAAGCGCTCTTCGTGAGCCACTACTTCTACGCGGTGGCAATTTTGCAAATTGCCGGTGGAGCGCTTTTGTTGCTTGGACGATTTGTGCCCCTGGGCTTGACGCTGCTTGGCCCGGTGATCGTGAACATATTGTTGTTTCACATCTTTCTTGAACCGGCCGGACTGGCGATTGCCATCGTGGTGGGCGCGCTCGCGCTGTTCCTGCTCTGGGCCTACCGCTCCGCGTTCAGTGGTTTGATCAAACCGTGAGCGTTAATTCAATCCTCGGGCCGTTCGCCGTGCGGCGCCATTTTCACCAGTTTCGGATCGAAGCGGCCCAGCACCTCCACAAGGTCTGTCTGCGCCGCCATGACCTGGTGGATGTCCTTGTACACTCCCGGGACTTCATCGAGACCCGCCGAGATGAGTTTCACGCCGCGGTCCTTCAGCACGCGGTTGACCTTCTCCCACTCGAACGTGGCGATGGCCTTGGTGCGGCTCATGACGCGGCCCGCGCCGTGGGAGGCGGACTTCAGCGACGGCTCGTTGCCCTTGCCGCGCACGAGGAATCCCGGCGATGCCATCGAGCCGGGGATGATTCCGAGAACACCCACGCCCGCCGGCGTGGCGCCTTTGCGATGCACGACCAACTCGCGTTCCACACCATCGATCACGTGGCGCTCTTTCCAGGCGAAGTTGTGATGGTTCTCGACATCCAACAGCACCTTCAGGCGCAGGTGCCGGGCGATGTGATGGTGGATCAACGAGTGATTCGCCGCCGCGTAACGGCCCATCAATTCCATCGCCGCCCAGTATTCCTGCCCCTCGTCCGAGTCGAGCGACAACCACGCGAGGTGCTTGTGTTCCTTGACGAGGGCCGGATGCTGCGCCATCGCGAGCTTGCTGTAGTGATCGCACACGGCCGCGCCGGTGCCGCGGCTGCCGCTGTGGCTCAACAACGCGACGTATTCGCCGGGAGGCATTCCCTCAATGGCATTCTCGTTGGTGAACACACCGAATTCGACGAAATGATTTCCGCTCCCGCTGGTGCCGAGCTGGGACCAAGCCCGATCCTTGTTCTGCTTCGTCACGGGGCTGACGGACCAATCCGCATCCAGAACTTCATGCTCGCGGCGTTGTTTGAACGAGGCACCCACACCAAAACGCGTCTCGGCTTCGATGGCTTTGATCAAGTCCTCCCGCTGCCTGTCCAATTCACGGAGCGGCAAATCCAGCACGGTGAGCTTCATTCGACACGCGATGTCCACGCCCACGGCATACGGAATGACAGCGTTATCCGTAGCCAGCACGCCGCCGATCGGCAGACCATAGCCCACGTGCGCGTCCGGCATGAGGGCACCGGCCACTGCCACGGGCAATTGACACGCGCGTCCCATCTGGTTGATGGCTTCGGGCTCCAATCCTTCACCCCATTGTCGCCACGGGGCGGCGGCCTCGCGAATGGTCCGTCCGCAACGGACCAATGACTTTGCGAATTCACCGCGCAACTCGTCCTTTGTAAAGGAAGCCGGATCCCGCACCACGGCTTCGAGGTCCTCGGCGAGCTTTGCCTTGTCGAGCCCCTTGAGGATGTAGCGGGAGATGAATTCCATGCCGCGTCGGGTCGTTTCGCCGGGCGGCACGCCCAGGCGGATCAAGTCTTTCGTGTTCATCGTTCGTTCTCTTTCCAATTAGTCCATCTTAATTCCTACGTGCGGTCATTTTCCACCGCGGTTTTGCGGAGTCACTTTTTGGCACCCCATCGTAGCGCAGAGTTGAACACTGCAGTCGGAGACGCTGACGCGTTGCAATGATTCAACTCCAAGGGAGTTGTGTCAATCAGCCCAAGGTAGGTGCGCAGCACCTACCTTGGGTACAAATCAGAAAATGAAAACAACCTCAACGAGGTTGTGGCCATGTTGCCCGAACCCGAGCGTTAGATGCCGATTTGTCGCAACCGCGTTGCGGTTGGAGGTTTTTGATCACCGATTAAGGGCCAGCACTCAAAGGCGCGGGTCAACCGGTTCGCTCTCCAAAGCCAGCACGCCAAAGACCGCTTCGTGCACGCGGCGCAACGGTTCGTTCCGAACGAAACGTTCCAGGGACTCGATGCCGAGCGCGAATTCACGAAGGGCCAGACCGTTTCCTGGAAAGGCCGCGCCCGCGGAGACGTTCGAGGTTTTCTGCCGTCGTATATTCCGGGCCGTAAATGATGCGGAGATATTCGCGACCACGACATTTCACCGCAGGTTGCACGAGTCCGCGCCGGCCTATGGCAATGAACTCCACCGGTTTCACAACCATCCCTTCGCCGCCGCGCCCGGTCAGTTCCTCCCACCACTGGGAACCATCGGATTCGCTGTCCGGATGGGTCACATCAATGATGCGGAACGGCGTTGCGACGATGATGCCGCCCGCGAGCCTCCCCAGCGTTTGCATGTGCCAGTCGTTGGGTTTGTCGGCGTAAACTTTTCCCTCGCTGGCGAGCAGGTGAAATGGCGCAAGCTTCAGATCGTTCACCGAGCTCACCGGCCAGCAGTAGCGCCGATAGGCGGCCACATAATCACGGACCATTTGCCGGCGCCGGTTCGTCGCTGCGACCAACCCTGCCATGTCGAGACCGCGCGCGGCGGCCTGCTCGAGCGCGGCGACTTCATCCGCCAGCGTCGCCTCGGCCGCTGCGCCCACGGCGGCATACTGCTGTTTCAACAACTCCTGTGCCTTGGCCGACCACGGCATCAGTTCGCAGTCGAGACAGAGCCAGCCGGTTTTGAACTCATCCCAAAACCCGGCGGCAGTGGCAGCAGCGTGAATGCGCTCAAGGAATTCTGCCTCCAAACTCGCGTTGTCGAAGAACCTTCGGCCGGTGCGCGTGTAACAAATGCCGATTCCTTCTCCGGTCACGCCGAACCTCCTTCGTGCGGTGCCTTCGTCGCGGCAAACGATGACCACGGCACGAGAACCCATATGCTTTTCCTCGCAGACAACCCGCGGCACGCCGGCGTGGCGAAAGTAAGCGAATGCTTCCGCCGGATGCTCAAGCAATCCGGGCGCATGGCTCGTCTCGCTCGGCGACATCGTGGGCGGCAGGTAAATCAGCCACTTGGGATTCGCGGCGAAACGGCTCATCACTTCCAGCGCGGCGGTCGCGTTCTCCTCTCGGATGGTGACATTGCCGTGCAACCGCGTATTGACGATGCGTTTGCCTGTCACATCGGCCAGGTCGAGCAAATCGTCGTGCTGCTGCTGCGCGGAAAGTAGGGCAGGCGTCTCGCCTGCCCCTGACTGGAGGGGCGCCTGTCCCACGTTGAACGGTTTGCGCGGCTCGGCGTAAGTTTGTTTGGCCGGCACCGAGACGAGTACTTTCTCAGGATAACGCAGTGCGGTGAGCCTCCCGCCGAATACGCAGCCGGTGTCAATGTTGATGGTGCGATTCAACCACTCCGGTTCGGGCACGGGCGTGTGCCCATAGACAACCGTGGCCGCGCCGCGATATTCGGCGGCCCAATTGTAGCGCACGGGTAGTCCAAATTCGTCTGTCTCGCCGGTCGTCTCGCCGAACAATGCGAACTCGCGCACCCTGCCAGAGCCGCGGCCTTGCATGGATTCCTTCATTCCGGCGTGGGCCACGACGAGGTTGCCGCCGTCGAGAACATAATGACTCACAAGGCCGTCAATGAAATCGGCGACGCGCTTGCGGAAATCCTCCGGTTCGCTGGCGAGTTGCGCCAGTGACTCGGCAAGGCCGTGTGTGATTTGAACGTCGCGTCCGCGCAATTGCCGCATGAGCTTCACGTCGTGGTTGCCCGGCACGCACAAGGCCGTTCCGTCTGCGACGGCATCCATCACAAGCTTGAGCAATTCTGGGATTTTCGGGCCGCGATCCACGAGATCGCCGACGAAGATAAGCTTCCGGCTAGCGGGATGGGTAACGCGAAGCGTGGGTAGCACAGGCCACTGGCCTGTCCCGCCCGGCGACCCGCCGGTTGAAACGGGAGAGCCGCCGGTTTTGAAATCAGATGGCGCTACAGCGGATGACGCACGCCCTGTTCCGTTCGGCGAGTCGCCGAACGGGGCGGGCGGGTCGCCCGCGCTACCCATTTCGTACCCAAGCAATGCCAGCAACTCCACGAGTTCATCAAAACACCCGTGAACATCGCCGATGATGTCGAACGGGCCGTGCTCGTGCTTCAGGTTATTCCACAACGGCTGCCGCTCGATGACTGCGGCTTCGAGCTCCTCGATGGATTTGAGCACATGAACGTGACGGAACCCTTCGCGCTCGAGCGCGCGCAAGGATCGACGCAACTGCTGCGATTGCTGGCGGATGACGTGCGGGCCGAAGTCGCGGTCGGCGCGCGTCTTGTTCCGGTCGTGCGCCACGCGCTCGGGCAAATCGAGCACGATGGCCACCGGCAGGCAATGGAACTCGCGGGCGATTTCCACGAGCGGCTTGCGCGATTCCGGCTGCACGTTCGTGGCGTCCACCACGGTCAGCTTGCCAGCCGCGAGCCGTTTGCGGGCGATGAAGTGCAGCAGTTCAAAAGCATCCTTGGTCGCCGTCTGACTGTTCTCATCATCCGACACCAACCCGCGACAATAATCGGAGGACAAAATCTCCGTCGGTTTGAAATGTTTTCGCGCGAATGTGCTCTTACCCGAACCGGACACGCCGATCAGCACGACGAAGGAAAGTTCGGGAATGGTGAGTTTCATCTGGAAGATTTGAGCGCATGAGCACAATACCGGCAGCGAACAGTCTGCGCTCCGCCTCCGATGCAGTGAGGCGGGGCAGTTTAGGCATGCGCGATTTCCAGCGAGGTGGCCAAAATGGTTTTGGCGTTCAGCCGCCGCCGTTCAGCCGGCTTGAGCGTCTCCTGATAAAGCCCCGCCGCCTCGCGCAGATTGGTCAAAGCCTCTTCCACCGTGTCGCCCTGCGTGTGGCAACCCTTGAGTTCCGGGCAATACGCAAAAGCCCCGTCCTTGTCCTGTTCAATGATGGCTGTGAGCTTGC
>Ga0070689_100001790_pt1 | contig 13807 bp, 8 predicted proteins | sample KBSS23HmetaG_FD_64669 | JGI IMG/M metagenome (GOLD analysis project Ga0070689, IMG submission 64669) | Switchgrass rhizosphere microbial communities from Kellogg Biological Station, Michigan, USA - KBS S2-3H metaG | ecosystem: Host-associated > Plants > Roots > Rhizosphere ...
TCCGGCCAACGGGGCATGTCCCAAGGCGTTCAATGTTGCCAGGAACTGGGCGCATTGCGCTGATTCGCGGAAGGGCGGGACACCACTTTGCAGATCATCTCGGAGACGCAAGCCGTAACCCGACAGAATCACGAGGTTGCGGCTCCACTCCAGCTCGCGGGGATCAGCATAGCGAGCGTCGAGGTCGGTGGTGAAGAAAACCACGTCGGGCAATCGAGGCCGGAGCGCTTGCAGAATCAGCAGCGTGTCGTAAACGTCGCTCCCCACGATGCCGACGGCGGCGATGCGTCCACGAGCCTGCTCCCGCCACAAACGCCGATTCATATCTTCGAGCATGTCGGCCAGGCGGGTCAGGTAATCGAGTTGAGTGGGTCCTTCTGCTTTATTGACGTCGGGAGTCCAGCGGGCAACTTCATCGACATTCCCGGGGCGATGTTTGCTTTTCTTCTTGGATTCCCCCTTGGAATCGCCCTCGCCATCGACGGCGGCCTCGCCATCCAGGCCTCGGAGGTAGACGAAGCGATGCAGCATGGGGGGCCAGGCATTGGTGCGACCGCGCGCATGTTCGACGAATTGGAGTGCGTTGGTGGCGTAAAGATTAGTTCGATTAGCCAGCCGCTTGGACAACTCTGCGGCAAACGCGATGCCGCTCACTCGCGAGAAGAAAGTGTCCCATTCGGAGACGAGAACGATATGTTGGTTAGGGTGCTTGGCCGGGTTGATGCCCCGAAGCTTGAGCTCCTCGATCGCTTCGAACGCCATGAGAGTATCCGTACAAGCGAAGTTGGTGACGGAGTGGAAAATCTTTCCTTCGAGTGCCCAAGCCACCGCGCCGCGTGGCGCTTTAAATTCTTCCACGGGAACACCGGTGTCGGGCTTGACCAGCAATTCATCCATCGCGGAGGGTGTGGCGAGGATCAGGCGAACGGAGTTCAGCGTGTTCGTGATCTGGTCCCAGGGCGGTGCGCCGCTGCGCAACTCAGGCACGCTGGCCATCAAGGAGCGCAAGGTCGAAGACGTGCGCGGCCCGATGACCGCCTGCTGCAGCCGTCCCTGGCAGGTCAGGCTGGGGACAAGTTGTTTGAGTTGCTCAAAAAACATGGCCAAGCGGACGGCCGGTTCATCTGAAAAGTAATCTTCATCCAACCATACCAGCAGCACCCGTCCGTAATTTGCGGTTGGAGGTCTTTCCTGCTCTTTGGGATGAAACTCTCGAACATCGTATTGCTCGAATGGAATGACCAGCGGCCGCTCTGGAGCGCAGCTCGGACCAGAATCGAATCCCGGCAGCCGCACACAAGAGGTGTTGGTGCCTCGCTTCCAGCGCTCGAGCGCATCGGTTTCCGGCCAAGCCGTCGCGACCAGTCCGATATGCCCCGCCTCAGCTGGTTTATAGCCGCCGACGCCTAACGCTGCCCCAACCGCGTAACGGCAACGCACCCGGCTCTCCGTATCTTCAGCGTAGGGCCCGCCTGAGACCATCACTCCGAGCACCAACAAATTGGCGGGAGCAAAGTCCGGGAGAGCGTTGGTCAAGACTCGCGCGAGAACGCCCACCCCGGCTACCCCGCGTTCCTTTCGATTTTCATCGGAGAGTTTGTTCCAGGCCGCGAAAGGATCTTCCCACAAACGCGACTCGATATCCTGGTAACCCAACGGCGTGGTGCCGTCGGTGGCGGGACGGCGGGGCCGATCGCTTGACAAGCTATGCGAAACGATGAGAACGCCGCCCACCAGGGTGATGAGCGCCATGATCGTATTGGGCGACAGCAACGCGCTGGCGCTCGATGACTCAGAGTCCGGCATTGGGTAATAGGTTGTTTCTGGTGGTTCCGAAAACGGACAACGGATGGAAGCTGTCCAACGTGTGCCACTGCGACCGCCTCATCGCCCGTACGCCACGGGGACCACTGTCATTACTGGATACGGTGCCTGGGACATGAATCTTTCAATAATTCGCGCGGTGGTTTCCTGCCGTTTCGCACCGATAGCCGATATTTTGCCTGCCCCACCGCTCGCCACGGGATCACCGTCGGATTGGCCCAGCGCGCGCCTCTACCAAGCTCTCCTTGGTCTGAGAAGAGTGGAATATCTGAGGAAATGGCGCGGATTGTTCGAAAAACCCCATTCCTGTAACTTTGCCTTTCAAAATTCCCTATACCGAGTATGAAAGATTCGGTTAGGCTCGTCCGTATATCCTCCCATCCGGAATGTTTTCGTCGGGGATGGATTCCACACTGGCATGAAAGGTCCACCGAGCAAGAGTTCTCAAGGTACTCAGGGTACGGCGCGAACGCGCGCCTTTCAGCATACGCTCTGGAGCCGGGTGCTGGTGGCAGGCGGGATCGATTCGCCTCAGTCTCGGCGGGCCGTCGAGGAGCTTTGCCGCCTCTACTGGTTCCCGATCTACGCCTTCCTTCGGCGGACGGGACACGATCGCCAACGGGCCCGGGACCTCGTGCAGGGTTTCTTTAAATATCTGCTGGAGCGCGAACTCCTGGGCAAAGCCAACCCGGAGCGCGGGCGTTTTCGCTCTTTTCTGATCGGTGTTTTGAAGAACTATGTGCGCGGCGAGCACGAGAAGGAAAACGCCCTCTGCCGCGGCGGCGGGACCGAGATCGTCTCGATTGACGAGGAAGTAGCGGAGGGACGCTACGCGCACGAGCCGGCAACCCATTTGACGCCGGAAAAGCTCTTCGACCGCCGTTGGGCAGTGCAAGTGCTCGAACGGGCGATGGAGACCCTCCAGGAGGAGTACACCCGCTCGAACATGAAGGATGTTTTTGTCGAACTGCAGCCGTATCTGACCGGAGACGGCGAGAGCAGTTTCGTGGAACTCGGCAAAAGGCTCAGCAAGAGCGAAGGCGCTGCGCGAGTGCTGGTGTTCAGGCTTCGGGAACGATTCCGGCACCAGATTCGGGCCGTCATTGCCGACACCGTCTCGGACTTGGAACAGGTGGAGGAGGAGTTGAAACACCTGCAGGCGGCGTTGCGGGAGAATTGAAGAAGATTTGATGTAACGAACGGGAAAATTGCCGGAAGGAACTCGTGGGACGGTGTCGTCCCGACGTCCGCCCGGCGGGATGCAACAACTTATGAAAATAGCACGGAGCATCGTCGCAGCCCTGATATTTGTGGGCGTAGCCGCCGTTGAGGTATCAGCCCAATTGGCGATTACGGAGGTTTTTGCGGCATCCTCAAACAACCTTCTCCCGGATTACTGGGAGCTGACGAATTTCGGAAGCGACGACCTGAATCTGGATGGTTATGGCTTTCAAGATGGTGACCCGGCTGATTTTGCCACGTATCCATTCGAAAAACTGGTGATTCGGGCCCACGAGTCGATCATATTCGTGCGCACCAATAAAAGTAGTGCTGTTCACACCATAGAGGCATTCAAGGCATCGTGGGGCGAAACCAATCTCCCAGAGGATCTTCAGATCCGTTTCTGGTTAACGGGCGGACTGGATGGAGACAATGGAGATAAAGTCTGGCTGTTCAATTCTAACCAAGTGGTAGTGGCGATGGTGGAGTTTGATAAATCTGTCCCTGGCCGGTCATTTACCTACTCGCCCGAAAACGGCGAATTCGGGGTTCTCAGCATACCTGACTTCGGGCATGCATTCCGAGCTGCGATGGTCACCAATGACGTCGGTTCCCCCGGGTGGACCAGCGGCCAAACGCCCCTTCTGGTCCACGGTGCACCCACCAATCAGACCTTGACGCTTTGCAGTAGAGCGGCGTTTAGCATTGCTGCGTCAGGAATACCTCCGCCTCGCTACCAGTGGACCCGAAATGGTATTCCCATTCCTGGTGAAACCGCCGCCACTTTCGTCATCTCCGCTGTCGACCTGTCGGATACGGGAGAATACAGCGTCATATTGGACAACGGCCTGACAAACCTGATGAGCGCGGCCGGGATTCTAACCGTTAGTACCAATCCGAAGCCACCGGTCGTGGTCCGCTCGCTCCACGACGTCAGCGTCTTTCCCGGACAGATCGCTGAGTTCGAAATTGAGACGCAAGGCTATCCCTGTCCTTTGTATCAGTGGCGCTCCAACGGTGTCGTCATTGCCGGCGCGACAAGTCGGACATTGTCGGTTTCCGTCCCGATGGATGCCTCCGAGTCCTCCAATCACTACAGCGTGACGGTCTGGAACGAGGTTGGTTCAACCAATGTTTCCGCAATGCTTGTAGTGAGCCGGCGTCCCCGCCTGGTCATTACGGAAATCATGTCTTTCCCCACGGACGGCTTTCTGCTGAGCCACGAAAACTGGTTTGAGCTGACGAATTATGATACCAATGCGGTCTTCCTTCAGGGATACCGCTTTAAGGATTCCACAAACCTAAGCGTGGCATCGATGGTTACGAACGCCGTCTCCATCCAGCCAGGTGAGTCCATTGTTTTCGTCGAAGCCATGTCTGCCGCCGAATTCAAGCAATGGTGGGGTCCGGCCAATCTGCCTCCAGACCTGCAAATCATCACGTGGGGCGGTTGGGGCCTTTCAACCGTAACGATCACTGACCATATTCGTATCTGGAATCCCGCCGCCATCGACAACGACGACACCGTGGCAATCGAGTCCCGTCTGAATGCCATCTCAGGCTTCAGTCAACTATCGTTTGATGATTACTGTGATAGCACTTTTGGATGTCAGAGTGGTTTCGGATCTCATAGCGTCGAAGGCGAACGTGGCGCCTTCCGCGCTGCTGAAGGGGGCGATATCGGTTCACCGGGTTATGCGGCATTTCCCCGCGTGCTGGGGATCTCTAAATCTGGACTCAACGTCAGTGTGCGTTGTTTGGTCGAACCAGGCAGTACTTACCAACTGCTGGCAAGCGATCATCTGTCCGGCGCGCCTTGGACGCCGGTGGCGAGCGTAACGGCGAACACCAATTGGGTGATCACAATCCCCGACACAGTGACTGCCGCGATGGAACAGCGGTTCTATCGGATTATGAAACTTCCATGAAGGTGATCGCATCGCCTAGAGTGTCCATTGGCAGAAATACCCACGCTACGAGCGTTCGGCCAACCGCGGATGACGACCGGCAAGTTCGATCCCGCCCGGCCCGACTTTCGGTCTGTTTTGGGCATTCCCCCGCGTTCACTCTCTTAGAACTGCTCATTGTGATTACGATCATCACAATTTTGGCCGCCCTCTTGTTGTCGGCAGTGGCTAAAGTCAAGGACAAGGCCCGCACGATTGATTGCAACAACCGCCAGAGGCAATGGTCCTGGGCTTTTTCCCTCTACGTCGACGACGGCGGCGGAACGATTCCTCGTGAGGGCTACGATCCTCTGGGTGAGGTGGTATTAAATAGCTGGACCCAAGTGGTCGGCTTCCGGCAACCCGACGGCCGGAGCGACACCGATGATGTGTGGTACAATGCCCTGCCGTCTTACCTCTCGCAGCAACCCACATCCTATTATGCTTCGCCGCCGCTTCGACGGGTGGAATTCTATGAGCCCCGGCAGTTGATTCATTGCCCGAGCGCAATGTTCCCGAAGGAAGCGTACCGCCCCAACTACCAGTCCCCGCTGTTCTCCCTTTCCATGAACTCGCAGTTGATCAACCCCGGTGACGGCCCCACCGTGAAGTTCGACGCCATCGAACAAGTCGACAGCTCCAGGGTGGTGCTCTTCCTCGATAACCGGCTCCAAGGCGAGGCCAAGGTCCATCCTGCCATGGCCAACGAAAACCTCGGGCAACCCTCCTCCTACGCAGACCGTTTCAGTGCCCGGCACAGCGGCGGCGGAAATCTGGCTTTTGCCGACGGCCACGTCCAATGGTATCCCGGCCCGAAAGTTGTCCAGACGGACAACTACAGCCCGCTGCGCGGTGGGCCAATCATCGATTCAACAGAGATTGTCTGGGAACTGCCCTACCGCCGCTGAAGGTCCTGGCCCCCGAATTTTGCATCTAATAAGAGAGCACACTTATTTATGGCGGTGAATTCCTGCCCCAAGTGCGGCGGCGCCGTTTCGCCCGATATCATTGGAGGCTTTTGCCCGGCCTGTTTGATAGGGGTGGCAGATGGCGTGGCGGGCATTGACGCAGCCGCTGGGCCTTCACCATTCAAAGAGCGGCGTTTTGGGGATTACGTTCTGGGGCGACAACTCGGCGGCGGGGGCATGGGCATCGTCTATGAGGCGCGCCAAGTCAGCTTGAACCGGAAGGTCGCGCTCAAGTTCATCCGCGACTCGCAGATCGCTTCTCCCACCTTATTGCGGCGATTCACGCTCGAAGCGGAGGCCACCGCCCGGCTGCATCATCCCGGCATCGTGGGCATTCATGAGATCGGCGAAGTGGAAGGCCATCCCTACATCAGCATGGACCTGGTGGAAGGAGACAACCTCCGCTCCGCGATGGCCGCAGGGCGTTTTACGCTGAAACAACGCGGTGATTCCAAGAGCAATGGGCGAAGCTTTCAGGTCGAAATCGCGCGGCTCATGGCCAAGACCGCCAGTGCCGTTCATCATGCCCACCTCCGGGGAGTGCTTCATCGCGACTTGAAGCCCGCGAACATTCTCATTGATCGACAAGGCGAACCGCGCCTGACCGATTTCGGCCTGGCCAAGATTCTTCGGCAGTCGAGCGAGGAACGCATCGAGTCGAGCCTGACACCAAAAACAGAAATCGCCGGCACCGCCACCTACATGTCACCGGAGCAAGCGTCGAGCGACGAAACAAGCAGTGCGTCCGATGTCTACGGTCTCGGCGCGGTGCTTTACGAACTGCTCACCGGCCAGCCGCCGTTCAAGGCCGCCACGCTTCTCGAGACCTTGAAGCAGGTACAACAACAGCCGCCTCGTCGCCCGCGAACGATAAATCCACTCGTGCATCGAGACCTGGAAACCATTTGCCTGAAGTGCCTCGAGAAGAACCCTTCTTTCCGCTACGCTTCGGCGGAGGCGCTGGCGGAGGACTTGGAACATTGGATCCATCATAAACCCATCCGGGCTCGTGCGCCGGCTACCACCGTTCGTGTTCATCGTTGGGTGAGGCGCAATCCTGCCGGTACCGCGCTGATCGCAACGCTTTTCATCGCGTTGGCCATCACGCTGGCATTGTTAGGGGTGAATCAGAAGCAAAAGGACAAGGTTGAACGGCAGCAGTCCACTCTCTTCCAAGAAAAGGTGCGCCAGTTGTCCGAGTTCTGGAACGACCCGGCCCGCACCGAGCTTCCTATAGCGGCCAATGACCTGGCCATCCTTGCCAACCGCGAACCCGTGGATGATCCGGCCGCGCTTGGCCTGACCTTGGGCGTGAGCATCAGCTTCGATCCTGTCAACCTGGCCCAACAATCTTACGCTCCGCTCGTTACCGAGGTCCAATCCACAATGGCGCGGCGGCTGGGTCGGCCGGTGAAATTTGATGTCAAATTCTTCAAATACAACGGCGATGAAAACGGACCCATCCTCGCAGGACAGGTGGATTTTATGGTGATTGAACCGACGTCGTATGTCGAAGCGCGTCATCGGATGCCGAAGTTGATTCCGGTGGCACTTATTAATCGCAAGCTCGACGGCGCCATCGTCACGCGTACTGACACCGGGATTCAGAGCCCGTCCGAACTCATCGGCAAATCGTTGGCTTTCCCTGACGCGCCCATCTCAATTACTGTTTGGATGAAAGCTCGGCTCGTTGATGCAGGCGTTCTTCGGAAGGATTTGATTGCCATCACCAATGTCTTCGCGGGAGAAACCAACCCCCAGCCAAGCTTTCTGAGGTCCCATTATTGGTACGGATTTCGCGGCATCTCGGCCGCCGTGGGGAACCGCGAGTCGGACGCAGGTCTGACAGCCCTGCGGCGCTACGAAATGGACAAAAAACGCTACGGTCTTCAGCTTCTTGCTACGATTCAAAGCACGCCCCGTGTCTTCGTCGCACGGGCTGACTTGGATGGCGATGTCGTCGCGGCGTTTCGCAATGCGTTGCCCGCAGCTAACGACCTCGCAGACGGTCGCAAGCTGGCCGACAATCTGGAATGGGATAACGTTTTCCCCGGCGTCGTGAATGTGGACGACACTGACTTCAACGATCTGCGCGAAGCCATGCGCAAGGCCGCGCACTTCGACGGCCTGCCCGACCCGTTTCTCCCGGACGCGAACAAGTGAGGGAGCACTTGACCAGTTCGCTCCAGCGCCAACGGCGCGCGATAGCTCAGCCCAGGCCGATGGCCTGGGTTGGCCACAACAAAATACCCCGCCGTGGCCTGAAGGGCCCCAAGAGCGCCTCGATCCCCGCGTGACGTTCGTTAAACGCGATGCCATCTCGGCCGGGCCTGTCTGGTGCCGCGACTGCGCGGGTCCTAATGGCTATCGTGGCCCTTCAGGCCGCTGAGACATTCAAACGTAAATTTACCCAGGCCGATGGCCTGGGCTGAGCTATCGTGGCCCGTTGGGCCTGTGGTTGCTGCCGTTTCGCATGGATGGGTGATTCAACGGCGATGCTCAACGACCGAGAGCGCCGGGTACCGATCACAAATTTCAATAGGACTTCGGATCAAATCCGCCAGGAACCAAACACAAAAACACAAACGCCCGGGTGACGAAGTCACCGCGGGCGCGTGGTTCCCTGGCAGTCGAATGCGGATTACTGAGCCGGCGCGACCGGCAGGTTGTCCTCCAGTCGAATAAACCACATCTTGGAAATCGCCCCCGGAAAGTCGCCGATGCCAAAGTCGTTGTCGTTCGAGATCGCGACCATGCGAGGCGTGAGGATGGCCAACCCCTCGAGCTTGAAGTCCGTGATTGTCGGCGTTTGCTCGTTGGAGTAGACGACCGTCGACGTCGCCACGGTGATGCCCAACGCCGCAAGGTCTGTCGTCACAGCTTCCGGGGTCAGCGTGCTGGCGATCGCGGTGCCGTGGATGTCCGTGGCGGACGAGATGTCCACCAGAATGAGCTTGGCGCCGCCGATGTTCACTCCGTTGAGCAGTTCGTCCGAGCGCTCCAGGAACAGGAACTTGTTCTCGTTCACCCAGGTGATGGCGCTGATCTTCAAGGCGCGCTGCGTGTTTCCAGCCGGATAAGTCGCGACCGGACTCATCTTCACCAGGAATTGCCCGGTCACCTGCATGTTCAGCGGATCGCTGATATCCATGCGAAGCAGGCGCACGACACGGGAATCTCGAGTCGGCGCGCCTGCACCGGTGGGGCCCAGCGGACTTTGCATCACCGTGTAAGCGGTCGTGCCGTCCTGTGAAAGAGTAACGCCTTCAAACCCGCGGTTGGCGCGACGCTCTTTGAGGATGGCTGGGAGGGTATCGCTGACCGGATAGGACGCGCCCGCAAGGGTTTTGCCTTGTGGCGTGTAACGTCGCGTCACCTTGCCGTTCGCATTAACGATGACCACGGACGGGCTGTATTCCTCCACCACGATATAACCCCCGCCCGGCAGACTGTGGATGTCCTCGACATCCATGCCGTTTGGGTTGTAGGGAAGCAGAGTTCCCGAGGCGTTCGCGAGGGGGACTGAATCTTCGGTCGCGCTGTTCGGAATACCCGTCACCGGGTCACCCGCGTCATTGGCCACAATGGGCAAAACTCCTTCGACGATCATGCTGCCGTCCTCTGCCTTTAAGAGAATGATCGACGGGGTGAACGCGGGAAGCGGAAAGACCCGCCCCGCGGCCACGGTGAAATTCGGCCCGCGATCGCTGACAGACAGGAAGTGGTTTCCCACCAGGCGCTGCAAGCCGGACGCAAGGCCCGGCCGATCCGTGAAAGCCAAGCCGTTGGCCACCGCCTGATCCACTTGTTCCTGGGTATAACCCAGGTCCACATAGCTCAACGGCGGCAACTGGAATTGCTGGACGATTTGCACCGGCTGGGCTTGGGCGACGATGGCAGTTGCCGCGAGCGTCGCGAGCGCCGCTCCGATGGCTCGACTTTTCCGTGTGCGTGCGGACCTGAATCCGCGAAGCAAGAACTGAGTTTTCATACGATGTTGATTCCTCTCTACTGTTGGTTGTTGTTGTGTCCAAGGCAGGCCACGGCCATGCGCGCTGGCAACTTGCCGCGGATGATCTCCGCCTTTCTTCTCAACCTCGCAGGACTGACCCTGTCCGCCGCCCCGCAAAGTCTGTCTCCACCCCTTCCTTGGGACACGATGGAAAATCGTTACTGAACAAAGTGTGCAAAAGTGGATGTCCCGGGTCCGTGAAATTTCGAATGCCGAATTTCGGATTTCAAATTTCAAACCGCCCCTCGTTCGACATTCGGAACTTGGCATTCGAAATTCGCCGGGGGCGCTCTGGCGATTTGAGCTTCGCATCCGCCGCCTTTCCTGCTAGGCACCAGCCGGACATTGTCAATCGGGCAGGATCGGATGATTGCAGATTCACAATTCGTGGACCTTCAGTGCGGATCGTGCGGTGCCCGGGTGCGGATCGATCCCGGCCAACGCACTACGCGGTGCCTCTTCTGCGACGCGCCTTCTGTCGTTGACCAACCACCCGCACCTGGCCGACCGATGCCGGTGTTCGCCCTGGGCTTCGCCGTGGAACGCGAAGCGGCGAACTGCGCCGTCAGGAATTGGATCCGCAGCCGGAGAATGGCTCCCTTCGGATTAGGCAAGATGGCCGTGGAACGGTTGAGCGGCGTTTATCTGCCGGCCTACCTCTACTCCGCCACCGCCAATTCACGCTACGAAGCCTCCATCGCAGAAAAATACAAAAAGCTGCGCCTGGACCGTGATGACGACGGAGCCTCCATCCGACGCAGCGAGGAGACGGAATATCGGGATCTCGCAGGTCGGCACGTGACCAGCCTCTCCGACATCCTGGTGACGGCATCGCACAACGTCAGAAACGAGGAAATCGAGGTAATCGAACCGTACGAATTGAGCCGATTAAGACGCTACACGCCCGCTTTGCTCCAGGGTTGGAGCGCCGAAGAGGTTTCCTTGAGTCCGGAGATCTGCCTAGGGCACGCCCGGGACGAAGCGCGCGCATTGGTGACACGCTTGCTCCATGAGTTCATGCCGGGCGACGGCGTCCGCTCGCTGCGCCACCACACCGAGTTCGAAGAGGAATCGATTGACCTCACGCTCGTCCCGGTCTGGATCTGCACCATACGTTACCATCCCCGAAAGCCGCCCCTACGCATCCTCGTGAACGGACAGACCGCCAAGGCCGGCGGCCGGATGCCTTTCTCCTGGGGGAAACTGGGACTGGTGCTGTTAGCTTCGGCGGCAGTCCTGGCCGCGGCCATAGTCGGGCTGAGCCTGTTGGGAAAGGCGTTCCTGTGAGCCAACAACTGCCGCCGTGTCTCCGTTGCCAAAGCGCCATCGAGACGGATGATCTCCGTTGTCCAGTTTGTTACCTGGCGATTAACCGGGCGCCCGCCCTACCCGCCGCAGCAATCCGCGTTCAAACACTCCGATGCCGCAGTTGCGGCGCCGCCCTCGAATACCGGGCCAGCCTCCAAGCCCCGCAATGCGCGTTCTGCGGCGGCGTGCTTGCCCTCGAAGAGAAAGTGGATCCGGTGGAACAAGCGGAGCGATATCTACCTTTTATTTTCGACCGCCAGGCCGCGACGGATGCCTATCGGCAATGGCTGGGACAACTCGGCTGGTTCCGGCCGTCGAACCTGACTTCAAACGCGCGCCTCGAATCACTGCACGCCCTCTGGTGGATCGGATGGGTGGTCAACGCCGACGTCCTCATCACGTGGACCGCCGATTCGGACGCCGGCGCACAGCGCGCGAAATGGGCCCCGCACTCAGGCGAGCTCGGAACCATGTTCGATGGCTTGGTGATCCCCGCCGGCCGGGGTTTGACGGCCGCGGAATGCGTCCGACTGATCCCCTCCTACTCGTTGGGAAACACTTCCGACCCCGCCGGCCCCCAACACCCCGAAGCCGTCCTCGAGCGGTTCGAACTCCCGCGAAGCGCCGCGCGATCGACCATTCTTGAAACCATCCGACGCCAGGCGGAATCGGAAGTCCAGGCACAACATATTCCCGGCAGCCGCTTTCGAAATTTCCACGCCGCCATCCGGCTTCGCAGTCTGGTCAGCCGTCGCATGGCGTTTCCCGCTTACGTGATCGCTTATCGCTACCACGGCCGCCTGTATCGGACAGTGATATCCGGCCAGGTTCCAAGCTGCATTATCGGGGAGGCACCACGGTCAGTCGCCAAAGTGATTTTGGTCGTCGTCTTGGCCGCGTTGGCGTTAGGCGGGCTCGCCCTAGGACTGCTCTTGCAGCTCAGATAGGGCGCAGACTTCCAATTTTCGGCAATGGTCGCGTCGAATGCGGCGCCTCATTTCCTCGACGAACTTCGTGGTTCCCGATCTGACCCATTGCCTTCGTTACTTCCGTAGAGGAGCCAGCCCGAAATGCATCAGAAACCAAACGGGCCCAGCGAACACAGCAATCGCCAGCAGCCGCTCCCAGGACCAATCCAGGTATCGCGATTGAATCGGGAAGATCGCGATCATGAAATAGTTGCTGAATCGCGTATGGCCCAGGAACGAGCCGTAGCGCAAATACTTTTTGCGCAACCCGGACCAAACAGCGGCGAGGCCAAGCAGCAAGACAAGCAACGTCACGGCAAGATTAACGGCCAGGAGAGAGCCGGCGGTGACGTGACGGTGGGCATCGGGATGTTCCTGGAGGTATTGCCAAAGCCAGTGAGCGCCGGCCCAGAGAAAGCTGAACCCTGTCTGCAGCGCCGTACGGAACGATCGCTTGGCTGAGTTCAATTCATTGTAGATCCAAGCGAAGTAAAGCGGGCCGATTCCCCAAATCAGTTCAGCGTGCCGGAAGGGCGTTGTAATCAGCTCACCGAATGTCGTCCAAAGTGAAACCACGTGAGAAACCATAGGCAGTTTCCCAAAGGCTTGCACAGCTGCATTCGCCATCCATCGCTCGGTGACCGCTGGTCGACACCCACAGACCAGTCAAAGCAAACATCAAAGGCCTGATTGACCACGGAGGCCACGAAGGCCACGGAGAACCACCAACACGCTTTTTCCAAGGGCAACCTCGCCCATTCCCTCCGTGTTCTCCGTGCACTCCGCGGTTAAAGCGCTTTCCCAGTTTGCTAATGTTTCCGCATTGGTTGCGGCTCTGCCGCTCTGGGCCCTCCGTGGTTGAAACTCTTTTCCAGTTTGCAAAAGTCTGCCGCGGTCACTGGGGCAAAGGAGTCGCCGGGGCATTGGGCTCGTCGTTCGAACGGGAAATGAGCCCCGTCGCGTTTTGGGCTGATTTACAGAATCGCAAAAACAGATTCCCACCGAGTGATCTCCGTTTAAATGGTTTCCTTTTCCAACCGGGCGACTTCCTGTTTCAACATGTCTAGGATTCGGCACTTCGCGAGGTGCACAACCGCGGTACTCACGCCAAAACGCTCGGCCACTTTCTCCGCCGGCCAGTCCTTGTTCACATAGAAATCAAACAGCTGGTAGGTCCGCGGTTTCACTCGAGATCGGATGCGGGCCAATCCGGCTTCCACCAGGGTTTTTTGCCAGTCCTTCTCCCAAATGTCATTCGGAACCAGAGACGCGGGGTCGGGCAAGTTCGCGATCAAGTCTACTGATTCCTCCCCGTCCACCGGCGCATTGGCTGAAACCCAGTGGGGTTTTCGTTTGCGGACCTGGTCCACTACCCGCCACCGCGTCAAGCGCCGCAACCAGACCCGAAACGATCCGCGTGCATCGTAACGGAATTGGGGGAATCGCCGACTGACGGAGATCAGGGTCTCCTGGACCACCTCTTGCGCTTCGTAGTCCGACAGGTTCGACTTCCGCGCCGTGCCGTAGATCAGCTTCCAATACGTATCAAAGAAGTCTTCC
>Ga0070689_100001793_pt1 | contig 13793 bp, 11 predicted proteins | sample KBSS23HmetaG_FD_64669 | JGI IMG/M metagenome (GOLD analysis project Ga0070689, IMG submission 64669) | Switchgrass rhizosphere microbial communities from Kellogg Biological Station, Michigan, USA - KBS S2-3H metaG | ecosystem: Host-associated > Plants > Roots > Rhizosphere ...
TTGACCCGGACTCCGTCCACGTTGAACCAATAGTAATGAAATCCACCGACGGTGGGCGGGGTGGTTACCGTCCACGTCCCGTCCTCTCCCGGTTTGAGGTCAAGCGGCGTCTTAACGAGGCCGGCGCCGCCCTCCAGCTTGACGTCGCGGGCGTTAGGCGCGCGAAGGCGAAAGGTTACACGCGAGTCGGGCGCGATGCGCGGGTAGGCAGCTGCCCCGACATTGCTCGAAGCCGGAATTCCCGGTTCGGCGGATTTATCGGGGCGTTCCGGTGATTGGGTGTGAGCGAGCGTGGTGGAGAACGCGGCCAGGGCGATGGCGAAAAAGGATTGTTTCATGGAGTGATCAGATTCTTTTCCATCCGAAAGTTTTGGAATTCGACCGAGCGGCACCATACGCGCTGGCTTTTCACCGAGCGATAACCCATCGCCTCAAAGAATGGCCGCGCCGTTAAGCTGACGTTGGCATAGGCACTGGCAACGTTATTCTTTTGGAGGTCGGACTCGGCGTCGCGCAGCAGGCTGCGGGCGATTCCTCGCCGCAGAAACTCCGGCCGCGTGAAAAGGAGATCAATAAAACCATCGTCGGCAAATCCGATAAACCCCGCGGCTGTGGCGGGAGTTTCGGATAATGCCGCCAGCCTCACCTTCAAGGCGGCCGTGCGCTTCGTCCAATGCTCAACGGAATGTTCGCCAGGAGACCACGCCTCAACTTGTTCCGGCGTGTAGTCGCGGATGGCGACCTGCCGGACGGCGTCATGGAAGATGCTGGCAATCGTCTTGAAATCATCGGCACGCGCGGGACGAATGACGATGGCTTCGGTCATCTCAATGAGGACCGCCTGGTTCGCGTTCTGGTTTCGTTGGGAAAAGCCGCCAGATTCCGGCGAGAATGCTGCCGATTACAGAATGAAACACCGCCGAGATCGCGCACGGAGTTGGTGCGTTGGGCATCGAGGGGAAGTTTTTTCCGGCCAGGTACGCGCCCAGTCCGGAGTTTTGCATTCCAACCTCAATAGAAACTGTTCGCCGGACGTTTTCGCCATAACCAAAAGCCCAGGCGAACACCCACCCCAGCGCAAATCCGCCCAGGTGCAGCAGCGCGACGGCCAGAAACAGGATGGCGGCGGATTGCCGGATGATTCCGGCATTTGCGCCAATGATGCTCGCGCAGATCATCACGATGGCGATGACGGAGACAAGGGGCGCAATGGGCAGGATAGCCTTCACCATGCGCGGTGCGGCGTGGTGGAGAGTGAGCCCGACGATCAGCGGAGCCAGAACCACAGTCACCGTGTCGAGGAAGAGCTTCCAGCCATCGACAGGCACATAAGTGCCGGCGAGCCATTTTGTCAGCAGAGGGGTCATGACCACCGCGCCGAACGTAGAGCACATCGTCATGAGCACCGACAAGGCGACGTGCGCTCTGGCCAGGTAGGTCACGACGTTGGAGGCCGTGCCGCCCGGACAGCACGCCACCAGAATCAATCCCACGGCGAATGGGGTTTCCAGCTGCAGGCCACGGGCGATCGACCATCCGAGAAACGGCATGATGGTGTATTGGGCGACGAATCCCACGGCCACGGCTCGTGGCATGGTGAGCACCTGGCGAAAATCGTCGAAGCTGAGCGTGACTCCCATTCCGAGCATGATGACGGCAAGGGCCCAGATAATCCAATTGCCCTTGAACCACGTGAACCATGCCGGCTGGACCATGGCCACGAGGCAGCAGAGCACGACCCAGACAGGAAATAAATTGGTGATCCAATGGAGAGCCCGGGTCATGTGGAGGAACAGGACCCGATTAGTAGAGCCATCCTTCGATCTCGCCATCCGAACGCAGGCGCACGCCCTGCCTTCGATAAGCCCAGCACATGTAACTCACGCTGACAAAATAGGAGGCCGGCAGCCGGTTGGCGGTGCAAATCTTCACGCCGAGCAGGGTTGTTTTGCCGCCAAATCCCATGGGTCCGATGCCGAGTTCGTTGGCGGTGTTCAGAATGTCCTGTTCGAGGGTGTCCAGCTGGGGATTCGGATTGCGGTCTTCCAGCTTGCGCAGGAATTGTTGCTTGGAGAACTCGTAGCCGGTGGCGCGATCACCGCCGATGCAAACGCCGAGAATGCCCGGGCCGCATCCCTTGCCCTGGGCTTGCAGGACGGCGTCGAGGATGACCTTGCGGCACCCGTCGAGGTCGCGGTTTGCTTTGAGTTTTTCGTTGGGCAACGAGTACTGGGCGCCGACGTTTTCACAGCCGCCCCCCTTGAGGATCAAGCGAACGGCGATTTCGGGCGCGCGATGGTGGTGAAAATGAATCGTCGGCGAACCGGGGCCGACGTTGGTTCCGTCGTTTACCCCGGTCAACGAATCCACCGAGTTCTGTCGCAGAAATCCCTTCTTCGTCGCCAGCTTCACGGCGTTGCGCGCGGTCTCCTCAAAGGCGATCGAGTCATAGCCGATGGGACAATCCACATAAAAGATGATACTGCCGGTGTCCTGGCAAATCGGCTGGGACTTGCGGCGGGCCAGCTCGATATTGCGTTCGATGATCTTCATCGCGCTTTCGGCGATGGTGCCTTTCTTCTCCCGCTCCAGGGCGGCGAGCGTCGCTGCGTGCACATCGTCGGGAATTTCGGCCGATGTGCGGCGGATCAATTCCAGCAGCGAATCTCCGAGAATCTTCATTGACCGACGTTAGAAACTGGCGGCTGTTGTGTCAATTGAGCGGCGGGGTTTAGCCCTTGCGCGTTCGTTGCACGAATCGGCTCATTCTCTCGCAGGCCACCTGAATCTGTTCCAGAGATGTCCCGAAGCAACACCTGACGAACCCTTCGCCGCTGGGACCGAACGCGACTCCCGGGACGCAGGCCACCTTCTCTTCCTGGAGGAGGCGGACGGCGAAATCCTTTGAGCCGAGGCCGGTCGACGTGATGTTGGGGAAGGCGTAGAAGGAGCCCCGCGGGAGGTGGCATTTGAGCCCCATGCCATTCAGTGCATTCACAATGTAATTGCGCCGCAGACGATACTGGTCGCGCATCTCCAGTGTGTCGGGTTCGCCGGCCACGATGGCTTCGAGGGCGGCTTCCTGGGAGATGATGCTGGCGCAAAGCATGGAGTACTGATGGATTTTCATCATCGCTTCCACGATGTCGGCTGGGCCACAGGCGTAGCCGATGCGAAAGCCTGTCATCGCATAAGCCTTGCTGAAGCCATGCAGGAAGATCGTTCGCTCCACCATGCCGGGCAGCGAGGCGATGCTCACGTGCTCGCCTTCGAAGGTCAGCTCCGAATAAATCTCATCCGTTATCACCAGCAGATTATGCCGGATCGCGAGGTCGGCAATACGCTGCATTTCCTCACGCGTCATGGTGCCGCCCGTCGGGTTGGTCGGGAAATTCAAGACGAGGACTTTGCTCCTGGCCGTGATCGCGCTGGCGATGGCTTCGGCGCGCACGGCAAAGCCGTCTTCCGCCCGGCAGGCCACCGGGACCGGGACACCGTAGGCCAGGGAAATTCCGGGCGCGTAGCTCACGTAACACGGCTCGTGATAGATGACCTCGTCGCCGGGGTTGATCACGGCGCGGAAGGCCAGGTCCATGGCTTCGCTGACGCCGACGGCAATGAGGATTTGATTGGCGGGGTTGTACTGGATGCGAAACTTCTCGGCCAGATGACGCGACAGCGCTTCGCGGAGCTTCAAGAGACCGAGGTTGGAAGTGTAACTGGTCCGCCCTCGTTCGAGGGCATAAATGGCCGCCTCTCGAATATGCCATGGAGTGACAAAATCGGGCTCTCCCACGCCGAGGGAGATGACATCCTTCATCGCCTGGACGATGTCGAAAAAGTCTCGGATGCCGGAGCGCGGAATATTGCGCACGACCGACGCCACGAACTGTTCCGATGAATACGGCTTGTTCATGCGGTCCACAGGCTAGAGAAAACCGGACGGGAGTGACAGTCCATTTACTATTTACTAACTGGCGGGTCTGTCAGCGGTGATTCCGCCCCGACTTTCGTCCCCGGGGCACTGAAAATCCGAAATCCGAAGCCCGAAGAGCGGTGGCCGCCGAATGCCATTCGGATTTCGGATTTCGGGCTTCGGATTTGACCCAGCATCCACGTCCGACGATCAATTGTTTGAACTTTGACCCACGACTTACTATATCTTGCGGCATGGACGAAGGGCTGCGCAGCGAATTGAGCAAGCAGGGCGTCTTCACGACGACGCTGGAGGAGCTTTATAATTGGGGCCGGAAAAACTCGGTCTGGCCGCTCCAGTTCGGGCTGGCCTGTTGCGCCATCGAAATGATTGCCACGACCATGGCACGCTATGATTTGGCCCGTTTTGGTGCCGAGGTGTTTCGTCCCTCCCCCCGCCAGGCGGACCTGATGATCGTGGCGGGCACGGTGACCAAGAAGATGGCGCCGCAAGTGGTGCGTCTCTACAACCAGATGCCGGAGCCCAAATACGTGATTGCCATGGGAGCGTGCGCGATCTCGGGCGGGCCATTCAAGCAGGGTTACAATGTGCTCAAGGGCATCGATCGGTACATTCCGGTCGACGTCCACATTCCGGGATGTCCGCCCCGGCCCGAGGCGTTGATTCATGCCTTCATGACTCTGCAGAACAAGATCGCTGGGCAGGACCTGACCGGGCCTAACCGACCCCGGCATCTGGACTCCGCCGCCCCCAGTGAATTTCCAGTGCCACAGCTGGGCGAGCATGACGTGGTGCCGCCGAGCAATCGCGCGCTTTGGACGCCGGAGGTCATCACTCGGTGATCTGATGCCGATGGAGTCGCTCGAACAGATAAAGGCCAGGGCTGAAGCCGCCATTGCGGGTGTTTGCCTCACCATCGTTCAGAACGAATCCCCCTGCGCGCAGCATTCGTTGTTGGTGGATGGCGGGCACGCTTTACAACTGGCGGAGTTTTTGCGGGATGACCCGGCGTTGCGTCTCGATTTTTGCTCCAATGTCACCGGGGTCGACTGGCCGGAGAAAGTCGAGAAGGTAAAGACGAAGGTGAAAAAGATCGTGGATGGAGTGGAGAAGGAGATTGAGGAGACCACGGAGAAGCGCAGCGGTGGATATCTGGAGGTTGTCTATCATCTTTACTCCATGTCCCAGAAGCAGGGTCCGGTCGTGGTGCGGCTGCGCACGGGCAACCGGGCTGACCAGGCGAATTTGCCTTCCTTGACGCCGGTTTGGCGCAGCTGTGAATTTCAGGAACGGGAGATCTACGACCTTTACGGGGTAATTTTCGACGGCCATCCGGATCTGCGGCGGATCCTGATGTGGGACGGTTTCAAGGATCATCCGATGCGCAGGGACTACGTCGAGCCCGACGACTACGAATACGAACCGACGCCGCACGATGACGTCCTGGACAAAGCCAAGGCACACTATCCGAGTCCGCCTTCGGCCAATTGACTTCGCTTCGCTGCCGTCCCGGGGATTTTCGCCGCAGGTTATTCATCCGCACCCGTTTTTAGCCATCTATTTTGCCAATCCCGTGCTGCAGGTGCGGTGTCGAATTGGTATTCATGACGGCCTCGAAGTTGCCAATTCCATGCCGTAGGTGCGGTGCTGAATTGGTACTGGATTCTTTTGAAATGGCTTTAACCGGGAGGGTTACAACTTATTGAGATCCGCGGCCAATTCGGTCAGGGCCTCGCGGAATGCCTGTTGCAGCCCATTGACCACTGCGGCCGCCGTCCGTTCCTTCAACCGCACGCGCCGCGAGTAGTTTTTGGAAAGCGCGACGCCTGGTTCCGTGTTGGCGGTGGCTTTCGCAAGCAGCACAAAACGCATGGTAAAAACCGCCGCCGCATCATCGGTCTTGCGGAAGTCTCCATACATCTCGGTCACGTGCAATTCAGCTGCGCGGGTAGCATAAATTCGGCTGTTTGGTTCGGCGATTTCCCTGAACAATCCTGCGCTCCGTAACCAAGTTCGAGTCGCGCCGCCGATCATCCGATCCGGCGGGATAAGGAACTCCGCATAAGCATCGAATTCATATCCCGTCTCCGAAATGCGATAGACCAAGGAACGTCCTTCAAATTCCGGCGCCACCGTCACCGCGCCAAGGTTGAGGATGTCGTCCATCCGCGGTTGGCCGGGCTTGGCGGTCACATCGGCCGCGCGGGCCGAAATCAGGAAATTCTCCTTGGATAGCGGAGGGCGGGAAAGACAGCCGGCCCATAGGACGTTGAGGAATACCAACAAAGACAACATGATGAATCTCCGCGAACGATCGGTGGAGTTCGGCGCGAAAGCTGCCTGGGCTATCCCGAGATTGATTCGAGTCATTGGAGGGTGACGTGTGTAGGTGAGGGTCATCTGGCGGGCCGTTCCACGCTGCGCGCTGCCGCGGGCGGTTGGCCGAAGAGGAAGCCCGAGGGGTATTGCTTGAGATCATGCAAGACAGCGTTGAGGCGGTCGGTTGCCTGGCGCGCGTTCTGGATGGTTTGACCCAGCGGGGCGGTATCCAGATTTTGCAGGGTGGATTCCATCCGCGCGGAAACGTCGGTCAGTTCGCGCAGCAAGGTGTCCGCCTGTTTGGCCAGCCCTTCCAGTTTCATGCCTTTGATGGTGCCTTGCGTGTTATCGAGGAAGTCCTTGAACTTGCTGTTGGTGGAGCGGAGTTCGGTGACAAGGCTGTTGACATTGGTGGCGATCGCTCCGAATTGGAGCTGTTCGAGCTGGCGCAGGACGCCGCCCATTCCAGCGAGACTGCGTTCCAAGGTGAGGCTGATCATCTCGAAATCAAGCTTCTCGAAACTGCGCAGCGATTTTTCGATCGAACTCAGCATCTGGCTGAATTGCCCGGGCACAGACGGAATGTAGTGTCTGGCGGGCGTCCAGCTGACTTTTAGCGGCGGGTTCTCCTCGGGGTTGAGATATTCCAGGGAGACGAAGCTGGTGCCGGTAATTCCCTGGCTTTTGATGCGGGCTCGCAGCCCATTGCGAATTTCCGCCTGTAACCTTTCATCGCGCTGCCGGCCCTTGGGCATCGGAGAGATCGAGTCCTTGATTTCGAAATCGACAACGACATAGCCCTTGCCTTCATCCGGATAATCGTTCCAGGTAAAATTGATGCGCGTGACCTTGCCTACAGGCACGCCGCGAAGCTTGACGGGGGAACCGACGGACAAGCCCTCGACGTCTTCGGTCACGTAGGTTTCGAAATTTGTTTTGGGTTCGAAACGGTGGCGAATGCCGAAGGCGAATAATCCGCCCCCGAACAAGGCGGCAGCGGCGAGGACGAAGGCGCCAATCTTGACGTTATTGATTTGCGTGCTCATGGGATGAATTCAGTTCTTGGATGATTCGCGATTGAAGAACTGCCGCACCCACGTGTCCTTTGCGTGCTGGCGGAGTTCCTCCGGCTTGCCTTCGGCGATAATTGTCTTCGACTTGCCATCGAGCATGATGACGCGGTCGGCGATGGCATAGATGCTGGGCAGTTCATGGGTGACGATGACGAACGTGATCCCAAAGTCGCAGGCCAACAGACGGATGAGGGCGTCGAGGTCGGCCGACGTGATTGGATCCAGTCCGGCGGACGGCTCATCGAGAAAAAGAATGCCCGGGTCGAGGGCCATGGCGCGGGCGATGGCGGCTCGCTTCTGCATGCCGCCGCTCAGTTCGGCGGGCATTTTGGCGGACGCCTCGGCGAGGTCGACCAGTTTGAGTTTGGCCAGGGCGATGAACTCCTTCGCCGCCGGGGGCAGTTCCGTGAAAGTATCCAGGGGTAGAAGCACATTTTCCAGGACGGTCATGGAGCCGAAGAGGGCGCCGCTTTGGTACATGACCCCGAACTGCGCCAGGATTTGCCGGCGCTTTTCGTCGCTGGCGCCGACCAGATTCTCGTTCCCAATCCAAATCTCTCCTTCGAGCGGCGGATAGAGACCAATCATGTGCTTGAGCAACGTGCTTTTGCCGGAGCCCGAGCCGCCCAGGATGACAAAAACCTCGCCGCGGCGAACGACGAAATTCAGGTTCTGCAGGATGATTTTTCCGTCATAGCCGAGCTTTAGGTTTTTGACCTCGATGGCGTTGGCGGAATCGCTGCTCATGAATGGAGGAAGTAAAGCACCACGGCGAAGCCCGCATCGGCGAGAATGATGAGAAGGATGGAACTGACGACCGCGCGGGTGGTGGATTCGCCGACGGCGCTGGGGCCCTTCTTGGTTTGCAACCCACGCAAACAGCCGACGGCGGCCACGATGATGCCGAACGCGATGCCCTTAGTGGAGCCAACGATGATGTCGTGCAGCGAGACACCGGTAAGCATCTGATTATAGATGGCAACGAGCGGAAACCCGAGTCCCAGCATCACGATGACGCCGCCAACGACGCCCATGAACATGGAATAAATAGTCAGGAGGGGCGCCAGGAGAATGCCCGCCGTGATGCGTTGCACGACGAGAAAGCGGACGGGATCGAGGCCCATGGTTTCGAGGGCGTTCAATTCCTCGTTTACTTTCATGGTTCCCAGTTCTGCCGCAAACGCCGAACCGGAGCGTCCCGCCAGCATGATGGCTGTCATCATGGGTCCAAGTTCGCGGACCATCAGGAGGCCGATCATATTGGCGATGAAAATCTGGGCGCCAAACTGGGCCAGGGGCTGCGCCGCTTCGAAGGCGATGATCAGTCCGACCAACAGGCTGATTAAGGAGACAATCGGAAGCGCGTTGACGCCGGCCAGTTCGAAAACGTGGAATACCTCCCGCCAGCGCATTCGCCGCGGATTCCCAATCGTCGCCACGAACGCAGTGCTGACAGCGCCGAGAAATGCAATCTGGTCGCGGACATCGCGGAGGGCGGTCACGACGCCGAGGCCGACATCCTCCGCCAAGTGGCCCTTGGGTGGAGGGCGGGGCCGAAACTTTTGGTAGTCGTCGGGGGTAAAGGACTCGAACAGCTTTTGAAACTCCGGCTTGAGGCCGCGCACCGAGACGGTCGCTCCCGGGGTCATTCCCCCCATTCCGAGAAACTGAAGCAAGGCGAGGCCGGAACCATCGCAATATTCGACGCCGGTTGCATCCACGTCGACCTTCGAGGCCGGGATGCCCGCGAGTTGCTGTTGCAGGCGCGGCCAGTTTTGGGCGGTGTTTCGCGCGTCCAGACGCCCGTGGAGCGAGATGCGAAGCGAGCCGGATTCCTGGCTCAATTGATACAGCGCGGTGGGATCATCTATATGGGCGCGTTTCTCAGCCACGTCGCGCGCATGTTAGGGCGTCGCTCTGGCGAATGCAACGGCTTGGACGGAGCACGAAGGATTCCGCCGCTAAAATGCGCCGGTCCAGCCCCTACCCATCTTCATTCGAAATTTCCAGCGTTGGCCAGCAACTCCCATCGCTCCCCAAAGAAACCCGCTTCGACAATCCCGCCGGGATAGCGGGAGGAGGGGGCAACGTTGAGATCCACGATGGCATAGTCGGGAAGCTTCGGGACCTGCCGCGCGTTATTCAGGTAGTCGTATTCGCGAAAGGTGAAGCCGCTGTTGAGCACTACATATTTCGCAGGGTTAAGAGGATTCGGATAAATCAGGATGGCAGCATTGCGGCTCGAATCGAATTTTTTGCGGCCAACCTTCAGTTCGCGGGAATTCCACTCGATGGGGAGCTTGTCGGCCATGCGCCCCAGCACTTTGTTGCTGGATGGGTCGCCCCATAGAACCAGGTGGTGGGCGGCGATGTCGGCTTCACTCACGTCGGTGTCCTCCTTGATTCTCGCGTCCCCGCGGAAATGGCGGCGCCACTCGTTGGTGGCGCGGGAGAGTTCGCCTTTTACCCATGAGCCAACCTTGGGGTTTAGCGGAGAGCCGGAGGGACAGACGACGAGGAAAGAGTCGAGGAAAGCGTCATCAATCGGCCCTTGTAACCCGTGTTTCTTCTGCAAACCCGAAGTGCCTTCGGCAGGGGACTCGACCATCTCCCAGCGGCTGCTCCCAACCTTCCGAAAATGGGCGATCCATGAACGGTCGCTCCGCACCGAGGGCGCGCTGATCTTTGTGCGGTCAATGACCACGCGGACGGGCGCGGCATTATCGAGCGGACAATGGCCCGGATCGAACGCCAGCGTCAGGGCCGTGACGTTGCGTGTCACCAGGCGCACGGCGTTGTCGCCTTTGTAAATCTCCGCATCGACATGGGCGCGCTCCCAGTGGCGTTCGAGCTCGTCCACCACCAGCCAGTTCATTTTGTTGTAGCGAAGCGTCCATGTGGTGAAGCGGAGGCGTTCAGGTGCGGCCACGCGGCCCAGGCGGACAATCTCGTCGATCCGCCGATTGATCTCTTTTTTGGCTTCCGGATGGTAACTGTGCGCCGTTTTCGGACCGATCACATGAACGAGATCGAGACCTTCCTTCCGCATGGCGGTGGCCATGACGTCGGCGGCCTGTTTTTGCCGGTCGATCTCTCCGCTGTAGGCCACGGTTGGACACTGGAAAAGGTTGATAGCCCAATCGGTGCAATCGTAAAGGTGCCAAAGCTTCTGCTCGTACCACGTGGGCTTCACCTTCTCGTTTTGGAAAACTTTGAGAAAGTCGGGCGTCTCCGAGAACCCGGCGCCAGGTGCGGCCGCCGCCCATTGGCCGGCGTGATGCACCGCCATATGCCAGCATGCGGCCCCGCCCAGGGAAAATCCCCTAACCGTGATTTGGTCTGGGTCGATGGAGTAATCCCGACGCGCGTGCTCGAGCGCCTCGAACGCATCCGTCTCACCGGCGAATTTGTTGCCATTGCAATAGCGACCGTAGGGATGCAACACAAACGTGTCCGCCGGGGCAAAGTCTCCGACTGAGCGCTGCCGTCCGTTGATGAAATCCAGTTCGGTCAAGGTTTCTCCGCGACCGTGAAACCAGAAGTCCAGGCGATGGGCGTGGGCGGACCCCGGCTGGAAGGATGCGGGCACGACCAAACCGTAAGGTTGAACTGAGCCGTCGATTCTCGACACGTAGCCTCGAACCACCAGGCCCGTTGCGTAGGTCCAGGGAACTCTTCCGTTTCGCAGCTCATTGGCACGTTCCAATCCTTGTTGGAGTAGCCGTCGCGCCACCTGAACTTCGTTGGTCTTGTGGAAGCCATCGAAACGCAGAGCCCAGTCGACGGCTTTGTGATAAATGATGACGTCCGGCAATCGCGCCAGCAGCCCCGGCTGTTTTGGCAACGCCTCTCGAAGCGAATCGATTTCATCGCTCAACTTTTTCACGCCTTCGGCAAGTTCATCGCGGTCGGCGGGGGCAATGGCGATGCCAGGTGGCGGGACGGGTCGCACCTTCTCTGGAATATTGTCGGCCGGACCATCGGCCAGCGCCAAACAGGGAATGGTGCAGAGCAAAGCGGACCAAATGCGAGGGTTCATACTGGGGAAGAAGTGGTAGAAAACTCGTCGACCCGATGCAAGCGCCGACTCCAATATCTTTGCTCGTGTGCCCGGTAAACTTGTTTGTGAGGCAGTGCGACATTAGTAAATGTGCTTGTCCGTATTAGAACTATTTTAATAAGCCCGCAAGAAGTGTTGCCTTTAATCCTTTATTATATGTTTATCATGAATCACTTGGGTTGGCTGTACGAGTGGACATCGGAAAGTGAATAGTTGGAACCGGGCCGCAGTCGATTCAGTGTTCTTGTTTGCGAAAGGCAACAGAACAGGCAGTATGGGGACAACCTAATGGCCTAAGGCCACGTTATGAAAAGGAATTTGAGGCAGGTCGCGTTAAGCTTCGGAATTTTGAGCTTGGCTCTCTGCACGGGAGGGGAAACCAATCCGACACCAACGCCAGATGTTGAGGCGGTCCAGGCTTTGAGCGGCGCTCTCGCGCCTCCGGCAGCGGACAAAATCGAAAACACGGACATGCCGGTGGCGATTCCGGATGCCTTCGCTGACACTGTGTCGGCCCCCAATCCAACGAACGTTGTGGTCGCCCAGACGTTGCCGAAGGACTTGAATCTGTCTCCCGTTCTCGCCGAGGTGGTGAAGTTGATACAGGGGGGCGTGGGCCAGGAAGTGGTACTCGCATATGTGACCAACTCCTCCGGTATGTTCAACATCGGTTCGAAGGAGATTCTTTACCTGCACGACTTGGGTACTCCGGCAGCGGTTTTGACTGTCCTGATCCAGAGAGATTCGTCGCCCGAAGCTGAAATCCGCCGGCGAGCGGGTGTCGCGCTGCCATTACCTCCGGAGATGGTCCTCCATTCGCCGGCCACGAATGTTTATCCCGCGACTGCCACTGTGGCGAATCCTCCCGAACCGACTCCGATCGCTCCGCCCGAGGACGTTCAGACAGTGGTGACACCGCCGGCTGTTCCCGTTGATCCGGTGGAGGAGCCGGTGTCCGTGGAGTATTTTGAGAGCGAACTCTCGCCCTACGGTTCGTGGGTGTATGTGAACGGCTACGGCAACTGCTGGCGTCCGACCGTGTCCGTTTGGAATTCCAGCTGGCGACCGTATGTCGATGGCGGTCGATGGTTGTGGACGGATAGCGGCTGGTATTGGTACTCGGATTATTCCTGGGGCTGGGCACCGTTCCATTATGGCCGCTGGTTTTGCCCGCCAGGTCTGGGCTGGGTGTGGTATCCCGACACGTGCTGGGGGCCCTCCTGGGTCAGTTGGCGGTATTCCGCCGGCTATTGCGGATGGGCGCCTTTGCCTCCGGCGGCGCATTGGGTTTATGGATGGGGATTTCATTACGACTCGTATTATGTGGGGATTGGCTGCGAGTTTGGGTTGGGTTACTCGTCCTACTGTTTTGTTCCCTACGATCGCTTTTGTGATCGCAATGTTGGATTGCACGTGACCCATGGGAATCATTCCCGACACGCGTATGAAAACTCCAAGGTCGTAAACAATTACGGGATTAGGAACAGGAACGTCATCAATAACGGTCCCGGTGTCGACAACGTCGCCGCCGTGACCCGCGGAAATGTCAAGCGAGTGACACTGCGTGATACGACGGATGTTCGCGACTTGAGCGGGCGGCGGGAGCAGCTTGCCGTCGACGGCCAGTCTCTCGTCGTGTCGCGCCCAGGTGCTGCGATTCTGCGGGAAGGTGCATCGCCCGCTGGGGCGCGTCCGCGCGCCAATGGTAACGGCATTGTTTCGAGTTCATCGACGGTCAGTCGGCCTGCTGTCCCGTCCCACAACGTTCAGCAATCAACCGTGACCAGCCGACCGCAGGATGTTTCGCGTCGCGTCGATAGCTCATCGACTTTTGCCGGGCGAGAATCAGCTAACATCAGCGAGCCGGCGCGGCCTTCGGCCGGGAGCCAGGCCGCCCGTCCGTTCGCGCCAGACCGGCCCACGACGCGTGCGCCCATCATTATCAGGGGAAATAGCTCTGCGAATCAGAACAGCATCGTGTCATCGCCAAACGGATCGGGAAACTCACCGGCGTCAGGTCCAGTGTCTCGCCCGCAATCCAGTGCGCGAGTTTCCGATGAAATGCGGACATCGGCTCCGTTTCAGCAAAGGGAAGCGGTTCGAGTAAATCCGATTCAGACAGGCTCGCCGGTGGTGTCGCGTCCATCCAACCCCGCTCCTTCGCGACCCTCTTATTCGGCGCCAGGCCCAGCCCACAACGCGCCTTCCGTTGGCGGAGGGTCTCAATCCGCTCCATCGCGTCCAGGGGCGCAGTCCTCCGCGCCTGCCCAAGTTAGCCGTGGTGGTGGTGGTGGCGGAAGTGGCGGCGGAAGCAGCGCCAACGTCAGTCGTGGCGGGGGCGGAGGTGGCGGGGGCGGCGGGGGCAGCAGTGCCAACGTGAGTCGTGGCGGCGGCGGTGGCGGTG
>Ga0070689_100001796_pt1 | contig 13787 bp, 21 predicted proteins | sample KBSS23HmetaG_FD_64669 | JGI IMG/M metagenome (GOLD analysis project Ga0070689, IMG submission 64669) | Switchgrass rhizosphere microbial communities from Kellogg Biological Station, Michigan, USA - KBS S2-3H metaG | ecosystem: Host-associated > Plants > Roots > Rhizosphere ...
AACGAGCAGCAGGCCGACAAGCTGGCCGAAAAGCGCCGCGCGACCGCCGCCGCAGGCGCGCTCCGCGAGAAACTCGCCGACCTGGCTCCCAGGCTCACCCTTGCCGATCGCCTGGAAAACAAGGTCCTCAAGAACCAGCTGCAGCAGGAGTTCGACGCCGCTCTTTACGATCTGGGTTCGCAATCGTCCGTGGCGAACGGCCAGGCCTCGATGACCGGAACCGAGCGCAAGGACTGGACCGCTGCCAACGGGCGGGGCTGGCTCGAGGGCGGGAAGGAGTTCGGCGATCTGCAGAAGACTCGCCAGGACGCCCTTTGGAAGCAATACGACCGCGAGGCCAACGCGACGGTGATCGGTGGCACCGCCGCCACCAAGACCAAGGGTGACGCCAAGGCTGAACCCGAGAAGGCCGGCCCCAAGACCGAACTCGGCAAGCAGGCGGCGTCGCGCATGGCCCCGGCCACCTGGAAGGGCGTGCGCAAGGTGATCAGCAGCGGGACCTACGAACGCACGGGGCCCGGGCCGAACGACTGGAAAAAGGTGAAGTGATTTGGCTCTCTCGGCCAAAGAACTCGAGGAGCTGAACCGCGAGGAGATCTCGCCCGAGGCCCTCGCCGAGCTGAACGACGAGGCACCGACGTCAGACGTCGGCCCGTTCGCGTCGGGGTACAAGCTGCCCCCGCCCAAGATCGGCGTCGATCCGGCGTTCCGCGACGACGTTGCGACGCAGATGAGTCGCAGCGCCCTCGAGGCACAGCGCCTCGGCGACGGCGGCCGCGAGGGACAGCGCCGCGGCGGCGGCGAGCTGGCACGCGCGGTGTCCAGTCGGATGGTGCACAACGCTTCTGCCGGCTACAGCGACGAGGCCGCCGGCGTCCCGGGAGGGATCCTCGGGGCGATCCGCGCGACCAGCGCGAACATGGGAGCCGACCCGAACGCTCAGTTCGACGAGTTCGGAATCCAGGTCGGCGGCCCGGCGGCGATGGCGGCTGCCGGCGGCTACCAGAAGGACCGTGACGCGGATCGTGCCGAGCAGGCCGACCTGGCCGAACGCCACAAGACGGCCACGGCGCTGGTGGACGTCGGCTCTGCCTTCGCCCCTGGCGGCACCGCGCGCCTGGCCGCGCAGGGCCTCGGCGACTCGGAAGCGACCACGGCCGTGGGCCTCGGCAAGGACACCGCCAAGGGCCTCGGCGCCGCCGCCGCGACCAAGCTCCTTGGCTGGGGCGCCGGCAAGGCCGCTGGCAAGGTCGGCAAGGCCGCTGCGGACAAGGCCGCGCCCGAGGTCGAGGAGGCGCCGACCCTGGTCCAAAAGGCGAAGGCCGCCATGACCCCCGAGACCCTGCGCAACGTGCGCGCCGAACAGGAGATCCAGGGCGCCGTCCGGGTGAACGGCCGCAAGCTGGGCGAAGTCGGGGTCACGCGGGTGAACGGCGCGCCGCTGGGCGCGGTGCCGACGGCTCCCGGCGGGCCCGTCCCGGTGGCGCCTGTCGGCGTTCCGGTGGGCCCGAGGGTGCCGGCGCCAACCACGCCGAAGGGGCCGGGGCTGGGCGCGAGCTTGCGCGATCTGGCCGCTGCCAGCGTGGCCGACTACGCCGTCGCCAAAGTGGCCAAGGAACTCGACCTCCCGTACGGCGGCCCGCTCATCACGGCCGTGGTCGCGGCCAAGAAGGCCAGCGCCAAGGCCACGGCGGGCGGCGCGGTCGTCGACCTGGTCGCCAAGGCCCACGAGGCCGGGCTCGACACGGCGGCCGCCCGGCTCATCGCCGAGCAGCTGCCCAAGGCGGCCGCCACGGCCTTCCTCGATCGGTTCCTGACACGCGACTCCAAGTAACCCCGGACGCCCAACCCAAACACAGAGGCCACCATGATCGACTCGAACGACATTTTCGCCGCCGTGGCGGTCAGCTCGACGAACACATACAAGAGCGCCGTCAGCCGCCAGCCGGACAAGCGGCACTTTTACGCACCGGCGACCACCGGGGACGCAGCCGGAACGCTGGGGCGCGAGATCAACAACCTGAATGAAGCCGCGTATGGCATGGCTCTCGCCGCGGTGAGGGCCGCGCACCCGAGCTACACCGAGGCGCAGGTCGAGGCGGCCAACACCGCGGGATGGGTGCCGCAAAGCTTCTTGCAGTCCGACGTCACCAACGCCGGCGCCACGATCGCCATGGCCGCCGCCGGTGGCTTTTCCGCCAACATGCCCCCCGGCCCTCGCCGCTCGCGCTTGACCTACACCAACAGCAGCGGCACCGGCCTTCTGTCCTGCCCCCTGCAGCTGATCTGAGCCCAACGTGACGAGTCTCAGGCTGGACGGCGAGAGCGAGGACGAGTCCCCTCCGGTAGGCGGGGCGGATGCGAACGCGCGGTATTGGGTCGGCGCTGCCAACGCGGGCCTGCCCAGCGCGCACAACCTCGGCGCGCTCACCACCGGCCTGGTCATCAACACCGCCGGCGTTCCGTCGATCGCCACGCTGGTCGGTCTCACCCTCGTCGGGAACACGCTGACCGCGACCGGCGGTGAGGTACTCACTGGCACGGCCGGGCAGATCCTCAAAACCGGGACCGTCCTCAGCCTGGCCGACACGGCCGTCACACCGGGCGCCTACGACTACGCGTCTTTCAACGTCGACGCCAAGGGCCGCATCACTGCCGCCAGTTCGAACGCGCCTGCGATCGCCTCGCTAACCGATTCGGTCGCCGCGCTCGCAGCTCCTCCATACATCGTCGGCGCTTCCTCGGGCGGCGTGCTTTCCGGCGAGCGCGTGGCCGAGGACGGCTCGATGATTTCCGTCAACCTGGGCGTCGGCGGTCAGGTGTCGTGGGAGCTGATCACAGGCTCGGTCACCGTCGACAAGTTCGCCGACTTCCCCGCGTTCAGCGTCCTGGGTCGCGACTCCGCCACGGACGGTCCGCCCGCGCCCATCGAGCACCCCGGCACCGGCGGCGCCATGGTGCTCGTGGCGGATCCTTTGGGGCTCTGGCCTGGGCAAGAGGTAGGGGTCAAGTTTCGGCCGCTCATCGACATGGACCTGCCGTTTGTCGGTTCCGGCATCGGCGAAAACGGGATCCTGCGCTGGTACGAGTACCTCGATCTGGAGGAGATGCGTACCACGGTCCCGTTTTTCACCGTAAACGCTCCTAATTCCCACGCTCTGGGGTCAATCGGGCTGCGGTTTCTGTCGCCCCTGACGGTCGACGATACGTCGTCGTTCAACACCTACAAGATCGGTCTCGACATCGGGGGCGTCATCCCGCTCACGACCAAGGGCGACCTCCTCGGCTACAGCACCATCGCCACGCGGATTCCTGTCGGAACAAATGGGAAGGTCCTCACGGCAGACTCGACCGCCGCGGAGGGAGTCTCCTGGCAGACCCCCTCGACGTTTACCTCCCCGCTGACCACCAAGGGCGACATCTTCACCCGGTCCGCGTCCGCCGACGCGCGCCTTGCGGTGGGCACCGACGGCTTTGTCCTGACGGCAGATGCCGCATCGACGAACGGGATCAAGTGGGCCGCGGCGACCGGCGGCTATGCGACGGTCGAGAACAACGGCACGCCGGTCACTCAGCGCACGACGATCAACCTGTCGACCGAGTTCACGGCCAGCGATGTGTCCTCCAAGACGGCGCTGGCCCTGGCCACCGCCGGCGTCGGTCTGTCCAAGCTGGTGGATCTCACGGCTTTGTCCGTGCTCGGCCGCAGCACCAACAGCAGTGGCGTGATGGCCGCGATCACCGCCTCGGCCGCCTCGGGCGCGGTCCTCCGCGAGAGTGGCTCGACGATCGGATTTGGCACGATCGCCACAGCCGGGATCACGGATGCGGCTGTCACCCTGGCCAAGATCGCCGACCTGGCCGGGCTCTCGGTCATCGGGCGCAGTACCAACAGCAGTGGCGTGACGGCCGCGATCACCGCGGGCACTGACGGCCACGTGCTGCGACTCTCGGGCACGACGCTCGCATTCGGGACGCTGGCGGCGGGGGCTTTCGCGGCAAGCACGATCGCCGGCACCGTTTTGACGGGATTCACCGACACTACGCTGCCCGTGGCGAACAGCAGCGGGCAGCTCACCTCGAGCGCCATCACGCTGGCGTCGAACCTCCTGACCCATGCGGCGTCGAGTTCGGCGGGCAACGTCGGCGTGTTGGTCTCGAACACAAACACGGGCGCCAGCTCGACGGCCAGCATCACCGTCAAGGTCGCGGGGACGGCGACCGGAAATCCCAAGATCAATATCGACACCGGATCTTCCGGTCACATCTGGTCGTTCGAGGCGCTGAACGCAACCGCCAACGATCCGCTTCAAGTCGCCTGGGACGGCTTTCGGATTCTCTACGCCGACCCGATCGGGTCGAGCAACTTCTCGGTGCGCCCCAGCGGGTCCGCGTCTCGCGATGTTTGGTTCACCATTGACCAAGGCGGCCTGAACACCGGCATCGCGCTCGTCAACAAGTCGTCCACCGCCGGCACCTATCTAACGCTGCTGACCGATTTCAGCAACGGCACCGGTGGCGTGGCCCTCGCCCACTACAACGGGGCCGCCTACAAGAACGTCGTCTCGGTGGCGAATCGAAGCGGCGCCGCCGAACTGAAGCTGCTCGAGACGGGCGCAGGCAACATCCTCGTCTACGGCGCTGCCGCTCCGACCTCGCTCGCGGGCGGGATCACACAGGCCAACGGCACCGCGCCCAGCGCCGCGCCGTCCAGCGCTGTCAGCGAGTGGGTCGCCAGCGGCGTCAAACACTTCATGGGCACGGACGGCGTCGACATCACCCTCTAGGAACCCATGGCACAGCAGGCATTCGTCAAGAAGATCTGGCGCGAGTCGACCGCGATCAACCTCAAGACCACGGGGGTGACCGTGGTCATCCCAGCGCAGTCTGGGAAGTTCATCCCGCGGACTTTCTTCTTTCACAGCATCACCAAGACCGGCGCCGGCACTGGCGCGGCTCTGACGATCGGCGCGAACTCGGCCACCTGGGACAATCTCTACCAGAGCCTCGCTGGCTTCTTTGACCCCAAGACACAGAACGAATACCTCGAGCTGCTTTACAACGCCACCAGCAAGCCCATTCCGATTGACCTGACCAGCGGCCTGAAGGTCAACGTGACGACGGCGTCGACGCACACCACGGACACGGGGATCTTCTACTTCGAGGGGATCATCATCCCGTGAACCTTTTGGTGGCCATCACCACGTGTCCGCGCCCGGGGGGCGCCAGCTACCTCGAGCAGACGCTGGCCTCGATCGCCCCGTGGAAGCCGCTCGTGCTCGACGATGTCGAGCTGCGCGGGGCACGCTGGAACGTCTGGGTCGCGCTGGCCGCTGCTGGACCCTACGATCGCCTGCTGCTGCTGCAGGACGATGTGGTCGCGGCGCCCAACCTGCTCGACGTGGCCCAGGGCCTCGACATTCCCGACGACGTCGGGCTCGTGTCGTTCCACGACTTCGGCGACGACTTCGACTGGCAGCCGCCCCCGCCGGGGTTGCACAAGTTCGCCGCGCACCGGTTCGGCTCGATCGGCCTGTGCGGGGCGCAGGCGCTGCTGATCCCTGGCGATCACGCGCGGTGGCTGGCCTCGAAATCGCCCGACCTTTGCCCGGCGCCCGGGCCGCACAAGGCGGATTATGCCCTCGGGTGGCTGACGGCCAGGTCCGATCGGCCCTGCAAGATCATCGTCCACCCGCCGTTGGTGAGACACATTGGCGAGCGCTCGGCTTGCCACGACGAAGAACGACGCGAGGCCGGCGTTGGCATCCCGCACGCGGGCCGAACCTTGGAGGACCTTTCCAAATGATCACCCTCGCAGCATCCAAACCCCTGCCCAACTTCACTCGCTGGGAGGTCGACGACTGGGATCCCCGCGAGAAGCGCGGTGAGGGGCTCGTCCAGCTCATCCTGAAAACCGGCGTTGCGACCGGCTACACGCTGAACCGCCAGCTCTGGGTCCGCAACGGCATGTCCGACGTCGTCGGTTACCTGGCGGTGGTCGGCGGCGCCCTCGGCGATCAACTCGTCGTCACCGAAAGCAGCCTGTCGACCCCCACCGGATTCGACGACGCGTATACCGCGTATCGAAGCGGCTCGGGCAAAGCCGGTCGCCTGGCGGCGCTCGAGGCGTTCCTGCTGTCGTCGGGGATCGTCAACGCGACGCTGGCATCAGTGTAGGAGGCAACCCATTTGGAGGAAGTGACCAAATTTCTCCTCACCCAGGGCGTGCTGGGTGTCTGGGCCGTGGCGGCCACCGCCGGTGTGGTCTGGCTTTTCCGTGAGAACCGCATCCTTTGGGAGCGCCTCACGATCAAGGGCAAGACCGACAAGGAAGTGAACGACGTCCGCGCCGACCGCCTCGAGGCGCTGGTGGTGGCGATGCTCGAGCAGGCCAAGAAGCGGGGCGGACGCAGGCCGACGGGCATCGGCGTAAAGGCCGTGGAATGACGAACGACGACGTCACGCCCACGGACCACGGGTTCCACGAGGCCGCGCCAGTCGCCCTGCCCCGGACCATCACGCCCAGCGGCGCCCGACGGGTACCGCCCAGCGAGACCGTCCCGCGGCTTTCGGCCAAGAAGGAGGCGAAGCTCGCCGCGGTCGACGCCGAGTCAGCCCGGGGCTACGACGCGATCGAGGCGGCCGGCGACAAGATCGCCCAGCTGACTCAGCTCATCGCCGACGGCGTGGTCGAGGCGCCGCTCGAGATCGACGACTCGATGGTCGTGAAACTGACAAAGCTGGTGCCGCCATGAAGCTGACCGACAACTTCGCGCTGTGGGAATTCGACTGTCACGACGGGACGCCGGTGCCGGCCGCGTTCCACGGCAATCTCTACCAGCTTTGCCGCCTGCTCGAGCTCATCCGCGCGTTCGGGCGAGGCCGGCCCCTGTCCGTGATCAGCGGCTGGCGCTCGGTCGCGCACAACATGGCCGTGGGGGGCAAGCCGCAGTCGACTCACCTGACCGCCGAGGGCGCCGACATCCGCTGCGGGCTGCCGGCCGACCTGCACAAGCTGATCCTCGATGAGTACAAGGCCGGGACCCTGCCCGAGCTGGGCGGCCTCGGCATTTACCCGGGTTGGGTGCACGTCGACATTCGCAAAGCGAAGGATGGGCACCTGCGCCGGTGGAGCGGTAGCAAGACGGGGAGCGAGCCGGGGTCGTGACCGCGCTGGTCGGCCGCTGGCACGATCTCGCTCGCCTGCTCGAGCACGAGGCCGGGCTGGCAAAGGACAACGCGATCGCGGGCGACGAGGACGCCGAGGTTCTGTCGAAGGCGGCGGCCATCCTGCGCCGGCGCGGGGACACGGCCAGCGACGCGCGCGAGAAGGAACGGATCGAGCGGATCCGGGACTGGGACAAGCGGCGCTAGAACGTGCCCCGTATCGCCGGGGCCACGCGGGCCCAGCCACCGCGGGCTTTCTCGTGCGGGTTATTTGTTCCCCGTCGAGTTCAGCAGGACTTCAACCTGCGCCCTCTTGGATCCCATCCTCGGCCAGCGAGCAGGAGTCGAACCTGCACCAGAGCCCGCATCGTACTATCTTCCCGCCATGCTCATCGCGTGGGTTCCCGTCCTGGCGGTCATCATCGGCCTGCTGCTGTGGTTTGTGGCCACCAACCCGAAGGCGGCCGAGGCGGGCCGGATCATCTTCGGCTGCGGCGTGCTGGTCACGCTGCTGGTGCTGGCGCGGCAGACGCTGCGGCTCGGCTAAACGACTGAACGCCAGGCGTTCAGTATCGAGCCGTCGGCCGGAGGTGACGATCCCTTCGGCCGTGCATTTCGACGTGGTCCAAGTCGCCGCATGGATCATCGTGATCGCCGCGGGCCGGTGGCTGTGGGACGTTGTGGCCGCCGTGGCGCTCCGTTTCGTTCGCGAGTTCTTTCCCGAGGATCCAGCGGATCGCCGGCCCAACGCGTGGCGCGCAATGTTCGCGGCGGCAGCGTGGCGCGCCGGCCTGTTCCTGGCGCTGCTCGCGATCTGGCCGGTGAGCAAGTGGCTGTTCGCGTTGCTCAAGCGGGTCGCCCAGGAAAAGCACCTCCTGTAAAGCGGTGGTGTCCGCGTGTTCAGGTAGGTACATCAATCGTTGACGGCACTCGCCGTCGTCGTGTTGTGTACCCAGGTGCCGGTTACCCCCAATACCATTGAGAAGCTGCGCGCGACCGCGCAGGAGGCCGAGGCGGCCGGGTATGCCGCCCTCGAGGCCGGGGACAAGGAAGCCGCCCTCAAGCACTTTCAGAAGGCACAGGACTGCAGGTTTTTCGCCGAGCGCCTCGAGGCCAACCCGCCGCCGGCGTTGTCCGACGACCTCGACCAAGGTACACTAGGTACCATGGAAGCTCCCCAGGTCCGAACACGCAGCGCTGCGGTCAGCGCGTCGATGATCGACACGACCCGCAAAGTGCTTTTCTGGACCGTGCTGGGGAAGGCCAAGCTGTCGCTGCCCGAATGGGTCGCCAAGCACAAGGCCAAGCACCCCGACTTGAACGAAAACACCGCACGATCGTGGGTAAAGCGTCCTGGAAAGGGCGGCCGCCCCGCCCCGCGCGTGTGGACCGATCGCCTTGCAGAAGAGTTCAACGAGCCGCGCCTGAAGCTCGCCAAGAACTGGCCGAACGGCATTCGAGAGTAACGCCCGCGACCTAGGCACTGCGCCGGATGCGCCATGACCTAGGTACGATTGTACTTGCTTCAGTACCTAGGTTAGCTAATCTAGGTACATGAAGTTGACGAGCCGGTCTGAGGTTGTCGCGGCGCTGCTGGTCGCCCCGATCTCCATTCGCGAAGTGAAGTCGCTCCGGATGCTCAGCATCCTGTCCGCGCTGACCCGCACGGGCGACGCGAGCTTCACCGCTGGCTACTACTCGACCACCTGGACGGTGGCCAAGTGATCGTCCGCGACCGCGACTTCGCCCTGTGCATCGCGCACGAGGAGGAAGGACAGGGGCCCTCGCTCGAGCGCCTGATCCTCGACCGCTCGTTCAAAGAGGCGGCGTCGCTGCTCGAGCCGGGTGTGTCGATCCCGGTGGCCATCCTCCCGACCGACGCCGCCCCTTGGCTGGCCGCCTGGCTAGACAAGCGCGGGCTGCAGCTCGACCGCGACGGTGACGACTGGTTCGTGACCAAGCGGGGCGAGCGCGGGTCGGACCTGGCCGCGCGCCTGGGCGTCGCGATCCACGTGGTCCTCCCTCCCCTGCTGTTCGCGATCTTCGCGCTCCTCGCGCTGCTCTCCAACGCCTGCACGCCGCTGCCCAACGGCCGCCGGGTCGACGCCACCGCCGCCATGACCAAGATCATCGAAATCTACACGGGCCGTCAGCCCTCCCCCCCCGAGCTGGTGCCGGTCTACGTGGTGCCCGCCGACTGTGAGTTCAAGGGCTATCCCGGCTTCATGGACGAGGGCGCCTGCCGCGGCGGCATGACCTTGGACCACGACGCGATCTATGTCGTCGAGGCCGACAACTTCGGCGACCACCTGCCGCACGAGGTGATGCACCTGCTCGGCAAGGACCACCCGGGCCTGCCCAACTGGCCCGCGGGCTCCCGCGAGGATCAGCAGGTCGTGACCGCCATGCGGTGGCTGTGGGCCAACCCGGCGGTCGGGCAGATCGCGAAGTGAAGCTCGCCCCCGTCATTCCCCTGTGCCCGACGTGCCGCCTGTGGGGCCAGGGCAGCTGCAAGAAGCACCAACCCAAACCGAACCGACCGATCGAGAAAGAGTGAACCCATGGCCGATTACGCAACGATGTTCGATAGCAAGTGGCTGAGTGTTGCCGACCTCGACGGCGCCCCGCGCGTGGTGGTCATCGACAGGGTCGAGCCCGGCATGGTCGGCGAGGGCGCGGACGCTGAACGCAAGCCGATCCTGTGGTTCGAAGGCGAGGCCAAGCCCTTCGCCGCCAACGTGACGAACGCCAAGGTCATCGCGAACCTCTACGGCCGGGACACCGAGAACTGGCTCGGCAAGGCGATCACGCTCTTTCCCACCACGACGGAGTACAAGGGCGAAACGGTCCCGTGCATTCGCATCAAGCCCGAGATCCCCGGGCGCAAGGCGGCCAAGTCTCACACCCTGCCGATCGCCACCGGCAAAAAGGCGGTGCGCCGATGAGCGCCTCGGTCATTGACCCGGCCGCCTACGAGCAGCGCAACGGGTTCCCGATGCAACCCGTCCGCTGCCACCACCTCAAGGCGCTGGGGAAGGCGCCGGCCTACGCGCACCTGGCGCTGTCCGAGGTCGAGGACGAGGACGACGACGAGACCGCCTCGATCTCGCTCGGCAAGACCGTGCACGCGATCATCCAGGGCCGAAAGGACATCCTGGTGTATCGGGGCAAGGTCCGCCGGGGCAAAGAGTGGGAGGAGTTCCGGGCGCAGTACCCCACCGCGCGCATCGTCCTGGACAAGGAGATGAAGGCCGCCGAATCCATGGCGGCCTCGCTGCTGGCCGACAAGGACGCGTGCCAGTACCTCAAGGCCCGTGGGGTGAAGCGCGAAAAGACGATGCTGTTCGACTACCTCGGACGCGAGTGCCGATCGACGCCCGACCTGGCCGCGGCGAACGGGTCGTGGGTGGCTGACCTCAAAACCACCAAGTGCTCAAAGCCGACGCTGTTCGTGCACGACGCTCGCCGCTTCAGCTACCACGTGCAACTCGCCATGCAGGGCGAGGCCATCCGGGCCAAGCGGGGCGCGTATCCCGAGGAGCACATCATCATCGCCGTCGAGTCGACCGGCAAGTTCCTGACCACCGTCATGCGGGTCGACGAGGACAGCCTGCTCGAGGGCCGCAAGCTGATGCGGGTCTGGATGGAACAGTTGCTCGTGTGCGAGGCGTCCGGTTGCTGGCCGGGCTACGCCGAGAGCATCGTTCCGCTCAGCATCGCCGCGCCGCCGCTCGAGCTGACGTATGCCGAGGAGCCGCCGGCCGACGAGGCCACGCCGTGAGCGTCTCGGCCCAGCTCGAGGCGGCGCACATCCGCGAGGCCACCATCACCGCGTGCCAGCTGCGGCTGCGGGAGATGGGCCGGGGCGTGGCGGAGGTGGTGTCGGGCGAGACGCCGGCGGCGCAGGCCACCGCCGAGACGTTTGGCCAGCACCTGCACGACGCGGCCGACGCGCTCGATACCCTGCGCGAGCCCACCGAGATCTCATCCGAGGCCCGGGCGCGCCTCAAACAGGCCGGCGAGCTGGCCTATCACATCGTCACGGCGGCGGGCGCGCCCACCGTGGGGCCGGGCCGCTTCGACTCGGCGGGGCCGTCGTTCAACGAGTTCGCGCGGGACCTGTGGAACGTCCTGCGCCTCTACGAACTGCCGGGAAAGGAGGGCGGCTAACCCTTTCGGGGGCGGGTCTCGCCGCCCGCCTTGTCCATGGCCGCGCGGATCCTGTCGGCCAGGGCAGGATCGTCTCGGCGGATTTCCTTCAAGGCGAGCGTATAGGCCTGTTCCATCGAGAGGCCGGCGATTCGGTAGTCGGCGACAAAACCCAGGGTCCGTTTGGCCCACGCGTTTGCGGTCATTCCGTCTTTCTCGGCCGCGGTGGTCAAACTGGCCCTCGCTCGATCCATATCGAGTTGAAGCTTTAACAGTGAGGTCTTTTTCGCCTTCTTGTTGTCAGCCATTTGCGTTGCGTTATCGGTACCACGTGCCCCAAAAACGTCCAACAAAATGTAATCCCGGGTACTAATCGGTACCTGGGCAGCCCCTCTATGGTACCAACATGGTCCTAACGTAGTCCCAACGAAGGTCCAACTCGGCACTATCTGCGCAATCGACCAAATGCAACTTTTTCAATTGATCGGCACAAACCGTGATCGTTACAGTGAGCCGCTCCTCGCATCTTCAACCCCGGGGCGCACGCAGCGACGGGGTGAACGCGCGCCAACGGCCTGGCGGGCGAGGTTCTAGCGATAGCTCCGCTTGAAGGGAGGTCCGAACGTGTCTGCAGACGCCAAAGAGCTGGCCGAGATCCTCGACAACATGCGGCCCAAGAAGGCGGCGAGGTTCTACGAAGCTTTGCGAGCGAGGCGATCGAACACGCCCCGCCCACTGCCCGCCGTTGACAGCGTGGATGCGCCCGCGCGAAAGGAAGCGCCATGTCCCCCGGCCCCGCAAGAAAACCCGCCCGCGTCCTTGGTCCCTACGCCGTCGAACGAAACGGGATCACCGTCTGGCGCCTCATCGCAGTTGACGGGCAAGGCCGCCGAAGTCCTTGCGAGGCTGGAAGCGAAGAAGACGCAGTCGCTCTCAAGCGAGAGTTAGAGCGCGGCCTCGAGAAGATCGCGGGGCTCACCGTGGAACAAGCGATCGTCGCGTTCAAGCAGCGCTGCCTGCTGACCGAGCGCCGAAACAGCAACGGCGCCACCGAGACCAAGGTGATCCAGCTGCGCGACTTCTTCAAATCGGTGCTCAAGCGCGCGCTGCTGGGTCTGACGCCCGAGCTGTGCGAGACGCTCTATCTCGGCAAGTACGACAAGAAAAGCGGCGAGCGGATCGAGGAGGGGCTCGTCAACCGCCACACCCGGTTCAAGAAGCCGCCGGCGGTCGCCACCCACCACAACACGCTCAAGGCCGCGCAGGACTTCGGCACCTGGTGCGCCTCGCCGCGCGTGGGCTTTCTGCCATCGAACCCGCTCGCGGACATCAAGCCGGTCGGCGAGCCCAGCTCGGGCAAGAAAAAGCTGAGCATCGACCAGGCAAACACGTTCATGGATTGCGCCGCCGAACTCATCCGCGCCGGCGACGTCGGCGCCGTGGCGGCGCTGTTGCTCATCATGACGGGCCTGCGCGCGTCCGAGCTGACCGGCCTCACACCCTCGGCCATCGACTCGGGCGGGACCATCGTTCGGGTGTGGCGGGGCAAGTCCAAGAAGGCCGAGCGGGCGCTGGCCATCCCGGTCGACTACGAACTCGGCGCGCTGCTGTCCCTCGCGCTGCGATCCCTCGCTTCAAACAAACGCGCCGACGAGTGGATCTTCCCGTCCGAGAAGGGGACGCGCCGGACGAAAGACTGGCCGGCGGCCCAGACCCGGCGGATCTGCAAGCTGGCCAAGGTGCCCGAGGTCTCGGCCCACGGACTGCGCGGCACGCACTTGTCGATGGCCGAGGAAGCGGGCACCACGCCCGAGATGATGCTGCGGTCAGGGGGACATGAGTCCCGCGGCGTCCAGCACGCGAGCTACCTCGCCCCCGGCGCGGTCGAGCGCGGGGTTCAAAAGCGGTTCTTGTCGAAGTTGAAGGTCATCGCCGGCGGCGCACCGGCGGCGGATCAATGGCGCGTGCGCGGAGTGAAAGTAGGCGGAGAGAAATGAGCACAGGAAACGACCCGAAGGACGACACCGCGGAACTGACCGCTTTTCTGCACAAGATGATCGAGGAGGAAAGCATCGTGGCCGCAAGGCTCTCGCGCGAGTTTGCGCTTGCGGCCGGCAAGTGCAGCCCGATCGCGCTGTGGACCGCCGCCACGAGCATCGCCCTGCACGCGATTCGGCAGATGGAGGACAAGAGCACCATCGGGGCGGAGGCCGACTTCGCCAAGCGGATCGTCGCCGACTTCAAAGCCCACTTCATCGCCCGGCTGATGACCCGCGGGGCGAACGAGCTGTGAGCCGCGAGGCGGAACTTGCTGAACTCGAAGCCCGGGCGCGCAAGCTGGCCCATGCGATCGGCAACGGCCTGCCCAAGGGGATCGGGTTCGTCGTCTGGCTGTTCGAGTTTGGGGACGACGGGTGGGCGACCTACGTGTCCAACGGCCAGCGCGACGACATGATCAAGGCGCTCGAGGA
>Ga0070689_100001797_pt1 | contig 13779 bp, 14 predicted proteins | sample KBSS23HmetaG_FD_64669 | JGI IMG/M metagenome (GOLD analysis project Ga0070689, IMG submission 64669) | Switchgrass rhizosphere microbial communities from Kellogg Biological Station, Michigan, USA - KBS S2-3H metaG | ecosystem: Host-associated > Plants > Roots > Rhizosphere ...
GACAAGATCTACGGCGAAGAGGTGGTGTGCTACGTGGTGCCGAAGGACAAGGCGCTGACCGGCGCCATGGTCTTGGACCACGCTGGCAAGTTTCTGCCGCCGGCCAAGACGCCAAAGCAGATATTGCTCGTGCCCGAGCTGCCGAAGAGCGACCGCGGCAAGGTGCTGCGCGACAAGCTCAGGGACGATTGGATCGAGCGCGCCAAGACGAAAGCCTGAGGGCCTCCCACCTGCCCACTCGCACTGAATCAAAGTTCGTCATGGTCGGGCTTGTCCCGGCCATCCACGCCTCTCTCCGTGCAAAGCAAGGCGTGGATGCCCGGCACAAGGCCGGGCATGACGGCAGAGCGTGACGCGAGGTATGCGGAAAATCTCTAGCTTCGCTTTATTCCGCCGCCACCGCCTGGTCGGCGATGAACTGCGACAGATATTTTTTCCGCAGCTTCACGTTCAGCCGATAAAGCCCTTCGAACTCCGCCTCCGGGAACGAATGCGTCGAGGGGCGCTTCAGCAATGCCTCCGCCCACGCCTTCACGCGCGGGAACTTCTCGATGAAGCCGAGCGGCTTGATGCGGTCGAGGTAGTAATAGCGCTGGAGGAACGGCGCATAGGCCGCATCGACCAGCGAATATTTCGCGCCGTTGAAGAACGGCCCGCTGGGGCTCTGCGCCTTCAGCGCGCCCTCAAGTTTCTCGAACGCCTGCGGGATTTTCGCGATGTCCGCCTTGTACTCGGCCTCGTCCTCCGAATAGGCCTGGCCCGTCACCATGTCGGAGAACGTCGGCAGGAAGTCGGTCCAGGCGCGGTTGATGGCGCGCTGCACGGGATCCGGCGGATGCAGCCGCGGTTCGATGGTTTCGTCGAGATATTCGTTGATGGCGTTCGACTCGAACAGTGACACCTTGTTGTCGACGCTGAGCACCGGCACTTTCTTGTGCGGTGAGATGGCGAGGAACCAGTCGGGCCGGTTGTCCCGATCGATATGCCGGAACTCGAACTCAACGCCCTTCTCGCGCAGCACGATCGCCGCGCGCTGCACCCACGGGCAGGTCTTGAAGCTCACCAGAAGATATTTCGCCATGATGTCCTCGCCGTTTTTGTCCGCGCCACCAACCTAGGCCGCCATCTCGTTCTTGGTTTCGAAATTGAGCTCGATCTCCACGTTGTTGGGGTCGCGGAGGAAAATCTGCCAGCGGGTGCTGTTGGGCACCTGGTTGACCCGGTGCGGCACGCCCTTGCCGGCAAGGTGCTGCTTCATGGCCTCAAAGCCGCGGCTGCCGAACGCGACATGATCGATGACACCGGAATCGGGGCGCTGCGGCTTGTCGGTCGCCGAGATATCGTTGATGTGCAGCACGGGATGATCTGAGCTGTAGAGCCAGGCGCCGGGAAAATTGAACGGCGGGCGCGGACCGTTCACGAACCCCAGCACATCCTCATAGAACTGCACGGTCTCTTTGAGTTTGCGGGTCGATACGTTGTAATGATCCAGCACGCCTACGCTCATGGCCATCGGTCTTCTCCTTCAGCGTTTCGCTGGTGAGAATACTGCAAAACGCACGCGACAGGAACAGGGAGGATCGAATGACGACATTGGTGATCGGCTCGGGACTGATCGGCTCGCAGATCGCGCGCATCCTCGTCGAGCGCGGGGAAAAGCCGGTGCTGATGGACACCGCCGCACAGCCGCAGGCGATCAGCCAGATTGTCGATCTGGCCAAGGTGACCCTGGTCGCCGGCGACGTGCTGCGACCGCTGTCCATCATCGATGTGCTGCGCACCCATGGCATCACCAGCATCGCGCACACCGCCGCCAACCCTCTGCTGACGCTCGGCGCGCAGAGAGAGCCCTATGCGGCGATCAACCTCAACATCATGGGCACCGTGAATGTGCTGGAGGCGGCGCGCGTGACCGGGCTGAAGCGCGTCGTGGTGTCGTCGTCGAGCGTGCTCAACCACTACCTGGACGGCGGCGAAGACGGCGGCAATTTCGGCCGCGAAGAAGCGTTCCCGCGGCCGACCACGTTCTACTCGGCGACCAAGCAGGCGGTCGAGAGCCTGGGCCTCAACTACGCCAAGTGGTGCGGCATCGAGTTCGCCGGTCTCCGCTACGGCGCGGTGTTCGGACCATGGAGCGGCGCCGGTGGCGGCGGGCCGTCGAACATCATTCGCGAGGCCATGCGCAACGCGCTCGCCGGCAAGGAGGCAACCGTGCCGCCGGGCGCGATGGAGTGGGTCTACTCCAAGGATGCGGCGCGCGGCACCGTCATGGCGCTCGACGCCAAGGAACTCGGCAGCCGGGTGTTCAACATCACGATGGGCGCGATGACCACGCCAAGCGAGATGGCCGCCGCGATCGGGGCCGTGGTTCCCGGCGCCAAGGTGAAGTTCGAGGCGCCGGCCGGCACCGGCGTTTCGCTGTCGAACCGTGACCACCATGCCGACCTGGCCCGGGCCAAGCGCACCCTCGGCTTCGAGCCGCAATTCAAGCTGCAGGATGCCGTGAAGGACCTCGCGGAGTGGATGCGGCGGTATCCGGGATAACGACGCAATACAGGGCGGCCGCCCGGTGTTTACGTTCCCGTGGGTTTGGAACACTCTGGAAGTGGCTGCCATCCCCGCGGTTTCGTAGTGAAAATGCAAAGGGAGGCGACAAATATGAACAAATCGAAAGTATTTATCGTAGCCGCACTGGCGTTCGGCCTAACGTCCGGCGTCAACGCACAGCAACAACCGGCGGCACCGCCGCAACTGCCACAAGCGCCGAACATGACGTTCTTCGTCACCGGCGCCGGCCCCGGCAAGGGCGCCGATCTCGGCGGCATCGAGGGCGCCGACCAGTATTGCCAGACGTTGGCACAGCGTCACGGCGCGGGCGGAAAAACCTGGCGCGCCTATCTCAGCACCCAGGAGGCAGCAGGCAAGCCGGCGGTCAATGCGCGCGACCGGATCGGCAACGGCCCGTGGCAGAACTTCAAGGGCCAGGTCGTCGCGACCAGCCTTGACGATCTGCACAGCGACAACAACAAGCTCGGCTTCGACAACTCGCTGAGCGAGCGCGGCCAGATCATTCCCGGCGTCGGCTTCGCACCGAACCGCCACGACGTGCTGACGGGCTCGACACCGGAAGGCCGGGCGTTCCCGGCCGCTGAGGATCGCACCTGCCGTAACTGGACGAGCAACACCCAGGGCGCCGCCATGGTCGGTCACATCGACAAGAAAGGTCTGCGCGACGATGCACCATCGCGGTCATGGAATTCATCGCATCCGTCGCGCGGGTCCGACGGGGGCTGCAGTCAGAGCGATCTGCGCGGCACCGGCGGGGACGGACTGTTCTACTGCTTCGCCACTCAGTAAGGCGGGCTTAACACCTGCTGCAATTCGGGGCTGGGCCGACAAGGCCCGGCCCCGTTTTGCGTTTGACGCCAAATCAGTTGTAGCAGCGATTGTGATACACTGAGCCAACGTCGCTTAAGGAAATGCCATGGACGCCCTCACCAAACCCAAGCGCAAGACGAGCTTCAGCGCCTCGACCAAGTCGCGTAAGTCCCCCTATCCCGATCTGCACGACCACGTCCGCACGCTGGAGAAGGCCGGTCAGCTCGTCCGCGTCGACCGCCCGATCAACAAAGACACCGAAATGCACCCGCTGGTGCGCTGGCAGTTCCGCGGCGGCATCGAGGAAAAGGACCGCAAGGCCTTCCTGTTCACCAACGTCACCGACTCCAAAGGCCGCAAATACGACATCCCGGTGCTGGTCGGCGGGCTCGCCGCCAACCGCGAAATCTACCGCATCGGCGTCAACTGCCCATTCGACGAGATCGACGCGCGCTGGGTCGCGGCGGCGGCGCGGCCGATCCCGCCGCGCATCGTCACCAATGCGCCGTGCCATGAGATCGTCATCACCGGCAAGGAGCTCGACAAGCCTGGCAAGGGCCTCGATGGCCTGCCGATTCCGATCTCGACGCCGGGCTGGGACATCGCGCCCTACGCCACGCTGTCGCAGTACATCACCAAGGACCCCGACACCGGCGTGCAGAACATGGGCAACTACCGCGGCCAAGTGAAGGCGCGGCGGCGGCTCGGCATGAATCCATCATTGGAGCTGCGGCCGGGCATCTACAGCCACTGGGAAAGACTGCGCGAGCGCGGCTTCAAGAAATTGCCATGCGCGGTCGTGCTTGGCGCACCGCCGGTCGTCACCTTTGCTTCGGTTCAAAAGCTGCCTGAGACGCTCGATGAATTGCATGTCGCAGGCGCCCTGGTCGGCGCGCCGATCAACGTGGTGAAGGCGAAGACCGTCGACCTGCTGGTGCCCGCCGAGGCCGAGATCGTGATCGAGGGCTTCATCGACACCGAATATCTGGAGCCCGAGGCGCCGTTCGGCGAGTCGCACGGCCATGTCAACCTGCAGGAGTTCAACGCGTTCATGGACGTCACCGCCATCACGCGGCGTAAGGACGCCATTCTGACCTCGATCATCTCGCAGGTGACGCCGTCGGAATCGAGCCTGATCAAGCTGATCGGCATGGAGCCGCTGTTCCTCAACTTCCTGCGCAACACGCTGGGCATCAAGGGCATCAAGCGGGTGTCGATGCACGAGCCGCTGACCAACATCCGCAAGGTGATCGCGATCGTCTGCGAGCGCGACATGCAGACCACCGAGGTCTGGCGTGCGATGTATGGCGCCGCCGTGCTGCATCGCGCCGCGGGAAAATTCGTCATTGCCATCAACGAGGACATCGATCCGACCAACGCCGACGCGCTGTTGTGGGCGATGTCGTACCGCGCCAATGCGAGCCTCGACATGCACGTCATGCCGCACCGCGACCAGGGTCACGGACCGCGCAGCCTGCGCAACAACGGCCAGGATGCCTCGGTCCTGATCGACGCCACATTGAAAGAAGACTTTCCGCCGATCTCGTTGCCCAAGCGCGAATACATGGAGCGCGCCAAGGCGATCTGGGAAGAGCTCGGCCTGCCCAAGCTCAAGCCGGAATCGCCGTGGTTCGGCTATTCGCTCGGCGAATGGTCGCCGGAATTCGATGAAGCGGCGCTGCGCGCCACGCGCGGCGACTATCTCGACAACGCAGACGGGCTCGCAGCGCGGCGGCGTAACGATGTCCGGATGAATACGGAGGTCCGGCGCGTCAAGGAGCAAAAGCCGAAAGCGCGAAAGAAATCGCGGCGCTGATCTGTTGCTGGTTCGCCGCGACACCGCCCGAAAATCCAGACAGGATCTAGATTCTCCTTGACCCGATTTTTGCACACCCGCATCCTGTATATTGAAATGGGGTTGGGGGTTGCGTATGGGCGTTGTGGGTTATCGTTGCCCAACTTCGGGTGAGGAGGTCACCACGGCGATCGAAACCAGCAAGGATACGCTGGTAAAAATGCGCGCCTTGGATTTGACGATCTGGGTGTGGTGCCCGCATTGCATGGCGGGTCATCAGATCAAGCCGGCGGACGCGATCCTCGAAGGCGAAATTCCGACCATCTTCGGCAGCCAGTCCCTGGCGTCATCTTAGACGCCGGCCACTCAACGCTCGCGAGATATCGGCCACGGGGCGATCTGACTGCAGTGCAATCGTGGCAAGGCGTTCGAGGAGTGCTCCATTGCGCCATCGGGTGGCGATCGGCTTCGGACTGGTCACGCTGCTCGCGGCAGCGACGGCGCAGGCGGCCGATAAGCCAGCGTGCAAACCAGCAATTCTTGGCACTGCGCAGGTGCGGAGTGTCCTCGATGGCCGGACCGTACAACTGACGGATGGGCGTGAGGTCCGGCTGGCCGGCATCGAAGTTCCTCAGAAACATGACAGCGCCGCCAAGGTGGCGCTGGAATCGCTGGTGTCCGGGCGCGACATTGCGTTGCTGCGGTTGGGAGCCGACAGCGACCGCTACGGCAGGGTCGTGGCGCTGGTTTCGGTGGAACCGGGAGTGGCTGAGATCGGACAGTCGGTGCAACGTGCGTTACTGGCCCAGGGACAGGCGCGGGTTACTGCCAACATCGGGGATTCCGCCTGTGCGGCCAATCTGTTAGAGGCAGAACGGACGGCGCGGGCAAGCGGTCTTGGCCTTTGGGCGGACCCGTATTATGTCATTCGGCGTGCCGAGGATCCGGCCGGGATCCTCGCGGTTCGGGGTCGTTTCGCGGTGGTTGAGGGCAAAGTCCTGTCCGTGCGGGAGAGCGGCGCCACGATTTACGTGAACTTTGGGCGCCGTTGGTCGGACGATTTCACCGTTACGGTGCAAAAGCGCAGCGAGCGCAGCTTCACGGCCGCCGGGCTGGAGTTAAAGAAGCTGACCGGCCAGCATGTTAGGGTGCGGGGCACCATCGAGGAGCGCGGCGGCCCGTGGATCGAGGCGGCGCGCCCCGAGCAGATCGAGATCGCGGAGCGCGGTCATGAGTGAGGCGCGAACAGCCGTTGTTCGACCGCATCGGGGCGCGGGTTTGCGCCGCATTGCGGCGTTCGCGCTGCTGAGCCTGATGCTCGGCGCCTGTTCGTCCTCGAACCTGCCAACCCTGACCGACGCCCCCCTCGCCCCGCAGCCGGAGAAGCAAAAACTCCTCACGGCGTCGGAGCAGCGCGAGCACCTTCGCATCCTGGCCGCCTATGGCGGTATCTACCGCGAGCCACGCGTGCAGGAGATGCTGGAGAAGACCGTCGACAAGCTCGTCGCGGCCTCCGAGCGGCCGGATCTGAAATACGAGGTCACCATCCTCAACTCGCCTGCGGTCAACGCTTTCGCGCTGCCGAACGGTCAGCTCTATGTCAGCCGTGGCCTGATCGCGCTCGCCAACGACAATTCCGAACTGGCCTCGGTGCTGGCGCACGAGATGGCGCATGTCATCGCCCGCCACGCCGCGATCCGCGAAGATCAGGCCCGCCAGGCGGCGCTGGTCAACCGGGTCGCAACCGACCTGTTGAGCGATCCGCAGCTTGGCGCGCTCGCTCTTGCCAAATCCAAGATCGCGCTCGCCAACTTCTCCCGCGCCCAGGAGTTCGAGGCCGACGGCATCGGCGTCGGCATCTCGGCCCGGGCCGGCTACGACCCCTACGGCGCCGAGCGGTTCCTCACCGCGATGGGGCAGAACGCGCATCTGCGGGCGCAGCAGGCCAGCATCGATCCGCGCGCGCCGGACTTCCTGTCGTCGCATCCGGCGACACCGGAGCGCGTCACCAACGCGGTCGCCAACGCGCGCCAGTTCACCGGCCCCGGTGCCGGCCAGCGCGAGAAGAACGAGTACCTCACCAACCTCGACGGCATCGTGTTCGGTGAGGACCCGAGCGAGGGCTTCGTGCGTGGGCGGAAATTCTTACACCCGAAGCTCGGCTTCACCTTCACCGCGCCGGACGGCTTCGTGCTCGACAACACCGCGCAGGCGGTGTTCGGCGTCAAAGACAACGGCGCGCAGGCGCTGCGCCTCGACGTCGTCCGCGTGCCGGCCGAGCAGGCCTTGCCGGAGTATCTCAACTCCGGCTGGATCGAAAACATCGACACCAAGTCGGTCGAGGAGATGACGGTTGGCGGCTTCCCGGCGGCGACCGCGACCGCCAAGGGCGATCAGTGGACGTTCCGGCTTTATGTGGTGCGGTTCGGCAGTGAGGTCTACCGCATCATCTACGCGGCGAAGAACCGCACCGAGGCGGTGGACAAAAGCTTCCGCGACTCGCTCAGCACGTTCCGTCGCATGACGGCGAACGAGATCACCTCGGCGCAACCGCTGCGGCTGAAGGTGGTGGAGGTCAAGCGTGGCGACACAGTCGAAAAGTTCGCCAGGCGCATGGCGGTGGCCGACCGGCCTACGGAGCGGTTTCGCGTGCTTAACGGCCTCGGCGACAAGGACCGGCTGAAGCCGGGGGATTTGGTAAAGGTGGTGGTGGAGTAAGGCGCGTCAGACGCCGCTTGACTCTCGCTCTGCTTTGTACGACTTGTGGGCCGTCGGGCTTGATCGCAGTCGCCCGGCATACCAAGGCATTTCGCCCAAGCACTGCACTTTGCTCGCTCGCGGGCCGAGGGCTTTTGGCGAAATGTCATGTCTCCACAGGTCCAGGTCTGCCGGCGGCATTGGAGCGTCCAATGTCAAACATCACTCTGTCGAAGTTGCCGCGCAGCACCGCGCGCGGTGTCATCGACTTTCACAACCATCATATTCCAGAACGCTTCGAGCTGACGGCCGCGAAGGCCGCGCCGCCCAGCCAGCGCGCCCGCTGGGAGGCGCTTGCCCGTAAACTGCCGGATGAGAATCTTCTGCTGAGCGACATCCGAGACGGCGAATTAAGCGCGAGGGTGGTCAACATACCGGCCAACTTGATCGCCGACGCGGACGGCCACGTGCCGCACGAAACCATAATGGCCATGAACGACGAGCTCGCGGCGCTGGTCGCGCGGCATCCCGGCCGCATTCACGGCCTGGCGTCGGTCGATGCCTATGACGGTGACAGGGCTGCCCGTGAGGCCGAACGCGCCATCCACGAGCTTGGCTTGCGCGGCCTATTCGTCGATTGTGCCCGCGGCGACCTGCTGATCGATGCGCCGCAAGCGCGCCCGACGCTCGAAGTCGCCGCCAAGCTCGGCGTACCGGTGTTCGTCCATCCGGTGGCACCGCAACCGTTGACGAAACAGATGGCCCCCTATGGACTGATCGGGACTCTGTTCGCGCGCGGAACGGTGAATTCAGCATCGCTTATCGCTCTGATTGAAGGCGGAGTGTTCGCGCAATTGCCGGGCCTGCGCGTTGTCGTGACGGCGCACGCGATCGGCGGCTTGGCCATGGCCGCGGGCCTGTCCGGCCAAAGCCGTCTGTCCTCCGGCACGATCGAGGTGATGCGCCAGCATGTCTTCATCGACACGACTCTGCTTCACTCCGCATTGATCCGTGCCTCGGTTGATCTGCTCGGCCCAGATAATGTGGTCGCCGGCAGCGACTGGCCGATCGCCGGCGAAAAGCCGCTCCGTGGCATGCTGACGGATGCGATGCAGCAGGCGAAACTTTCGGCTGATGAGCAAAGCGCCATTGCCGCCAGCAACAGCCTGCGGCTGTTGGGCATCGGCGGCATGGCTGTGTGAGGAGATTGCAGATGGACCGAAGCAGGCTTTTTACCTTCATACCGATCAAACACATCTTTGCCGCCGCTGCTCTCGCGGGCGCCATGGCGTGCATGGGAACAGCCGGCCTAACCCAAACAGGTGTCACCATGATTGCCATCGACAAAATGATTGTCGGAGCGGCACCCGCCGACTTCGAATTCGCCCGCACCGGTCAAGGCGGGCCGGCACAATGGACGGTTGCCGCCGACGCGACGGCGTCGGGCGGGCGCGCCATCGAGCAGACCAGCACCGACCGAACCGACTACCGCTTTCCGCTGGCGATCTATCAGAAGATGTCGGCCCGGAACGCGGACCTCACTGTTCATTTCAAGGCGGTTGCCGGCAAGGTCGATCAGGCCGGCGGCATCGTGGTCCGGCTCGCCGACGCCGACAATTACTATGTCGTACGCGCCAATGCGCTGGAGGATAACGTTCGGTTCTACCGTGTCGTCAAAGGCCAGCGCGAGCAACTCGAAGGCGCCAACATCAAGGTCACGGCGAACGAGTGGCACCAGCTCGGCCTCCGTGCGGAAGGCGAGCGATTCACCATCACGTTCGACGGCAAACAGCTGTTCACCGCGACAGACCGGACCTTCACGGCCGCCGGCAAAGTGGCGCTCTGGACCAAGGCCGATAGCGTGACGCGGTTCGATCGTATCGAAATCAAGACGCTGCCATGATGGCCGGATACCTGAGCATCGCGACACCATCCAACATCTCGTTGCTCTATGCTGCGCGCGGCGTTCGCGGCTTCGGCGACGGCTTCGCCATCATCATCCTGCCGGCCTATCTCACCGCGATCGGCTACGACCCCGTGCAGATCGGGTTTGTCGCCACCGCTTCGCTGCTCGGGACGGCGCTGCTGACGTTGGCGATCGGCACAATCGCCGCGCGCTACGATCTGCGGACCTTGCTGCTGCTCGGTGCCTGTCTGATGGCCGGCACGGGGCTGGCATTTCCAAACGTCGAGCAGTTCACCTTTGTTGCGCTGGTCGCGTTTGTCGGCACGGTCAATCCGTCGACCGGCGATCTCGGCGTACTGGTTCCGATCGAGCATGCCATGCTGGCACATGGTGTCGCCGACCAGGAACGAACCCGAACCTTCGCGCGCTACAGCCTGATCGGCGCTCTGTCCATGGCGGCCGGGGCTCTGGCCGCGGCGGCGCCGGATTTCCTGGTGCTGACCGGCATCGACACGCTGAGCGCATTCAAGCTTATGTTCTACGCCTACGCGGCGTTGGGGGTCCTGAGCGCGGCACTTTATAGGCTCCTGCCTCATGCCCATGTGGATGAGGTACGACCGAGCGCGGCGCTCGGGCCGTCGCGCGGCGTGGTCTACAAGCTGTCCGCGCTGTTCAGTCTCGATTCGTTTGCCGGCGGCTTCGTTGTGCAATCGCTGCTGGCGTTGTGGCTATTCGAGCGCTTCGACCTGTCGCTATCCGCCGCGAGCGTGTTCTTTTTCTGGGCGAGCACTGCAAGCGCGTTTTCCTATCCGGTGGCGGCATGGCTGGCGACCCGCATCGGCCTCATCAACACCATGGTCTTCACGCATATTCCGTCGAGCATCCTACTTATCGTGGCGGCGTTCTCGCCAAATTTGTACGTCACGCTCGGCCTGTTGCTGGTGCGTGCTGCGCTGTCGCAAATGGACGTGCCGACACGCACCTCCTATGTCATGGCCGTGGTGACGCCGGGGGAACGCGCAGCCGCCGCAAGCTTCACCGCCGTCCCGCGCAGCCTCGCCTCCGCCATCAGTCCGGCCTTCGCGGGCGTGCTGCTGACAGCGCCATTCACCGGATTGCCCCTAGTGGTGTGCGGTGTGCTCAAGATCGTCTACGATGTGGCGCTGCTCGTTTCATTCGGCGATATGAAGCCGCCGGAAGAGCGAGATCCATAATAGAATACGTCTGCGCGGTTCGCCGGGGAACGACGCTGCAGCCTTCGGGTTGAAAGAGAACGACACGGAGAACACCCATGCGTCTCATTGCTCCGCTCCTCGCCGCCCTCGCTATCGCATCGGCACTCGCAACGCCTGTCCACGCCGACCCATACAAATGGTGCGCCGTGTACGGCGGCTTCGGCAACACAAGGGAAAGCTGCTACTATATGACGCTTGCTCAATGCCAAGCGTCGGTCTCCGGCCTGGGCGGGTTCTGCAAGCCGAGCCCCTGGTACGACGGCAAGCCGGTGCGGACCCCAGAGGACGGGCCGCCGCGCCGTCCCCGCCGATCCTAACGGCAGGGCGCGCTCGAGAGCTTGCCCCTTCCAACCAAATAGCCCGCGTTCCGTGCGGACGCTGGGCTTTCATGCTTAGACGGAAGCCGCAATACCGAATGTAAGACTTGCTTAACGTTAAGGCGAATTTCACGCAATTCTGTCGATTTGAATCAAGACCTCAGACAACCGAGCACGCTGTTTTGAGATGGCGTTGTTAGGGTGCGGAAAGGCAAACGCATCACGATCCGCCGTTGGGGAGGCGAATGGTGGACGCAACGATATCTGCAGGGACGCGATCGGCGCTGTTTGCGCTGTCGTCAATGCAGAATCAGATCAGCGTCATGGAGAACCGGCTTGCTACCGGCAAGAAAGTTAATGCACCGATCGACAATGCAAATTCCTATTTCCTGTCGGCCGGACTCTCGAGCCGGGCCAACGCGATCAACGGGCTGATGAGCGACATCACCAACACGCAAGGTTCTATCGCAGCGGCGAACAATGGCATCGCCGCGATCCGCGCTTTGCTGACCACGGCGCAGACCATCGCCAACCAAGCGCGACAATTCGACGAATCCCCGGTGGTGAAAGTCACGGGCTCACATAGTACTGGATTCGCCCCGACTTCGACGATTGCATCAACGGCTGGAAGCGCGTCACGCCTGAAGGCGGGAGATACGGTTACGGTTGGGGACGGCACCACCACGGCCACGTATGCCGCAGCCAACGGTGACACCATCCAGACATTGCTAGACGCGGTGAATAATACCGGTGGGTTGAACGTCACGGCGGCTTTGAGCGGCGGCGGACAATTGCAATTCACGGCGACGTCCGCGGCAAACATCACGATCGGCGGCAGCCTGGCCGGCGCCGGCCACGGCACCTTGTACGGCATCCTCGGCTTGGACGTCGGCACCGCCTACAATACGGCAAACACCGCTCGGGCGAATTTGGCCACACAGTTTGACGATGTACTGTCGCGAATCAATGAAGTCGCGGCGGACGCAGGTTTCAATGGCGTGAACTTCCTCACCGGTTCTTCGAGCAGGATCAATTTCAACGAGACCGGAACATCGAGCCTCGTCATCAACGGCTCGCCGGCCACATCCAGCGCGCTCGGAGTTGCCGCCAGCACCAACCACTTCGAATTCAACACCGACGTCGACACCGCCGTGAGCAACATCTCGGGCGCGCTGAACTCGCTGAAAACAATCGCGACAACCATCGGGTCGATGTCGACAATCATGCAGACCCGCATGGACTTCAACAAGTCGATGATAAACACGCTCGGCGTCGGCGCCGACGCGTTGACAATCAGTGACGTCAATGAAGACAGCGCCAAGCTCCTGGCGCTGCAAACCCGGCAGCAGATTGCCGCCACGTCGTTGATGCTGAGCAGCAACAACGACAACTCGGTACTACGGCTGTTCGGTCAGTAGAAGCACGGGCATTCATATGCAACCCACCATGACAACCCGTCCCGTCAGCCCACGGATCCAGGCGCTCAAGGTGCTGATCGTCGACGACGAACACTACATGCGCAAGGTGACGCGCACGATCCTCACGGCGATCGGGGTCAAGACCATCCTCGAAGCACCCGATGGGATGGCAGGCCTTGAACTGGCGCGGACGCAGCTTCCCCACCTCTTGATCATCGATTGGGAAATGCCGGTGATCGACGGAGCCCAGCTCGTCCGGATGATCCGCACGCCCGGCGAGTTTCCGGCTCCCGACGTTCCCATCATCATGCTGAGCGCCCACAGCGACCATCGGCGGGTCGTGGAATCGGCACGCATCGGCGCCAACGAGTTCGTCCGCAAGCCGGTGTCGATCAAGACGCTGGAGGACCGTATTCTCGCGGTCATCAACCGGCCCCGGCCAACTGTCAAGCTCGATGGCTATTACGGACCGATGCCGCGTCGGCTGGTTCCCATGGAAATTTTCGACCGCGCTACGTCGAAGTCATAAGTGCCCGCCAATCGGGCGATATAAGATGCCCTCCGACCGACCGGAGGAACATTCTTGCAGCACGACATAATCATGATTGGCCGCGCGTTGGTATGGGGCCTTGCGCTCGCTGGCGCGCCTGGCCTCGTACAGGCTCAATCAGCGCAGAACTGGCCGCTGCACACCGTTCGCATGATCACGCCGCTCGGCCCGGGCAGCGGCATGGACGTGGCCGCCCGGCTGTTCGCCGAACGGCTCTCGCAGAAATGGGGCCAGCCGGTGGTGGTGGAGAATCGCCAGGGAGCCGATGGTATTCTGGCGGTGCAGTCGTTTCTTTCCGATCGCGACAATCATTCGCTGATCTTCGGATTTGCCGGGTTGCACTCGATCAACCCGATCCTTCACGGCGACAAGCTGCCTTACGACGTCCGCGATGTGGTGCCGGTGGCGAGTGCGATCGATTCGACCCTGGCGCTCACGGTGTCGGAGGCCGCGAAGGTCAACACCCTGGCCGAGTTCGTCGCG
>Ga0070689_100001801_pt1 | contig 13773 bp, 6 predicted proteins | sample KBSS23HmetaG_FD_64669 | JGI IMG/M metagenome (GOLD analysis project Ga0070689, IMG submission 64669) | Switchgrass rhizosphere microbial communities from Kellogg Biological Station, Michigan, USA - KBS S2-3H metaG | ecosystem: Host-associated > Plants > Roots > Rhizosphere ...
CGCCCCATTTTTCTGTCCTCAAATCTTTCTGTCTCTTCTCTTCTGCCTGCGCGCCTCGAACAGGACGTCGCTGCTCAGTGATGCGTGGCCAAGCGTGTCCGATGTGGACCGAGGCGCAACCGGCGCGTTCATTGCTCAGTATCGCTCGGTAAATTAGGCAGAAAAAGGGAGGGCAGAAACGTGAGCGGCATCGCGGCGTTCGGTGCATCTGTTCGGCATCGGTTACTCCGTCTTCCACTTGCGGACCTCGACAATGCGAACAACTGGGGGCTTAGCTGTGCGTTCAATCACGAATAGCTCTGCACCCTGCTCCGAAGCACGCTTTTGCGCTTCTGCCACGATCATGAGTCCCAGGTCGGTCCCATCCCGATCAATGACCAGGACTGTGTCTCCTAGGTTTGCAAGGCCGCCTGGTAATCTGGAATCACGCTTCATGTGCCGAACTTTGATGGTTCGTGTATTGAAAACGAAGCTAATGGATTATGAAAGCGAGTAACGCCATCCAAAGGAGCGGGAACGTGTTTTTCAATCTCCTTCGAAGATAACCGGCTGCGTCATGCCTTCAAAATTCCAGTTTGGCCGATCCGCCCTGGTCCAATTTCCTGCATTGAATACCGCGGTCCTCCCATTGCAGAGTGCGTCGCCTCGCGTTTTATGAGCCGAAACATTCTCAGCACTTTCAGTGCGACCCTGGTTTTCTCCTTCAGCCTGTCATCGTCGCAGGCTGCCCGCCCCATGGAGTTGGAGGATATGTTCCGCGCCCAACGCGTCAGCGATCCGCAGGTGTCACCTGACGGCAAATGGATCGCCTGCGTGATCACCGTGGTGAACAAAGCCGAGAACTCATCGAACAGTGACATCTGGCTGGTTTCATCCGACGGGACGACCTCAGCTCAGTTAACCCGCAGCCCGAAACACGATCGCCATCCCCGCTGGGCCCCGGATGGCAAGCGGATCGCTTTTGAATCGAACCGTGGCGGTTCCTTTCAGGTTTACACGATTTCGGTGGAAGGCGGCGAAGCGAAGCAATTGACGTCCGTTTCAACCGAGGCCACGCAACCCATCTGGTCGGGTGATGGGAAACGCATCGCGTTCATCTCCGCCGTGTTCCCGGAGTTCTCGGAGAAGGCGTTCAACGAGAGCGATGAATTGAACCGCAAGCGTCAGGAGGAACGCGAAAAGAGCAAAGTGAAGGCGCGGGTCTTCACGCAACTCCTCTATCGCCATTGGGACAGCTGGGTGGATGGTAAACGGCAGCATTTGTTTGTGCTGCCGGCTGACGGCGGCCAGCCCCGCGACGTGACACCGGGCGACCGCGATGCCGTCCCAACGTCCAGCACGTTTTCGGCGGGAGACGACTTCGACTTTGCACCGGATGGGAATGAACTCGCTTACACGGCCACTCCGCTGCCGACGCGAGAGGAAGCCTGGAAGACAGACCATAACATCGTGGTCGTGAACCTCACCAGCGGCGAGCGCAAGGAGATCACTTCCACCAATCCCGCCGCGGATGGATTTCCGCGCTACTCGCCCGACGGGAAATACATTGCCTACCGTGCCCAGCGTCGAGCCGGCTTCGAGGCGGAGCGGTGGCAATTGATGCTCTACGAGCGCGCCACCGCTCGCACGCGGAGCCTAACGGAAGCGTTCGATACCTCCGTGGACAGCTTCGTGTGGTCGAGTGACAGCCAGAAGATCTATCTGGAGGCGGACGAAAAAGCGACCAAGCCCATCTGGATGGTGGCCGTCACGGGCGGGGCCGTTAGGAAAGTGGTGGAAGGCGTGAACGGCGAAATCAGCATCTCCCGCGGCGACCCGGTGCTGGCGTTTGTCCGCCAGAGCTTGTCCCGTCCCGCCGAAGTCCATGTCAGCGATGGTCAGGGGCGGGAAACGCGGGTGCTGACCCACGCGAATGACGAGTTGTTCGCAGGCATTGACGTCACGAAGCCCGAGTCGGTGACCTACGCCGGGGCGGAAGGTACGCCGGTGCAAATGTGGATTGTCCGGCCCCCGGGATTTGATCCCGCCCGCAAGTACCCGCTCGTGTTTTGGGTGCATGGGGGCCCGCAAAGCGCGTTCATGGACTCGTGGTCGCATCGCTGGAACGCGCAACTTTGGGCCGCCCAGGGCTATGTGCTGGCTCTGCCGAATCCGCGAGGAAGCGTTGGGTTCGGGCAGAAATTTGTTGATGAGGTGAGCCACGACTGGGGCGGCCGGGCGTTTGATGATCTCATGTTGGGGCTCACCTATCTCGAGAAGCAGTCTTACATCGACACGAATCGGATGGCTGCGGCGGGCGCATCCTATGGAGGATACATGATGAATTGGTTTCAGGCCCGCACGGCCAAGTTCCGCTGCCTCGTGGTGCATTGTGGCGTGTTCAACTTCTGGAACATGTACGGAGCGACCGAAGAGCTCTGGTTCGACGAATGGGAGCACGGCATTCCGTGGGAGACGCCGGACTTCGAGAAACACTCGCCCCATCGTTACGTTAAAGAGTTCAAGACGCCCACTCTCGTGATTCATAACGAACTCGATTTCCGCGTGCCGGTGAACGAAGGCATGAATCTCTTTACTGCGCTGCAACGAAAAGGAATTCCCTCAAAATTCCTTTACTTCCCGGACGAAGGCCATTGGGTGCTGAAACCGCAGAACAGCGAACTCTGGCATAAGACCGTCTTCGCGTGGTTGGCGGAGTATCTGAGATAGACAGAAAAATTAGGGACAGAAAAATGATTCCGGATGAGGGCCGCCCCATTTTTCTGTCCTCAAATCTCTCTGCCTCCCTTCCGGGTGCGCCCATTGAGGTCGCAATACCAATTCCTCCGTGAAATGAACGGCTTTTCTATTTTATCGGCGACGGGTTCCACTTACTCTGCCGGCCGATGAGAGCCATCGGTGATATTCAGGATCGCGCCGCGGCGGAGGAGTTCCAGGATATTCTCTGCGCCCAGGGCATTGCCGCCGAGATCGAGCGCGAGCAGGAAGGGTGGCTTATCTGGGTCAAGTCGGACGATGATTGTCCGCGGGCCGCGGAGTTGCTTGGGTGGTATCGCGAGAACCCAAAGGATCCCCGCTTTCGCAACGCGCGGGATCAGGCCCAGGCGGAGCGGGCCCTGGCCAGTGAAGAGCAGGCCAACTACGAGCGGCGCGTTCACCAAATCCGCAAATCGTTCGCCAGCCTTAAGGGCTACGGCTTCGGCCCGCTCACTTACGCCCTCATCTTCATCAGCGCGGTCATCTTCGTCATGACCCGCTTCGGCAGCGAATTCGAGTCCGTCGGGTCCCTCTGGTTCTCCAAATATGTCTCGCTTGGTCCGCTGTGGGCGAGGGTCTTGAACGCCCCGGAATTGCGGCAGGGGGAACTGTGGCGATTGCTCACGCCCATCTTCATTCACATGGGGGTATTGCACATCTTCTTCAACATGCTTTGGCTCGTCGACCTCGGCAGCATGATCGAGAGCCGGCAGTCCAGTTTTCTGCTCGCCCGCCTTGTCCTGCTGTTAGGCGTCATTTCCAACATGGTCCAATATACCGTCACTGGGCACGGCGCCTTCGGTGGCATGTCCGGCGTGGTCTACGGATTGATCGGCTACATGTGGATGCGTGGCAAATACGACCCCACCTGTGGGCTGCAGCTTCATCCCCAGACCGTCATCACTTCCATGCTTTGGTTTTTCGTCTGCTTCGTCCCCGGCGCCGTCGGGCCCGTCGCCAATGGCGCCCACGCCGGCGGACTCGTCTTCGGCATGATCTGGGGTTGGCTCGCCGCCCGTTTCCGATCCTGAATCCGGCGAAACTGGGTTCAGCTAGAGCGTTTTAATAAGTATGGTAGCCGCTGATTTTCCCCAAACCCTCTTCCATCTTTGAGGTTTTCGAGGACGAGAACGACGGACGAGGACGAGGACGATTTGCGCCTGCAATTTGCTATTTGCTTGTTCCCTCGTTCTCGTCCTCGTCCTTCGTCCTCGTCCTCGATTCTCCCCTGGATTGGCCACACTGGAGCTTAAAATGCCCTAGATCTGACCTCAGGGGTTTGCGTCAGTCCCTAAGGGTTTCGGCGAGCACGAAAGAAGGATTGGGGCGACTGCGTTTCCACGCTTTCGAATTCAACCGTTCCGGATGGATTGGGCGCGTTTGTCCACGGCATCCAGACACCGAGCGCAGTGGCTGTTTCAACGGTATAGCTCGAGCCTGCCTGGGCCTCCAGTCGCAAGGTAGCTCGCCCGCCCGGATCCGGGGACAACAAGCTAAGCCGGGTTGGGACGGACGGACGACCATGTTTGAACAAGGCCACACGAACTCCGAAAATGCCGGCCGCGTACAGAGTGCCATCGGTGTGGCCATGACATGCCGCGGGCACGAATGACTCAAGGCTCACAGGTGTGAGGGCATATCGGCTGAGACCGAGCAGACGTCCGGCCGCATCAATTTTTACCGCCGTGTATTCGTAATACTGGCTGTTTTGCCTGCTCCCGACCAAATGCAGATTGTCGGCGTGGTCGAGCTTGTAGGCTGACACATTGATCGCCTGTTGATTTGTCCAGATTGGAGTTCCGTCCACCCTCAAGCTTAAGATTTGTTCGAGCCCGGCGGTAACCCCGACGATCAGGCTTCGGTCGGAGCGCACTGCCAATTTGGTCTTGGATGGAAAACTCCCAAAATAGTTATCGGCGAATTTCTGGTAAGCCGTTCGTCCGTCGGCGCCATATCGAGCGACAACAAGTCCCGCGATACTCGAATTCAGCGGATTGCGAACACCTCCCGCCAAGACGAACTCATCGCCAGCTGGAGCCAACGCTGTAAGCCAACTCTCTCCGTCCAGGACATCCCGCCAGGCCACCTGGCCCTCATCCGTGATTAAGGCGGCAAATCCACTAGACAGCCAGGGCGATTCCAATATCGGAACCTGTCCGATGATCAACATCCCTGTCGATCCTGCCGCCGCGTTGTTGAGGTAGATCGATCCGGAATTCGTTAGCAGTGTATACCAACGCAACGTGCCGTCCGGCCCCAGCCGCGTTACTCCAATTGCCCGGACGTTCCCAGGATCCAACTGTTCGCTCATCGCCAGGTAACTGCCGCCGTCCGGGGCCAGCGCAAATGCCACCGGTGACTGGGCAACCTTTGGCGGGAAATTTGTCCACAAGGGAACACCGTCCTCGCGGTACTTCACCACCGCGACCGTCCCCGGCGCCTGACGACCGACGACATAGACGCCACCGACTCCGTCGCGTTTGAGCGCGTCGGCATACGCTGTGGTACCCAAGCCGGGAATCGAGCGCGTCCAGAGCGGGACGCCCGCGCCCGAATACTTTGCGGCCAAAATGGAGGAGGAGGAGCTGCCGGTCAAAATTCCGGCCGCGATGTAGGCGTTACCATCGGAGTCTACGTCCAGGGAAACGTTTGGATTAATTCCGGGAGTGACTGTCGTATTGGTCGTTACCGCGGCCCACTCGATAGTCATTCGGTCGCAGACCATCACGTGCCATTGAGTAGTAGCGGTCCCGGCAATGTTGCTCACATCAACCCGGTAAATGCCCGCCTGGCTGAGTTGAATGTCCGACAGCACCAGTCGGTTGGTTTGGATTAGAATTGGCACTCCGTCCTTGAACCATCGATGGGTTACAGGTGGGGTTGCTTGCCACACGTCGGCGGACATCGTCAATCCGTCTCCCGTTGACAGGATATGAACGGAAGGAGGCAAGAGACGGGGAGGAACCAACACCGTCAGCAAGGTTTGTTCTGAACTGACGGTGGACCCGAGATCATTCTTAACCTCCACACTTAATCGGGACTGATCGCGGTGAAACGTGACATTGCTCCAGACGAGCGTCGCATTCGTGGCATCGGCCAAGGGGTAACCATTGGCGCGCCACTGATAGCGCAGCGGTGGCGCTCCATCCGCACTAACGCTCAATGTCAACGTCTGGCCATCGACCACGGTGGCTGACCTCGGCGGCAACACGGTTATCTTCGGCGAGCCGTTTACAGCAACGCGATGATATTCGGAAACGCGAATGCCGCCCGGCGTGTCCCCGATCACCACCATTCCCGCTACAACAAGGCGGCCTTTTCTATCCGAAGCGTGCGCGCGCGGATAAGTCGCACCGTCCCACTTCGTTTCCGTCATGTTACCAGCAGCATCATAACCCACCAAGGTGGTTCCCACCGTTGAGTCGATCGTGAGTCCCCCACCGGTTCCAAGAACCGTCCCGTCCTCCTGCCACCAAGCCATGGGAGTGGATCCGCTGATCGTTTCCGATTTCCAGAGTTCCTCCCCCTCCAAATCGAAGACACCCAACCGCACGCTGTAAGCCCCATAGCCGGTGCCACACACCAGCAGACGGCCGGCAGCATCGATATCCAAGGTGGTCACCTCCCAACCAAACCAACGCGGATGCGTCCGACTCCACAGCAGGTTTCCACCCGGACTATATTTGTGAATGTACAGGTCGGAGGATTCGACGCTTGCATTGAGGTAATTCCCCGCCGGATCGCGCACCGGGTTGCCAAAAACATTCCCTCTCAAGAGATAACGAACGTCGTTCGTGTTCACGTAGGCGATCACTCCCAACGGGTCCCCTGCCGGTGAAAACAAATGGGTAAAATTTCCGCGACCAGGCACGTTCATGGAAGCTTCAATCATTCCGTCAGCGCGGAAGGCAATCCGGCCCGGAGCATTGCTTCCGACTTCCCTCGCCCACTGAAACTCACCCGCAGCATTGAGCTTGAACAAAACACCGGTGATCCGGTTGGCTTCCGAGAATCCGCCTCCAACCAGGACGTTGCCGCCGGAATCAAAAACCACGGAACTGACCAACCCAAACTGGCCGAAAGTCGGGCCCGCCCCTCGATACTCGTAGCTCCAGTCCAGCTCGAAGGCAGCTTCGACTCGGAGAGTTCCGACAGCGACACCGGCCACGAGCGCGATTCCAGCCGCTATCGCCGGCGGGCAGGACCTCCAGCCACATATTCTTCTCATGATGTCACCCACTTATTCGAAAGGCGCAGCCGCTCTTGGGAAATGTCGCCTTAGGAAACAAATGATATCGGAATAACCAAACACCAATTCTCCATAAATCGAGGCGAAAGTCTCAACAGATTTCACATCCGCAGAGTAGTTTTCGATCCTGAATCCGGCGTGGCGGTCGTGGAGCCGCTTTCCGGTGTCAGTTGGGAGCGAAACGGACCCGATAGAAACGCTGGGCGCGATTTGAATCCGGATCCGTTACCGTGGCCTGCCCCTGGCTTAGGATGTTGGTGACGACAGTCCACTGCTGAAAATCGGTACTCGCTTCAATCACATATAAACCGGGATCGCTGTTGAACTGGAACTGGAATCGGCGATTGGGGGTGAGCTGAGCCTGCCCGATTCGGAGCGGGCTCGATAACACGTTTACCCTGACCCGGTCGCGACTGACCAAACCACCATCGGTGCGGGATATTTCCAGCACGTAACTGCCGCCCACATCCATCTGGACGGTCGTATTCAACCCGTCGGGATTGGAGAACATCACCGGCCCAGGCCCGGTAATAATGGACCACTCGTAAGTTGCCGTGCCGGACGGGAAAGGCGCGGTGGCGTTGAGGTTAAACGTTGTTCCGGCGAGAACCGCCCGGTTCGTCCCCGCATAGACCGCCTCCAGTTGCCGGGAGATTCGTGGTCAACGCCGGAGCCCCGATGAGGCCGAGCTTCCGATTCTCGCGAGCGTAGAAAATGGCTCCGTTGGGAGTCACCTTTAACGAACGATCGAGCACGCTGCCAGAGCCACGGCCTGAAGCGACGATGTCATAGGTTTCGGCCACGGCTCCGGTGATTTTGTCGAAACGTCGAATGCGTGCATCGGAAGACGCGGCCGAGGCCCCATAAACGTAGGGGCCGTTGGGAACGATGGCCACCGCGGCGCCGTAGGGCACGTCAAAAGGCCAAAATTGATACGTGCGATTGATCATATCCCACACGCCGATGCCGTAAACGCCGCCGCTGGTCGAGTAGAGCGTGTTGATTTCCTCCGCGATCACGAAATCCTTGTCGTTTGCCTTCGAGTTGAAGTGACCGGCCACATACTCCGGAACCCCCGGCGTCACCGCATACTCGTCAATCATCGGACCGCCTCCCGACAATCCTAATTCCATGATGAAAAGCCGGGTGCCGGAGGTATTCGCTTTGATAATCGAGCCAAAAAAGTTTCGATTGACGGTGCCCAGGTTTTGGCCAGTCGCCGGATCGATTTTCGCGATTTGCCCGTTGACGATGGTGTAGATCTTCCCGTCGGACGCCGCCGCCAGGGAACCCGGGACCACAGACAGGGGCACCAGATCCAAGGTCTCCAGGTTGGCCAGGGAAATCACCTGCAGCATCTGTGCAGAGTTGAGTGGAACATAAAGAAGCTGATTATCCACCGAGAACGTCATCAGGCTCGAAGCGGTTTTGCCCAGCAAGCGGACGGAGGAAATGAAAGCGCCGCTCTCGGTATTTAACGTGAGCAGGCGATCGCTAGTAGAATCGACGATATGAATCAGGTTATTCGCCGGTTGGGCGAGGCCGGACGCAAAGTTGAATGGCGCCACCACTTCATGCCAGGTCGAATTCGAGCCGGAGAAAGTCGTTACCACTCTCAAGTTGCCCGCTTCGCCCGCATAACCGCCTATCACCACCCAGTAAGTCGCCCCAGCCGTGGCGGAAAAAGTCAGGCTGGCGGTGACACCGGAACAGGACGGTCCATCGTCATCATTGCATGCGCCTGTCACGGGGGTTAGGCCCGCGCATGTTCCGCCATAAACCGCCATCAGGGTATCAAAGTCACTGCCGCATGTGTTAATCGTCACTTGCCCGGCGGAATTGGCGGTGAAGGAATACCACACGCCACCGCCAAACGGGCTGCCACACGCTCCCGTCGGGTCGCCCGTTGAGGTCGCTCCGCTCGTGTTCGCCGTGTAGACCGTGCCCGAAGTCATGGCGATCGCCCCACTGCATCGATCGTTGGCCGGCCCCGCGACGGACTGCACCAAAATGGTTCCGGTAAATCCATCAAACTGGCATGAATAGCCGTACGATCCGGGCCCGGGAAAGGTGAGGCCAAACACGTCCTCGAAATCGAACAAGTAGCCCGTCTGCCAGGAACCATTGTTGCTGGTCACGGTGTGTGGGAAATCATCCTGATTAATCCAAAAGACATTATCCCCGGGGGCAATGGTCAGGGAGCTGGGGGAAAAGCCGCTGGGGAAAACGTTCACGAAATGATCCGCCGCGGACGATTTGAACGGCGGCAAGGAAAGCGCGACAACAAGGCAGGCCAACGTCAGATAGGAACCTTTTTTCATAAACGGGAATGGCACATTCATGGCAACCAACGCCACGAAAGTCGAGAAAAATACCCCAATCCTAACATTCCTAACCGTCTTTGTTCACGCTGCGGGCCGCGACTTAAATCATTCCTTCCTGTTCTGAATACTTCAGGGTCACGGACCCTGAACCAAACGCAGGAATGTCGTGGAGTAAGCGATGTCGACCGGGATCTCCAGACGTTGGCCCGTGCCCAGGACGCTCGGAGGAAGCGGCTCCCACGGATCGGTCAGCAAGATCTTTCCTTCGAGGAGATAACGTCCGCCCACGATTGAATCGAAGCCCACAAATACCGTGTTGCCTTGCCGGCGAATCGAGAGCGATACGAACGGTACTGTGTCAGTATCGATCGACTCCAGGAATGCCACGACCTTGGCCTGCGCGGAAGGGCTCTCCAGCAGGTCCGGCAGGCGGCTGTTGTCCGTCCGGTGCCGGACGTCGGCCAGCACAGTGGCCAGCGATTCCGCCGCGCCGTTGTGCAAGTATGGCGGGAGCTGATGGAGGCCGAGCAACGATGGCACGTTGAAGCCGATGCCGCGGTTGTCGGCATTGTAGTCGCGGCCCAGGGCGTCCTGCGGTGCCTGCAACACCCCATTGGCCACCGCCGGCGCGGCAACTTCGTCGGCGCCGATATTGTTTCCAAACAGGTTGCCCTGGCCGGGCACGCCGAGATTGAACGAACCGATGTCCCGGAGAAAACGGTTGAGAAATTGCACACCGACCGGATTGCCGGTAAACGTGCCCGTGCGTTCAGTGAAGATCTCGGCACTCGCTGGCGGTGCCGTGAAATCCTTCACGCTGACCGTCCAGTTGAGGCCGCCATGGCAGCTGGCGCAGCCTGCGCCAAGGAACAGGTTCCGACCCTCGGTCCGATCGGCAGGCGATGGACCATTGGGAAAGCCGGCCAGCGGGGCATGGTGGGTGCGGACAGCCTGCCTCACCCATTCGCGCAGGGCGGTCAGCGCCGGGACGCGGTTGGCGCTGCCGGATAGGGTAACGGTCACTTGATCCCGATTGGCACTGGCAAGCGCGAACGCATTGAGTCCGTTAGGCGCCACGTTAAGATCGCCACCCGCACCAATGAGCAGCCCGTGATTCGGATCGAGCGGGTTGCCGTTGATGGGTGTGGCCAGGGCGCCGGGACCGGACACATTGCGGATGTTGGCCTCGAAATCCTCAATCTCGTCGAAGATCGCCGAGTAATTGAGCACGCGTTGCTCGTTGCGCCGGTGCGGATTGAAGCTCGCGTTCAACGGAACGCTCTTGCGCGGCCCAGCGGCAAACTGCCAGATGACACCATCGGTCAATCCTTTGAAATGACAGCTGGCACAGCTTTGCCAACCCTCGCTGGAAAGGCGATCGCGGAGGGAATTCGTTCCCGGAATCGAATCAAAATTCCCTCGCGACGAAAAGAACATCTCGGCGCCCACCAAGTTGGTTTCCCCGGCCGACACCGGCGCGGGTAGATCGGACGTCTGGACCACGGCGATGACGGCGTCGGCGGCCAGGTCCACAACGGAGACATTGCGTGAGACGAAGTTGGCCACATACGCGCGCGTGCCGAGGCTGTTGATCACGATGCCCTGCGGGTTTTTGCCGGCATTGGCGCCGCGGGTGGCGGTCGTGGCCGGATCATTCAGGTCGATATAGCGCGTGGTGTTGGTGTCGACGGTGAAGCTCAACCGGCCATCCGCCGCGACCAGCACCTTGACCAACAGATCGCTGGCGGCGGACACCGCGTAGCCGACGCCGGTGCCCAGTTGGCTCGTGAAGGCGATGTCCCAGGGATTGGCGAAGAACAGCCGCCGTTTGGGCGGTTCGGGGTCGGCGGCGCCGAGATGCAGATTGAGGGCGCCGCGATTGAACGGCGTGGTGGAGTTGACCCCCGCCACCACGTTGACGAAAGCGTGGGTGTCCAGGTTGAAGCGCAACGGACCGGAGGGCGAGGCCGCGATGTTCGGCAGATACGCCGATTCGCCGCGAATCACCACGCTTTGCAACTGGTTCGGAAACGCCGCCGTGTCGCTGGTCAGACCCGGAAAACGGAACCCGGTGATTTGGGCCGCCAACGGAATGGTTCGCGCCACGACGTAGTCGGCCGGATTGGCCGAGCTGGTCTTGATGTCGAGCACCGCGACCAGACCTTCCTTGCCGAAGTCATCACCCTGCCTTCCGCCTGACCGGGTGAACGAAAGGAAGCGTGTGACATAGAGCTTGGAATTGTCTGCCGTCACGGCCAGGCCCCGAGGCTGGAAGTGACGGGTGCGATCCGGATCGTTTGCCACGCTGTTCCGCAGATCGACATGACCCAGAATCGAACGCGTGGCTGTATCAATGATGGTGATTGTGTCCTGGGAACTGTTGGCCACGAACACGCGGCGGCCGTCGGGAGTGCAGACAATGTTCCACGGCTCTGCTCCGGTGACGAGCGTGCGATCGACATTCGCCGCAAATGTGGCCACCCCTGCATCGGTAATGCGAATGACGCTGACTGAATTGCCGGCGGCGTTGGCCACGTAGGCCCATTGGTTGTCCGGCGTGAGGGCGAGGCTCTGCGGCTCGGCGCCCACGACGATCTTCGCCACCCGCGTGTTGTTGTCGGCACGAATGACACTCACGGAGTTATCGCCGGGGTTGACCGTCCACACGAGTTGGTCGGTGACATTGAGGGCGATGGCACTGGAACGTGTCGGTCGGTCGCCCACGTCGAAGACCGGCGCCGTTGCGGCGTCGATCGATTCGAGAAAAAGAACGAGTTTGGCCTGATCCACAGGATTGCTCAGGCGATCGAGGAGTCGGCCGTTGGCCGTGCGATGATTTACGTTGGCGACCACGGCTCCCAACGACTCGGCGGCGCCGTTGTGGAAATACGGCGGGAGACTGTGGAGACCGAGCAGCGACGGCACATTGAAGCCCACTCCCTTGCCGTCGTTGTTGTAGTCGATCCCGAGTGCGTCCTGGGCCGCTTGCAGCGTGCCCGCCGTCACGGCCGCCGCCGCCTTTTCGTCGGCGCCGACATTACTGCCCAGTAGGTTGCCCTGGCCCGGAACGCCCAAATTAAACGAACCAATGTCGCGAAGGAAACGATTCAGGTACTGAGCGCCCACGGGATTGGCGGAAAAGGGCGTGGGGCTGCGCTCGGTGTTGATTTCCGAACTGGCAGGCGGCGAGGTGAAATCCTTTAAGCTGAGGGTCCAGTTCTCACCGCCGTGGCATTGCGCGCACCCGCCTTGGACGAACAGGGCGCGGCCAGCGGAGAGGTCCGCCAACGATGGTCCGTTCGGCAGGCCGGGCACGGGAGCCTTGGGCGTGCGGACGGCAAAACGCACCCATTCCCGCAAGGCCGTCAGTGCCGGAACTCGGTTCGGGCTGCTCGGCAAGGTCACCGTCACTTGGGGACGGTTGGCGCTCGGAAGCGCGAAGGCGTTGACGGCGCTCGGCGCTACGTTGAGGTCCCCGCCGTCACCGATGAGCAGGCCGTGATTCGGATCGAGGGTGTTGCCATTGATCGCTGCCGCCAGCGGTCCCGGGCCGGAGACGTTCCGGATATTGGCTTCGAAATCCTCGATCTCATCGAAAATGGCGGAGTAATTCAGCAGGCGCTGTTGACCGCGGTTTAGGGGATTGAAACTGGCATTGAGCGGCACGCTCTTGCGCGGGCCGGCGGCAAACTGCCAGATGACGCCGTCCGTCAGTCCCTTGAAGTGACAACTGGAACAGCTTTGCCAGCCCTCACTGGAAAGGCGGTCCCGAAGCGAGTTGGTGCCCGGGATTGGATCGAAGTTGCCACGTGACGAAAAAAACATCTCGGCACCTGCGAGATTCGTTTCCCCCTGCGAACCCGGCACCGGCAGATCGAAGGTGGGCACAACAGCGATGACGGCGTCGTTGGTGAGGTTGACCACGGAGACATTGCGCGAAACGAAATTGGCCACGTAGGCCAGCCCGCCGCTGCTGGTAATGGCGATGCCTTGCGGGTTCTTGCCGGCGTTCGCCCCGCTGGTGGAAGGATTCGTCGGATCGTTCAGATCAATGTATCGGGTGGTGTTGGCATCGGTGGTGAAGGAGAGCGCGCCGGCTGCGTCAACGTTCAGCTTGACGAGAACATCGCTGGCCGCGGACACCACGTAGGCATTGCCGGAACCGCTCTGAGTCGTAAATGCCATGGCCCACGGATTGGCAAAGAAGACCCGGCGACGGGGAGGTTCCGGATCGATGGCGCCAAGATGCAGGTTGGTTGCCCCGAGGTCGGAAGGTGTGGTGCTGTTGGCGCCGCCGATGACATTGACAAACGCGTGTGTATCGAGATTAAAACGCAGCGGGCCGCTGGGAGACGCCGCGATGTTAGGCAGATAGGCTTGGCTGCCCCGAATCACGACGCTCTGCATTTGATTGGGGAAGGCGAGGGTATCCGGGGCCGGTGG
>Ga0070689_100001806_pt1 | contig 13754 bp, 13 predicted proteins | sample KBSS23HmetaG_FD_64669 | JGI IMG/M metagenome (GOLD analysis project Ga0070689, IMG submission 64669) | Switchgrass rhizosphere microbial communities from Kellogg Biological Station, Michigan, USA - KBS S2-3H metaG | ecosystem: Host-associated > Plants > Roots > Rhizosphere ...
GGCCTGCGCCGGAATGACGTGAGGGAAATGGATAGCGCCGTATAAGGCAGTGAACGTCTCTCAGGCAAACAGCTTGCCCGGATTGAGCAATCCCTTGGGATCGAACACCTGCTTCACGCCGCGCATCAGCGCAATCTCTGCCTCGCCACGCGTGCTGCCCAGGTAGGCACGCTTCACCAGCCCGATGCCGTGCTCGGCGGAAATGCTGCCGCCATGTCGCTGCAGCGTTTCAGCGAGCAACTTGGTGACGTGCTCGCATTGGGTGATGAAATCGCTGTCCGACAGATCGTCCGGCCGCAGCACGTTGATATGCAGGTTGCCGTCGCCGATGTGGCCAAACCACACCACCTCGAAATGCGGGTACTCACGCCCCAGCAAAGCCTGGATTTCCTGCAGGAAGCCCGGCAACGCGCTGATGCGCAGCGAAATGTCGTTCTTGTAGGGGCGATGCGGCGCCAGGCTTTCGGTGATGCCTTCGCGCAACCGCCACAGGGCCTCGGCCTGGGCTTCGCTTTGCGCGATCACCCCATCGCTGATCCAGCCCTGGTCCAGGCCGTATTCGAAGGCCGCCAGCGCGGTGTCCAGGGCGGCTTCGTCCGCATCGAATTCGGTCACCACGTAATACGGATGATCGCCATCGATGGCCCGCTGGGCGCCATGCGCCAGCACGTGGCGCAGCGCTGCATCGGTGAAGAACTCGAACGCCTGCAGGGTGAGCCGCGAACGGAACAGCGCGAACACCTCCATCAAGGCGGCCATGCTGGGCACGGCCAGCAGCATCACCTGCGAGGGCGGCGCGGGGTCGGTGAGCCTCAAGGTCGCTTCCACCACGATGCCCAGCGTTCCTTCCGAGCCGATCAGCAGCTGGCGCAGGTCGTAGCCACTGGAATTCTTGATCAGCCCACGATTGAGCTGCAGCAGCTCGCCATTGCCGGCCACCACGGTCAGCCCGGCAATCCATTCGCGCGTGTTGCCGTAGCGGATCACTCGGATGCCGCCGGCATTGGTGGCGATATTGCCGCCGATCGAGCAAGAGCCGCGCGCCGCGAAATCGACCGGATAGAGCAGCCCCTGCTCCCTGGCCGCTTCGTGCACCGCGTGCAGCGTCATGCCGGCCTGCACCGTGAGCGTGCGATCCACCGCGTCGAATCCGAGCACGCTCTTCATGCGCTCCAGGCTCAGCACCAGCTCCCCATTGGCCGCCACCGCGCCGCCCGAGAGGCCGGTGCGACCACCCGATGGGACGACCGCCACGTTCCGTTCGTTCGCCCAGCGCACGATCGACTGCACTTCTTCCCCGCTGCCGGGCAGCGCAATCGCCAGCGGCGCCGGTGTCCAGCGACGGGTCCAGTCGCGGCCGTAGTGCTCCAGGTCGGCCGGATCGGTCAGCAGGCGAAGATTGGGTAACCGAGCGGCGAGCTCAGCCAGTCGAGCATCAGTCATGTCGCGTTCCCCGGGTGCTCCGCAAGCCTGCCAGCGTGGGGCGGCATCGTCCAGTGTTGCGACGCCGCAAAACGGCCTTAAGGTCTGGCATAGTGCAGACGTTCTCCATCGCGCAACGGCCCATGAAGACCTCGTTCCCGAAACAAGACATCAAGGTACTCCTGCTCGAAGGCGTCAGCCGCAGCGCCGTGGAAAGCTTCCAGCGGGCGGGTTACAGCCAGCTGGAATACCACGAAAAAGCCCTGCCGGAAGCCGAGTTGAAGGCCCGCATCGCCGAGGCGCACATCGTCGGCATCCGCTCGCGCACCCAGCTCACCGACGAGGTGCTTCAGCAGGCTAAACGGCTAATTGCGGTCGGCTGCTTCTGTATCGGCACCAACCAGGTGGACCTGGGCAGCGCCCGCCGGCTCGGCGTTCCCGTCTTCAACGCGCCCTACTCCAACACGCGCAGCGTGGCGGAATTGGTCATCGCTGAAACCATCATGCTGCTGCGCGGCGTGCCCCAGAAGAATGCGTTGTGCCATCGCGGCGGCTGGACCAAATCCGCTGCCGGCAGTTTCGAGGCGCGTGACAAGGTGCTCGGCATCGTCGGCTACGGCCATATCGGCACCCAGGTCGGCGTGCTGGCCGAGAGCCTGGGCATGCGGGTGATCTTCCACGACATCGAATCCAAGCTCTCCCTGGGCAATGCCCGCGCCGCCAACAGCCTGGAAGACCTGCTGGAACGTGCCGACGTGGTGACCCTGCACGTACCCGAGACGCCCGCGACGCAAATGATGATCGGCACCCGCGAACTCGCCCGCATGCGCAAGGGCTCGCTGCTGATCAATGCCTCGCGCGGCACCGTGGTGGATATCGATGCGCTGGCCGCCTCGCTGCGCTCGGAGCACCTGGCCGGCGCGGCCGTGGACGTGTTCCCGGTGGAGCCCAAGGGCAACGACGATGCGTTCGTATCGCCGCTGCTGGGCATGGACAACGTGATCCTCACCCCGCACATCGGCGGCAGCACGCTGGAGGCACAGGACAACATCGGCATCGAGGTCGCCGCCAAGCTGGTGCGCTACAGCGACAACGGCTCCACCCTTTCGGCGGTGAACTTCCCCGAAGTCTCGCTACCGGAACATCCGCGCAGCCGCCGCCTGCTCCACATCCACCGTAATGTGCCGGGCGTACTCTCGCGCATCAACGAACTGTTCTCCGCGGGCAACATCAACATCGATGCGCAGTTCCTGCAGACGGACAGCGAAGTGGGCTACGTGGTGATCGACGTGGCGGCCGACGAGAAGCAGTCGGGCGAGCTGCGCGACCGGCTTGCGGCCATCCCGGGGACGCTGCGCAGTCGCGTTCTCTATTGAGATATCCGTAGGCCTGCAAACAAAAACGGCGCCCGAGGGCGCCGTTTTTATATCAGTTGCCGAATTGGTCGGGACGGCGGGATTCGAACCCACGACCGACGCCCACAGGATCAAGCGCTTAGGGGTGATTGCGCGCGGCCCGGTTCTTCAAAGATTCATACCCTTTATAATCAATGGATTAGATTCCCTGAAGACACGCTGATGCAGCACCCCGGTGTCGCTGATCAAAGTAGCAGATTCCCTCTCGAAAGTCGGCTGGGAGGTCAAGGATGGTCCGCAACCTCACCCTCCAGCCCCGCCTTATTCTGTCGGACCGCTTCCACGAGCTTGGCGAGCGTCTCAAGGTCTTCGTCAGCCAGATCCGCCAGGCCCACCGAGTCGCCAGCTGCCCAAGCCCAAACAGCGAAATCAGCGTCTTCGTGCTCATCGATGTGACGAACACAGATGGACGAGCCATCCAGCCCTTCCGCCTCCCCCAAACAAGCACCATGAACCGTTACACCGGCCCCAACCCTATCAAGGCAAGCCAATACGACGGCAGCACCCACGTTCGCCAGCAGCTCATCGTGATCACCACGCCAGTTCCGAAGCTGGTCTTCGTCGATTGAGATCAAGTGACACACGCCCATCTACACCTCGCAGCAAAGAGTTGAAGTTCACTCGATGCTAAAGCGTGTCTGTGTCACTGTCGGGCTGGTATTTCAGGAAGACCAGGAAATGCGGCCCCTCACTCAAGCAACAAAGCTAGTGCTTATTCAGGCTCTGCGTTCGCGTCGTCAACGGCCTTCCGGACAATTTTAGCAACCTCGTCCTCACCTTCCGCCTTCAACGCCGGCTGCCAAACTCTGTGCTCCACCAGGGTCGCCAGTAAAGTGAGCGCGCCGATGGGTTCGATCTGCATCTGGCGGAGTCGCGCAAGAAGTTCGGCCAGGACCTCTTCCTTGTGCAACGACCAAGTGGAGGCAAAGCAACGCCAGAACGTCCATCCTGCACGCTCCAAGATTCGCTGACGGCTCATGTCATGGGCCCAGCGATCGGGCCCATGGAACTCGTCGCCGTCAAGCTCGATGGCCAGTCGTTTGTCGTCGGTTCCCTCCACCACCATGTCGATCCGGAAGCCGCCAACCTTGACCTGAGGGATCACGCGGTAGCCTTTGTCTCTCAGCTTCAGGAACACTTCCCGTTCAAATCCGGACTCGCACAGGTCAATGGGATTTTCAGCCGGCACTTTTGTAGACACCGCCGGCTGACTGAAATGTTCGATCAAGCCTCGACGCAAATCGACTTCAGACAGGTCGCCTATGCACCTCGCTCAGGAGGAAGGAGATATTGAACGGCGGAGAGCATCTGGACACTGCGCGTCAACGCTAGGCTCTGCCCGATGCCGTATCCAGCGGTCATTCGGGCGATATCGAGGCCATGTCCCACGAGCGGCGCGATCTCATGATCGGGATAGCCAGCGGCACGAAGCTTCGTCACCACGGTGTGCCGGAAGCGATGCATGGCACCGCGAACGTCCTGCGAGATGCCGCGACGGGCGAGAAACTTTCGAAACCACTTGCCGACCTGCGTCGCACGACGACCGTCTGCATCAGGTTCCACCGCCTGAAACAGCCACTCATGCCCCTGTTCTCGCGCCTGCTCCGCATAAGCAGGCAGGCCCAATGTCTGCAACCTGGCGTGCATGGGCACGATCCGGCGCGATGTATGCGTCTTCAGTGACTGCCCCTCACCCTCATCGGTAATGTCGAATACCCAGTGACCATCGATCTGCCGGATGTCGGCGCACCGCAGCTGTGACACCTCACCCAAGCGAGCCCCTGAGTAGGCGCAGATGAGGGGTATCCAGTATCGCCAGTCACGCACGACGTACGCCCCTGGCTTGGTCTGGTTGCGCTCCGACTCGCACCCTGTGAACGCCGGTGCTTGAAGGATGGCTTTCACCTCAGCGTCGGAGAACGGCGGCATGCGCTGATCGGGACGATGATCTTTCACCGGTGTGGTGCGGAAACTCTCAGCCTTGACCCCCACGGTGTTGAGTTCCAGCCACGCACCGAACGCGGACAACGTAGACAGCTTGTTGTTGATCGTCTTGGGGGAGATGAGTTCTGCATCGTCTGCCTTGGCCTTGCCGATGACTTTGGCGAACGAGAGTCCGGGATACCGGTGCTCGGCGTTCTTAGGGTATCCACGAAGAGCACGCTTGAACGCCGCCATGTGTTCGGCTGTGTAAGCCTGCACCGACAGATCTCCGGCAGACTCGACAAACCTCCTGACCGTCGAACGCTTATCGGCGCAACTGCGCCAAGCTGCCTCGCCATGTTGCTCTTCCAGGTAGCGATCAAAGTGGTCCGTGAGACGATGCCCTCGAGCGGGCCGGGATGACGCTTTCGAGTCTTCGCCAGACGCCCCGGTAGCGTCGCCCAGCGGCTCCGACGCCCCTGCAATAGCCCTCGTGCGCTGCGCTACTGGAACCGCTGTAACGCTCGGCAAGAGCCCCTGGCGTGGCGCTCGCTTCCGTCGGGTATAGGCGGCTTCGCCCCCTCTCAATGCCTGCCACTCAGCCTCGACGTCAGCCAGCCACTGGCCGCGAGTCTCGCTCGCGCGCTTACGCGCCTCCCAGGGATCGCTGGTGGCAAGGGAGCACCACGTGGTGCGCTTGGGGGGAAGCCCGCGCTCACGGCGCAGTCGCAGAAGCTCGGCCGGACGCGTCAGCCGCAAATAGAAGATGCGGCCGCGAAGAAAGAGGTGGGTTTCAGTAGGCACAAATGGATCTCCTGGGTGGAGATCCTGTGGGCGTCGATCGGGTGAGGTATCACCCTGACGCAGCAGTTCGGTGTAGCACTTCGAAGAAGTGCGGGGTTAGTGATTCCTAACCCCTTGAACTTAGTTGCCGAATTGGTCGGGACGGCGGGATTCGAACCCACGACCCTCTGCCCCCCAGGCAGATGCGCTACCAGGCTGCGCTACGCCCCGATGATCGGCAAGACGACGAGTCTACCAGCTAAGCCGGTAGTACCGGAAGTCGTCTTGAAAGCTTAGCGACGCAGCAGCACCAGCACTTCTTCCAGTTCCATGCGCACCTGGCGCACGATCTGGTGGGAAATGCTCGACTCCATGCGCGCCTGCGGACCTTCCAGCCGGGCGCGGGCGCCGGTGATGGTGAAGCCCTCGTCATACAGCAGGCCACGGATCTGACGGATCATCAGCACGTCGTGACGCTGGTAATAGCGGCGGTTGCCGCGGCGCTTGACCGGATTGAGTGCGGGAAATTCCTGTTCCCAATACCGCAGCACGTGCGGCTTGACGCCACACAGCTCGCTCACCTCACCGATGGTGAAGTAGCGCTTCGCCGGGATGACCGGCAGCTCGGTGTTATTCCCTTGATCCAGCATAGCCCTCGACTCGCACCTTGAGTTTCTGACCCGGTCGGAACGTCACCACACGGCGGGCGGAAATCGGAATCTCTTCGCCCGTCTTGGGATTGCGCCCCGGTCGCTGGTTCTTCTGACGCAGATCGAAGTTGCCGAAACCCGACAGCTTCACCTGCTCGCCCTTTTCCAACGCCTCGCGGACCACCTCGAAATAGGCGTCCACGAACTCTTTTGCCTCACGCTTGTTGAGGCCCACCTCGAGAAAGAGGCGCTCGGCCATCTCTGCTTTGGTCAGCGCCATCTTATCCTCGCAACTTCGCCTTGCATGCCATCTCCAACGCTGCGACTGCTTCACGAATGTTACGGTCAGCGTCGTCGTCAGTAAGCGTGCGTGAAGCGTCCTGCAAAATCAAGCCCATAGCGAGACTCTTTCGGCCTAGTTCGACCCCCTTTCCGCTATAGCGGTCGAACAGGCGCAGCTCCTTGAGCTGGCTGCCCAGGGTCGAGCGAACCACCTGCTCAATCTGTGACCAGCTCACCTCTTCCGGCACGTCCACGGCGATGTCGCGGCGTACGGACGGGAAGCGCGGCACCGCCACGGCCTTGGGCAGGCGGCGGGCCAGCACCGGTTCCAGCTCCAGTTCGAGCACATGGACATCGGCACCGAGGTCCAGGGCTTTAGCCAGCTGCGGATGCAGTGCGCCCAGGAAACCGACGGTCTGCCCGTCGCGGGTCACGCGGGCGCCGCGACCGGGATGCAGCCAGCCCGGCAGGCCGTCGGCATGGAAGGCCCAGCGATCAGGCTCACCGCCCCAGGCGATCAGCGCATCGAGGTCGCCCTTGAGGTCGTGGAAGTCGAGCGTGCGCGAGGCTTCGCCCCACTGCTCCGCATGCGCGATGCCACTGGCGACGATGGACAGGGTCGGCGTCTCGGTCGGCGCGTCCTTGCGGGCGGCGGCCTCGGCGCTGATGCGGAACGTGCGCCCCAGTTCGAACAGCCGCACGCGCTCCTGCTGGCGGGCGCGGTTGTGCGAGAGTGCCACGATCAGCCCCGGCAGCAGGGACGGACGCATGATCGCCAGCTCCGCCGACAGCGGGTTGGCCAGCGGCACCAGCTGCTCGGTCATGCCCCAGCGCTGCAACACATCGTTGCCGATGAAGGCCAGGTTCACCGCCTCGTAGTAACCGCGGGCGGCCAGCTGCTCGCGCACGGCCAGCTCGTTGAGGCGCGCTTCCGGTTCGGCCGCCAGGGTCAGCGCGCCGGCAGGCGTATGGGTCGGGATATTGTCGTAGCCATGGATGCGCGCGACCTCTTCGATCAGGTCTTCTTCGCGCTCGATATCGAATCGGCTGCTCGGTGCGGTGACCTGCCAGCCATCCGCCTGCGGCACCACCTTCATGCCCAGCGCGGTGAAGATGCGCGCCACTTCGGCATCAGCCACCTCGATACCCAGCACGCGCTTGAGGCGCGCGCGGCGCAGCACCACGGTGGCCGGCTTCGGCAGATCGGCAAGGTTCTCGGCAACCAGCACGGGGCCAGCGTTGCCGCCGGCGATGGCGAGCAGCAACTCCGTGGCGCGTTCCAGCGCACGCTGCGGCAGCGCGGGATCGACGCCGCGCTCGAAGCGATGCGAAGCATCCGTATGCATGCCCAGCTTGCGCGCGCGGCCCATGATGGCAGCCGGTGCGAAGTGCGCGGATTCCAGGAACACGTTGCGCGTGTCGTCGGTGACGCGCGAATCGAAGCCACCCATCACGCCGGCCACGGCGAGGCCGCTGGTGGCGTCGGCAATCAGCACGAAACCCTGGTCGAGCTTGGCCTCGGAACCGTCGAGCAGCTTGAGCGTTTCGCCATCGCGCGCGTGGCGCACCACGATGTCGCCGTGCAGCGTGTCGTTGTCGAACGCATGCAGCGGCTGGCCGAGTTCGAGCATCACGTAGTTGGTGACGTCGACCACGGCGCTGATCGGACGCAGGCCCGCGCGACGCAGGCGCTCAGCCAGCCACAGCGGCGTGCGCGCCTTCGCGTCGATGCCCTCGATAATGCGGCCAAGATAACGCGGCGCATCGGCGCCCGCTTCGAGGCGGATGCCGCGACGCGCTTCGCTGGTCACCGGCGCAGCCGCCTGTTCGCCCGTCTTCACGCGGCTGCCGAACAAGGCAGCCACGTCATGCGCGAGGCCGTAGAGGCCAAGGCAATCCGGGCGGTTCGGCGTGAGCTTCAGTTCGAAACTCGCATCGGGCAGGCCCAGATAGGCAGCCAGCGGCTTGCCCACCGGCGCATCGGCCGGCAACTCGAGCAGGCCCGATGCATCGGCGTCGATGCCAAGCTCCTTGGCCGAGCACAGCATGCCGAACGATTCCACGCCACGCAGCTTGGCCGCCTTGATGTTGATGCCGCCGGGCAGGGTCGCGCCGACCATCGCCAGCGGCACCTTGATGCCCACGCGTGCATTCGGCGCGCCGCAGACGATCTGCAGCGGCTCGCCCTGCCCCGCGTCCGCCTTGCATACCTGCAGGCGGTCGGCTTCGGGATGCTTTTCGGCGCCGATGATCTCGGCCACCACCACGCCGTCCAGGCTGTCGCCCAGCGGGGTAAGTTCTTCCACTTCCAGACCGGCCATGGTCAGGGCATGGGATAGCGTCGCGCGGTCTGCCTGGATCTCGACCAGTTCGCGCAACCAGTTCTCGGAGAATTTCATGCGTATCGGTTCCTGCTGCGTTTACGCGAACTGCTTGAGGAAGCGCAGATCGTTCTCGAAGAACGCGCGCAGATCGGAGACGCCATAGCGCAACATCGCAAAGCGCTCCACGCCCAGGCCGAAGGCAAAACCGGTATAGCGCTCCGGATCGATGCCGCAATTCTTCAGCACGTTCGGATGCACCATGCCGCAGCCCAGCACTTCGAGCCAGCGCGTGCTGCCATCTTCGGCATCCCAGCGGATGTCCACTTCGGCCGAGGGCTCGGTGAAGGGGAAGTAGCTGGGGCGGAAACGCATCTCGAAATCGCGCTCGAAGAATGCGCGGATGAATTCGGCCAACGTGCCCTTCAGATCCGCGAAGCTCGAGGTCTCATCGACCAGCAGGCCTTCGATTTGATGGAACATCGGCGAGTGCGTCTGATCCGAATCGCTGCGATAGACCTTGCCCGGCGCAATGATGCGGATCGGCGGCTGACGACCCTGCATCGAACGCACCTGCACCGGCGAGGTATGCGTGCGCAGCAGGCGGCCATCGCCAAAGTAGAAGGTGTCGTGCATGGCGCGCGCCGGATGATGCGGCGGGAAATTCAGCGCCTCGAAGTTGTGCCAGTCGTCTTCGATTTCCGGACCATCGGCGCGCTGGTAACCCAGGCGCGAGAAGATCGCGCTGATGCGCTCGAGCGCGCGCGTGATCGGATGGATGCCGCCGCGTTCGCCGTTGCGACCAGGCAGCGTGATGTCGATGGTTTCGGAGGCGAGGCGATGATCGAGTTCCGCCTGCTCAAGCACCTGCTTGCGCGCGGCGAGCGCGTCGGCAAGACGATCCTTGATGCGGTTGACCTCGGCGCCGCGCGCCTTGCGCTCGTCGGGCGAGAGCGCGCCCAGCGCTTTCAATGCGGCGGTGACAATGCCGTTCTTGCCCAGCAGGCTCACGCGCAGCGCATCGAGTGCTTCGAGCGTGTCGGCGTTGCCAATATCGGCCAGCGCCTGCACGGCGCGGCTATCCAGATCGTCCATCGATGCGATTCCGGTGTGAAAGTCAGAAACGAAAACGGGGAGGAGGCTTCTGGCCTCCTCCCCGCGAACGTCACGCGCATCCCTTGAAGAGTGCGGCCATGGATGGCCGCTTCTTGATCTCAGCGATCAAGGATGAGCGCACAAATTACGCCGCCAGACTGGCCTTCGCTTTCTCTGCGATCGCGCCAAACGCCTTGATGTCGTGCACGGCGATATCGGCCAGCACCTTGCGGTCGACGGTGATGCCTGCCTTGGCCAGACCGTTGATCAGGCGGCTGTAGGACAGACCGAACTGGCGAGCGGCGGCATTGATACGAACGATCCACAGCGCGCGGAACTGACGCTTGCGCTGCTTACGGCCGATATAGGCGTACTGACCAGCCTTGATGACGGCCTGGTTGGCAACGCGGAAGACTTTGCGACGGGCGTTGTAGTAGCCCTTCGCGCGGCCAATGATCTTCTTGTGACGACGACGGGCGGTAACGCCACGCTTTACACGAGCCATGGTTTATCTCCTCGCCTTACAAGTACGGCAACATGCGTGCTACACCCTTGGTGTCGCAAGCTTTGACGTGGTTGGTGGCACGGAGACCGCGCTTACGCTTGGTCGACTTCTTGGTCAGGATGTGCGACTTGAAGGCGTGACCGGCCTTGAACTTGCCCGACGCGGTCTTGCGAAAACGCTTCGCAGCCGCCCGGTTGGTCTTGATCTTGGGCATGGGAATGCTCCTTGATGGGGCTTGAACCCCGGTTTCTGACTGATCTGGCGGCGACCCCGAAGGTCACGCTTTCCGTCCTGCCACGATCGGTTCACGACCCGTCCTGGTGGGTCGAACCGGCGATTATACGGAGGGACGGGGCGATTTGCCAGCAGAAACTGGTCTCGCCGCAGTCTGACTCCCTCTCCCCGCCGGGGACAGGGTTGGGGTGAGGGCCCGGGCTGGCCTCAGTGGCCAAATACCCCTCACCCTCATTCCGGCGCAGGCCGGAGGCGCTTTACAACAGCGAAGCTGGTCATCCAGAGCCTCAGGCTTGAGCCATGCGACGACAACCAGGCCTTGACGCCACTGGATTCCGGCCTACGCCGGAATGACGAGTGTAGGCGAGGCTATCGCGAGCACCCGCCCTTCGCCCGGCCATCTCCTCGAAAGGGAGAGGGAAAAGCGCCTTTCGGCCGGAGGTCGTCACCAAGAAAAAAGCGACCCTCAGGCCGCTTTTTCCTCAAGACTTACTTCTTCTTGGGCCCGATCATCATGACCATCTGGCGCCCTTCCAAACGGGGGAAGGACTCCACCACGCCGTTCTCGCCCACGTCTTCCTGGATCTTGCGGGCCAGGTTCTGGCCCAGGTCCTGGTGGGACATTTCGCGGCCGCGGAAGCGGATGGTGACCTTGACCTTGTCGCCTTCCTCAAGGAAGCGAAGCATGTTGCGCAGCTTGATCTGGTAGTCGCCCACGTCCGTGACCGGACGGAACTTCACTTCCTTGATCTCGACCTGCTTCTGCTTCTTCTTGGCGGCCTGGGCCTTCTTCTGGGCTTCGAACTTGAACTTGCCGTAGTCCATGATGCGGCAGACCGGTGGATCACCGTTCGGCTGGATCTCGACCAGGTCCATACCCGCTTCTTGTGCCAAGGCCAGTGCCTCGTCACGGGTCAGGATGCCCAGCTGTTCCGAATCTGCGCCGATCACGCGTACGCGCGGGACGCGGATCTCAAGGTTACGGCGGTTGCCCTTTGTGTCGGTGGTAGCGATACCACAATCCTCCAGAAGAGTTCTTAAAAGTGCCGGCCCGTGCGCTTAGCGACGGGTCTCGGCTTCCAGGCGTTCGATCAATGCGACCAGCGGCATGCTGCCTAGGTCCTCGCCCGAACGCGTACGCACGGATACTGCCCCCGATTCCTTCTCGCGATCTCCGACCACCAGCAGGTAAGGGACTTTCTGCATCGTATGTTCGCGGATTTTATAGCCGACCTTCTCATTGCGCAAATCGGCGTGTACGCGGAAACCTTTATCGACAAGGGTTTGCGTCACTTCGCGGACATAGTCGGCCTGGGCGTCGGTAATACTGAACACGGCGGCCTGCACCGGGGCCAGCCAGGTCGGCAGCAGACCGGCATGATGCTCGATCAGGATGCCGATGAAACGCTCCATCGAGCCCACGATGGCACGATGCAGCATCACCGGGTGACGACGCTGTGAATTCTCGTCCACGTACTCGGCGCCCAGGCGCTCGGGCATCATGAAGTCCACCTGCATGGTACCCACCTGCCAGGCGCGGCCGATGGAGTCCTTCATGTGGTACTCGATTTTCGGACCGTAGAACGCGCCCTCGCCCGGCAGCTCTTCCCACTGTACGCCGGCCGCACCCAGCGCTGCGCGAAGCGCGTCTTCAGCACGATCCCACACCTCGTCGCTGCCGATGCGCTTGTCAGGACGCAGGGCGATCTTCAACGCGATGTCCTCGAAGCCGAAGTCACCGTAGACCTTCATGGCCTGCTGATGGAACGCCGTCACTTCGGATTCGATCTGCGCTTCCGTGCAGAACACGTGGCCGTCGTCCTGCGTGAAGGCGCGCACGCGCATGATGCCGTGCAGCGCGCCCGAGGGCTCGTTGCGATGGCAGGCACCGAACTCACCGTAACGCACCGGCAGGTCGCGATAGCTGTGCAGCGACGTGTTGAAGATCTGCACGTGACCCGGGCAGTTCATCGGTTTCAGCGCGTACGTGTGCTTCTCCGACTCGGTGAAGAACATGTTTTCCTGATAGTTGTCCCAGTGGCCGGACTTCTTCCACAGCGACACGTCCAGCACCTGCGGGCAGCGCACTTCCTGGTAGCCGCTCTGGCGGTACACGCGGCGCATGTACTGCTCAACCTGCTGCCAGATCGCCCAACCCTTGGGATGCCAGAACACCATGCCCGGACCTTCTTCCTGCTGATGGAAGAGATCCAGCGCCTTGCCGATCTTGCGATGGTCGCGCTTCTCGGCTTCTTCCAGCTGATGCAGGTAAGCCTTCAGGTCCTTGTCGTTCAACCACGCCGTGCCGTAGATGCGCGTCAGCATCGCGTTGTTGGAATCGCCGCGCCAATAGGCGCCGGCGACCTTCATCAGCTTGAACGCGCGCAACTTGCCCGTGTTCGGCACATGCGGGCCGCGACAGAGGTCGGTGAAGTCGCCCTGCGAATACAGCGAGAGTTCTTCGTTGGCCGGAATGCTCTGGATGATCTCGGCTTTGTATTCCTCGCCCATGCCGCGGAAGAAGCTCACCGCTTCGTCGCGCGACTTCACGCTGCGCGTCACCGGCAGCGCTTCCTTGACGATCTTTTCCATCTCCGCCTCGATCTTCACCAGATCGTCGGGCGTGAACGGGCGCTCATAGGCGAAGTCGTAGTAGAAGCCGTTGTCGATCACCGGACCAATGGTGACCTGCGCGCCCGGATACAGGCGCTGCACGGCCTGCGCCAGCAGATGCGCCGTGGAGTGGCGCAGGATGTCCAGCGCCTCCGGGCTCTTCTCGGTGACGATCTCGAGGCTGGCGTTGTGGTCGATCGGGAAACTGGCATCCACCAGCTTGCCGTCCACCTTGCCCGCCAGGGTGGCCTTGGCCAGACCGGCGCCAATCGAGGCTGCCACGTCCTGCACCGTCACCGGATGATCAAACGGCCGCTTGCTGCCGTCGGGTAGCGTGATTTCAATCATGTTGACACCTAGAAAAGACGTCCAAAGGAAATGCTCTATTTGAAGAGTCCGGCCATGGATGGCCGGTGTTGCTTTGCCAGCCCGGATGGCTGGCACTTAATTCATGATCCGGCCATGGATGGCCGGTCTTGCTCTTGCCTGCCTGGACGGCGGGCATAAAAAA
>Ga0070689_100001810_pt1 | contig 13749 bp, 13 predicted proteins | sample KBSS23HmetaG_FD_64669 | JGI IMG/M metagenome (GOLD analysis project Ga0070689, IMG submission 64669) | Switchgrass rhizosphere microbial communities from Kellogg Biological Station, Michigan, USA - KBS S2-3H metaG | ecosystem: Host-associated > Plants > Roots > Rhizosphere ...
GCGTTCTTGTGGCCCGTCGCCTTGAACATCGCGTCGAGCTCGCGCTGGATGTTCTCCCAGATCGCGTAGCCCCACGGCTTGATGACCATGCACCCGCGCACCGCCGAGTTCTCGGCGAGGTCGGCCGCGCGCACGACCTGCTGGTACCACTCGGCGTAGTCCTCGGCGCGCGTCGGGCTGATCGCCGTCCGCGCTGCTTCGTTCTTCCCCTCGGTCTTCTGCGTCTTGTTCGGCGTTTCGCTCTTGGCCACGGTGTTTCCTCGGCCATCCCTCTATCACAGGTGCGCGTGGTGACCCCAGCGGTGGCTGGGGTCACGCCGTGGCGAAGGCGAGCCACTCGACGAGCGGCGCGGTCGCCTTGGACGCGGTGGCGAGCCATCGCACGAGCTCGGGCGTCGCGAGGATCCCCTTCGGCAGCGCCGGGAACGACGCCGTGAGCCCCTTTCGTTTCAAGAGCTCGGCCCGCGGGTGGTCGGCGTCGTACCCCTTCGGGACGCGCTTGAACGTCTCGTGCGCGTCTGCTTTGAACCCCTTCCTCGCCAGCGCCGTGAGGATCTTCTCGAGCTCCTTGCCGCGCTTTTCGTCGGCGACGGCGGCGCGGAACCGCTCGAGCGAGTCCGGTTGCATCATGTAGTGCCCGGCCGCGCCGAACGTCTCGGTCGCGCCCACGTGGAAGTAGAGCGCCATCGGCAGATCGGTCGCCGTCCGCCCCGATCGCTTCAGCGGGATGTATCCGCCGATATGCGTCTTGTACGGCGATTTGTCCTTAGAGAAGCGCACGTCGCGGAAGATCCGAAAGACCTTCGGTTCGTCCAGATCACAGTGCGCATACGCGCGGTCGATCGACGCGCGCACGTCGGCGAGGAGGAGCTTCATCGGAGCGTTCCACCCCTCCTCGAATTCATCCTTGTGCGCCTGGAACCACTCGCGCTCGTTCTTCTTCGCGAGCGCCTTGAAGAACTTCCCATTCGCGTCGGCGAACCCTTCGAACGTGGGCATCCCAGAGTCGTATCCCACGGTCCAGCGCGGATCGAGGGTCGCGCGCGGGTAGGTAGGTAGGGTGCGTCTACGCGTCTACGCGTCTATTGGCACTTCACCGGCGCCTGGTGGCACTTGCCGCCGACCTTGCAGTTGTCGCCTTCCGTCGAGTTCTCGCCGCAGGTCACGCACACGCCGCCGGCGAACGGATCGCACGCCTGGTTCGGGAGGATGCACGCGGCCGCGTCGGCGGTGTTGCACTTGCACCAGTCGTAGCCCGGCGGCGTGTAATCCTGACGGCAGCTGCTGCCTATCGGGACGCAGACGCCATAGATCGCCGCGGACGTCGTCGAGCACAAGACACAGCCGAGCGTGTGCCCGGCGCACGTCGAGCAGTCGCTCGTCATGGTGCCGGCGTCGAGGCACTTGAAGAGGATCCCGCCATCGGCGCCGGCGTCGGTCTTCGAGTCGGCGCCCGCGTCGCTGGGCGCGGGCGCGTCGCTCGTCCCCGCCGCGTCGCCGGGCGGTGAAGTCGTCGAGTCGCCTTCGGCCGCGCCGTCGCTCGCCGGATCGACCCCTTCGCCGGAGGCCGTCGCGTCGACGCCGGGATCGCTCCCGCCATCCGGGCCCGCCCCGCCGCCGCTCCCGGCGAGCTCGACGCCGCACGCGCCGGCGGCCGCGCTCAGGGCGCAGACGGCGAGGAGCGCGCGGATCACGCGGCGGCGCATGCGCGAGAGTCTACTCGCGCCGGGCGGTTCTGTCTCGTCCAGGGCCGCGATCAGACCGGTCGGGCGAACGCGTTCTGCGCGCGATGGAGCCCCGTCGCTTGAGCCGCGACGCAGACGGCCACGCCCGCTGCGACGACGAGCACCGCGGCGCGTCCGGTCGCGCTCAGCGCGTGCGGCCACAGATCGACGAAGAGCACGCTGCCGATCGCGTACGCGCCGTCGCCCACGGTGAGCGCAAGCGCCTCGATCCGCCGCTCGCGGCGCGCGACGAGCCAGAGGACGGCCGCGAAGACGGCGAAGAACGCGCCGAAGGCGCGGAGCGGCAGCGCATCGTCCAGGCCGAACGGCGCGGCGAGCGCGCCGCCGTCGATGAGGAGGACGGCGGCGCACGCGGCGGTGAAGAGCGCGTTTCCGCGGAGCGCGTGGCGGAGCAAGCGGGTGCGATCGAGTTCCATGGTGGTCTCTCCATTTCGATGGGTCGGCGACTCGCGCGAGAAGATGGATCCCGGGGGCGGCTACGACGATTCCCTTCGAGGTAAGGCTTCGAGGAACGACGCGGCGCGCGCGGCGAACACCTCGGGCTGCTCCTCGTGCACGAACGCGCGGCCGCGCGGGATCACGTCGAGCGTCGCGCCGCCGCCGAACTGGCCGACCATCCGCCGCGCGCGTTCGATCGGGAAGATCGGATCGTCTTCGCCCCAGACGAGCTTCACCGGCGCCTTGATCCGCGCATGGAGCGGCGCGAGCCGATCGGCCAGCGCGAGGTCGAAGCTGCGGAGGAGGTCGATCTGCCTCCCCCACGCCTCCTTCGACGCGAGGAGCGGTGCGACGAGGAGCTCGTGGAAATCGCCGTCGATGAAGCCGACGTCGTCGAAGCACCCGCGATAACCCAGGGGCGAGCGGCGCACCGCGCGGCGCTTCATCGCGAAGCGGACGACGTCCGCGCCGCCGGGGAGGCGCGTGACGACGAGGAGCTGCCGCACGACGGCCGGGACGTAGCTCGGGAGCTCGGTGTTGCCGAGGACGAGCGCCGCGACGCGGGGGTCGTCGGCCGCGACGAGGCGCGCCACGAGGCCGCCGCTGTCGTGCGCGACGAGCGCGTACCGGGCGAGGCCGAGCGCGTCGATCGCGCCGCGGAGCGCCGCCGGGGCCGCGTCGAAGCCGATCGGCCCGCCGGAGTCGCTCGTCGTGTCCCCCGATCCGGGGAGATCGACGAGGTGGCACGTGAACCGATCGGCGAGCGCGGGGACCACGTTGCGGAACGTCGCGGACGTGAGCGGCCACCCGTGGACGAAGACGACGTCGGGTCCCTGCCCGAACGCGCGGTGGGCGACGCGGTGCGCGCCCGCGCGGAGCCACCTTTGCGGCGGGCCGCGGAAGGCCGCGCGGACGTCGTCCGCGGTCGGCGATCGCGCGGTCTTTGGCCTCTGGACTCTGGCGGCGGTGTCTTGCATCGAGTGAGCGCTGGGCATGTCGGCCTCCACGCGCCTCGGGATACCGGCCGCCGCCGGCGCGCTCAATTACCCGGGAGGTAAGCGACACGCGCGGAGCACGCTCGTACGATTCCGACATGTCGCGCGAAGAACCTCGCCTCTTCTCGGCGCTCCTCCGCCACTGGCGGACGCGGCGCGGAATGAGCCAGCTCGATCTGGCGATCGCCGCGGACGTCTCGAGCCGTCACGTGAGCTTCCTCGAGACCGGGCGCGCGCAGCCGAGCCGCGACATGGTGCTCACGCTCGCCGCGACGCTCGACGTCCCGCTCCGCGATCAGAACGTGCTCCTGCGGTCGGCGGGCTTCGCCGACGCGTTCCCCGAGCCGCTCCTCCACGGTGAGATGCCGAAGGCGATCGAGCGCGCGATCGAGCGGATGCTCGCGCAGCAAGAGCCGTATCCGATGGCGGCGTTGAACCGCCGCTACGACGTCCTGATGGCGAACCGCGCGACGTCGCGCCTCCTCGGGCGCTTCACGCTCGATCCGTCGGCGCTCGGCGACCGCCCGAACTTGATGCACCTCGTCTTCGATCCGCGCCTCGCGCGTTCGTTCATCGTCGACTGGGAACGGACCGCGCGGACGTTCCTCTCGCGCCTCCACCGCGAGTCGCTCGCCCACCCGAACGACGAAGTGCTGGCCGATCTCGTGCGCGCGCTCCTCGACTATCCCGACGTCCCCGCGACGTTCCGCCAGCCCGATTTCTCCGAGCCGAGCGAGCCGATGTTCACGGTCCGCCTCCGTCGCGACGGCGTCGAGCTCGCGTTCGTCACGATGGTCACGGTCTTCAACGCCCCGCAGAACGTCACGCTCGAGGAGCTCCGCCTCGAGAGCTACTTCCCCGTCGACGACGCGACGGCCGCCGCGTGCGAGGAGCTCGCCGCGCGCGACCGCGCGTGAGCCCGAGCCTCGTGGACTCGCGGCGCCGCGTCACTTCGACGGCGAGAGACGCTTCAGCGGTGCGCAGTGGACGGTGCGCTCCTTTTCGTCGAGGCGGTTCAAGATCGCGAGCTGGCACCGAAGATCTTGCACCGCGTACACGTCGGGATAGGAGGCGAAGAGCGGCTTCGCCGTCTCCCACGCCGTGCGCACCGCGCCGGAGTTCAGCTGGGCGGAGGCCTGCGCCAATCGTGGACGGTCGGCTTCGCGCACGCCTTCGGCCGCGTCCTTCGCCGACGGCGGCGCGGCGTCGCCGGTCGCGGCGGACGTCACGGTCGTCGTCGACTTCGCGTCGTGGCTCGCGGCGGCCGCCGCGCGCGGGCGCATCCCCTCCAGCGTCGCGATCGATCGTTCGCGTTCTTCGGTGCTCCACGGGGCGCTCCCGCTCGCCCTCCGGAGGATGTCGGCGATCGCGCCGGCGGCGCCGCGTGCGTCGCGATCGCCCTTCGCCTTGGATGCGGCGGCGAGGCGCATCACGTCGACCGCCTCGGGGCTGAACCCGGCCATCTTCGGATTGTATGCAGTGTACATGATGCTGGTGGCGCCGATCTCGTGCGGCGCGCCGAGCGTATGGCCGATCTCGTGGAGGAAGACGGCTGCCGCGCGGTGTCGCCTTCGGTCGCGCCGCACGCGGGCGCGCTGCTCTTCGCTCAGGTCGCCGAAGGCCGACTCGACCTGGTCGTATTCGCCTTCGCGCGATGCCGCGCGCAGCACGACGTGCTTCCCGAGGACCTCGCCGAAGCCGACGTCGTGGAACGACGCGGTCACGCGCGGGAGCCCGCCGACGAGCCCGACGACCCAATCGACGCCGTCGCCCGGCTCGTCGCGGTGCAATGTTTCGAGCGTCACCGGCAGTGGATCTTCCGGCGGCGACGTCGTCCAGCTCGCGACGCGCTCGACCTCCAGGTGCACGCCGATCTCGGGCTCGAGGATCTGGTTCGTGTCATCGAACAGCTCGCGCACCTGGCGCTGCCAATCGGCGGTCTGCGCGGCGTACTGTGGCGTGGCGACGACGAGCACCCGGTACGTCGTCGCGCGCGTGGCCCGATCGTCCGAGGACGCGTGCAGCGTCGCCGGCGCCCACGCGGCCGCAGCGCGCTGCTGCGCGCGCTTCGATTCGCCCCACCGCGAGTCGTACCCCAAGAAGCACGAAGACGTGCCCGCGAGGAGCGCGCCAGCGAGCCACCACGTGCCAACATTCGTCGCCTTCGTTCGCATGGCCGCCCCCGCGCCGATGCAGCTCGAAAGCGCGCAGCCCGCCGCTGCGTCGCTCCGAGCGCGCGTCCCCCGTAGACCAGTATATGCGCGCGCCGCGCGGTGACCGAAACACAATCCAACCCAAATGGAGGGCGCGGAGCGGGCTTCCGCGGCGACCAAAGTCATGCTCGTGATCCGTTTCCACGTTGCACGTCGAGGTAGGTCGAGGTACGCCTCCCGGCGATGAACATTCGCCGCTTCTTTGCTGCCTCGATTCCGACGGGCGCTGCCCTCGTCTTCTCTGCGGCGCTCGTCGCCGGGTGCGGCGCGGGGTCCGACGGGTCTTCGGGGTCCGACACGGCGAGCGCGGTCGGCACGCGATCGGCGGCGACGTCGACGGCGAAGCTGCTCGTTCATTACCCGACCGGCTTCGGCCACCGGATCACGGTGCACTGCGGCGGCGCGGGTCGCGACTGGAACACGCCCATCGAGACGACGTGGACGGACGGCGACGTCTGGCAGGTCACGCTGACCCTGACCGCCGGAATCCAGTGCAAGCCGCTCTTCGACGACACGACGTGGGCCGTCGGGCCGAACTGGACGCTCGCCGTCGGGCAGACGCTCGACATGTGGCCGTTCTTCTTCCACTCGGGCGGGCGCATCGCTCAGACGCAGAACTGGCATTCGAACATCTTGAACAACGACCGCCGGATCTGGACGTATTACCCGCCGTCGTACGACGAGAATCCGCACGAGCGATATCCGGTCGTCTACATGCACGACGGGCAGAACCTCTTTTACGACGAGGAGTCGTTCGGCGGCGTGTCGTGGGCGGTCGGCGGCGCGATGGATCAGGGGGCGCTCAACGCGACGATCCACGAGGCGATCATCATCGGGATCGACAACAACGCGGATCGGATAAGCGAATACACGCCGGTCCCCGATCCGGACGACGGCGGCGGGAACGCGGCGAAGTACCTGGCGTTCATCACCAACGAGCTCAAGCCGCAGATCGACCAGCAGCTCCGCACGTTCGCCGACGCCGATCACACGGCGATCGTCGGCTCGTCGCTCGGCGGTCTCGTCTCGCTCTACGCCGGCCTCGCCCGCCCCGACGTCTTCCACAACGTCGGCGCGCTCTCCCCCTCCACGTGGTGGGACAACACGTGGATCATCGGGCAGAGCAGCGCGGCGCACGCGCCGCTCCCGAAGCGCGTCTACATCGACTCGGGGAACGCGGGGACGTCGAACGACGACGTGACGAACACGGCCAACCTGGCGAACGTGTGGAAGCAGAAGTCCGGGGTCACCGTCGATTACCTGGTCCAGAACGGCGCGTCGCACAGCGAGACGTACTGGCGGCAGCGCGTCCCCGGGACGCTCGGCTTCCTCCTCGGCGGCAGGTAATTGCCCCAGCGGCGCTACGCGCCGGGCTTGTGGACGAGGAGCGTCTGCGTGTGCACGCGCGCGCCGCCCTTGTCGATCGTGATGAGCACCGGAGCTCCGGGCATCGCCTTCGCGAAATAGAAGCGCATGTGCGGCGCGTTCGCTTCCTTCCGCTCGACGACCGCATAGACCTTGCAATCGAACGTCCCCGCCGGGACGGTGATCGTCTCGTCGGTGATCGTCGTGGCGGCGCGCGGGAACTCGGCGTGCCTCCGGAGCTCGTCCCACGTCGCGCGCGACTCCTTCTCCGGCTGCACCGCCGCGCCCGTCTTCTCGTCGACGGTGGTCGAGCGCGTCTCCGCCTCCTCCGGCGTCACCTTCAGGAACGTGATCGTCGTCGTCCGCGGCGCGGCGCCGGGCGCCTCGATCCGATAGACGTACGTGCGCCCGGCGCGCGACGCGTCGCGGATCTGCGCCGCGGTGTACGGCGTCGGCGCGGTCTCGTCGGCGCCCGCGGGCCTCGCGCCGCTCGCCGGTGCCGGCGCGATCGGGGGCGCGGCCAGAGGAGCGGGCGCGACGGGCTTCGGTGACGTCGATCCGCACGCGGTCGCGAGGAGGGCCGCGCCGGCGGCGAGGGCGGCGCACGCGCGGGCGTGACGATCGGCGAAGAGGGCGGTGGATCGCGGGCTCATCGCGCGCACGATAGCGCACGAGCGGGCGTCACTCGACGATGTGGTAGTCGGCCGGGTCCACGCGGCGCGTGCGCGCGTGGAACTCGAACGTGAAGCCCGGCCAGAGCGTCGTGTTCTTCCCGTCCTTCGTCGAGTACCAGGCGATGCAGCCGGTGGACCAGACGGTCCGCGCGAGGCGCGCCTGGATCCGCGCGTTGTACCGCGCTTGCGCGTCGGCGCGGACGGCCACCGACGTGAGGCCGTCCCGCCGCACCATCCGGATCGCGTCGAGGATGTACGCGATCTGCGCCTCGATCATCGTGATCATCGAGTTGTGGCCGAGGCCGGTGTTGGGGCCGACGATCAGGAAGAGGTTCGGGAAGCCACAGACCGCCGCGCCGAGGAACGCCTCGGCGCCGCCCCGCCACGCGTCGTTGAGATCGCGCCCGCCCGCGCCGCGCACCTCGAACGGCGCGAGCGCGTCGGCGGCGTGGAACCCGGTGGCGAGGATGAGCGCGTCGGCCGGGCGCTCGCGGCCGTCGGCCGTGACGATCCCGCGCGGGCTCACCTCGCGGATCGCGTCGGTCACCACGTCGACGTTGTCGCGGACGAGCGCCGGGTAGTAGTCGTCCGAGATGAGGATCCGCTTGCACCCCATCGTATAGCTCGGCGTGAGCTTCCGCCGTAGCGCGGGGTCGAGGACGCTCGCCTCGAGGTGCTTGATCCCCATCCAGCTCGCGACCTCCAGGATCCGCGGTTCGACGACGAAGCCGAGCGCGCGGACCTCGTGGCGCGCGTAGAGCACGCCGCGCACGATCTTCTGGAGCCACGGGCGCGCGCGGAACCGAGCGCGCTCCTCGTCGGTGATCGCGCGGTCGGCCTTCGGGAGGATCCACGGCGGCGTCCTCTGGTAGACGTCGAGGTGCGCGACGATCGGCGCGATCTCCGGGACGATCTGGATCGAGCTCGCGCCGGTCCCCACGATCGCGACGCGCTTTCCGTCGAGGCGCGCGCCCGCGTCCCAGCGCGCGGAGTGGAACGTCGGGCCGGCGAACGTATCGAGCCCGGGGATCGCGGGGAGCGCCGGGCGGCTCAGGCCGCCGCACGCCGCGACGAGCGCGCGCGCGCGCCGCGTCTCGCCGTCGCTCGTGTCGATTGTCCATACGCCCTCGCCGTCGTCGAACGCGGCGCGCGTCACGCGCGCGCCCGTGCGGATATGCGGGCGGAGGCCGTATTTGTCGACGCACCGTTCGAGGTACGCGAGGATCTCGCGCTGCGTCGCGTACGTCCGCGACCACTCCGGATTCAGCTCGAACGAGAACGAGTAGAGGTGCGACTCGATATCGCACGCCGCGCCGGGGTACACGTTGTCGCGCCACGTGCCGCCGATGCCGTCGGCCTGCTCGAGGATCGTGAAGTCGTGGATCCCCGCCTCCTTCAGGCGGATCCCCATCCCGATGCCCCCGAAGCCGCTCCCGACGACGACGACGTGATCGTTCCTCATGGGGGCGCTCGATGGATCACCGCGCCGTCGAGCGGAACCGGCGGGTTCCGAAACGCGCGACGAGCTGCGGGAAGAGCGCCGGCGCGACGCGCTTCAGCCGCCAGAACCACCGCCCGTCGGCCATCGGGACCGAGTGGAGGACGTTGCGGTCGACCGACGCGAGCGCGGCGCGCGCCACGTCCGCCGCGTCCCCGCCGTGATCGACGAGGCTCACCGCTTCGGCGCGGATCGACGGATCGGTGAACCGGCCGCTGTTGACGATGTTCGTCTTGAAGAACGTGGGGCAGAGCGCGGTGACGCCGAGCTTCGTGCCGAAGAACTCGCCGGCGAGCGTCTCCGACAGCGCGACCACGCCGGCCTTCGCCACGTTGTACGCGGCCATCTGCGGCGGCGAGAGGAGCCCTGCCGCCGACGCGACGTTGAGGATGTGGCCGTGCCCCTGCTTCCGGAGGATCGGGACGAAGACGTGGCACCCGTGGATGACCCCCATGAGATCGACGTCGAGCGTCCACCGCCAGTCGTCGATCGGGATGTCGCCGACGAGCCCGCCGGTGCTGACGCCGGCGTTGTTCACGACGAGATCGACGGCGCCGTCGCACGTGGAGGCGAGCGCCTGTACGTCGTCGAGGCGCGTGACGTCGCAGCGGACCGCGCGCGCGCTCCCCGCTCCTCCAGCGCGCACGAGCTCTGCGGTCTCGCGCGCCGCCGACTCGTTGATGTCCGACACGACCAGGTGAGCGTTGCGCTTCGCGAGCTCGATCGCGAGCGCGCGGCCGAAGCCGCCGCCGGCGCCGGTGATCACTGCGCGGGGAGAACGGGGGAGGGGCATGAGGGTCGCGGAGAAGGTACCGCTTCTCGGCGAAAGGCAGAGCCACTTTCAGGAGGCGGTAGGGAGTGCTCTTGAACCCGGCGGTGCATCGACCCTTGCCCCAAGGCCCAGCCCCGAGCCCATTCCCCGCACTCGCACCCGCACTCGCACGAAGCTCACCGGCACAAGCCAGTGAGCAGCGCCACGAGCCGGTCGGCGATGGGAAGGCACGCCTCGTGCGTCGGGGGTTCATCGGCAATCGCGTCACATGGGGTTTTCTCGAATATCGAGGCTCGTCGGGCGCGCTATTCCCCCCCACATCGCCCAGCACGTCTCGCCCGAAAGGCTCGCGCGTTTCTTCACGCGGAACGGAGCCTCCTATCAGGTCGCGAAGGAAGTGCGGGATATGTGCACCTTCTCCGAGCACAGCATGATTCGCGATCCGCCGTTCTCGAGGCTCGATCTCATCTCCTGTCGCAATGTGCTCATCTACCTGGAAGCCGGCTTCAATAGCCATCTCACGAAGCCGCCCAGCAAGGAGGGGTTCGAGCGCATTCTCGGGGCCTCGCACCCGTGAGGGTCGACCGAAACTCGCGGTTCACACGCGCGCGCCGGGGCCGCCAAAGCTGGACGCGCTCGATCTCGGTGCGCGCGTCTGCCATCTACACCGACATCACGGGCTTGCTCGACAGCCCCTGGGCCCGTCCCCTCGACTCGACTAACCTGAGCCGCTATGGGGACCCTAAGTGCGCGTCCAGGCGCTCTTGTCTTGGTGGTCGAAGATCACGAGGACGGTCGAGCGCTCATGGCCGTGTGCCTGAAAATGGCGGGCTTCGAAGTGATCGAGGCTCGCGATGGTGTCGAAGCGATTCGGCTCGCGCGAGAGCGACAACCTCACGTCATCGTGCTCGACCTCCGGATGCCGAGGATGGATGGGTGGACGGCCGCTGGTACGCTCCAGACAGATTTAGAGACGAAGAGGACACCGATCCTCGCGGTCTCGGCCGACGTTTATCCCGAGGCGCGAGCCCGCGCGATATCTGCGGGTTGCGTCGCCTTCATGGAGAAGCCGATCGACCCTATGCGTCTCGTCGCCGAGGTTCACCGCGCCCTCGCGCTCGGCCCGGCGCGTGAGGACTCCGGTACAGGATAACTGGGCTCGGCGGCGAGATCCGCGTGGAGAGCGAAACGCGCCCCCCATGCCAATTCGCTCCCCCCGCCGATGAGAAGCGCGGCGTGACGTTGTTGACGCAGCCGCGCTCTTGCCACGTGCGCGTGCGGGGCTGGGCTTGCGGCGGGGCGGAGCTGGGATCGGGGCGGGCGGCGTCGAAGTTTTCGACGCTGGCTCTGCGGCTGTCGAGGATTTCGACTGTCGGATGCTCATCGCCAATCGCGTCACATGGGGTTTTCTCGAATATCGAAGGAGTGGCATCTCGGTTGCTCATGGCGAGCCCCGCCACGGCAGTCGTGGCACCGAAAAGAGGACTCCATGTCGAAGAAGACGACGACGCCCACCCGCGTCGAACCGACCGTGACGCGCGCCACGCTCGAGGACACGCCGCCGCGCGCGCTCAAGCTGCTCCTCGGGATCGGGACGTCGCTCCCGATTCGAGCGGCGCTCGAGCAGCACGGATTCACCGAAGAAGACCGGCAGGAGGGGTGGGCGCTCCTCCACGCGCTCGCATCGTACAAGCCGCCGTCGTCCGGCGCGGCTGCGCCCCGCGTGGACGCCGTCGTGCGCGACGCGGTGGTCGCGCTCGACGCGTGGGACGAAGATGGATTTCGCGTCGTGCGGGCCACGCTCGAGCGCCGCTATCCCGCCCAGGCGAAGATGGTGCTCGACGGGATTGGCCCGTCGACGGGGCCCGCGGCGGTGCTCGGCGTGGCGACGCTCCTCGACCGGCTCGCCGCGCTCGAGAAGAGCAAGAACAAGGACGACCGCGACGCGAGCGCGCTCATCGCCGCCCGCGGGATCGACGCGGACGAACGAAAGCGCCTCCGCGGGCTCGTGGCCACTGCCCAATCGGCGACGCCGCTCGCCGCCGAGCCGCCGGGCGTCGCCGCGCGCGACGCGGCGGAGGCGAAATACCTCGGATCCCTCGCCGCGCTCCGCGGTTGGTACGAGGAGTGGTCGGCGATCGCGCGCTCGGCGATCAAGCGGCGAGACCGATTGATCCTCATCGGCCTCGCCAAGCGAAAGCCGACGCGCGGCGGCGACGGCACGACGAACCCGACCCCCGCGGCACCCGCCGCCCCGTCGCGCAGGGTCGCCGACGCGGAGTAGGTCGTCGGCAGGCCTGACGGCGGTTCCCTCGACCCTCGCGCGCGTCTCGGAAAGCGTCGCGCGCGCCCCGGAGACCCTCGCGTGCGTTCTGGAAGGCCTCGCGTGCGTCCCGGAGACCCTCGCGTGCGCGCGATCCGTCGATTTGGGCCGAAATCGGGGCCTCCGGATCGCGCCCGACGTGGCATAGGCCTCGCCTGAGGCCCAATTTCGCGCGCGCGAGGCCTTCCGGAACGCACGCGAGGCCTTCCAGAACGCGCGCGAGGGTCAGCACACTGGTTTTTCGCGGGTGGCCGCGTAGGGCGTCCGCGTCGAGGCGACGCCACCGTCCCATTTTGACCAAACAATTGTTTGGCCGCTGGCTTTGGGTCGCCTCATCCGAAATCGGCTTCTTGCCGCACCTTTCGTGCACAAAGAGAGCGCTGGAGTTTTTGCACTCGGAATGCGAGCGTGCCGCGTAATGAATAGGTCCTTCGTCGGTCTCGAGGGGAAGGTCGTCGCGGACCGATATGCCGTGGACCAGCTCTTGTACGTCGGCGCGACGTCGTACGTGTACCGGGGGACCGTAGGCCCCTATCGGCGGGACGTCGTGCTGAAGGAGCTCCACCCGGAGCACGTGAAAGACGCGCGGCGCGCGGAGCGGTTCCGCGCGGAGGCGCACGCGCTCAGCCTCCTGAAGCACCCGCACGTCGTCGACTTCGTCGATCTCGTCCAGCATGACAAGTGCCCGATCATCGTCGTCGAGCGAATCCGCGGACCCGTCCTGGCCGAGAAGATCGCGCTCTACGGCCGGCTGACGCCGGAGCGCGCCGCGAAGATCGTCGTTCAGACCCTCTCGGCGCTCACCGCGGCGCACGACGCCGGGATCCTTCACCGCGACGTTCGCCCGCACAACATCGTGAGCGACCCGATCGCGCTGCGTGGAGCCGATGTCGTCAAGTTGATCGACTTCGGGTCGGCGTGGATCAAGCAGCTCGACGACGAGCCGAAGCCGGTCCACGAGAAAGAGCTCGGGAGCGGGCGCGCCTTCATGCCGCCGGAGTGCGCGCGTGGCGCGCCGTACGACCACCGCTCCGAGATCTACGCCGTCGCCGCCACGCTGTATCTGGCGATCACCGGGATCAAGCCGAACAGCGACCCCACGCCGGTCGGCCCGCTGGAGAGCGTCCTCCGCCGCGCGCCGGAGACGATCGAAGAGCTCGGGCTCGACATCGATCGGGAGCTCTGCGCGATCGTGTCGAAGGGATTGGCGGAGAATCCCGACGACCGCTACGAGAGCGCGAAAGAGATGCTCTTCGCGCTCGAGCAGTGGCTCGAGGAGCGGATGGAGCAGGCCGAGGACGCGTGCGAGCAGCTCCGCACCGGGAGGATCCGCACCGGCGCGCTCCGCGCGACGATCCGCGCGACGCCGAGCGGCGTCGTGGTCGATGCGGAGGCCGTGCCCGAGGGCTCCGGGGGGCACGTCGAGCGCCCCGCGACGGATCTCGTGCTGCCGCCGATGGATCGCGCGATGCCCGCCAACGAGCACGCGCCGCCCGCGAACGAGCGCGGGATGCCCGAGCACGCGCCGCGCGGCGCCGCATCGCCGGAAACCGCATTGCATGCGCCGGTATCGCGTCGCCGAAAGCCGCACACGATCGCGCTCGCGGCAGCCGCGGCGCTCGCTCTCGGCTGCGCGGGGTGGGCAGCGACGAAGCGCCACGCGCCGCCCGCGCCGGTCGTCGCGGCGCCGGCCGCGAGCGCGGACGTGGGCTCGACGAACGCCGGC
>Ga0070689_100001813_pt1 | contig 13734 bp, 9 predicted proteins | sample KBSS23HmetaG_FD_64669 | JGI IMG/M metagenome (GOLD analysis project Ga0070689, IMG submission 64669) | Switchgrass rhizosphere microbial communities from Kellogg Biological Station, Michigan, USA - KBS S2-3H metaG | ecosystem: Host-associated > Plants > Roots > Rhizosphere ...
GGCGTGCACCACGCGTGGGGCCGCTCGTACAAGGACATGTACTGCCGCTACCACGCGATGCGCGGGTGCGAGCTTCGATATCAGAACGGGTTCGACTGCCAGGGGCTCTGGGTCGAGGTCGAGGTCGAGAAGGAGCTCGGCTTCAAGTCGAAGCGCGATATCGAGCAGTACGGGATCGACGCGTTCGTCGAGAAATGCAAGGAGCGCGCGCGGAGATTCGCGGCGATCCAGACGCAGCAATCCGTCCGACTCGGCTACTGGATGGATTGGAACGACTCGTATTACACGATGTCGGACGAGAACAATTACACGATCTGGACGTTCTTGAAGCGGTGCCACGAGAACGGGTGGATCTACAAAGGCCGCGACGTCATGCCGTGGTGCGGGCGCTGCGGCACCGGGCTCTCGCAGCACGAGATCGCGACCGAGGGATACCGCGAGCTCACGCATACGTCGCCGTACGTGCGCTTCCCGCTCGAGGGGCGGCAGGGCGAGTCGCTCCTCGTCTGGACGACGACGCCGTGGACGCTCTCGTCGAACGTCGCGGCCGCCGTCCACCCCGACAAGACGTACCTCAAGGTCCGGCAGAAGGACGAGATCGTCTACGTCCTCGCGGCGCGCGAGCCGATCCTGAAGGAGCGCGGCCCGTTCGAAGTGCTCGAGCGCATCCAGGGATCGGACATGGTCGGCTGGACGTACCGCGCGCCGTTCCAGGACATGGAGGCGCAGGCCGGCGTCGTCCACCGCGTCATCCCGTGGACCGAGGTGAGCGAGGGCGACGGCACGGGGATCGTCCACATCGCCCCCGGGTGCGGCAAGGAGGACTTCGAGCTCTCGAAGGTGCACGACCTCAAGGTGATCGCGCCGCTCGACGAGATGGGCCATTTCATGGCCGGCTTCGGCAAGTACACGGGGCGGAGCGCGAGCGAGGTGGCGCAGGACGTCCTCGCCGATCTGAAGGAGCGCGGCGTCCTCTACAAGCGTGAAGAATACAAGCACTCGTACCCGGTCTGCTGGCGCTGCGGGAGCGAGCTCCTCTTCCGCCTCGTCGACGAGTGGTACATCCGCATGGGCGAGAAGCTCGACAAGCCCGCCGAGGAGGTGACCGAAGGCGAGAAGCGGCAGAACCTCCGATATCAAATCATGGACTCCGCGCGGGAGGCGCAGTGGTTCCCGTCGTACGGCCTCGATCGCGAGATCGACTGGCTGAACAACATGCACGACTGGATGATCTCCAAGAAACGCTATTGGGGATTGGCGCTCCCCATCTTCGACTGCGCGGCGTGCGGGACGTTCGACGTCGTCGGCGGGCGCGAGGAGCTCCGGGCGCGCGCGATCGCCGGGTGGGAGAAGTTCGACGGCCACTCGCCGCACCGCCCGTGGGTCGACGAGATCCAGATCGCGTGCAAGGGGTGCGGCAAGCCGGTGTCGCGCGTGAAGGACGTCGGCAACCCGTGGCTCGACGCCGGGATCGTCGGCTTCTCCACGATGAAGTGGAACACCGATCGCGCCTATTGGGAGAAGTGGTTCCCCGCCGAGCTCGTGACGGAGAGCTTCCCCGGGCAGTTCCGCAACTGGTTCTACGCGATCCTGGCGATGAGCACGGTGCTCGCCGGGCGCTCGCCGTTCAAGACGCTCTTCGGCTACGCGCTCATGAAGGCCGAGGACGGCCGCGAGATGCACAAGAGCTGGGGCAACGCGATCGAGTTCAACGAGGCGGCCGACAAGGCGGGCGTCGACGCGATGCGCTGGCTCTTCGCCTCGCACGTGCCGGAGCAGAACCTCCTCTTCGGCTACGGGATGATCGACGAGGCGCGCCGGCAGTTCCTGACGCTCTGGAACGTCTACAGCTTCTTCGTCACGTACGCGAAGGTCGACGCGTTCGATCAGAACGCGAAGCCGGTGCCGGCCTCCGAGCGAGCCCTCCTCGATCGCTGGATCCTCGGGAGCCTGCAGAAGCTCGTCGAGACGGCGCGCCGCGCGTTCCAGTCGTACGAGGTGCACGCGTTCATGCGCCACCTCCAGCGCTTCCTCGACGAGCTCTCCACCTGGTACGTGCGAAGGAGCCGCCGCCGCTTCTGGAAGAGCGAGGCGGGCACCGACAAGCTCGCCGCGTACCAGACGCTCTACGAGGTGCTCGTCACGGTGACCGAGCTCCTCGCGCCGATCACGCCGTTCGTCGCCGAGGAGATGTACCAGAACCTCGTCCGCGCGTGCGACGCGTCGGCGCCGCTCAGCGTGCACCACCGCCCTTACCCGGTGGCGAAGCCCGAGCTCGTCGACGAGGCGCTGAACGCGACGATGGCGATGGTGCTCCGGATCGTCGAGCTCGGACGCCACGCGCGTCAGAAGGCGACCATCAAGGTCCGCCAGCCGCTCGGGCGGATGATCGTGCGCCTCCCCGACGGCTTCGACGCCGCGGCGCTCGAGGACCTGACCGATCAGATCCTCGAAGAGCTGAACATCAAGGCGATCGATTTCCGGAGCGATGTATCGGACCTCGTCCGGATGTCGGTGAAGCTCGATCCGAAAAAGGCGGGGCCGCGCCTCGGCAAGTCGATGCAGAGCGTCCTCAAGGCGGTGAAGGAGCTCCCCGCCAGCGCGCTCGCCGCGTACACGCCGGGGTCGGCGCTCACGCTCGACGTCGGCGGCGTCCGGACGGAGATCCCGGCCGAGGAGCTCGTCGTCGACCAGGGAGCGAAGGAGGGGTACGAGATCGCCGCGTCGGAGGGGACGATCGTCCTCATCGCGACGGAGATCACGAAGGAGCTCCGAGAAGAGGGGCTCGTCCGCGAAGTGATCCGAGTCGTCCAGGATCAGAGGAAGACGCGCGCCCTCCACGTGTCCGATCGGATCATTCTGACTGTGGACGCGACCGCCGCGCTCAAGAGCGCGATCGACGCGCACGCCGAGATGATCAAGCGCGAGACGCTCGCGCGCGAGATCGCGTTCGCGGCGCCGAAGGGGCCCGTCGAGTCGAAGATCGACGACGAGACGCTCCGTTTCGACATCGAGCCTGTCGCGACGGCGTAGCAACCCGCCGCCGTCACGGAAACGGATACGCGAGGACCGGGAAACGGAGGGGCATCGGGTCCCCCTCGAGCGCCGGGGACCGGTGTTCCTTGCCCGTATTTTTCCTGCGAAACACCACTCTCGATCGACCGGTTCGCCCGTGCCGCCCCGGGGAACCAAAAAACGACCACCCCCCGCGGGAGATTTTGCCGCGGCCTGCGTACCTCATTGTCGAGTGTGCGCTTCCTCGAGCCGTCGCCTTCCGCGACGAGCGACGTGCGAGGACTGTCGTCGACAGGCGCCCCCTGTAAGGAGATCCCCATGATCAATCGCGCGTGGATGCTGGTCCTTGGTTGCTTGGCGGTGGGTTGCGGCGGCGCGCCGTCCGGGGACGCGTCGGGGCAGGACGACGAGGCGGTCATCGGCGGCACGACCGACAGCGGGGATCCGTCGGTCGTCGCGATCTTCGCGCACCAGCCGAACGCGACGTCCGGCTCGCTCTGCACGGGCACCGTGATCTCGCCGACGACCGTCCTGACGGCCGCGCACTGCGTCGATCCGGCGGTGGTCGGCAGCGGCAACGTGTTCGAGGTCTTCCTCGGCCCGACGCTCAGCTCGACGGCGACGCGCCTCGCGGTCTCGAGCACGGCGTTCGATCCGAAGTTCAACATCAACGACGTGACCGCCGGTCACGACGTCGGCATCGTGAAGCTCGCGCAGCCGACGACGCTCACGCCGATCCCCTTCAACAAGAAGGCGCTCACGAGCTCCAGCGTCGGGACGAGCATCCGCATCGTCGGCTACGGCAGCAACAAGCACGCGAACACGGGCGCGGGCACGAAGCGCCAGGCCACGACGAAGATCGACGCGATCGACTCGCTCACGATCCAGATCGGGACGTCGAGCAAGCAGACGTGCCACGGCGACTCGGGCGGCCCGGCGTTCCAGAAGATCAACGGCGTCGACACGATCGTCGGCATCACGTCGTTCGGCTCGGACCGCTCGGACACGAGCGTATGCTTCAACGGCGGCTTCGACACCCGCGTCGACGACTACGTGACGTTCATCAACGCTCACCTCTGATCGACGATCCGCTCGCTCCGCGAGCGGTCGACCGAGGCGACAACGGGGCGCGCGGCCTTTTCGGCCACGCGCCCTTCGCCGTTTTGTGGCTATGGCGAGGGGCGCGCGCGGAGCACGAACGTCTCGCGCGGCGTGACGTATCCAGCCCGCAGGGTGTGCCGCGGGTTGCCGTCCTTCGTGGTGCCGATGCACCACGCGACTCCCGAGAATCGCCGCCGCATCGCCTCGCCGCGCGCGCAGCGCACCGCCGCGTGGCTCCCCCACGCGACGAGCGGCCAGCCGTTCGACTCCGCGATCACGCGGTCGATCGTGGCGTCGTTCTCCGGGCCGATCGGATCGACGGCGGGCGCGATCCCTTTCGGGTCGGTGGAGATCAGGCCGAACATGTTGACCTTGATGACCCCACCGAAGCCCCACCGCGTCGCGAAGCCGATCTCCTTTCGGATCGTCGGGTCGTCGACATGCGCGTCCGCTCGACTCGGGTTCAGGCCGATCGCGACGAGGACCGGGAGCGCCGCGTTCCAGGTGCGACGGAGCTCGTAGCGATAGCGGCCGCACGGCGAGAAGACGGCGCTTCGGATCATGGCGAGATCCGCTCGCGGTTCGGTCACGATTTTCGGTCGTCTCTTCACATTCGTTCACACCAGCCGACGTATCCTCGGAGCACCCGGAAGGAGATCGCCATGGATGCATCGGTTCAGGCCGTCCTCGACACGTACCACGCGCGGATGCGAGACGAAGAGTCGCGCATGCAGGAGGCGCTGAGCACCGGGCGCATCGGGGAGATGCGCAACGAGGTCCTCCTCCCGATCGGGCCGGCGACCGGCCAACTGGTCCATATCCTCGTGAAGAGCCTGAAGTCGCCGATGATCCTCGAGCTCGGCACGTCGTACGGCTACTCGGGCATCTGGCTCGCCGACGCGGCGCGCGCGACCGGCGGCCGCGTCGTCACGATGGAGCTCGAGGATTACAAAGTGAAATACGCGCGCGAGATGTCGGCCAAGGCGGGGCTCGCGGACTACGTGGATTTCAAGATCGGCGACGCGGTGCAGATGCTCGCCGAGCTACCGCACGGGATCGACTTCGTCCTCCTCGACCTCTGGAAAGAGCTGTACGTGCCGTGCCTGGACGTCTTCTATCCAAAGTTGAACCCGGGCGCGATCATCGTGGCCGACAACATGCTCCACCCCCCTTCCTCCGCCGACGCGGTCGCCGAATACCGGCGCGCCGTCCACGCGAAACCCGGGATATCGAGCGTGCTCCTGCCCGTGGGCTCGGGGATCGAAATCAGCCGCTACGACGCCTGACGCCCCTCGTCACTCGGTCACTCGCGGGCCGGCGGGCGGAAAGTACTCCTGCTTCGCGCCGATGGCGTGGCCGGCGGGGATCGGCTTTCCGAGCTCGTCGACGCGGAAGACGTCGGGCGGGAGGCGGAGCGATTCGCGGAGGCGCTCCATCGTCGTGGGGACGAACGGATAGAGCATGATCATCAGGTTCTTGAGGACGTAGAACGCGGAGAAGAGCGCGTTCTTCCGCTCCTCGAGCGGGTGGCGGTCGTCGTGCGGCTTGAACTGCGTGAAGAGGCTGTTCACCGTACGCGCGTAGTTCTCGATCTCGTAGAGGAGCGTCGGGTAGTCGGCGCGCGCCATCGACTTCACGTACCTCTGGACGATGCGGATCGTCCCCTCGACGACCTTGTCGAGGAGGACGCCGTCCGGCACTTTCCCTTCGAACTTCGAGTGCGCGGCCGAGATCGGACGCTCGAACGCCGCGTTCATCGGCCCGGCGAGGAACTGGTTACGCTCGTCGAGCTTCGCGAAATCGAAGTTCGATTGCTTCTCGGGGAGGCCGAGGAGCGCGAGGTAATACCGAATCTGGTCGGCGGTGTATCCCTTCTCGTCGAGGAGCTGGTCGCCGGTGACGAAGTTCCCGCGCGACTTGCTCATCTTCTCGTTCTCGACGAGGAGGTGGAAGCAGCCGAACACGTCGGTGAGCTGGAATTCCCCCGGCGCCGGCAGACGCTGCGGATCGGCCTGCGTGCCGAGCCACATCGCCCCCTGCATGACCACGTAGAAGAAGACGTTGTCCTGCCCGAGGAACTGGACAATCCGCGCCTTCGGATCGCGCCAGAAATCGGCGTAGCGCGCCGGATCGATCCCCTTCTCGCGGAGCGCCACCTGGCAGAACGAGATCGGCGCGATGAGCGAGTCGGGCCAGACGTAGAGCGTCTTCCCGGCGAGGTCCGGATCGAGCTCCGGCGGCACCGGGATGCCCCACGAGACGTCGCGCGTGATCGACCGGTGCGCCCACTCCTCGACCGTCTCGCTCGCGATCCCCGCGGCGGTGAGCGACGCGCGGGCCGTCTCGAGATCGGCCTTGCTCCCGAGCTGGAGGACGACCTTCTTCCCCTGCGCGTATTTGCTTTTGTGCTTCGGGAGGCTCGCTTTGAGCTCCTTGTACGCCGGCTCGTGCTCTCCGTCGAAGCGGAGCGACGGGAGGACGGTGTTGATCGCGTCGGTGTAGACCGGCGGGCGCCACGCCGACTTCTTCCCCTCGATCCAGATCCGGAGGGGCTCCGCCACCTTCCACATGTCGAGCCACCAGTGCACCGTCTCGCGCATCACCGGCGTCGCGCTGCTGAGCGCGCTTCGCGGGCGGATGAGCGCGTCGGGCGCGTGCTGATGGCCGCACTTTTCGCACTCGTCGCTGTACGCGTCCTCGTTGTCGCATTTCGGGTTCGGACAGCGGCCGCGGACGAGTCGATCGGGGAGGAAGCGCTGGAGCTCGGTGTCGAACCACTGCCGGCTCGTCCGCTTCTCGAGGAGACCGTTCGCGTGCAGGCGGCGGAGGAAGTCTTGCGCGAGCGCCGCGTGGGCGGGGAAGCAGTCGGGGCGCGACGTGCCGGAGTACACGTCGAGACCGATCGTGTAGCGGTCGAGCGTCCTCTTTTGCTTCGCGTGCAGACCGTCGATGAACTCGCGCGTCGGGAGGCCCGCCTGGTGCGCGGCGAGCTCGCTCGTCGACCCGTGATCGTCGGTGCCGCAGACGAAGAGGACGTTCTCGCGGCCGATGAGCATCCCCATCCACCGCGCATAAATGTCCGGCGGGACGTGCGCGCCGGCGAGGTGCCCGAGGTGGAGCGGCCCATTGGCGTAAGGCATCCCCCCGGTCACGACGGCCCGCGAGGGCCTCTCGATCTCTTGGAGCACGGACGCGACGTCGGTCGGACGCATGGACACGTGACTACCGCACGAGCAAGGGTGATACAAGGCGGCGCTCGGCCTCCAAAACGGCGCCGCGCTCGAAACAGGTGCTGCGCCGAAAACGGTGCCGGCTGCGCCCGCGACAGGGGAGACGCAGCATCTCAACGGGTCATGCCGGACTACCTCCATCTCCCGTGCCGCGACCTGGACGGGAACATCCACGTCGTCGTCGAGGCGCCGCGCGGCGCGACGATCAAGCTGAAGCTCGATCCGCAAAAGAACGCGTTCGTCTTCGAGCGAGTGCTCGCGCTCCGGGCGGCGTACCCGTACGACTGGGGTTTCGTCCCGAGCACGTGCGCTCCCGACGGCGACCCGCTCGACGCCATGGTCGTCTTCAACGCCTCGACGTGGCCCGGCGTCGTGATCCCGTCGCGACCGCTCGGTGTCCTCCGGCTCACGCAGCGCGCGAAGGATGGGATGCGAGAGCACAATGACCGGATCATCGCGGCCCCCGCCGCCGACGACCGGTACGGCACGATCGACGACCTCCCGAAGCGGGTGCGGCGCGCGCTCGAAAAGTTCTTCGTCACGGCGGCGAAGTTCCAGTCGAAGCGCGTCCGCATCGAAGGGTGGGGGGGGCCGCGACAAGCCGAGGACGCGATCGGCGCCGCCGCCCACGAGTACATCCGCAGCCATCACACCGAAACGATGACTCCTGGCGGGGAGGCAGTGACCGCGCCCAGGCCCAGCGGCGCCTAAGGCGCCCGCGTCGAGGACAACCTCGCTCCTAGCGCTCCGGAGCGCGCAGGCTCCGCGGCGCGTCGCTGTCGGTCCGCGGTGCGAGCCGCAAGAACTGCCCTTGCTCGGGGTCGTAGTCGAAGACCTCGCCCGTCTCGATCTTGAAGACCCACCCGTTCATGTGCAGCCGGCCCGACGCGAGCCGGTCCGCCACGAACGGGAACGCCCGCAGGTTCTCGAGCTGCACGAGCACGTTCTCGGCGACGGCCGCGGTGACACGCGCCGCCCCTTCGAGGTTCCCATAGCGCTCCTCCACGATCCCGCGGACGCGCGTCGTCTCCTGGAGCCAGCGCTTGACGTACGGGAGGCGGTCCATCCGCGACGGATCGAGCACCGCCTGGATCGCGCCGCAGTGCGTGTGCCCACAGATGACGGCCTGCTCGACCTCGAGGACCTCGATCGCGTACTCGATGGCGGCCGCCGTGCCGCCGGGGAGCGCGCGAGGGACGACGTTCCCGACGTTGCGCACGATGAAGAGCTCGCCCGGCGCGGCGTTCGTGAAGAGGTTCGGGACGACGCGCGAGTCGGAGCACGTGATGAAGAGCGTCTGGGGGCGCTGGCCGTCGGTGGCGAGGCGCTCGAAGAGCTCGCGGTTGCGCACGAAATAGTTCGTCTGAAATTCGTGGATCCCATCGGCCAGCGTCTGCATCGCCCGCCACTCCTAGCATGCCCACGGACGGCGGACCTGCACGGCGCGCCGCGCGGGACGCGGCGCGCCGTGTCTCGACGCCGCGGGACCTACGCGTCGGCGTTGCGCCGGCCGGGGCGGACCGGACCGGACGCCAGGATGGCCTGACGCAGCGTCGATTGCAGCTCGGGGTTCGCCAGCAGCGTCTCGCGCGACCGCTCGCGGCCGTTGCCGAGCGGCGCACCCGCGAAGGCCAGGTGGTTGCCGTTCTTGTCGATGAGGCCGCGCGCGATCCCGAGGTCGATCATCTCCGCCGTGACGTCGACGCCGGCGCCCCACCGGATCTCGAACTCCGCTTCGCAAAACGGTGGCGCGCATTTATTTTTCGCGATTTTCACGCGCGTGCGACCGCCGATCGGCTCGTCGCCCACCTTCACCGAGCCGATCCGGCGCACGTCGAGTCGCATCGACGCGTAGAACTTCAGCGCGTTGCCGCCGGTGGTCGTCTCCGGCGAGCCGAACGCGACGCCGATCTTGTGCCGGAGCTGGTTGATGAACATCAGCGTCGTGCCGGTGCGGTGCGCCACCGCGGTGAGCTTCCGCAATGCCTGGCTCATGAGGCGCGCCTGGAGGCCCATGTGCTGGTCCCCCATGTCGCCTTCGAGCTCGGCGCGCGGCGTGAGCGCCGCCACCGAGTCGACCACGATGAGGTCGATGGCACCGCTTCGCACGAGCATCTCCGCGATGTCGAGCGCTTGCTCCCCCGTGTCGGGCTGCGACACGAGGAGCTTGTCCGTCTCCACGCCGATGCCGCGCGCGTACGCCACGTCGAGCGCGTGCTCCGCGTCGATGAACGCGCACGCGCCGCCCGCGCGCTGCGCCTCGGCGATCGCGTGGAGCGCCAGCGTCGTCTTCCCGCTCGACTCCGGCCCGTAGATCTCGATGACGCGGCCGCGCGGGTATCCGCCGACGCCGGTCGCGAGATCGAGCGCCAGCGAGCCGCTGGGGATCGTCGCGATCGGCTCGCACTCCTCCTCGTCGCCGAGCGACATGATCGACCCCTTGCCGAACTGCTTCTCCACCGCCGCGACGACGCTGCGCAGCGCCTTCACCTTGTCCGTGATCTGCTCCAACATGACGTGCACCCTTCCCTTCTTCTGCTTGTTGCGTGTTGCCCCTCTGACGACGTCGCGCGCGGCAGGGGCATGACCGCGCGCGCGCGCCCGCCCATGGCGGGCGGTCGCGACGAACCGGTGGTGTCGAACGCGCGCAGGCCGCGCGGCAGGGCTCTACGCGGCGCGAGCCGGCGGAGCGCGATCGAGCAAACGAAGGCCGATCGCCTCGGCGACGTGCGCCGGCTGGACCGCCGTCGCGCCGTCGAGATCCGCGATCGTGCGCGCGACGCGCACGACCTTTCCGTACGCGCGCGCCGACAACCCGAGGCGCGAGACCGCCCTCGCGAGGAGACGCGACCCGCCGTCGTCGAGCGATGCCACGCGCTCGAGCTCGCGCCCGGTGAGGAGCGCGTTGACCGACGACGACGTCTCGCGGCGCGCCCGCCGATCGCGCTGGAGCGCTCGCGCCGCCTCGACGCGCGCGCGGACCGCCGCCGTCGACTCCGCCGCGCCCGGCGCGGCCCCCTGCAGCGCCGCCACCGTCAGCGGCGGCAGCGCCACGTGCAGATCGATCCGATCGAGGAGCGGCCCGCTCAACCGGCCACGGTACGTGCGGATCTGCTCGGCGCGGCACGCGCAGCGCCCTGCCGCGTCGCCCAGGTAGCCGCACGGACACGGGTTCATCGCGGCGACGAGGAGCGGGCGCGCGGGGTACGTCGCGCGCCCGACGACGCGCGAGATCGTCACCGTCCCGTCCTCGAGCGGCTGGCGCAGCGACTCGAGCGCGCCGCGGCGGAACTCGGCGAGCTCATCGAGGAAGAGGACGCCGTGGTGCGCGAGGCTCACCTCGCCCGGGCGCACGTGATCGCCGCCGCCGACGAGCCCGTACTCGCTCACGGTGTGGTGCGGTGCGCGGAACGGCCGCGCGAGCGGGAGGCGCCGCGCCGGCGCGAGGAGACCGGCCACACTGTGCACGGCGGCCACCTCGAGCGCCTCGTCGAACGTGAGCTGCGGGAGGATCCCGGGGAGGCGGCGCGCGAGCATCGTCTTCCCGCCGCCGGGCGGGCCGATCATCAGGAGGTTGTGCGCGCCTGCCGCGGCGATCTCGAGCGCGCGGCGCGCCGACGGCTGCCCGCGCACGTCCGCGAGATCCTCCACCGGCTCCGCCGCGATCGCCGGCGCGCCGGGTGACGCGCGCGCGAGCTCCGACTCGCCGCGGAGCGCGCCGAGGAGGTCGCCCAGCGTCGCCACCGTGTAGACGTCGATGCCGTGCACGAGCCCCGCTTCCCCGTCGTTCTCGACCGGTACGACCGCGCGCGCGACGCCGCGCGCCCGCGCACCGAGGAGCTTCGGGAGAACGCCGCGGACGCGGTGCACCCGGCCCGTGAGCGAGAGCTCGCCGAGGAACAGCGCGTCCGACAGCGGCCCCGGCGGCACCGCGCCGAGCGCGGTCAGCGCAGCCGTGGCGATCGCGAGGTCGAAGCCGCTCCCGGCCTTCCGCACGTCGGCCGGCGCGAGGTTGACGACGATGCGGTACTCGGAGATGTCGACCCCGACCTGCGCCAGCGCCGACTTCACGCGCACCCGGCTCTCGCGGACCGCCGCCTCCGCGAGCCCCACGAGCTCGAACGACGGGACGCCGCGCGCGGCGTCCACCTCGACCCGGACGAGGTCCGCGTGGAGGCCGAAGAGCGACGCGCTGAGGGAGGCGGCGAGCATGCCGCCCCTTCAGCGAGCGCTGTGCCGCGACGAACGATCATGTTTTGCCGCAGATCGCGCGGGGCTCCGCTGACCCGGACAGTCGAGCTGCCGTCCCGGACACGTCTCTCCTGAGCCGAAATCGCGGACGCACCTTGCACGAGACCAGAAGGCGCGGGACCATGTGAAGGGCGCTCAAGCCCGACTCGCCGCGGGCGACATGGCGAATCCCTTAGACCTCGTCGGAAAACGGCTCCTCGGCCGATACAAGCTCACGCGGATCCTCGGCGAGGGTGGCATGGGGGTCGTCCTCGAGGCGCGTGAGATGTCGACGGACAAGCTCGTCGCCGTGAAGGTGCTTCACACGCGCGAGACGCGGATAGGGAACTCGTTCCGCCGCTTCCAGCAAGAGGTCCGGACAGCTTCGATGGTGGGCAAGCCGCACGTCGCCGAGGTGTACGACGTCGGGATGCTCGCGACGGGTGAGCCGTTCTTCGTGATGGAGAAGGTGGAGGGCGACACGCTCCGCCAGCGGATCACGCGCGATCGCTGGCTGACGCTGAAGGACGTGGTCTCGATCTTCGTGCAGCTCCTCACGACGCTCGAGGCGGTGCACGCAAAGGGGATCATCCACCGCGACATCAAGCCGGAGAACATCATCCTCTCGACCGGGCGGAATGGCGGGACGGACATCAAGCTCATCGACTTCGGCGTCGCCAAGCTCGTCTCCCCTTCCGTCGGACGCGCCGACATCACGTCGACCGGCGTCGTGGTCGGGACGGTCTGGTACGCCGCGCCCGAACAGGTGAACGGGACGCGCGACCTCGACGCGCGCGTCGACCTATGGGCGACCGGCATCTGCATGATCGAGTCGCTCACCGGCCGGCGCCCGTACGAAGCGCTCGATCCGCTGCGGCTCATGCTCGACATCGTCGGAAAGCCGCACCCGCGCGTCAGCGCGACGCGCGTCGACGTACCGGTCGAGCTCGACACGATCCTGGCGAAGGCGCTCCGCAAGTCGCGCAACGATCGGTACGCCACGGCGCACGCATTCCGCTCGGATCTCGCCGACATGTGGACGAAGCACCGAAAGCTCGCGGTGTCGCACCCGATCTCGACCCAACCGGAGGTCGTGCCGGGCTACACCGACTCCGACGCCGTCGCCACCGAGGGGACCGCGGTCGAGCTCGCGATGCGCCGCGTCGACGCGGTCCCACCCCCCGAAATGCTGACGCGCACACAAACGGACGCCATCCGCACCCCGCGACCGTAGGCTTCCGCCCCAAGTTCGTCTCCCCCAAGCTCGCCTCGAGGCTGCTCGCGAGTGAAGTGATGTTTCGCGCGCTTTCGCCCAAGCGATCCGCGGAGCTGTCCCCGGCGTTCGAGATCGCGGATGGGAGCGCACCGCGGCATCGATAGCTTGCGTAGATTGGGTAGACTCAAAGGCCCCCCGATGAATCCGCGCGCCCCGCTGGTTGGAGCGACTCTGCTCGATCGCTATCGGGTGCTCCGTCTCCTCGGGCAAGGAGGCATGGGGGCCGTCTACGAGGCGGCCGACGTGTCGACCGGCGACGTCGTCGCGATCAAGGTGCTCGCGCGCCCGAAGCCGACGAACTCGGCGCGCGAATACCGGCGGTTCATGCGCGAAGCGCAGACGGCCGCGCGCCTCGGGCACTCGCACGCCGTGCAGGTGTTCGCGGTGGGGGAGCTCGAGTCGGGCGAGCCGTTCTTCGTGATGGAGCGACTCCTCGGCGAGACGCTGCGCGCCCGCATCGATCGCGTGCGCCACATCAAGTTCGGCAGCATCGTGATGATCTTCAACCAGCTCCTCTCGGTCCTCGAGTCGGTGCACCGCCTGGGGATCGTCCACCGCGACGTGAAGCCCGAGAACATCTTCCTCACCGAGCGCCCCGGCGAATTGCCGATGGCGAAGCTCATCGACTTCGGCGTGGCGAAGCTGTGGCAGGGGAAGCCCGACAGCGACGATCAGGGGCAGACGAGCCTGACCGCGACCGGTGTGGTCGTGGGGACGGTCGCGTACCTGTCGCCGGAGCAGATCTCGAACCCGCGCGACGTCGATCCGCTCGTCGACCTCTGGGCGTGCGGCGTGACGCTCTACGAGAGCCTCGCCGGACGGCGCCCGTTCCAGGGCGAGACACCGATGGCGATCATGCTCGACGTCCTGCACCGATCGCCC
>Ga0070689_100001818_pt1 | contig 13726 bp, 11 predicted proteins | sample KBSS23HmetaG_FD_64669 | JGI IMG/M metagenome (GOLD analysis project Ga0070689, IMG submission 64669) | Switchgrass rhizosphere microbial communities from Kellogg Biological Station, Michigan, USA - KBS S2-3H metaG | ecosystem: Host-associated > Plants > Roots > Rhizosphere ...
TGCCGCGGATGGCCGCACGCTCGTGGTCGGCGCGTCCGCCGAGGACACGCTCGAGCGCGCCTCCGGTGCCGCCTACACGCTCAGCTTCAACAAGGACGAAGGCTGGCGCGAGGACGCGCTGCTGAAGCCGTCGACGCCGATCGAGCGCGAGCTCCTCGGCTCCAGCATCGGCGTATCGCGTGACGGTTCGGTGCTCGCGGTCGGCGCACCATCGGACAACACGAACACGAGCTCCATCGGCAAGGGCACGGCCTACGTGTTCAACCGGACCAAGTCCGGCTGGACCGAGACGGCACGACTCGTCGCATCGAACGCCGCCATGAAGAACGCGTTCGGGCGCGCGATCGCCCTCGCGGGTGACGGCTCGACAGTCGCGGTCGGTGCACCCGGCGAGAGCAGCCCCGCCACGGGCATCAACGGCGATCAGACGCAGGACGCAGCACCGGGTGCGGGCGCGGTCTACGTGTTCGCGAAGACCGCTGCCGGCTGGACGCAGCAAGCCTACGTGAAAGCATCGAACACCGATGCCGGCGATCGGTTCGGCACGAGCGTCGCGCTCTCCGGTGACGGCAACCTGCTCGCGGTCGGTTCGGTGTACGAGTCGAGCGCCGCACCGGGCATCGACGGCGACCAGCTCGACAACTCCATGTACTCCGGCGCGGTCTACCTGTACGCACGCACGGGCGCCACGTGGACACAGATCGCTTACATCAAGGCAAGCAATCCCGGCGCCGGCGATCTGTTCGGTACGCACGTGACGCTCTCCGAAGACGGCGCCTGGCTCGCGGTCTCCGCACCGAACGAGGCGAGCGCTGCCACGACGATCGGTGGCGACCAGCTCGACAACTCGGTGCTTCGCGCCGGTGCGGTCTACGTGTTCGCGGCGACCGGCGCGGGCTGGGTGCAGCACTCGTACATCAAGCCGTCGAGCGTGGTGGTCAATGGCCAGTTCGGAACCGCGGTCGCCTTCGCAGCCGATGGCAACACGCTGGTCGCAAGCGCGCCGCGCTATGGCATCCCGTTCGATCCGGGCATCCTCTACGCGTTCAAGCGCACCGATGGTGTGTGGAGCGAGGCCGCGCAGATTCCATCGCCGAAGCCGAACGTCACGTTCGGCGATACGGTCGCGGTGTCGGCCGATGGCGCGCTCGCGGCGATCGGCGCCATCGGCGATCCGAGCTCGCTCTCGGGTGCATGCCAGACGCCCGACGAGGATATCTCCGCGCCGACGTCGGGCGCGGTCTGGGTCATGCGCGTACCGTAGGCGGTTGCGCTCGCGGAATGATAGGGTCCGCGCATGAGGCTTCGCTTCGTCGTCGCGTTCGGCCTGTGCGCGGGCTGCGCGTCGGAGGTGACCGCGCTGTTCGCCGTCCCCGGCGGCTCGCCGGCCGATGATTTCTACGCCCTGCCCTTCCCCAGCGATCTGCGCCGCCACGACGACGGCACACTCGACCTGTCCGGATTCCCGACGAACGCGCCGATCGCCGAAACGGTGCGCCAGCTCGCCGAGCGCGACCTCGACGGCTTCGGCCTCAACGCCGCCATGTTCGCGCGGTTCTCCGGCCCCCTCGATCCGGCGAGCCTCCCGACACCGGCGCAGTCGATGGCGGCGGGCGCGTCGGTCTATGTCGTCGACATCGATCCAGACTCGCCCGAGCGCGGCCAGCGCACGCCGGTGATCGCCAGCTTCCGCCCCGAGAAGACGCAGACGATCAGCACGAACCGCCTCGCGGTGCGCCCGTTCCCGGGCTTTCCGCTGGCGGACGGCACCACGTACGCGCTCGTGATCACCGATCGCGTGCGCAGCGCCGATGGCGGCAATGTCGTGCGCGATGCGGATTTCGCCGCCCTCGCCGGCAACGGCGGCTCGTCGAGAGCGCGGGATGTCTATGCGCCGCTGTTCGCATGGCTCGACGAGCCCGGCGATGACGAGCGCGCCGACGTGGTCTCCGCCGCCGTGTTCACGACGCAGCACGCGACCGCGATCGGCCCCGCACTACGCAAGGGCGTGTTTGGCACCGCCGCACCCGTCGCGACCGACGTGATGCCGATGCCGATCTCCACCGCATTTGCGACCTATACCGGCGCTTACACCGCGCCGAATTTCCAGAGCGGCGAGCCCGCATACATCACGAGCGGCGGCGAGATCGTGGTCGGCGCGGATGGTGCCGCAGTCGTCCAGCGCATGGAGTCGATGCGCTTCGCATTGACGGTGCCATCGGGTGCCGTGCCCGCAGGCGGCTTTCCGATCTGCATCTACCAGCACGGCACGGGCGGCGATTACACGTCCTTCATCGACGACGGCACCGCCGCCGCGCTCGCCGCCGAAGGCATCGCCGTGATCTCGACGGATCAGGTGCTGCACGGCCCGCGCAGCGGCGGTGTCGATCCGCAGATCGCGTTCTTCAACTTCAACAATCCGGTCGCCGGTCGCGACAACCCGCTCCAGGGCGCCGCCGATGCGTGGTCGCAGATGCGCCTCGCCTTCGGCCTCTCGATCAACGACGGCATGCGCACGATCAAGCTCGATCCGGATCGCCTGTTCTTCTTCGGCCACTCGCAGGGTGGCATCACGAGCCCCGCATTCATCGCATTCGAGCCGGCGGTGAAGGCCGCCGTGCTATCCGGCACCGGAGGCGTGCTCTACCTCGGCATGATCTACAAGACCGAGCCGCTCAACTTCCACGATCTCGTCGAGACGCTGATCCGCGATGCCCCCGTCGACGAGGACAACCCGACCCTCGCGCTCGCGCAGATGGCATTCGAGCGTTCCGACGGCGCGAACTACGCGCGTTACTTCGTGCGTCAACCGCAGCTCGCCGCGGATGGCACGCCGATCCCGCCGCGCAACGTGTTCCAGACGGAGGGCTTCACGGATCACTACGCGCCGATTCCATCGATCGAAGCGTTCGCGACCTCGCTCGGCCCCGACATCGCGATGCTGCCGGCCGCACAGGAGGTCACCGGCCTCACGCTGCGCGGCAGCAAGATGCAGGCGCCCCCGTTCGCGGGCAACCAGCACGGCGCGACGAACGTGCTCGGTCAGTACGCGGCGCCGGCGGGTGATGACGGCCACTTCGTCGTGTTCGACGTGACGGCCGCGCGCATGCAAACGAGCAAGTTCCTCGGCACGTTCGCGACGACCGGTACCGCGACCGTCGTCACGCCATAGGCACGCGTGCTGTATCGAGTGGCCGTGCTGGTGGTCATCGGCGCCGCGAGCGCGCTCGCCGATCCGCCAGCGTTCGCGTTTCGCGCCGAGCCCACGCTCGCCGCCGACGCGTGGACCGACAACGTGCTCGACGCGTTCCATCTCGCGCTGTGGGCAAAGGACCGCGCCATCGATCGTCTCGAGCGCGAGCCGAGCGAGGCACATCCGGTGCCGTTCGCATTCGCGCGCGCCGCCGAGCTCGTGCTGCTCGACATCCCGATCGCGGCGTACGCGACCGTGATCCCGCACGAGGTGTTCGGCCACGGCGCGCGCCTGCGCGAGCTCGGGTCCGGAGCCGACTATCAGTTTCGCTGGCCGCCACCGTACGGGTTCACGCCGAGCTCGACCCACACGCGCGACCCGACGGTGCTCGCGCAGCCCGATGCGGACCTGCTGATGAGCCAGGGCGGCATCGCGGTCGAGGCCTACGAGGCGCGGCAGCTCCTGCGCGCCGCGGTTGCCGCCGATGCGTCGACGCGCTTCGAGACCGGCATGCTCGTCGGCATCCGCATCCACGAGATCGTCGAGGCCACGCTGCCGTTCGGCAACAACGACGTGCGTCACTGGACGACCGTGCAAGCGCGCCTGTCGGGCGTGTCCGCGCAGACGATCCAGCGTCGTTACCTCTACTCGACGATCGTCGCCGCGCTGCTCGATCCGACGTTCGCGTACAGCGGCTACGACTCGTTCTATCGGTTTCTCGTCGAAGGACATCGCGGCGGCGCGCTGCCGCGGCTACCCGTGATCGCTCGGCCGCACGTGACCCCGGTGCCGTGGGGCCTCGAGTACGAGCTGCTCGCGCTCGCGCGCTGGTCGACGGCGCAGGTCGAGCTCGGTCCGCGTCTCGGAATCGCCCCGGATGCGAGCGTCGCGTCGGGCGGCCTCGCGTTCGCAGCGACCGCGCCGATCGCGGCGCGCTGGGTCGGCTCCGTCGCGCTCGACGCGTGGCTACAGCCCGCGCTGACGCTGTCGGGACCGGTGGTGCTCGGCGCGCCGCCGCCGCCCCACGACCGCAAACCGGGCGCGAAGGCCTTCGTCGACCTCGCGTGGCACCCGGGCGCGTGGTTCGTCGGCGCCCGGTTCATCGTCAAGAGCGATGGTCTCAGCGAGCTGAGCCGGTATGCGGCAGGCGTCGACGGCTTCGTGTACGTCGGCGTGTCGCCATCGCTATAGCCACGGGCCGACGAGCTCGAGCTCGTAGAGGCGCGCGGGCTGCTCGACGTCGTCGGGATCGACCACGACCCACGCGCGGCGCGGATCGTCGGAGGTGAACGCGATGCCCTCGGCCTTGCCGATCTCGAGCGGCGTCGCGCGCACGCTGCCGCCGTCGATCACGCCGAGCTGCGCGCCGAGCACGGGGCCGTCGTCGATCGCGTTGTCGGCCTGTTCGGCCGCCGCGAGATAGAACACGCGCCCACCGTGCGCGACGGCATCGGTGAACCCGTAGCCGGTGCCGAGCTCGTACCGCTCGCTCCACACCGGGCCCGGCACCGGGCCTTCCGCCGCGAGCCAGCGCGCGATCGACTCGTGATCGAAACGCACGATGGCGGGCCCGACATCGCGCGCGCCCGTGTTGCCGCGATGAAAGAACCACAGCTCGCTGCCCACCGCGGCCACGCCTTCGATGTTGATGTCGCTCCCGAGCTCGTCGCGGATGCGCCGGTACAGCGGCGCCGCACCGATCACGCGTGTCTCGTAGCCGACGATCGCGATCGCCTCGCGCAGCGGCGTCGAGCCCGAGCCAAATGCCCACAGCTCGTCGCCGACCGCGACGCACGACTCGAGGTCGAGCTTCTCGGCCTTGTTGCCGAGGCCAACCTCGAAGCGCCTGCGTCCGTCGGCGCCGCGCGGCAGCGGGATCGCCGTGACATCGCTCCCCACGAGCGCGATGAACGCGACGTCGTCCTGCACGACGGCAAACCGGCCGCGAAACACCGCGAGCCCCGAGGCGGCGCGCACGTGTGCCGGGCGATCGTCGCCGAGGCCTTCTGGCGCGCCGTAGCTGAGCTCGCGCACCGACACGACACGCACCGACAGCTCCGGATCGAGCTCGGCGCGTGGCACGCTAGTCCTGGTCGCCGCCCTTGAGCCCGTGCCGCTTGAGGAGCTCGCGCAGGTGATACCGCGTGAGGCCCGCTTCCTGTGCCGAGCGCGTGATGTTGCCGTCGTTGCGGATCATCAGCGCCTGCAGGTACGCGATCTCGAACGAATCGACGACCGTCTGCTTCGCCTGCTTGAAGCCGAGGCCCGCCTTGAGCAGCGACGCATCGAAGATCGCCGGCCCCGATTGCTGCGGCAGATCGATGCCCGCGAGCTCGGCGGCTGCGCGCTTGGCCGCCTGCGCACCCGCCTGCGCCAGATCGTGCGAGACGACGACGCTCGGCCCCATCTCGCGACCGAACACGAGATCGGCGCGCGTGATCACCGGCCCGTCGCTGAGCGCCGCCGCGCGCTCGACGACGTTGCGCATCTCGCGCACGTTGCCCGGCCACGAGTGGCTCATGAGGGCGGCCATCGCGTCCTGCGAGAACGACATCGTCATCCCGCGGCGCGACGCGACCTCGCGCAAGAAGTGGTTCGTGAGCGATGGAATATCCTCGCGGCGCTCGCGCATCGGCGGCAGCTCGACGTGCACGACCGAGAGGCGGAAGTAGAGATCCTCGCGGAACGTGCCGCGGTTGACCTCTTCGCGGAGGTCGCGGTTCGTCGCCGCGAGCACGCGAACGTCGACCTTGTACGTGCGGTCGCCGCCGACGCGCTTGATCTCGCGCTGCTCGAGCACGCGCAACAGCTTCGGCTGCAGCGAGATATCGAGCTCGCCGATCTCGTCGAGGAAGATCGTGCCGCCGTTCGCCTGCTCGAAGCAGCCCGTGTGCTGCGCGACCGCGCCGGTGAAGCTCCCCTTCTCGTGGCCGAACAGCGTGGACTCGATCAGCTCGCGCGGGATCGATCCGCAGTCGAGCACGACGAACGGCTTGGCCTTGCGCGCGCTCGCGTTGTGCAGCGCCCGCGCGACCATCTCCTTGCCGGTGCCGGTCTCGCCGGTGATGAGACACGTCAGCTCGCTCGGCGCGACCTTCTCGAGGTGCGCGAAGATCTCGCGCATCGCCGGCGAGGAGCCGAGCATCATGTCGAAGCGATCCTTCTTCGACAGCTCGATCTCGACCACGTCCTGCGTCGACTGGAACTGGATGTTCGTGTGGCCGATGCGGAACACGGTGCCGGGGCGCAGATACGCCTCGCGAATGCGCAGCTCGCCGACGTAGATGCCGTTACGCGAGTTCAGATCGCGCAGCCGGTAGCCGTCGTCGCGCGCGGACACTTCGAAGTGCGTTCCCGAGACTGCCTTATCCTGGACGACGAGATCGCTGATGATGCTGCGGCCGCCGGTGACGCGCGGCTTGGTGATCTCGATCTCCTTGCCTTGATCCTGCCCACTGACCACGACCAGCTTGCCCTTGCGCAAGCGGCGAACCGTGGCCCACTCGCCCTCGAACAACGTGGTGAGGCCGGTGCCTGATTCGAACTGGGGGTCGCCCTCTTCCATTGGGGTCGACCGTATCACGGCTCGTCGCAGATCTCGCGTGGCCTGTGATCCGCGGTTGACGGCGACGACGTGGATCCCTCCTCGGGACGATCGTCCAGGTTCACGTTGCCGTCGCCGTCAAGGTCCACGACCACGCCGTCGCCCACGACAAGGTCAACGCGATCCCTCGACGGTCTAATTCAGCCAGCGCTGCTCGTCCGCTTTCTTGCGCTCGCGCGTCGAGCGGGCCTTCGAGGCGCCTCCCTCGATCACGCTGAGGTGCGCCCGTGCCCTGGCGATTCGCCAGCGTTTCCAGACCAGTCCCGGGCTCCACCGCTTCGACGTCATCACCGCCGCCGCGATCATCGCCGCCGCGAACGAGCCACCCTGCTCCCAGAACTGCTGGAACACGACCCAGAGCAGCACGAAGCCGACGATGCCGAACATGAACTGGCGTCCCGACAGAGGTAACACGCCGAAGAACTGCACCGGCTGGCGCGCGTAGACGACGCCGAACGCGACGACACTCGCGTAGATGAACGGCGACAGACCGTGGATCGCCACGTCGTGTCCTGTCGCGAGCCCGACGAGGCAGCCGCCGAGCACGCCGAGCACGCTCGTGATCGCGACGAAGCGATAGAAGCGGCCGAGTCCCCAGAACCGCTCGAGGGTCGGGATCAGCATCCACATCATGAACCCGGTGAAGATCAGCGAGATGAAATTGGTCTCGAGCAGCGGGCTCGTGACGAGCGTCCAGACCTTGCCCTCCTCGAAGATGTGGCTCGGCGACGCGACCAGCCAGTCCGCGATCGTCGTCCGCACGCTCGGGGTCGACATCAACCACACGACCGAGAGCCCGAGCTGGAGCCCGAACACCACGAGCGCGCCACGCGTGATCCGCAGCTGTCTCCAGTCGAAGCGGACTCGGCGGGGGCTCACCTCCGGACCTTAGCATGGCCCGAAAACAACGACGCCCGCCGAAGCGGGCGTAGAGACGTGCGCTGGAGCGCTCAGAATCCCGAGATCGGGATCTGGATCGTGCCGAGGTTCGTGACCCCGTTCTGGCGCTGAATCGTCTTGTTCGTCAGCGCCGGTGCCGTACCGATCGCCTGGTCCGACGCGTTCAGCGCGTCGACAGACACGGTGTACGAGCCGGCGCGGTAGCCGGCGGTGTAGTCGGCGCCATCGACGCAATCCCAGATGTCGCTCTTGGATTCGGTGCCACCGGTGACGGTGCCGATGAGCTCCACGCCATCAGCGCTCGCCTGCCCACAGGTCAGTGCGGCATTATTGCTCGCCGCGCGGAGGTCCCACGCGACGTAGAAATAGCCGCCGTCCTCGAGGAGCTGCGCGCTGTACGTCAGGTCGACGTCGCGCACGTCGAGGTACGCGGGTACGCCCGAGGCCCAGACCTGGCTGACGCTACCGTCGGTGATCTCGACCCACGTCTTGTAGCGCGTGGGCGGCAGCGCAAAGCTGGTGCCCGCGTGCGCGGCGCAGTCGAACAGATCGACGAAGCACGTCGATTCGTTGTTATCGCTGCTCCTCGAGCAGGCGCCCTGCGGGTTGCCCGCGGCATCGACCACCTGATTGAACAGCGCAGCCGTGTCGTAGCCTGGTGGGCACGTGATGCTCTGATTCGTGGCGAGATTCTTGATGTCCCACGTGGCGCTCACGTGGGCGTTATCAGAAGTATCGTCGCTGACGAATACACAGCCAGCGGCCTGCGTCGCCGCGAGCGCAATCAGAGTTCCTAGGACAAGTCTTTTCATTTTTCGTTCTCCCCTCGGGTCGTGCGTGGGTGTTGGCCACGTATGGACGACGCGGCTCAGTATCTCTTCACTCCCAAGCCTAGGCAAGGAACGCGCCAGCCAGGTGTGATTCACGACAACATCACTGGCAGATACACGTTTGAAAGTTGCATGAAGAAACTTCGAGCAACATCTCGACGCCTCCCAAGCTGATGGTATTGCCTGCGATCACGTCACGAGCCTCGGGAGCAGGCGCGGTGTACGTGTCTGGCGCCGCTGTTTCGCCGTTTGCGCAGATCGGGCTTACCGACAGCAATGCTTGGCCTTCAGGCAATTCAAAGCCTGTCACGCCGTGATCATCACCGCATGCCCAGCTGCTCGAGCCATGCATCCCGCCGACATCCCACGCGAGCTCGATACGACTGATTTCAGCCGTTCCGCCGGGAGCGAGATCAAAGCCACAGTTTAGAAACGTCTCCTGCGAGCCCGTGGCGGCGCGTAACTTCCAGCTCAGCTCCACGGCACCGCCATGTACGTCGACGCAGCCGTGAACGAGGGGACACAGCGCGAGCACCACAGCGCGTAGCAGGCGGTGTACAGGGTCGCTGATTTGACCGGCGAGCATGGCGCGTGCTATTCGAAGCACTCATTATGCCAGGGTTTTCGCCAGCGGTCGCGATGGCCGCGAAGCTGGATATCCCGAGGCTCTTCGAGCAGGCGCACTGGATCGTCCAAGCGGTGATGATCCTGCTCGCGTTCATGTTCGTGGTGGGCCTCTACATCATCATCTACAAGCGGCTCTACGTCGGCAGAGCGAGTGCGGAGTCCACGCGCTTCCTCGATGCATTCTGGAAGTCGCGCGACATCGAGCAGATCTACAAGCAGGCCCAGGCGCTGCGAAACAGCCCGATCTCGCAGATGTTCGTCGCCGGCTACACCGAGCTCGCGAAGCTGCACTCAGACGAGCAGCTGCGCGAGGATCGCGAAGGCAACCTCGCGAACATCGAACGTGCGCTGCGCCGCGCGCAGACCGCCGAGACCACGAAGCTCGAATCGATGGTGCCGTTCCTCGCGACGACCGGCTCGGCCGCGCCGTTCATCGGCCTGTTCGGCACCGTGATCGGCATCCTGTTCGCGTTCCTCGATATCGCCGATAGCAAGGAAGCGTCGGCGGCATCGATCAAGACGGTCGGCCCACACATCGCCGAGGCGCTGTTCGCGACGGCGATCGGCCTCGTCGCCGCGATCCCGGCCGTGATGGCGTTCAACTACTTCATGCGGCGGATCAAGGTGCTGCGCTCCGAGATGGAGACGTTCTCCCAGGACTATCTCAACATCATCAAGCGGCACTTCTTGAGGTAACCGCCATGGCGATGAGCACAGGCGGCGGCGGCGACAACGAGCTCAACTCCGAGATCAACGTCACGCCGATGGTCGACGTCATGCTGGTGCTGCTGATCATCTTCATGATCACGGCGCCGATGATGAACACCGGCGTCAGCCTCGAGCTGCCGCAGGTCGCCGCACAGAACATCGAGGATCCCGAGGGCAAGCTGGTGCTCTCGATCGGTAAGGATATGAAGATCTTCCTGGGCGGGACGCCGGTGGGGTGGAAAGATCTAGAAGCCAAGCTCAAGACCAACGAGCGCGTCAAACAGGAGAGCTCCCTCTACATCGAGGCGCATTCTCATCTCGAGTATGGAGTCGTCATCATCGCGATGGCGATCGCGAAGAACGCAGGCGTCCAGCACGTGATGTTCTTGACCAACCCGACCACCGACTTGCATCTCGACAAGCTCGATCAAGGCATCCTGGTCAGCCCCGAAAGCGAGCCGGCCAAGTAGATGTCGCTCAAGGACGGCGAGATCCACATGGTGTCTCTGTTCGGCACCGGCATCCTGACGGTCGCGCTGTTCGTGCCGGTCTTGTGGCTGACCGAAGCGGCCCAGGCCGAGAAGCCACCTCTGCAGAATCGAGAGGTAATCGAGGCCACGCTCGCGTACAGCAAGCAGCCGCAAAAACAGCCACAGAAGAAAATCGAGAACCCGGACGTCGAAAAGCCCGTGGGTGTATCGCACGACGAGAAAAAGCAGCCCGCCACGTGTGGCAACGGCAAGAAGGAAGACGGCGAGGACTGCGACGACGGCAACACGAAGAACGGCGATGGCTGCTCGGCGACGTGTCACGACGAGAACAAGGTCGCGAAGAAGCAAGACGACAAGAAGAACCCGTTCGACAAGTTCAAGCACACGCAGGACGACGACAATCAGAAGGGCAAGCCGACGACCGATCCCGGTCAGTTCAACGGCGACGAGCGCGGCTTCGCGCCGACGAACACGGGCGATCCATGGTTTGCGCGCCTGCATCGCGACATGAATTTCAGCCCGCCCGAGATCGCCAAAGGCACGAGTGTTCCCGTGGGCTGCATTCACATCACCTCCGATGGCAAGATCCCCGAGTTCACGTTCGATCCGCCAAACGGTCAAAAAGGAGACGACGACATCCAGACCGCGGCAGACTCGGCACTTCGAGAGCTCAAGAAAGCCCGCAACGAAAAACCCGAACCGGTGCCCACGCACTTGCTCGGCATCACCACGAAATGGCTATGCTTCAAGTTCACCGTAAAGTCGCCGTAGCAGTCCTCGTGACCCTCGCTGCGTCGGCCTCGGCCGACGACAAGGGCGGTGTCGTCATCGACGTCACCGGCACGAAGGGCGGCAAGTATCCCATCGCGCTGCCCACCGCCACGGAGGGTGATCAGATCACCGCCGAGGTCGCGCAGGTCGAGAACTTCGATCTGTCGGTCGCGGGCCCGTTCAAGGTCCTCGATCCGAAGTCGTTCCTCGCGAACCTCGGCACCGAAGGTCTGGGCATCGATCCGCAGAAATGGAAGGACGTCGGCGCGTACGGCGTGATCAAGTACAAGGTCACGGGCGACGCGATCGAGTTCAAGCTCTACGAGGTCTCGAAGGGTGCGAAGCCATCGCTCGAGAAGTCGTACAAGCGCTCCGGCACCGACGCGCGCACGATCGCGCATCGCTGGTGCAACGAAGTCGTGAAGTACTACACCGGCGAGGCCGGCTTCTTCGGCTCCAAGATCGCGTTCACCGCGAAGGGCAAGCCGGGCCAGAGCGCGATCATGGCGATGGACTTCGACGGTCACAACGCCTACACGATCTCGAACAACAGCTCGACGAACATCCTGCCGGCGTGGTCGCCGAACGGCGGCCAGGTCGCGTACACGTCGTTCATGCGCGCGAACCCCGATCTCTACGTCGCGCCCGCCGGCGGTGGCCGCCCGCGCAAGGTCAGTGGCCAGCGCGGCATGAACACGGGCGCGTCGTTCTCGCCCGACGGCAGCAAGATCGCCGTCACGCTCAGCAAGGACGGCAACCCGGAGATCTACGTGATCAGCGCCTCCGACGGCACGATCCTCTCGCGTCTCACGAAGGACAAGGCGATCGACACGTCGCCGGCCTGGTCGCCGGGTGGCGGCGAGATCGCGTTCGTCAGTGATCGCAACGGCGGCCCGCAGATCTTCGTGATGCCGGCCGGTGGCGGCGCGGCGCGCCAGGTCTCGTTCAACGGCAGCTACAACACGACGCCGACGTGGTCGCCCAAGCAGGGCAAGCGCATCATCGCGTACACGACGCGCGACGGCGGCGCCTACGACATCGTCACGCTCGACCTCGACACGAAGCAGATGACGCGCATCACGCAGTCGCAGGGCTCCAACCAGGAGCCGTCGTTCTCGCCGAACGGTCGCGCCATCGCGTTCACGCGTGAGGGCCAGGGCATCTTCATCGCGAATGCAGATGGCACGGGCACGCCGATCAAGGTGTACGGCGGCGCGACGACCGGTGTCGACTGGGGCCCCGCACCGAAGGACTAGGCTGGGGAATGCACCGACTCGTCGTCCTCCTCGTGCTCTTGGCCTGCAAGGGTGGCAGCTCGCCGGGCGTCGAGCAGAAGCAAGAGGGCCGGGATCGCACGACGGTCGTGACGACGCCGAACGGCGACAAGGTCACGCTCGAGGAGAAGAAGGACGGAACCACGAGCCTCCGCGACAACCACGGCGCGTCGCAGACGGCGACGCCGGGCAAGCTGCCCGACGGCTTTCCGCTGCCGGTCTACGAGGGCGCAACCGTCGAGGGTGGCATCAAGGTCAACGACAAGCAGTTCGTTGCCACGCTGCACACGAAGGCGGCCCCCAAGCTCGTCACCGACTACTACGCGGCGGTGCTCGCGAAGCGCGGCTTCGAGACCCAGCGCACGGAATCCAACGACGGCGAGCACGACGCGTCGATGCTTGGCGGCGAGAAGGATCGAGTGCAGGTGATGGTCAACGCTTCACGCGAAACAGGCGCCGCGCAGACCGACGTCTCGATCTCGTACGGCGAGAGCCGGTAAACCCGACTACGCGGCCTTGCGCGGCGTGTGCAGCGAGACGTACGCGGCCAGCGCCTCGGGCGTCAGCACACCGACCGGCGTACCGTCATCGACGACGAGCGCCACCGAGTCCGGCTCCTGGCGCAGGCGATCGAGCACGTAGTCGAGCGACTCGGCGGGCGACACCTTCACGATCCCGTGTTGCGGCGCATTCGCGACGGTCGCTTGCGGGCCCGCATGCGCGAGCGCACTCGCGACATCACTGCGCGTGATCACGCCGACCGGCTCGCCGTGATCGATCACGGGGAGCTGGTTGAGACCACCCGAGAGCAGCAGGGCCGCTGCATCCTCGAGCGGTTGATCGGGGCGCACGGCCTCGACCCGGCGAAGCATCGCCGCGCTGACCGGCACGCCCGAGATCACCGACTTGAGCTGTGCGAGCGCGCGCTCCTGCGAGGCACCGGTCCACACCACGAACGCGATCAGCAGCAGGAACGGGTTGTAGAAGATGCCGGCGATCGCGAACGCGACCGCGAACAGCTTGCCGAGGCGCGCAGCGATCGCGGTCGCGCGATCGGGCCCGAGCCGCATCGCGAGCACCGCGCGCAGGGCGCGGCCGCCATCCATCGGGAACGCGGGAAGCAAGTTGAAGACGGCGAGACCGACGTTGATCCACAGCAGCTGCGTCGCGATCGCGCCGCCGAACGTGGTGACATCGCCGAGGCGCGTGGTGCCGCCCATGATCGCGATGCCGATCCACAACAGCGCGGCGAGCACGAGGTTGATCACGGGCCCGACGAGCGCGACGGCCAGCTCCTGCTTCGGCTTGTCGGGCATGTGCTCGAGACT
>Ga0070689_100001821_pt1 | contig 13724 bp, 10 predicted proteins | sample KBSS23HmetaG_FD_64669 | JGI IMG/M metagenome (GOLD analysis project Ga0070689, IMG submission 64669) | Switchgrass rhizosphere microbial communities from Kellogg Biological Station, Michigan, USA - KBS S2-3H metaG | ecosystem: Host-associated > Plants > Roots > Rhizosphere ...
GCGATGGTGAGCGCGCTCAGGATCGTCGCGGACAGCGTCGCTGCGAACGCAGCGAGCCAGTCGACGAGATGGGGCTGGCCATTCACGTCGCTGATCGTGTAGAGGACCGTGAGCTCGACGACCGCGACCAGGGCGAAGTTCGCGAGGTTGAAGATGAACTTCTCGATCCGCTGCTGTCCGCCGATCAGGAACGCGACGCTCGAGCCGACGAGCAGCGCCAGCACGTAGTCGAATGGCGACAGGAAGAAGAAGCCGATGACGGCGGGGAATTCGCTCAGCGAGAAGGAGTGGGTCTCGCGCCGGAAGTGGACCTGGACGACCTTGAGTTCGGCGGTCGCGAAGGCCACCGCCAGCAACGGCCACGGCAGCGACAGATGCACAGGCGGCGTCGACAGGCCGGCCAGCTGATTCCGGTAGATCAGGAACGCCAGTCCGGCGAGGATGGCCGAGAAGGTCCAGATCCGCGTCGAGGGCGGCCACGGCTTACCCCCGGTGAGGGCGCGTCCGACCGGACCGGCAGCACGGGTCAGCCGGTTTGACATCGACCTGTGATCGTCTCGTTCATCGTTGCCTCGGTCTCCCGACCCCCCGGAGCCGGGTCGACAAGCGCCTGTAGCCCTCGATCGGCGTAGCGGTTAGGACACTTGTACGGCGCAGACCCCTCGTTGCCGCACCGCACAGAGGTACCGAACGACCCCTGACCACCGGTTCGTGATCCTCACGGGCTGCGCGGCTCCGCGGCTGGCGCGCCGCTCCGCGGCTAGCCGGATGAGCGAAGGCCGCCGGCATGGCCGGCGGCCTTACAAGTGCGGATGCGTCTGGCCTAGTGCCAGCGCTGCCCAGCCTCGATGACATAGGCCGAGCTTGCGAGGGTCAACAGGGCGAGGATCAGTCGGAACGACTGCCCCCTGACATAGACCCTCATCGCTAGTACCAGCGCATTCCCGCGCCGATGGACAGAGCCATGGCCGCGAGCAGTGTGAGGGCCCATGCGAAGCGCGTCAGTCTCGCCGTCACGCCGAACTCCTTCCGATCGAAAGGACGTTGCACTCCCGGGCAGGCAACCGGGCGGTCTCAGTGAGATCCCTGGCTTTGCGTCCCCGCCTCGCGACGGGTTTGCCGGTACAACCGTTCGAGCGAAGCGACATCGGTGTCGCTCGTGCCGAACGCTAGGGCGGTCGATCGCGGCTTCCAATGACGAACCCGTACCCCCTCGGGTCAGTGCGCGGGAGCACCAGCGCGGAAAGGGTCGGCAAGGCCCGTCGCGAGGGTCCCATGACCATCGTGTGGGGGTCTTGGGCGGGCGTGTCCGGTATAGGTGGGTTCGCCGCCGGGGCCACGGTGCTAGAGGTCCTGTTTGACCACGTACGAGCGCAACGAAGAACGCCTCGACCGGAGCGCGCTCCGGTCGATCGTGCGCGCCTCGAACATGGGCTATGCGCTGGCGTTCATCGTGGTCGCTGCCTCACTGGCGCTCCAGGCGTTGAACCTTGCGCTGCCCTCGGGCGCGCTGCCGGCGACGCCGGTCCCAGTGGCGATCGCCGTCGCGGTCGCCGGTACCGTGCTGTTCGCCATCGTGCTGCTGGTCTTCCGACGGCGCATCGCCCGCGGCATCGCGACCGTCAACCGCGACTTCTCCGAGCTGCGCGAGGCATACGACCGAGCTCGCCTCGATTCGCTCCTCGACGGCCTGACGGGTCTTGGGAACCATCGCGCGTTCCAGGAGGAGCTCGACGCCCGCATCGCGCAAGCGCGCGACGACGAGCAGCCGCTGGCACTCGTGATGATCGACGTCGACGACCTCAAGACCGTCAATGACGAGAAGGGGCACGCGGCCGGCGATGACGTGCTGCGTTCCGTGGCCCAGATCATGCGTGCCAACTTGCGTCGTGGCGACGGCGCGTATCGGACCGGTGGCGACGAATTCGCCTTGATCCTGCCCGCGTGCGACGCCGAGGGAGCGGAGGTCATCGCGAACCACCTGCTCGCCCTGGCGCTGAGCGGGCATCACGGTCGGACGGGCGTGTTCTCGGTCACGATCGGGATCGCGGCGTTCCCGGAACCGAGCACCGACCGCCACCAGATCATCCATCACGCTGATGCCGCCCTCTACGCGGGCAAGCGCCACGGTCGGACGAACGTCCAGCGCTTCGACCCGACGAAGCACGGGATAGCCGAGGACGCCCGTAGCCTCGCCCAGCTCGAGTCTGCGGTCGTTCGCGTCGCGACGGAGGACCTGCTGCGAGCGGTCTACCAGCCGATCTACTCGCTGACGACGGGCGCCATCGTCGGGTTCGAGGGTCTGGTTCGTCCGTCGCCCGAATCGGGCTTCTCGACACCGACCAGCCTGTTCGTGGCCGCCGAAGCGACCCGGCGTACCGTCGAGCTCGATGTCGTGTGCGCTCGAGCGGTGCTTGCCGGTGCAGCCGAGCTCGGCGAGGAACGCTATCTCTCGATCAACCTTTCGCCGCGGACGCTGGAGTCCGACGCGTTCAGCGTCCAGGAGATCCTCGCGCTGGCCCGGCGCCACGGCGTCGCCCCCTCACAGCTGGTCGTCGAGATCACGGAGCGCGAGAGCGTCGACGACCTGCGTCGTCTGCAGCAGGCGATCACGACCCTGCGCCGGAACGAGGTCCGTGTCGCCATCGACGATGTCGGTGCCGGCAACGCGGGTCTCCGCCTCCTGAGTGAGGTCGAGTTCGACATCCTCAAGATCGACCTCTCGCTCGTTCGCGCGAGCGCGACCCACGGCGCGACCGAGGCCGTGCTCCAGGCGCTTGGCACGCTCGCCCGGACCCGCGGTCATCGGATCGTGGCCGAGGGCATCGAGACGCCGGACCATCTCGAGTCCGTGCTCGAGCTTCGCTACGACGCCGGTCAGGGCTATCTGTTCGGCCGTGCCGAGCCGACGCTGGACCGCAAGCCGATCGACCTCTTCGCTCTGCTCTCCGGACACGGCGAGGAACAGCCCGCCGCCTGACGCACCGCGTGACGTCCCGGGCGTCCGCCCGCGACTACACTCCGCGCCATGCCCGCCCCCGATGGACCGGTCGCGTATGCCGGTGAGCCCGGCGCGTTCGCCGAGGACGCGGTCCTCGCCGCGTTCGGGGATGTGCCACGCACGGCGCTCGCGAGCTTCCGCGGCGTGTTCGAGGCCGTGACGGCCGGCGACGCGGTCGCGGGCGTCGTACCGATCGAGAACGTCATCAATGGGACGGTCCGGGAGAATTACGACCTTCTCGTCGAGTTCGGACTCGCGATCCACGGCGAGGTGATGGTCCCGGTGCGACTGTGCCTGGCGGCGCTGCCCGGACAACGGATCGATGACATCGAGCGGGTCTACTCGCACATCCAGGCGCTGGGTCAGGCTGAGACGTTCCTGCGTTCCCGACCCTGGCAGCTTCTCTCGACGTACAACACCGCGGGCGCCGGCAAGGCGATCGCGGACTCCGGCGAGCGCGGCGCGGCCGCCGTCCTGTCGCCCCGTGCCGCCGATCTGTTCGGGCTCGAGTCGCTCGCCGACGAGATCGGCGACCTACCCGGAAACCGCACGCGCTTCCTCGTCCTCGCGTTGCCGGACGCTCCGGCGCTGGACCTTCTCGATCCGCCGTCGCATCGTCGGACGACGCTCGTCGTCGCAGTCCGCAACGAGCCCGGGACACTGCTCGCGGTCCTGCGCGTGATCGCCGATCACGACCTGAACATGCGCAAGCTCGAGTCGCGTCCGAGCCGTGAACGCGCCTGGGAGTACGTGTTCTGGATCGACCTCGACGGCGATGTCGCCGATCCTGCGATGACCGCCGCCCTCGACGAAGTACGCGGCGTGACGACGATGACGCGTGTGCTTGGGAGCTACCCGAGCCCAGACGCCTGACCGCTCAGATCTCGCTCGCGCACGCCTTGCACTTGGTGGCGTCGACCGCGTTCGCCTCTTTGCAGTACGGGCAGGTCTTGGCCTCCTCGGGAGGCGGTTCCTTGACCAGGTTGCGGCTGATCTGCCAGACGACGAACGCGATGATCACGAAGGCGATGACAGCGTTGATGAAGAGACCCCACCGGATCGCGACCTCAGTGGCTGGGTCGCCGTTGACTGCCGGCTTGAGCACGTACTTGAGCGAAGCGAAGTCGACGCCACCGAGGACGTAGCCGATCGGCGGCATGATGATGTCGTTGACGAGCGAGTTGACGACGGTCCCGAGAGCGCCGCCGATGACCACGCCGATCGCCAGCGCGAGGGCGTTGGACTTGACGAGGAACGCCCGGAACTCCGTCAGCATCAGCCTGTTCCGCGCTCAGTGCTCGACGATCTTGGGCAGCTTCTTCGACTGGTCGATCCAGTCCAGCAGCTCCGTCTCGTTCGGGGCGCGACGGACGATGTGCGGTCGGGCCGCGACGACCTCGTCGATCGTCGTGGCGAGGTTCGCGGCGTTGCGCCTGGCCAACTCCGCAGGCGAGTCAACGCCGGCTGCCTCGAGCAGGTCGGAGTATTCCGACCCGACGCCGTTGATGCGCATCAGGTCGACGTGGTTCACCCATTCGAGGATCAGCGCGTGCGCGATGCCGGTAGCCTCTTCGAGCGCATGCCGGCCTGACGGCTTGGCGCCTCGCTCGAGAAGGTCGTCGGTGCTCTTGACGCCCGCCGCTTCGAGCTTTCCCGCGTAGACCGGGCCGATCCCCTCGACGTCCTCGATCCGCATCTCGACATCCTCCTGGCGGCCTCGCGACGTGAAGGCCCCGTGAGCGACCAGCCGGCCCGACGGGGCCCGATGATAACCTTGCCGTCCCGCTCCGACGACCCTGCGCACCCCCTTGGAGGACCGATGGACCAGGCCTTCCGCGACGCCATCTCGGCCGGCTATGGGTTCAACGAGCCGACCCTGATCATCGGTAGCGCGATGCTCGGTGATGAGCTGTTCAACGACGTCCGCGTCGCGGTCCCGATGTCGACGCTGAACCGCCACGGGCTGGTCGCAGGCGCCACGGGCACTGGTAAGACCAAGACGCTACAGCTGCTCGCGGGCCAGCTGTCGAAAGCCGGCGTACCGGTCTTCGTCGCAGATATCAAGGGCGACCTGACGGGTCTCGCTGCCGCTGGCGACGGAACGAACCCGAAGGTGCAGGAGCGGGTCGCGTCGCTCGGTTGGACGTTCGAGGCAGCCGGTCATCCGGTCGAGTTCCTGTCGCTGACCGGCAAGCTCGGCGCGCAGGTCAGAGCGACGGTCCATTCGTTCGGGCCGCTGTTGCTGGGCAAGGTCCTGGACCTCAACGAGACGCAGACGAGCATCCTCGCGCTGGTCTTCAAGTACTGCGACGACAACGACCTGCCGCTGCTCGACCTCAAGGACCTGGCCGCGACGCTGAAGTACCTCTCGTCGGACGAGGGGAAGCCCATCCTTGCCGACTACGGCGGGATGTCGCCGGCGTCGGTCGGCGTCCTGCTTCGCAGCATCGTCGTGCTCGAACAGGAAGGCGCCGACATCTTCTTCGGTGAGCCCGAATTCGACGTTCACGACCTGCTGCGCACCGACGCGTCCGGGCAGGGGATCCTGTCGGTCCTCGAACTGTCCGATGTCATGGATCAGCCCCGTTTGTTCTCGACATTCATGCTGTGGATGCTGGCGCAGCTCTATGAGGGGCTGCCCGAGGTCGGCGACCTGCCCAAGCCGAAGCTCTGCTTCTTCTTCGACGAGGCGCACCTGCTCTTCCACGACGCGTCCGACGCGCTGATGGAGCAGATCGAGCGGACGGCCCGCCTGATCCGGTCAAAGGGGGTCGGCGTCTATTTCGTGACGCAGGTCCCGGGCGACGTCCCTTCGTCGGTGCTGGCGCAGCTCGGGAATCGCATCCAGCACGCGCTCCGGGCGTTTACGCCGGAGGACGCCGACGCGCTGCGCAAGGCGGCCCGGACGTTCCCGACGACCACGTTCTACGACGTCGAGAAGACGCTCACCTCACTCGGTACCGGCGAGGCCCTGGTCACAGTGCTGTCGCCACGCGGGATCCCGACGCCGCTCGCGGCGACGCGCCTTCTGCCGCCGGACTCGTTGATGGCCCCGATCGATCAGACGACGTTCCAGGGCATGGTCGCGGCGAGCCCGCTGAACACGAAATACGGGATGCCCATCGACCGCGACAGCGCGTATGAGCGGATCACGGCCCGGCTCGCGGCCGCGCGTCAGGCGGCCGTGGACGCCGCCACCCGGCAAGGCCTCGACCCCACGACGGCCGGTGGTCTCAACCAGATGACCCCGGCGCAGCAACGGCGCGAGCTCGCGCGTCAGCAACGCGAGATCGACGCGGCGAACAAGCGGGCGGCGCGGGAAGCGGAGCGGCAGCAACGGGCCGCGGCCAAACAGGCAGAAGCCGACGCACGGGCCCGCCAGAAGACGCTCGATACGGCGATCCGCACCGGCGGCAAGGTCGTCACATCTCGGCTCGGGCAGGACATCATCCGGGGGGTATTCGGGACGCTGTTCGGGGGCGGCCGCAAGGGGTAAGCGGCGAAGGGGGGACATGACGGTTCGCGGGCCACGGAGGGCACCGCTCGGGTTCGCATGGCTCGTCGCATGGCTCGTCTTCGGGTGTGCGGCCGGTCAGGGCTCGCCGCCGCCGTCGTCGCCGTCGCCGTCCGCGCCCAGCGTGTCGGTGTCCCCCAGCCCCTCGCGGACATCGTCCGAGTCGGCCTCGCCGACCTCCGCGACCTCGCCGTCTGCGTCGACCGGCCTCCCGGAGTTCCCATACGTCTGGATCATCGTGCTCGAGAACCAAAACTACAGGCGCGTCGTCGGGGCAGCGGACATGCCCTACTTCAACGGGCTGATCAAGCGTTTCGGACTCGCGCAGCGCTCGAGTGGCGTCGCCCGCCCGTCGCAGCCGAACTACTTCGCGCTCTTCAGTGGCTCGACACAGGACGTCCACGACAACGGTGTCCACGACATCGACGCGCCGACCGTCGCCGATCAGATCGAGGCGAGCGGACGGACATGGAAGGAATACGCCGAGAACCGACCGCCCGGGTGTTTCACGGGTGCGAGCGCGTCCGGTGGTCGCGACGGCGACGGTAGCTACCGGCGCAAGCACGCCCCGGCGATCAGCTTCGACGGGATCCGGAACGATCCCAAGCGCTGCGCGAACCTGGTCGACTTCACCGCGTTCAAGCCGGGTGACGTCGATTACTCGCTGATCATCCCGAACCAGTGCCACGCAGCGCACGATTGCGACGCGAGCCGGGCCGACGCGTGGCTCGCGGGTTTCGTCCCGACGATCCTCGATAGCCAGGCCTTCGCATCCGGTGGGCTGCTCATCGTCACGTTCGACGAGGATGCCCGGAACGACCCGAGCGGCGGGCACGTCGCGACGGTCATCGCGTCATCGAAGGTCCCGGCCGGCTTCACATCCGACCTGCCCGTCGACCACTACGGCGTCCTCCGGACGATCGAGGACGCCTGGGGTCTCCCGTGCCTCGCCGAGTCGTGTACGGCCAGACCGATGCGCGAGTTCTTCGGCGGATGACGGACGTCGCCCGCCCGACCTGGAAGGACCCGGCCTGGTTCGTCGCCTTCACCGGCTGGGCGACCGACGAGCTCGCGACCCTCGGGTTCGAGGTGACGGGCGAGCCGCAACAGACCCACGTCCGGCCGTGGTCGACCGTCGTCCGCATCCCGACGGATCGCGGTCCGTTCTGGGCCAAGGCGATGCGACCCTCGACGTCGCACGAGGCACGGCTGTTGCCCGCGATGGGCGGGTGGGGCGTGGAAGCGGTGATCGCCCCCCTCGCGGTGGAGGAAGTGCACAGCTGGATGCTCCTCGAGGATGGCGGACCGACCCTTCGCGAGACACGGCCCGACGGCACCGGGGATCATGACCTCGCGGCCTGGGAGGGGATCCTCGCGACCTACGCCCAGCTCCAGAGAGGTGTCGAGGCACGGAACGAGGAGATGTTGCGGCTAGGCGTCCCGGACGGTCGCCCCGCGGCGCTTCGCTCCACCCTCGAGGCGCTCGTCGGCGAGGATCGCTGGTGGTCGCTGGTCGGACCAGACGATCGCGTCGCGACCGATCGGGCTCGCGAACGATTGCTTGCGGCGGGCGATCAGGTCGCCACGGTGGCAGATGAGCTCGCAGGGTTCGGGATCGCGGCGACCATCCAGCACGACGACCTGCACGGTGGGAACGTCTTCTCCGGACCCGCCGGGATCCGCTTCTTCGACTGGGGCGACGCGGTCGTCGCGCACCCGTTCGGCTCGATGCTCGCGACCCTGGATTCCATCGCCCATCGGCTCGGCACGGCGCCGGACGACCCGCGCCTCGATCGCCTTAGGGACGCCTACCTCGCGGCCTGGACGGACGTCCTGCCGCGTGCTGCCCTACGCGAGGCCCTCCCGCTCGCCATCCAGCTCGGGCATATCGGCAAAGCGGCCGCCTGGGCGCGCGCACTCGACGGGCTCGACCCGTCCGAGATGGAGGGGCACGGTGATGCCCCGGCGCTGTGGCTGACGGACTTCGCCGAGCTTCTTGACGCGGGCGTCGACCGTTAGGCCGACGCCTCTGCCGGCCGGGGGGCCTGCTTGGGCTTGGCGAACCGCAGATACAGCGCCGGGACCACGAACAGGTTGAGCAGGGTGGAGGTGACCAACCCGCCCAGGATCACGATCGCCATCGGGTGCTCGATCTCGTGGCCCGGCAGGTCGCCGGCGATCGCCAGCGGGATCAGCGCCAGGCCGGTCGCGAGCGCCGTCATCAGGATCGGTGCCAGCCGCTCCCTCGAACCGCGGATGACGAGGGCGGGGCCGAATTCCTCGCCTTCGTGCCGCTCCAGATGCTGGAAGTGGTTGATCATCATGATCCCGTTCCGGGCCGCGATCCCGAGGACGGTGAAGAACCCGACGAGAGCACCGAGCGAGATCACACCGGACCCGAGCCACGCCGCGAGGATGCCGCCCACGAGCGCCGACGGCAGGGTCAGGAACGAGAGGATCGCCAGGCGCATGCTGCCGAACGAGGCCTGGAGCAGCAGCAGCACGCCTACGGATGCGGCGATCGCGAAGAGGAGCAGGCGGTCCTGCGCCTTCTGGCGCTCCTGGAACTCGCCCAGCAGCTCCGGGTGGTATTCCTGCGGGAACTGCACGGTGGCCAGCGCCGCCTTGACGTCGGTGATCACTGCGCCGAGGTCGCGCCCGCGCACGTTCGCATCGACATGGATGCGCCGGGCGGTCTGCTCATGGTTGACGTGTCCGGCCGTAGGGGCGACGGCGACCGCGGCGACCGCCTTGAGCGGGACCTTGCCACCGGTCGCAGTATCGATCAGCAGGTTCTCGACGTCCGAGATGCTGTTGCGGCTGTCCGGCACGCTCCAGACGACGACGTCATGGGCCTTGCCGGTGTTGAAGATGTCACCGACCTCCTCGCCGGCGACATAGGTCGAAGCGATCCGCCGCACGTCGCCCGGCTTGACGCCGTACTGCTGCGCCTTGGCCAGGTCGACCTTGACCTGGATCTGCGGGATGTTGACCAGCTGCTCGGAGTGAAGATCGATGATCCCCGGGACCGATTCGAGCTTCTCCTCGACGTCGTCCGCGAGATCCTTGAGGACCCCCAGGTCCGGTCCGTAGATGCGGATGACGATGGCATCGCTGGAGCCCGTCAGCACCTCGCGGATGCGTTCCTTGAGGTATGTCTGGACGTCGCGCCGCAGCCCCGGGTAACCGTTGACGACCTCGAGGACCGCGGCATGCGTCTTGTCGTAGTCGACGGACGGATCGACACTGATCCAGTTCTCGCCGAATTCGACGCCGTACGGCTCATCCGCCACGAACGCCTGCCCGATGTGCGAGCCGCAGTTGCGGACGCCGGGGATCTCGCGCAGTTCCTTGCAGGCGGCGACGCTGATGCGCGTCTCTTCCTGGATCGAGGTTCCGGGCGCGGTCACCCAGTGCATCAGGAAGTCGCGCTCCTTGAAATCAGGGAGCAGCGATTGGCCGAGCTGCGGCCAGAGCGCGATGCCGATCATGCTGACCATGCCGACGGTCAGGAACGCGGGGCGCGTGGTCCGGAGCAGACGGGCGATGAGGCGCGAGTAACCGTCCTGGAGGCGGCGGGTGATCGGTGAGCGCTGACGCTCGATGGGGGCGTTGCGCAACAGGATGTAGGCAAGGGCCGGGGTCACCGTCAGAGCGACCAGGAGTGAGGCCAGGACCGCCAGGCCATACGAGATCACCAGCGGCTGGAAGAAGGCGCCCGACAACCCGCTGATGAAGAACACCGGCGAGACGGCGATGACATCGATGAGGGTCGCGTAGACGATCGCGCTCCGGACCTCGAGTGACGAGTCGAGGACGATCGATGCCGTCGATCGCGGACTGCCCTCTAGGCGTGCCTGGCGCAGACGTCTGGTGATGTTCTCGACATCGATGATCGCGTCGTCGACGACCACCCCGACCGAGATCACGAAGCCCGCCAGCACCATCGTGTTGATCGTCACGTCGCGGACCCATAGGACCATCGCTGCCGCCATCAGCGACAGCGGGATCGCGACGAGGCTGATCAGCGCGGTCCGCCACTCGAACAGGAACAGGAGGAGGATCGCGAAGACCAGGACGCTGCCGAGGATCAGCGCGTTGGACAGGTTGTGCAGCGCCAGCTCGATGAAGCTGGCGGGCCGGAAGATCGTGTGATCGACGGCGATCCCATCGAGACCCGGCTTGAGTTGCTCGAGCGCGTCCTCGACCCCGCGGGTCACGTCGAGCGTGTTCGCCCACGGGAACTTCTCGACGATCAGCATCACACCCGGTCCGTCGTTGATGACCGCCTCACCGATGAGTGGCTGATGCGTATTGACGAGCTCGACGACGTCGGTCAGCGGGAAGAGCTGGCCGTCGCGACCGGGCACGGTCACGTGCGACAAGTCCTCGACGCCGACGACCGGCGGGATATGCCGGATCACCAGGCGTTGGTTCGGCGTGTCGACGAAGCCGCCTGTTCCGGTGAAGTTGCCCGGGTTGAACTGGAGGAGGCCGTCGTCGAGCGTCTCGGACACGGCGTCCATCACCGAGGTCAGCGCGACGCCCTTCTCGACCATCTTGGCCGGCACCGCCTGCACGGTGAGCATGTCGAGCTGCTCGCCCCAGATCGCGACGTTGGCGACGCCCTTCACGCTCAGGAGCCGTGGTCGGATCGTCCAGTACGAGATCATCGACATGTCGATCTGCGAGACCGATTCCGAGCTCAGCCCGATCTTCATGACGCGGCTGGTCGCTGACAGCGGCTGGAGCATCACCGGTGGCGCGGCCCAGGTCGGCAGCGACGGGGTGATCTGGGCGAGGCGTTCAGCGACCAGCTGACGCGCCTTGAGCTCATTCGTCCCTGGCTTGAACAGCAGGACGACCTGCGACAGCTGGATGACCGACTTGGAACGGATCGTCTCGAGACCTTCGATGCCGGCGAGCGACTGCTCGATCGGGACAGTGACGAGTTGTTCGACCTCTTCGGCCGACAGTCCGATGCAGATCGTCTGGATCTCGACCTTCGGCGGCGCGAACTCCGGGAACACGTCGACCGGCATCGCCCGCACTTGCGCCGCGCCAAAGATCAGCATGAACGCGGCGAGCGCGATGACGATGAAGCGGAACCGCAGGCTCGTGGCGATGATCCGGCGCATCATCTGTCGCTATCCCCCTAGGGGTCGTGGGCTCAGGGTGAGCTCAGTGACCGCCGCCGACGCCGATCTCGGCGCCGTACAGCTCCGCGGCCCCGGTCGTCACGACCTGGGTGCCCGCCGGCGGTCCGGCTGACAGGCGCGCGGTATCACCGCTGATGTCGTCGACCGTGATCTCGGCACGCTTGTAGACGAGTGGCTGCTCGTTGACGTAGGTCCATGTCTTGCCCTGCGCGTCGTAGACGATCGCGGCATACGGGATCGACGTCCCAGAGCCCGCCGCGCCGACCTCGGCGGTCTCGACGCCCAGCCGTTGAGCGGCCTTCTCCGACAGGGTCAAGGTCTTGAGTCCCGAACTCTCGTCCTCCTCCATCGTGATCGCCTCGACCTTCGGGGCAGAGCTCGTCGGGCTGTTGCACGCGCCGAGGGCGAGCGCCGCGACTGCGAGACCGGTGATCAACCAGCGATGTCGTGTCATCTCGATCGCTCCTATGCCACCGTCGGCTCGAAGGCCGGCGGCTCGCTCAGCAGGGACTCCGTCTCGGATTCGGGGCTGGGCCCGGACAGCAGGTAGATGCTCGGGACGACGAAGAGGATCAACAGGGCGGCGCTGATCAGACCACCGACGACGAAGATCGCCATCGGCCGCATGATCTCGAGGCCGGCCACGTCGCCGAGGACGATGAACGGCAGCGCGAACACGGCCGTCGCGAGGACCGTCGTCACGATCGGGACCATGCGTTCCTGGACACCCGCAAGGGCGACCTCGACACCCGTCGAGCCCGCTTCCTCGAGCCGCCGGAAGCGGTCGATGAGGGCGATCGAATGGCGGATCGTGATGGCGATCACAAGCAGGAAGCCGGCGAGCGCACCCAGCGTGAAGAGGTGCCCGGTGGCGAGGGTGAAGATCACGCCGCCGGCCGCCGCCGCCGGCATCGCCAGCAGGACGTACAGCGCGAGCCGCCAGGCCCCGAACGCCGCTTGCAGGATGAGCAGGATGAGGATCACGACGCCAGCCGTGACGGTCAGGGACCGAAGCTGGGCGTCCTGCCCCTCGATGGCCGCGCTCGCGATCTCGGCGTGGTACTCGATGTCGAATGGCAGCGCGGCCACGGCCGCCTTCACGTCGTTGACGACCGCGCCGGCGTCGCGACCATCGATGCCGGCGGTCACGTCGAGGTAGCGCATGACGCCTTCCCGGGCGACCACGCTCGGGATGGGCGCGACGCTGACGTCGGCAACGTCGCCGAGCCGGACGAGGCCAGCCGACGGCGTCTCGATGAGCAAGTCCTGGATGCTGCTGAGGCTCTCGCGGTGCTCGGGCGTGCCCCAGACCACGACCTCGAAGACCTTCTGCTCTTCGAACAGGTTGCCGACCTGGATGCCCGACAGGAGCGAGGTCGCCGCCCGGCGGATGTCGCCGGCCTTGAGATTGACGGCGGCGGCCTTGTCGAGGTCGACCTGGATCTGGACCGTCGGCTCGGTCACGGGCGTCGCGACGGTAGCGTCGTGGATGCCGCGCACGTCGGCCATGGCCGAACGGACCTCGCCGGCCTTGGCCGCGAGGATCGCGAGATCCTGGCCGTAGATGCGCACCGCGACATCGGGCTCACCCTGGCCGAAGACCTCGGTGACCCGGTCGGTCGGATAGGTCGTGACGGAGCGGGCGAGGCCCGGGTAGCCATCGACGGTCGCCTGGATGCTGTCCAGCGTCGCGTCGTAGTCGGCAGCCGGATCCATGCTGACCCAGATCTCGCCGGTGTTCACGCTCGCGCGCTCGTCCGACATGATCGCGCGGCCGACGTGCGCGCCGACGTTGCGAACACCGGGGACCGTGCGCAGCTCGGCGGCTGCGCGAGCGACGATCCGGTTCATCTCCGGGTGGCCGACGCCCGGTGCCCCATCCCAATGGATCAGGACGTCGCGCTGGCGGAACGCCGGCAGTGGGCCGTCCGGCCCTGCGGGCGTGATGGCCAGCCCGAGGACGATGGCGGCTCCGACGAGCACCGTCGCGAGCATGACCACGGCCGGGCGGATCTTGCCGACGAACCAGCCCATCGCCGAGGCATAGCCA
>Ga0070689_100001822_pt1 | contig 13722 bp, 10 predicted proteins | sample KBSS23HmetaG_FD_64669 | JGI IMG/M metagenome (GOLD analysis project Ga0070689, IMG submission 64669) | Switchgrass rhizosphere microbial communities from Kellogg Biological Station, Michigan, USA - KBS S2-3H metaG | ecosystem: Host-associated > Plants > Roots > Rhizosphere ...
CGCACGAAGACGTCACCGGCCACGACGTGCCGGAAGCCCGCGCGGGCCGCACGCATGCAGAAGTCCACTTCCTCGCCGTAGCCCGCGCCGTAGCGCGCCTCGTCGAAGGGCCCGACTCGATCGAGGCATTCGCGGGTGATGAACATGCAGAAACCCACGGCCGTGGGGATGTCGGCGCTGAGGCCCGCGTTCGCCGAGGCAAACGCCGCGTCGAGCGATGCCGTCGTCTCGCCCGGGGGAAGGTCGTTGCGCTCCAGCGTGCGCGGGTAGCTGCAGATGGTGGCGTTGTTGGAGAAGGGCGTCACCGTTCCCACGCCCGGGTCGCGCCTGGCGTGCGCGGCCAGCCGGTCGAGCCACCCCGGCGCGACCTCGGTGTCGCTGTTGAGCAGCACCACGTCGCGATCGCCGTGCAGCGACATGCCCTCGTTCGCAGTGGCGACGAATCCGCGGTTATCGGGATGCGCGATGAGCGTGATCCGGCCGGCCTGCGCGAGACCGCGCAGCCACGCCGAGATGGCCGGCTCGGGGCTCGCGTCGTCGATCACGACGACCTCGCGCGGCATGCCGTGCGAGGCCGCGAGGACGCTCTGCACGCATGCCCGGGTCTCGGCCTCGCCCTTGTAGACGGGGATGACGATGTCGACGAATCGCGCCATGGGCGGGGATTATTGCACCCGCCAAGGGTAAAATTGCGCTCATGAACGATGCCCCGGCCCCCCGGCCCGTCCAGCTGCACGTCATCCACGACCTGGGTGGCGGCAGCTTCAAGTGGCTTGGCGACTATCTCGGCGCCGACGGCGAGAGGACCAACCTCGTGCTGCGCTCCTTCGCGCACGACACGGCGGCGGGCGCCGGGATCTCGCTGCACGAGGGCGCCGCGCCCGACGCGCCCGCGATCCGCCTGTGGAAGTGGACGCAGAAGATCGCCGGCGCGGAAGTGTCGCACCGCGAGTACCGCGAGGCGCTGGAGGCGATCCTGCGCGAGTTCTCGGTGGACGGCATCGTCGTCTCGTCGCTCATCGGCCACTCGCTGGAGGTGCTGCAGACGGGGCTGCCCACGCTGGTGGTCAACCACGACTACTTTCCGTACTGCCCGTCGATCAACCTCTACTTCGGCTCGATCTGCGCGCACTGCGACCGGCACCGCATCGCCGATTGCGAGTCCGGCAATCCGCGCTTCAACGCCTTCGCGGGCTTCCTGCCGGAGCAGCGGAACGCCGTGCGGGAGAAGTTCGTCGAGCTCATCCACCGCCCCGCGACGACGATGGTGGTGCCCAGCGCCTCGGTGGCCGAGAACCTGAAGCGCCTCGATGCGCGTTTCCACGACGTGCGTTTCGTGACCATCAATCACGGGTATGCGAACCCGCTGCCGCGCGTGGCCGACGCGGATCCGGGTGAGGGGCGCCTTCGCGTCGTCATCCTCGGCCAGCTTTCGGTCGCCAAGGGCGTGGAGATCCTGCGCGAAGCCGTGCCGCGCATCACCGCGATCGCGGACCTCTACCTCGTCGGCACGCGTGAGCTGGGCGAGGAGTTCCGCATGCGCGACCACGTGCATGTCATCGCCGACTACGACCACGAAAGCCTTCCGCACCACATCGCGGCGATCCGCCCGCACCTGGGCCTGCTCATGAGCATCGTTCCCGAGACGTTCAGCTACGCGCTCTCGGAGCTGATGATGCTGGGCGTGCCGGTGGCGGCCACGCGGCTGGGCAGCTTCACCGAGCGCATCCGCCACGGGCAGAACGGCTATCTCTACGATCCCATCGCGGAATCGCTGCTCTCGCTGCTGCGTCACGTGGATGGCCATCGCGAGGAGCTGGCCGAGATACGCGCGAACATTTCCCGTTGGCATCCGCGCAGCGCCCGCGAGATGGTGGACGACTACCACCGCACGCTGCCGCTGCCGGCGCGGCGCGACGAGCCTGCTTCGCCGCGCACGGTTGCCCCGACGCCGACCCTGGTGGCGCCTGAAGTGGCGGCGCAGGCGCTCGCCGTGGCGAGCATGTGGAAGGAATTGAAGGCGGTGCAGCGGCAGGTCGGGATCCTGAACGAAGCGCGCGACCGCTGGCACAAGGAGCGCACGCAGCACGCGCAGGAGAAGGACGCGCTCGAGCGGCGCATCACGGCCGCGAACCGCCACTGGGTCGAGATGGATGCGCAGCTCGACGTGCTCCAGGGGGAAATCCATCGCCAGGTGCAGCACAAGGAGGCGCTGGAGCGGGAGATCCGGGAGCTGCGCGCATCGACCAGCTGGCGCGTCTCGGCGCCGGTGCGCGCCGTGGGCATCGTGGTCCGCTACGTGCGCATCCTCACGCAGTCGATCGTGGCGATGCTGCGCCAGCCCGCGAAGCTGCGGCGCAACCTGCACAAGGTCGGCACCGCATGGAAGGCGGGCGGCATCCCGGGGCTCAAGGCGGCGCTGCGCGCGATGCAACCCGCCACCGGGGCGCCCACCGCATGGGACCTCTACCAGCGCAACTTCGGGCGCGAGGTGGCGCCGCGGATCATCGAGGAGATCAAGTCGATGTCCCGCAAGCCGCGGATGAGCATCCTGGTGCCGACGTACAACACGCCGGCCGAGGCACTCGAGGCGATGCTCGAATCGGTGGAAACGCAGCTCTATCCCGAATGGGAGCTCTGCGTCGCCGACGACGGCTCCACCGCGTCGCACGTGGCGCAGATCCTGAAGGCTCATGCCGCGCGCGATCCGCGCATCAAGGTGGACTTCGCCGCGGCCAATGGCGGCGTGTCGCGCGCGTCGAACCGCGCGCTCGCGATGGCGAGCGGCGAGTTCGTCGTGCTCCTCGACCACGACGACATGCTGGAGGAGCAGGCCCTCTTCCGCGTGGCGCAGTCGGTCGTGGCCGACGATCCGGACTTCGTCTACTCGGACGAGGTGCACGTGACGAGCGACGGCGCCGCGGCGCAGCGTTTCGTCTACCGCCCGGCGTTCTCGCCCGAGTACCTGCGCGGCCACCCGTACATCGTGCACCTGGTCGGTTTCCGCACGCAGCTCTTGCGCGACCTGGGCGGCTTCGACGAGTCCCTGCGCATCTCGCAGGACTACGACCTCATGCTGCGCGTCGCGGAGAAGGCGCGGCGCGTGGTGCACATCCCGGAGATCCTCTACCGCTGGCGCATCCACGAGGAGTCCACCGGGCATACGCGCATGCACGAGGTGACGGAAGTCTCGCGCGAGGTGCTGCAGCGCCACCTGGACCGCAGCGGCCTTCGCGCCACCGCCGAGGCGGGCCCGATCTACAACGTCTACGAGACGAAGTACGAGCTCGTCACGCAGCCGCACGTGGCCATCATCATCCCGACGCGCAACCACGGCGACATCCTGCGCCAGTGCATCGAGAGCATCCGCGAGACGGTGAAGCGCGTGCGCTACGACATCGTGGTGGTGAACCACGATTCCGACGAGCCCGCGACGCTGGAGTACCTGCGCGGGCTGGACGCGTCGATCCGCGTGCTGCCGTATTCGGGCGCGTTCAATTTCTCGGCGATCAACAACTGGGCGGTGGCGCAGCTGCCGCAGGGCTACACCCACTACCTCCTCTGCAACAACGACATCGAGGCGATCGAGCCCGGTTGGCTCGAGCGCATGGTGGAAGTGGCGCAGCAACCCGACGTGGGCATCGTCGGCGCGAAGCTCCTCTATCCGGGACGCAAGAACATCCAGCACGCGGGTGTGCTGGTGGGCGCGTATGGCGCCGCCGAGCACTACGGCAAGTTCATGTACGTCAAGCCCGAGGGGCGCCTGGAGCCCGGGTACGGCTGCAACCTCGTCGTGACGCACGAGCTATCCGCCGTGACGGCGGCGTGCCTGCTCATCAAGCGCGAGGTGTTCGCGGCGGTGCGCGGTTTCGAGGAGGCGATGGCGGTGGGCTTCGGTGACGTGGACCTCTGCCTGCGCGTGCGGGCGCGCGGTTACCGCGTGCTGCTTTGCGCGCAGGCGACGCTGGTCCACCACGAGTCGTACACGCGCGGCGCGAGCCAGATCGACCCGCACCCGCAGGACACCGCGGAGTTCCGCCGCCGCTGGTCCGCATTCCTGAAGGCGGGAGATCCGTTCTACAACCCGGGGCTTTCCACCAACAGCACGGGCTGGGACATCCGCGACCCGCTTCCCTATGGTTTCGAGCTGGTGCGCCGCATCTACGATCGCGACGCGCGCCGCGAGGCGGATGCCCAGGCGCGCGAGACCATCCGCCTCAGGGTCGTAGCCTAGCGCCCCCGGTGCCGCGCGCGGCATCGCGCAGCGCCGCCCACGCCATGCGCAGGTATTCGCGGCGCGGCGGCACGAACAGGAGCGCCGTGGCGACCTTCACCGCGCCGCGCGGCACGTCGGAGAGCTTCCACTTGAGCGGCATGTGCGATCGCCCGTAGAGCAGCATGCGGTTGCGCATCATGTAGTAGAGCCGCTCGGGCGAATGGACGTGGATGCGCACGGCGCCCAGCACCGTGCGGGTGTTGTCCCCTATTCGATGTTCGAGCCGCGCGGCGCAGGCGCCGTAGAGCGAATAGCCCATGGAGCGCGCGCGGCAGCACCACTCGAGGTCGACGTAGTCGACGAAGAGCTCGTCGTCGAAACGGCCCACCTGGCCGTAGGCCTGCATCGAGATCAGCGACCCCGAGCTGATCAGGAAATCGCAGCGCACGAGGCCGCTGGAATCCGCGCAGCGCACGCGCGGGTTGCGTGCCCAGCCCAGGCGGATGAACGCGTATTCGTGCTGGTCGCGCGCGTCGCGCACGCGCGGCCCTACCGCGGCCACCGGGCCGCGCGCGGACGCTTCGCGGTGCGCGGCGACGAGCGCCTGCACCATGGCGGGCGCCGGAACGCTGTCATGGTCGAGCAGCAGCACATAACCGCAGTTGCGCCGGGCCGCGGCCTCGATGCCCTGGTTGAAGCCGCTCGCAACGCCGTGGTTGTCGGCGAGCGAGATCACGCGCACCGCGGGTTGGCCCTCGGCGGCGGGCCGCTCGAGCTTGCGGATGAGATCCGCGGTGGCGGTGGCGGACGCGTTGTCGACGACGATGGCCTCGTCCACCTGGCCGCGCAATGCTTCCAGCTGGGCGGCGAGCCGCGCGGGATCGGGATTGAACGCGACGGTGACACTGGCGATGCGCGCATTCGCGGACATGGCGCGAATGGTGGCATACAAATCCGCTATGCTGGCAGGCATGTGGCAGCGTCTGTTTCGCCGCCGCCCACCGCTCGGCCCGCAGGAGCTGGCGCGATGGGAACGGGACGGCTTCCTGATCCTGCGGGACTTCATGCCGGGCGCCGCGATCCGCGCGCTGCGCGATGCCGTGGAGCGCGAATGGGCCCACGCGGAAGGCAACGACCACGAGATCGACTTGCTGACGGGGCCCGACGCGGGCCGCGCGTTCCGTCTCGGCGAGGCGCCACTCGGTGCGCGCAGTGAGGCCTACAAGCTCAACAATCTCTTCGCGCGGCGCGCCGACGTGCGCGCGGTCGCCCTGGAGCCACGCCTGCGCGACGCTTGCGCGCAACTGCTGGATGGAGAGCCGCTCATCTGCAACTCGCTCAACTTCGAGCGCGGCAGCCAGCAGCCCTTCCACATCGACACGTGGTACATGCCGCCGCCGGTGGACGACAAGATGGTGGTGGCGTCGATCTGCGTGGACGACGTCGATGCATCGAACGGGCCGGTCGTCTATTACCCGGGAAGCCACCGGATCCCGCCATACCGTTTTTCCGACGGCCGCTTGAACGAGATCCCGGGCGAGATGCCCAAATGCCGTGCCTACCTCGATGCCGAGATCGCCGCGCGCGGCCTCGCCGAGGAGGAGTTCCGCGGGCGCAGCGGGGATGTGCTGATCTGGCACGCGCAGCTGCTGCACGGCGGACGTCCGATCCTCGACCGCGCGCGTACGCGCGCGAGCCTCGTCGTCCACTATTGGCGTGCCTGCGACCTGCCGGCCGATCAGGTGCGCACCGACCCGAAGACCGGCAGTTATCTCGGCCGCACCTTGCGCGGCGAGATCCGTTTCTGAAGGAAGCAGCGCAATGGAAATGCTCCGCCGCAACGACAAGGAAGAGTTCGACAGCCAAGGGTTCCTCGTATTCGACCCGGGCATCGACATGGCCGTCATCGACGAGGCATACAGCGACCTGATCGACCTTTACCCGCCGGAGGGGACGCCCTCCGACAACATGCAGGGAAGAGTCGCGCAGCGCGACGCGCGGCGCATCCAGGACGCATGGCGCATCAGCCCCGCGGTGAAGAAGATCGCGACAGCGCCTCGCGTCCTGGACGTCCTGCGCGACCTCTACGGCCGCAAGCCCCTTCCTTTCCAGACGCTCAATTTCAAGGTGGGCTCCGAGCAGCGGACGCATTCGGACACGTTCCACTTCAATTCGCGGCCCGCGGGATTCATGTGCGGCGTGTGGGTCGCGCTGGAGGACGTGGACATGGACAACGGCCCGGTCATGTACTACCCGGGCAGCCAGAAGTGGGAGGAGATCGCGCTGCCGCACGTGGATGAGTTCAGCGCGCGCGGGGAGACGGCGAAGAAGGTGGCGCGGCTGAAGGCCCGCTTTCGTTACCTGCGCGACCCGAAGGCGGACTATTTCGTCTACGAGCATGTGATCCAGCAGCGTGTCGACCACGCGGGCGCGAAGCCGGTGTACGCCACGATCAGGAAGGGGCAGGCGTTCATCTGGGCCGCGAACCTGCTGCACGGCGGCTCTCCGCAGCGCGATCGAGGCCGCACGCGGATGAGCCAGGTCACGCATTACTTCTTCGAGGGCTGCCGGTACTACACGCCGCTATTGCAGCGCGGGCCCTTCACGCGATGGCGCACGCCCGAATGGATCGTGTAAAGCGAAAAGCCCACCGTAAGGTGGGCTTCGCGTCTGATGGTGGAGGCGGGGGGAATCGAACCCCCGTCCGTAAGCCATTCACATCCAGTTCTACATGCGTAGCCAGGCCATTTGGTTTAACCGCTGCCCCGTAGACCGGCGAACTGGGCAACGCTGAGCCGCCTTGGATTTAGCCCTTCGCGAAGCGGCCCCGCGAAGGGCGATCTCATGAATATGACTCTGCAGTGGCCTTACAGCTTGTACAGCACCACCCGGCCCCATGAGCAAGCCCGGTGCAGAGTCCAGCGGGTATTAGGCCGCCAGAGCGTAGTTGTCGTCGTTCGCAACTAGTTTGGTTTGCGGTTGGATTTACGAGGTGCTCCACCCCTCGGCATGCCCTGGGCTGCTGCAGTGCCCACGTCGAAACCGGGTCGCCCCCTTTGAAAAAAATGTCCGGCAATCAAGATTATACGGCGCATCATTGAGACATGCGCGGCACAATGGCGGTTCAACGGGAGATGGCTATGAATGCAATGAAGATTGTGGGCATCGTGCTGATCGTGGCCGGAGGGCTTGCGCTCGCCTACGGCGGGTTTTCCTTCACCAAGGAGACCCACAGGGCGGAAATCGGACCTCTCAAGGTCGCCGTCCAGGAGAAGGAGCAGGTGAACGTGCCGCAATGGCTCGGCATCGGCGCCATCATCGCGGGCGTGGTGCTACTGGTGCTTCCGTCGAAGAAGGGGTAGCGACGCAGCGGCAAGCGCCGCGAGACCCAGCCACATCGCGAGCCACGCCCAGCCGATGTGCGGCGGGGCGTAGCGGAAGCGCACCTCGCTGGTTCCCTTGGGCAGCTGCACGGCCTGGAAGATCTCGTCGCGGGCGCTGATCGCCGCCGCCGCGCCATTCACCGTCGCGGTCCAGCCGGGAAAGTAGAGCTCGCGGCGCACGAGGGTGGCCGGCTGGTCGCACTCCACGCGCACCTTGCGCCGCTCCAGTGGCTGCACCTTGCACCCCGCGTCGAGGGCCTCGAAGTACGGGGCGGGATTCGGCAGCTGGAAGATCTTGAGCAGCGCATCGTCGTACACGCGGGCCACGCCCGGCAATTCCTCGGCGCTTGTGGCATGAAGGTGCGTCACGACGTATTTCACGCCCAGGTTCTCGTACGCGCGCAACCTGCCGCGGAATTCCTCGGGTGAGTTCCTGCTGGCGTCACCGTTGAACACCGTAAAGTCGCTCCACTTGCGATCCAAATGGTTGTGCACGTGCTGGACCCAGGACTCGGGCACCGGCAGGTAGTTGTGGTTGATGGACGCGATGCCGAAGTAGGCGCCGTAGTTGGCCTGGATCGGCCCGAACGTGAAGAAGCGCTGCAACCCGAGATTCGCGCGAAGGAAGGCGACGGCCTGCATGTCGATGCGGCCCGAGCGCGTGTTGCTGAGGATCGGCACGGCGCACATGACGGCCGCTTCAACCGCGAGCAGGATCGCCGCCGCTCGATACCGACCCCGATCGAGATACGCGAGAAGCCCGGTTACGCCAACTGCCGCCCAAAGGATGGAAGCGCTCGTCCAGTAGCGCAGGCTCCCGGCCGCCGTGATGCTCGGCCAGACTTCCCTGACCAGCCAGACCGCAGCGACGATGGCATAGACGGCAAGGAGCGCGCCCGCGGCAACCGAGCGCCGCCGCGCGCTTGCATCAGGCGCCTGGTCGAGGCCTCGGGCGGCGAGGATCACGCACGCAAGCTCCCATGAGGGCTGCGCGTAGCGTTGGAAAGCGGTATCGACGATCGCCGGCACGAGGTTCCACAACCACACGAACGGCTGCACGCCGAATGTCTTGCCAAGCGCGGCAACGATCCACGCAGCCAACACGATGGCCACGGCATCGCGCTTCACGAGCAAGCCGTAGAGGGCCGCGGTCAGCAGGGGCAACGTCACGTAACCGCCGATCGGCCCCCAGAAGTGGTAGATCGATTCCCACTTGTAGCCGTACCCCATGATCGGGCCGAACGCGTAGGGAGCGATCACGCTCCCGATCCAGTGGCCGTCATGGAGCCAGACGCTGGCGAATTGGCCATCGTGCGATCCGACGTGGGACAACGGCACGAACTGAAGGAACGCGAGTATCTGCGGTGAAGCGATCGCCAACGCGGCGCATCCTCCCGCGGTCACGCGCGTTGCGAATGCCCGTCGCATCGAAGGCGCCAGCTGCATGCCGCGCATCACGGCCCATGCCAGCGCGAGAATCCCGTTGATGTAGGCGGTCTCCGGAAATCCCGCGAGCAGCGACAACGCCATGGCCGCGGCGATCGTGCGCCATCCGCCCGGCAGGCGCAGGCGCGATGCGACGAATGCGCGCTCTATGCCATAGAGGAACCACGGCAGGAAGGGCACCGGCGCGGCCGGGCCGTGCGAAAACCAGGCGAGCGTGCCGTTCACGCCATAGACGATCCCGCCCATGGTCGCTGCGAGCCGGCCGACGCCCATCTGCCGAAGCAGCGCATATGTGCCAAGGCCCGCGAGGATCTGCAGCGCCATCTGCAGCAGCACCATCCCGCGCGGCAGGAGCAACAGGAAGGTGAGCGGGAGGAATGCGGACGGCTGGTATTCGGCCGCGAGCGGCATGCCGATGCCGCTATAGGGATTCCACCAGGGCACTTCGCCCGAGAGCCAGTCCCGCGCGGCGCGGTACCCCAGCGCCTGCGTCTGGTACCCGCTGTTGGGATCGATGTACGGGACCCCTCGCTGCAGGGGCGCGTCACGGTCGATCACCATGCTCGATGCGTAGTACATCGGATCGGCCTTCAGCCACGGCGTGAGCTGGGGCAGCGCGAGCAGGACAGGAATCAGCGCGACCAGCAGCATCGCGCGGACGTCCGGTCGGTCCGGGCGCCAGAAGCTCAAGCGCGGATCAGGTCGAGCGTCTTGTGGCGCCGCGCGAACACGCCCTCGGCGGGGCGCTCCCACCACTTCTCGATGACGGTGGTCCAGAGGCGGCGCGTGTCGATCGCCGGCTGGGGGCCGCCGACATTGAAGACGCGCACCACAGGCGGCGCTTCGCCATGCAGGCCGCCGGACACGCGTCCACCCATCACGAAGTGCGTCGTGGCGAGGCCGTGATGCGTGCCCTTGTCCTCGTTCTCCATGGGCGAGCGGCCGAACTCGTCGTAGGTGGCGACGAGCGTGTCGTCCCAGCGGCCGATCTCCTTCAGTCCCTCGCGCAACGCCGCAAGTCCTGCGGAAAGGCGCTTGAGCGCATCGCCGTGGTACTTCAACTGCTCCCAGTGGCAATCGACGGAGTGGTGCTTGTCGTCGTCGAGGCCGTTCAGCGTGATGTGGATCACCGGGAGCGCCTTGTCGATCGCCGCCATCTCCACGGTCGCGCGCACCGCGTCGCCGAAGGGATCGTCGGGAAAGCGCGTGCGCAGCGCCACCGGCGGGAGCTTCTTCGCATGCGCCGCAATCTCCTGGCCCCGGGAGGTGCCCTCGTGCAGGGTCGGCTGGATCTCGCGCGTCTGCAGCAATTGCGCGGTGCGGTAGACCTGCAGGGCGGCGAGCTTGTTGCCGCGGAAGGGGCCCATGGGGTCGGCGAGGCGGATGTCGAGCAGGTCGAACGCGACCGCATCGGCCTTCCCATCGCGGCGCGGCGAGCCGGCGAGCGCGCGCGTGACCCAGCCATCCGCGGAGTATTCGTTGCCGTCGCAGGCGGTGAACGCGGAATCGATGTCGCGGTAATGCTGCTGCGTGCCGCCCGGGTAACCCAGCCCCTGCACGAGGGCGAGGTCCTTCGCTTCCCACGAAGGCATCAACGCGGCGAGCGACGGATGCAGTCCGTGTGTCGGCGTGAGCTTAAGCACCGCATCCTTCGGCACGGCGATCGTCGGGCGAAGCTTGTAGTAGAGCGAGTCCGTGTACGGCACCCACGTGTTGTAGCCGTCGTTGCCGCCGTAGAGGAACACCATCACCAGCAGGCGATTCGACGCGTTCGCCGCGGCGAGCGCGGGCAGCGAGAGCGCCACGGGCGCCGCGGCCAACGTGCGCAGGAAGTCGCGGCGCGAGCTCATCGCGCGCTCATCGCCGCGCGCTTCGGCGCATCGAACACCCACGCCTCCAGCTCCGCCACCGAATCGACGATGGCGTCGGCTTTCCAGGCGGAGGGCGGCGGCCCGTCGCCCAGGTAACCGTAGGCCGCGACGATCACCGGCATTCCGGCGGCGCGCGCGGCCTGCACGTCGCGCACGTCGTCGCCCACGTAGAGCGTGCCCGCGGGCGGGGCGCCCAGCTTCTGCGCCGCGAAGAGCAGCGGATCCGGGAAGGGCTTCGCCTTCGCGCACGTGTCGCCGCCCACGATCACGCCGGCGCGCGACGCGAGGCCCATGCCTTCGAGGAGGGGACGCGCGAAGCGCTCGAACTTGTTGGTCACCACGCCCCACGCGATGTGCTCGGCTTCGAGGCGGTCGAGGAGTGCGGCCATGCCGGGGAAGAGGACGCTGTCGACGTGGAGATGGTCGGCATAGATCTCGAGGAACTCTTCGCGCATGGCGGGGAAATCAGGATGATCCGTGGTCATGTCGAATGCCGCGCAGATCATGCCGCGCGCGCCTTTCGAGACGTGCGGGCGCACCACGTCCAGCGCCACGGGCGCCAGCCTGCGATTGCCGCGCATGATGTTCACGGTGCGCGCCATGTCGGGCGCCGTGTCCGCGAGCGTGCCGTCGAGATCGAAGAGGACCGCGTCAACCACGGCGCGCTCCCAGCAGGTAATTCACGTCCACGTCCCGGCCCAGCGAATAGGTCTTCGTGAGCGGGTTGTACGTCATGCCGGTGAGGTCGAAGACTTCCAGCCCGGCGTCGCGGCACGCGCGCGAGAGCTCCGAGGGCCGGATGAAGCGCGCGTATTCGTGGGTGCCCTTCGGCAGCAGGTTCAGCACGTACTCCGCGCCGACGATGGCGAAGAGGAAGGACTTCGGGTTGCGATTGATCGTTGAGAAGAACACGAGCCCGCCCGGCTTCACGAGCTGCGCGCATGCCTGCACGACCGACGGCGGCTCGGGAACGTGCTCGAGCATCTCCATGCACGTGACCACGTCGAACGCGCCGGGCTCCTCGGCCGCGAGAGCCTCGGCGGAGGTGAGCCGGTAGTCCACGACGCTGTTGGTTTCCATGCGATGCAGCATGGCGACCTTGAGGGGCTTCTCGGCGAGGTCGATTCCCGTCACCGTGGCGCCCTTCGCGGCCATCGCCTCGGCCAGGATGCCGCCGCCGCAGCCGATGTCCACGATCCGTTTGCCTGAAAGCCCGCCGCAGAGCCGCTCGATGTGCGCAAGGCGCAGCGGATTGATCTCGTGGAGCGGGCGAAACTCGCTGGTGGGGTCCCACCAGCGGTGCGCGAGCGCGCTGAATTTCGCGAGCTCCGCCGGATCGAAATTGGCCGTGGTCATGCCGTCAGTCGTTTCTGCCACCAGCGCGCCTTGTCCTCCAGGCCGCGCTCGTCGATGTCCACCAGTTTGCGCTCGTCGAGCCTCTGCCGTCCGTTGATCCACACATGCGTCACGTGCTCGCGTCCCGCGGCGTAGACGATGTGCGAGACGGGATCGTAGCAGGGGAGTGTTTCCAGCGACGAGAGTTCCACGGCCGCGAGGTCGGCGGCCTTGCCGATCGCAATGGAGCCGATGCGATCCTCGAGGCCCAGGGCGCGCGCGGGCTGGATGGTCGCCATCTCGAGCGCCTCGATCGCGGGCATCGCGGCGGCGTCGCCGCTCGCCGCCTTGGCGAGGAGGGCGGCCGTGCGCGCTTCCGTGAGCAGGTCGAGGCGGTTGTTGCTGGCCGCGCCGTCGGTGCCCAGGCCCACGCGAATGCCGCGGGCGCGCATCGCGGCCACCGGCGCGATGCCGCTCGCGAGCTTCAGGTTCGACGAAGGGCAGTGCGCCACGCTCACGCCCTCGCGCGCCATCACGTCGAGCTCGGCTTCCTCGAGGTGAACCGCGTGCACGGCGATGAGGCGGGGGCCGACCACGCCCAGGCGGCGCAGCCGCTCGAAGGGCCGTACGCCATCCTTGGCAAGCCCCTGCGCAATCTCGTCGCGCGTCTCGTGCACGTGGCAATGGATGGGAACGTCGATCTCCTCGGCCAGCACCGCGATGCGCTTCAACGTCTCGTCGCCCACGGTGTACGGCGCGTGCGGCGCGAGGCAGAACGACAACGTCGCCTCGCCGCGGAAAGCGTCGCGCGCCGCGAGGCCCTTCTGCAGGTAGCCCGCCGCATCCGGCGCGTAGGCGCTCGGGAACTCGATCGCGATCACGCCAAGCGAGGCGCGCATGCCGATGCGAAGGGCCGCGCGCGCCGTCGCCTCGGGGAAGAAGTACATGTCGTTCACGCACGTCACGCCCGCGCGGATCATCTCCGCCATGGCGATGAGCGAGCCGTCGTGCACGAACTCGTCGCTCACGTGCTTCGCCTCCACGGGCCAGATGTGCTGCTGCAGCCACGTCATCAGCGGCACGTCGTCGGCGATGCCACGCATGAGCGACATCGCGGCGTGGCAATGCAGGTTCACCAGGCCCGGGATCAGCACGTGGCGATCGAGGCGAACGACTTCGCCGGCCTCGAAGCGCCCGAGGGCCTCGGCCGTCGGCAGCATGGCGACGATGCGCCCGTCTTTCACGGCGACGGCCTGATCGGCGAGCGCGCCGCGCGGCTCGACCGGCACCACGTGCGCAGCGCAGATCAGCGTGTCGATCGTTTGCATGGATCTGGCATTTTCACTCGATTCCCGCGTCAATCCCCAAACAAAAAACCCCGCCGAGGCGGGGTTTCTTGCCGAAGCGATCGAGCTTACTGGCGCGTGCCCTTGAACTCGATGTCCACGCGGCGGTTCTTCTGGCGGCCTTC
>Ga0070689_100001824_pt1 | contig 13715 bp, 8 predicted proteins | sample KBSS23HmetaG_FD_64669 | JGI IMG/M metagenome (GOLD analysis project Ga0070689, IMG submission 64669) | Switchgrass rhizosphere microbial communities from Kellogg Biological Station, Michigan, USA - KBS S2-3H metaG | ecosystem: Host-associated > Plants > Roots > Rhizosphere ...
AGATGCTGCTCGGGGTTTAGCGTGGTTTCAGTGGTACAGCTTAGCGGCTTGTCGTCCTGCGCTTTCCGGGGCGCGTACCTGGTGCTTATGCGCATTTGAAAACGAGGACGCGGCGGTCGCCGGCGTCGACGATTATCGGTTTTCTCGGGTTGATCCATGTCTTAAATGTGTACCGCCAGATCGTGAACGCCTTCGGCAGCTTCCATCACGGCTTCGGAGATCGTCGGGTGCGCGTGCATCGTGCGGCCCAGCTCGTCGGCGGTTGTTTCGAGCTGCATCGCCACGCAAGCCTCAGCGATCAACTCAGTCGCATGTGGACCAATGATGTGTACGCCCAATACCTCGTCGTACTTCTTCTCGCTGACGACTTTTACGAAACCTTCTTCCTCGCCAATAATGCGGGCCTTGCCGGACGCCGAAAACGGAAACCTCCCGACCTTCACGTCGTAACCCAGTTCTTTAGCTTTAGCCTCAGTCAGGCCGACTGAAGCGACTTCCGGATCGCAGTAGGTGCAGTTGGGCACTAATCGCAGATTGATCGGACGCACATCCTTTTTTCCGGCGAGGTGCTCGACCGCGACGATGCCTTCCTTTGAAGCAAGGTGGGCCAACAAAGGCGTCGGCACAACATCGCCAATCGCGTACACGCCTTTCTCTCCGGTCTGCTGAAACTCGTCGATCTGGATGAATCCCTTCTCGACTTTGATCTTGGTACCTTCGAGGCCGAGTCCTTCGGTGTAAGGCATCCGTCCTACTGCCACAAGGAGCATCTCGGCTTCAAGAGTTACCGGATCGCCCTTCGACGTCTTTCCTGAAACACGCACGCCCGTTTCTAGCTTCTCGAGCTTCTCGAGCTTCGTGTCTACCTGCGACTTGACCCCGCGCTTGCGAAAACTGCGTTCGAGCTCTTTCGAAACTTCCTCGTCTTCGAGCGGCACCAGTCGCGGCAACAATTCAACAATCGTCGTCTCGGCTCCAAAACGTGAATACACGGACGCAAACTCAACACCCACAGCACCGGCACCCATCACGATCAACGACTTCGGCACATCTTTCAGCTCCAGAATATGATCGCTGTTTACGACGTGATTGCCGTCCGTCTCAAATCCGGGAATCGGACGTACCACGGAACCGGTAGCGATGATGATGTTTTTAGTCTCCAGGGTCTGCTTTTTTCCCTCGGCGTCAGTCACTTCAACTTTGCCGGGCAGCGCGAGTTTGCCGGTGCCTTTAAAGACTGTGACCTTATTCTTCTTCATCAAGTACTCGATGCCCTTCGAGTTTTTCAGCACCACCTTGTCTTTTCTCTTCTGCACGTCGGCAAAAGCCAACTGAATACCGGAAGCCTGCACGCCAAAATCGGCCGCGTGCTGCATCTGCTCGTAAATATGCGCCGACATCAGCATTTGCTTGGTCGGAATGCAGCCACGAAGCGTGCAGGTGCCACCCAGGCGGTTATCTTTTTCGACTATCGCAGCTTTAAGACCCAACTGTCCGGCGCGAATCGCAGCCACATAACCGCCCGGTCCACTGCCGATAATCGTCACATCAAACTGTTCGTTCGCCAATTTTGTAGGTTTCCCCTCGTCAGAGCGCTAAACAAAACGATAAAAGACCGGGCATTATAATCGTTTGGCAGCGGCTAACCAAACCGGCATACTTTTGCTGGTCCGAGTGCAAAATAAGGATGAGATCATGAAACATTCAGAAGGATTTCTAAACATCGTCAACGACGCGAAGAGCCGGATCCGGGAAGTCACCGTGGCCGAAACTCAAGCGCGGAATGCTGACGCCAAACTCATCGACGTTCGCGAAGACAAAGAGTGGGAAGCAGGACACGCCGCGGGCGCCATTCATCTCGGCAAAGGCATCATCGAGCGCGATATCGAAACAACGGTGCCTGACAAAACGACGGAGCTGATTCTTTACTGCGGCGGAGGCTATCGTTCCGCGCTCGCGACGGACGCGTTGCAAAAGATGGGTTACACGAACGTGTTCTCGATGGCCGGCGGCTGGAAGGCGTGGAAAGAGGAAGGCGGCGAGATTGAGACTTGATTTGTAGGGGTGGCCCTCCGTGGCCACCCCAGCGTAGAAATCAAGACTGGGGTGGCCACGGAGGGCCACCCCTACAAAAACACCCTTAGAATTCGAAGCGGGTTGCGAACTGCACCTGACGCTCACGGAATAGCGTGCTGTCAGCGCCGGTGACGTTAAAGAACGGATTGGTCCCGGCGCCGTTAAAGGTCAACGTCGTTCCGGCCTGGTTGTAAATCGTTGGATTAACAACCGTCACTTGCGTGCGGTTGAAAACGTTAAAGCCTTCCACCAAAAACTCCAGCTTCACACTCTCAGTAATGCTGAAGCGTCGCGAAAGTCGCGCATCAACGTACCAAATGTTCGGTTGCTTGAAGAAGTTACGTGGCACCAACGCGAACCGTGACGAACCACCAGAACCGTTGATTCCGCCACCAGGCGTCTGATTGGAAGCAAAACCAAACGACTGCGGATTGATATTGCCGCTGATATTTCCGGTCACTCGCTGTCCCGAGAACGCATTGAGAATCGGAGCGAACGTCCAGCCGTTGAAGATGTGCTTGGCTGCGCCATCGCTAAACGGATTCGGACTGTAAACCACACTCGCCACCAGCTTCTGCCGGCGGTCGAAGAGGGACAGAGCGTCTTCACCCTGCTGATCGAAAGCATTGAACGGCAGGTTGTTTGTAGTAAACGTTTGTGAGCTCTGACCGGTATCAGAAGAGCGCGACAACGTGTAGTTCGTCTGGAACTGCAACCCGCGAGTCAAGCGACGGTTAGCTTGCAACACCAGTGCGTGGTACTTCGAAACCACGTCGCTGCGGATCTCAGTTAACTGTGCGAACCGCGTATCCGGCCGCGCCCCGGCAAACAACGGCGTCAGGTAAGTCTGACCATTGAATGGTCCACCGACGATATTCAACGCAACCAGGCGTCGCGGCGCCGGCAGGTTGGTATCGACGAAGTTTGGCAGTGAATTGCCGAAACTGCCGATATAAGAAGCTGAGACAACGGTATTCCTCGCGATCTCTCGCTCAAAAATGAAATCCCACTGGTGAATCTGCGGCAACTGAAAATCATCGTCGAAGTACTGTACGGCGCCCACCGGCGGATTCGATGCGGGCAACAGGTTTGGATAAATCGGCAGCAAAGTGCAGTTGTCAGCCGAAACCCCCGAGCACGCGGCCGGCAGGTTGGTGGCGCTGGTAGTAAACTGGCGCTGACCTAGATCCGTACCGACACCGGTGTTTACCAGCGTGTTGTAAACAGTCGAATTGATCACGCGTCCATAGTAGAGTCCCCAGCCACCGCGAATACTGGTTTTGCCGTCACCGCTAAGATCGTAGGCGAAACCGACACGTGGTCCAAAGTTGTTGCGGTCATCGACTTTGTTGTCTGTCTGCGGCAGCAATGGATTCGGGTTTACGGGATTGGGATTGCGCTGGTACTCATAACGCAGCCCGAGATTCAAAGTGAATCTTGGAGTGACGCGCCAGTCGTCCTGGATGAAGTAATTGAGATCGGTGGTCTTCATCGTCAGACCCAGAACACCAAATCCCTGGTTGAAGTTGCCGGCGTAGCACTTGCCCGCCATCCTGAAAACATTAGTTGACTGCGCGCTGACACACCGGCCCCGCAGGTTCGTATTATTTGCCAGAGAGCGAATCGAGCCGTTGGTTTGCCAGTTAACATAGTCGACGATGAAGTCCGGCAGACCGGTGGTGGCGCCCGTGTAGTTGAACTCACCACCCAGAAAACGCAGGTTGTTGATGATGTCTTTTACGAAGTTGATGTCGCCACCAAACTTCACCGTGTGATTACCTTCAGTCATCGTGACGGTATCGGCAAACTGCCAACGCCGTTCATCCGGGAACGAAGCACGCTCGAGAAACTCTGGCATGCCGAACGAGAAGGTCGTCGTGCCCACGAGAATGGTTTGTGGCGACCTGCCACCGGGAGCGTTGGTTGGCTCGCCGGGAATCGGCGGCTGACTGAATTGAAACTCATTGTCACGTCCCCACTGGAAGCGGAACTCGTTCAAGAGGGTTGGCGTGATCGTCGAAGCCAGTTTCGCATTGAGCGCATCGATCTGGACGAAGTCGTCGCCGAAGTTATCGACGGCGCGCGTGTTGGTTGCCTGCGTCTGAATCCCTGCCGGAGAATCCCAACGCAAACGGTTGTAACTCACAGTCAGCGTGTTTTGGTCGTTGATGTTCCAGTCAACCTTCGGCAGGAAGAGCTTCTGGTCACCAGTACGTGGAACCGGTCCAGTCAAAGTCGAAAGGAAGGCGAGCGTGCTATTAATCTGCGTGTCTGTCAGACCGCGATCGAGCAGCGCGTTGCGGTTTGTAGTGCTCAGGTTCAGAAAACCGTTCTGACCAATGACTGCCAGGCCAGGGAAGTCTCGGTTCTGCTGATCGTAGCTGAAGAAGAAGAACGCTTTGTCTTTCACGATTGGACCACCGATCGTGCCGCCAAACTGGTGGCGCACGTCCTTCGGTTTATAACCAACCGGCGTGAACACGCCATTGATTAACTCCTGGCGAACGGCCAGCGGGTTCCGAGCGCCCCACTTGTTGTTGCGCTGGTAGTAAAAAGCGCCGCCGTGAAAGTCGTTCGTACCGCTCTTCGTGATCGCGTTAACCACGCCGCCCGCTGAACGGCCGTACTCGGCTGAATAGCTCGAAGTGTTGACCTGAAACTCGCGAATCGCGGCCTGGCTGATCGAGTAGCTGATGCGGGTGCGGCCACGCTCTTCCGCAAAGAAGGCCTGGTTGTTGTCGCCACCGTCGATCGTGTTGTTGTTCAGCAAACCGGAGATGCCGCGGAAGCTGATCAAACCGAACGTGCCGTCAGGCACCGCGCCCGGTGTCAACAAAGCGAAGTTAGACCAACGGCGTCCGTTGATCGGAAGCTCGTTGATTGAGGTCTGATTGATGTTGGTTGAGAAGTCCTGCTGCGTGGTGTTGATGACCGGCGCTTCAGCACTGACGTCTACAGTGCCGGTTACAGGACCGACACTAAGCGCGATTTCAAGGCTTGTCTCGCGTCCGATTTCAACCACGACGTTTTCACTCGTCATCGGACTGAAGCCGGTAGAGTTTACGGTGACCGCATAGTTTCCCGGTTGCAGGTTTGCGACCTTGAAACGTCCGCTGTCATCGGTGGTGGCGGTGTCTTCCTTGTTCGTGCCCATATTCCGGACCGTGACCGCCGCGCCGGGCACCACTTCCTTGTTGGGATTGGTTACAACGCCGCCGATTGATCCGGTGGTGGTCGACTGCGCAAATGCGACGCAGCTGAGAGCGAGGACCAACACGTTTACAAATAGAGCCTTTCTTATTCTCGACATGGGGAACTCCTTGGAAATGAGTTGATGGTTGAAGGCGCTCAGTAACGGCGACTTCTACCACGCTTAGCTTGCTTTAGCAAGGTTTTAGATTATCAGCAGTCGATTAAATCTGTATGACGAGAAAAACTAACGCGGATGATCCGGATCAAATCCGGATTCATCCGCGTAATTTGTGGCCAGCAACTTTTCTAAAACTCAAAGCGAACGGCTAACTGAATCTGACGTTCGCGGAAGAAAAATCCGTTCGACAAGTCACTCGGTGTTCCGAATGTCGGATCGAAAGTGGCAATAACCGTATTCGCGTTCGGGCCCGTGGTCGGGGCTGAAAGCTGGTATATGCGATTGTTGACACCTGTCACCTGCGTTCGGTTGAAGATGTTGAAGCCTTCCGCAAGTATTTCGAGCTTGGAGCCTTCCGTTATCTTGAAACGACGGGAGATGCGCAAGTCGACGTACTTGACTGATGGGGTATGGAACGCGTTGTTTGGCGTCAGGCCAAATCGCAGCGATCCATTCGAACCGTTGAGACCACCACCAGACGCCTGGCCGGTTCCAAAAGTGTTGCCAGTTGAAACTCCACTCGGAGGAGTAAAGGCGTTAGTCACGGCAGTGTAACGGAATCCCGAAAACATGTTGACGATTGGAGCAATCGTCCAGTTGTTCAGGATAGCCTTGCCAGTGTCGCTGATACCGGTGAAGTTCGTGTTGTAAACCACGCTCGCTACGAACTTGTGACGGCGGTCGAAAGGTGACAGACCACTGTCGCCCGATGGATTAAAAGGATCAAACAACGCCGAGAAACCAGGCGTGAATGTTGCCGAACTCTGCGCGCCGCCATTGTCCTGAGCCCTCGAAAGCGTGTAGCTGCTCTGGAATTGCAGGCCATGTGTCAGGCGCCGGTTGGCCTGCAGCACTAACGCATGATATTTCGTCGAGACACTGTCGCGAATCTCGAGGATAGTACCGAATGCAGGGAATGGTCTTGGATTCGCGGTACCTCCTCGATAGAACGGGAACACCCAGGTCTGACCGGCGAACGGTCCATCCACGACACTTACTCTTCCCTGACCGGTAGGCGGAGTCAGATTCGTATCGACGAAAGTAGTTAAATGTTGTCCATAACTGAAGAGATAACTCGCGGAGACCACTGTGTTACGCGCTATCTCTCGTTCAAGGATCAAGTCGCCTTGATGGATGAGCGGATTTTGAAAACCGTCTTTAAAGTAATTGATTCCCGCTGTACCTGGAGGTGCACTGGCCAGGATGTTCGGGAAGAGTGGCGCTGCCGGATTACCCGCCTGAATGTCGGGGGTAGTTGGGCATACCGTTCCAGTTCCAGTTGCGGGACAAGTCGGTGACACTGCGCTGACGGCCTGACCGGTACTGAGACCAGTATTGATCAGTGAATTGATGATGATCGTTCCATTGATGCGCCCGTAGTAGATGCCGTAGCCACCACGCAAGCTGGTCTTGCCATCGCCGCTGACGTCGACCGCGAAACCGATGCGCGGACCAAAGTTGTTCTTGTCACTGGGACGGTTGGCAGTCTGCGGCAGAGCTGGATTTACGAGGAAGGGCTGCGGAAACTTCTCGTACTCCCAACGTAATCCAAGATTGAGTGTCAACCGCGGAGTTACGCGCCAGTCGTCCTGAGCGAAGAAGGCGATGTCAGTAGTGTTCAACTCGAAGCGAGGCTGACCAAAACCCTGGTTATAGGTACCGGAGTAACACTTACCTGCGAGGCGCGTTTGGGCGGCTGGATTCACCTGCGTCGAGCAGGTTCGATTCGCCGCTCGCAGGGCGCCGTTCGTAGTCCAGTTTGTGTAATCAACGATGAAGTCGTTGATGTTGTTGTAAGCGTAGGACCCGGCTCCGGTGAAGAGGTTATCGTCGATATCCCTTACACGATTGATGTCGGTGCCAAACTTGAAAGTGTGGTTACCGGTGGTGTAGGTCAGTGAATCGGCGAACTGAAAACGTCTCTCATCGGGCAGGGCTACACGATCCAAAGAGGTAGCTTTGCCGAATGTAAGACCGCCTGTCAGATTCACCGACGGTGAAAATCCGTTAGCCGTAGTCGGCTGACCCGGCAAGGGGGGTTGCGCGAATTGCGAGTTGAGCTCATCGGCCCATTGGAAACGAAACTCATTGATGAGCTGACTCGAGAGAGTCGAAGCCAGACGCAGGTTCAGCGAGTCAACCTCGACAAAGTCATCGCCGAAGCCGGCCCGATCGCGTTGTACTGTCGCGCCTGTCTGAACGCCCGCGGGCGACTTCCAGCGCAAGCGGTTATACGTGGCAGTGAACTGGTTATTCGAATTCAAGTGCCAATCGATCTTCGGCAGAAACAGCCGCTGATCTCCACGACGCGGCGTCTCGCCCGTTTGGTCGTTAAGAAACTGCAGCGCTGAATTGATCTGAGCATCGGTCAGGCCACGAGCGGGATTTTTTAACGAAGCAGCGAATAGCGCAGCGCTACACGGAGCTGCGGCCGAAGTACACAGGTTTACAGTACTGAGATAGGCGGCGTTTGCGAACACCGCAACGCCTGGGAAATTACGTCGCTGTTCGTCGTAGCTGAAAAAGAAGAACAGCTTGTCTTTTACGATTGGGCCACCGATAGTGCCGCCAAACTGGTAGCGCACGTCCTCCGGCTTAAACGCCTCTCTCGTGGACACTCCGTTGACCAGCCGGGTTATGAACGTGTTCGGATTACGCGCGCCCCACTTGTTGTTGCGATCGTAAAAGAAACCCGACCCGTGAAACTCATTCGTGCCGGACTTGGTGATGGCGTTGATAACGCCGCCCGCCGAACGCCCGTACTCAGCCGCGAAGTTTGAGGTGTTGACCTGAAACTCGCGAATCGCAGCCTGGCTGACCGAATATGCGCTGCGTGTGCGCCCGCGCTCTTCCGAGAAGAAACCCTGGTTGTTGTCGCCACCGTCAACGGTGCTGTTGTTCAGCAAACCGGAGATGCCGCGGAAACTGATCAATCCGAAGTTGCCATCAGGAGTCGCGCCAGGAGTAAGAATGGCGAAGTTGGACCAACGACGTCCGTTGACCGGAAGCTCGTTGATGGATGTCTGGTTAAGATTGGTGGAGAAGTCCTGCTGCGTGGTGTTGATTACCGGCGCCTCGGCACTGACGTCTACGGTGCCGGTTACCGGGCCAACGCTGAGCGCGACTTCGAGGGTCGTCTCGCGTCCGATTTCAACCACGACGTTTTCCATCGTCGACGGACTGAAGCCTGACGAGTTTACGGTGACCGCATAGTTTCCGGGTTGCAGGTTTGCGACCTTGAAACGTCCGCTGTCGTCAGTCGTGGCGCTGCTTTCCTGGTTGGTGCCGACGTTCTTGACCGTGACTGCGGCGCCCGGCACCACTTCCTTATTGGGATTACTTACAACGCCACCGATCGAGCCGGTGGTGGTCGACTGGGCAAAGGCTACTGTGCTGAGCGCCAGCACAAACAGGCATACAAAACAGCCCTTTACTATTTTCGCCATACTGGGGAACTCCTTAGAGAATGAGTTGTTGAATGTTGTCGCGACTAGGCCGGCCAAAAAATTCGCAAAACTTGTGCCGGATGAAGCTTTCGAACTCTGCGCGAGCGAAAGCGATTTCATGCCAATAGTTAACCGAAAAGGAGAGACAAGCTGCTGCTCGAAACGCACCAAGAATTTGGATTTGATCTAAATTTCGGAAGACAGAATAGGTCCTATAAGACCTATAGGACCTATTCTTTACACGCGTTCCACGATCATTGCAATGCCCTGCCCGCCACCGATGCATGCGGTCGCTAATCCATAACGTCCACCACGCCGGTGAAGTTCGTGTAGCACGGTCAAAACCAGACGAGTGCCGGTGGCTCCGAGCGGATGACCCAACGCAATCGCGCCACCGTTTACGTTCGTGCGCGCGCGGTCAAGTCCCAGCTCTTTTTCCACAGCCAGGTACTGCCCCGCGAAAGCCTCGTTCACTTCAACCAGATCTATGTCACTCAATGACAAACCGGCCTTTTCGAGCGCGGCACGAGTCGCGGGCACCGGCCCGATTCCCATGATCTCCGGCTCAACGCCGGCGTAAGCCCAACTCACGATCCGGCCCATCGGCTTCAGATCTTTCTGTTTGACGAACTCTTCGCCCGCAATCACGAGCGCCGCCGCGCCATCCACAATGCCCGACGCATTTCCCGCTGTGACAAATCCATCGTGAGCAAACGACGGTTTCAGTTTGGCGAGACCTTCGAGCGTGGTTTCGGGTCGCGGGTGATCGTCTTCGGTAACCTGAATCGATCCTTTACGCGTCTTCACCTCGACTGCGACGATTTCTTCAGCAAAGACGCCCGCGTCTTTCGCGCGCTTCGCTTCCTGCTGCGATCGCAATGCATAGCGGTCCTGCTCTTCACGCGAAATCTCGAACTTGCGCGCCAGGTTTTCCGCAGTGCCCGCCATGGGCGTATTGCAATAAGTGTCCAACAGCGCCACCATCAAACTGTCTTCGAGTTTTCCCTGCCCGAGCGCAAAGCCTGAGCGCGCGCCACGAATGACGTGCGGCGCCTGCGACATCGATTCCATTCCGCCAACCAAACATGTGCGCGCCTCGCCCAGTTGAATCATGTGTGCGCCGGAAACGATCGACTGAATTCCACTGCCGCACAACCGGTTGACAGTCAACGCCGGGCGATCGAAAGGCACGCCCGCCTTCAAAGCAACGTGACGAGCGCCATAAATCGCATCGCCGGAAGTTTGCAGCGCATTACCGATCACCGCGTGATCGATTTCATCGGGCTGAACACCCGTGGATTCCAAAGCGCCGCGCGCCGCAACCGCACCCAGATCGATTGCCGAAACGTCTTTCAGCACGCCGACATACTCACCCATCGGTGTGCGTTTTCCACCCAGTATGAAAACGTCCTTAACCATGTATAAATCCCCTGTTATGAAATTCCGCTCTAATCGAAACCTTGAAGGATAACGGAGAGATAAAGCGTCGTCAATTCGACAAGCGAAACCGATGTTCCTGGAGGTAGCGGTGCAGTAATTCTTCGAGGAAACCTTCGTAGGTGAAGGCGTTGACGTCGTAGGTTGGTCGCAGCTTGTAAAGTATCGGCAGTGAAACTCTCCACGCCATCCACTGCCGCGGCACGTCATCCAGATCCCAGCGCCGGCGCAGAAAAGTTTCCACCACTTGAATCTCTGCTTCAGTCAAACTGCTCAAGCTCGCCTGGAAGTCTACCGGTTTAAAAGATCGACGCAGCGCCGGATCGCTCACGGGCGCGGCGAAGACCTGCGCGAACGCGGGCGCTTCCGCTTCACGCTCACGCACCACGACCGTACCCGCGACCATGTCGCCGATGCGCTGATCGCGAGTGGTTGAGAAGACGGAGATCAATCCAATCGAATAAAACGGGACCGGCATCATGTCGAAGCTGCGGAGCAGGTTTCGCACAGCCGCTTCCCAGAAAGTAATGGGCCGTCCGTCTTCACGTATGACTCTCAACTTCAACCAGCGCTTGCCGGGAGTTTGTCCATTCCAAATCCATTCGAAGAACGCGAAGTAACCCGCGAAGACCAAAAACAGCAACAGGACCATCACCGCGAACACCCACTTCGGCGCGCTCGATATATTTCGCTCAATGAATGAAAAACTCGAGAGTACGGCGGCACTGATCAAAATCAGGCCCAGCGCCAGCACCTGAATCGCATGGTCTATCGCACACGCGATGAAGCGATTTCCGATCGACGCGAGCGCGAAGTGCAATGGCACACGCTCAGGCGTTTCGATGATCAGAACATCTTCGGTTGCAAGTGTCGCTGACATAAATCCGTCTTAATCCGCGGCTCTCACACGCACAAAACGTCGCTTCCCAACTTGAATCAAAACTGATCTATCCGGGTGGCTAAGGTTCACTTCGAAATCGTTCTGCGTGCGGCGTTCGCCGTCGACATAAACTCCGCCCTGCTCGATCATTCTCCGAGCTTCAGCCATCGACGCCACGAGCTGCAATTCAACCAGCAGCTTCGGTAGCTTCCGCACGCCTGACGCTAACGCTCGTTCCTCGACGTCCTCCGGCGCCTGCTTATTGCGAAACATCGCATTGAACTCATCCTCAGCTTTGCGCGCCTCTGTCTCGGAATAGAAATCAGCCACGATGCGCTTCGCGAGATCGACTTTGGTGTCGCGCGGATTACGCGTGTCTTCACGAAGCGTGGCTATCTCCGGCACCGTAAGATCGGTGCACAGTTCGTAGTAGCGCCACATCAGATCGTCAGAGATCGACATCACCTTGCCGAAGATCTCCTGCGGCGGTTCGTTGATGCCGATGTAGTTGCCCAAACTCTTCGACATCTTCTGCACGCCGTCAGTGCCTTCAAGCAACGGCATGATTGTCGCGATCTGCGATTCCTGACCGTACTCTCTTTGCAGGTTGCGGCCCATCAACAGATTGAACTTCTGATCCGTGCCGCCAATCTCGACGTCAGCTTCCAGTGCAACTGAATCGTAAGCCATCACGAGGGGATACATGATTTCGTGCAGCGCCAGCGGACGGTTCGCTTCCAAACGTTGCTGAAAATCATCGCGCTCGAGAATTTGTCGCACGGTGACGTGCGAAGAGAGTCGCAGAAAACCGGCGGAGCCGAGGTCGTCCATCCAGCGCGAGTTGAATTCGACAACCGTCTTTTCAGGGTCGAGTAGCTTGTAGATCTGTCGCTTGTAAGTTTCGGCGTTGGCGTTGATCTCTTCGCGGGTGAGCTGTGGGCGCGTCGCGCTTTTGCCGGACGGATCGCCGATCATGCCGGTGAAGTCGCCAATGAGAAAAATTGCGATGTGGCCCAACTCCTGGAAGGCGCGCAGTTTGCGAAGCACGACTGTGTGGCCCAGGTGGATGTCGGGGGCCGTCGGATCGGCGCCGAGTTTTACGCGCAAAGGTTTGCCGGTGGCGGCGGATTTCTCGAGCTTCTCGCGCAGTTCGGCTTCGCGAATTACCTCCACAGTGCCTTTAGCCAGGTAGGAGACTTGCTCGGCGATATTCATCGAAGTATTCATCAAGCGATAGATTAGCTTAACTGTTGGAGGGTGCGCTATCTTTGCTTTTATGGAAGACAGAAATGCTCTCAGCAACTCTCGTTTGGCCTTTGTCGGCTGCGGCGTGATGGCGGAGGCGATTATTGCCGGACTGCTGCGCAAGAAGCTCGTCGGGCCTGAGCAGATTTCCGGTAGTCATCCGCGGCAGGCACGGCGCGAAGAGATACACGTGAAGTACGGCGTCGAGATGTTTGAGAACAATCGCGACGCCATCGCCGGCAGCTCTCTGTTCGTGCTCGCGGTAAAGCCACAGCGCCTGCATCGCGTCCTGGAAGAGTTGAAAGGCGCGCCTGTGAAGGAGCAACTGGTCGTCTCGATTGTTGCGGGCGCGAAGATTGCCACGATTGCGGAAGAGCTATTGCACGCTTCGATTGTGCGCGCGATGCCAAACACGCCGGCGCAGATCGGCGAAGGTGTGACTGCATGGACCGCGAGTGCTGAAGTGAACGAGGCGCAGGAGCGACAGGTTTGCGCGATGCTCGAGGCACTCGGCAAGGCGGTGCGCGTCGAGAACGAACACCAGATCGATATGGCGACCGCGCTGAGCGCGACTGGACCAACGTACATCTTCTTGATGATGGAAGCGCTCATCGATGCGGGAGTTCACATGGGCTTTTCGAGACACGTAGCGCAGGAGTTAGTCCATCAAATGATGCTCGGAGCGGTTTTGTTCGCGCGTGAGTCGCACAAGCACCCGGCGGAGCTGCGCAACATGGTCACGTCGCCCGGTGGCACGTCGGCGGAAGCGATCTATCAGATGGAGAAAGGCAGCTTGAGAACGGTGCTATCGAAAGCGGTCTGGGCGGCCTACCAACGCGCGGAATCGCTGGGAAAGAAATAGGTCCTATAGGACATATAGGACCTATTTGTTCTGCAATACTAAAGCTACAGCTTCCGGGTAGAGTTGGTGTTCCTGCTCGAGTATGCGCGCGGAGAGGGTGTCGACAGTGTCGTCCTCCATTACAGACACTGCGCGCTGGGCGATGATCGGGCCGCCATCGAGAGTCTCGTCGACGAAGTGGACCGTGCAACCGCTCACCTTCACACCGTGCGCGAGCGCCTGTCGCTGCGCATCGAGTCCCGGGAAAGCTGGCAACAGACTCGGATGGATGTTTAGTATCCGCATCCGGAACGCCTCGACAAAACACGGCGACAGAAGTCGCATGTAACCCGCCAGGCAAACGAGATCCACCTGATGTTCGCGCAACACCGAGATGATCTCGCGCTCGTGCTCTTCGCG
>Ga0070689_100001825_pt1 | contig 13715 bp, 9 predicted proteins | sample KBSS23HmetaG_FD_64669 | JGI IMG/M metagenome (GOLD analysis project Ga0070689, IMG submission 64669) | Switchgrass rhizosphere microbial communities from Kellogg Biological Station, Michigan, USA - KBS S2-3H metaG | ecosystem: Host-associated > Plants > Roots > Rhizosphere ...
AGGCCAAGGCGAACTTGCCCCTGAACGCCTTCAGTTCGCAAGCAAATCCGAACTGCTCCGCGCGCGCCACAAAGGTTTGTGTGATCGTCTTTGACCCCTCACAGTTGAGCCTAGGGTCTGGGGCACGTGAAAGTAAAACTGACGTTGGGAAAAGTTCCTCCGTCTTCAATGGCTTGGTTCCATTCAATGGGGTTAAGGATTAGTAAAATTTCCTATGGACAGCGAGAATGCTGCTCGATACGTGTAATCGCATCGCAAGATCGCACTACCTCCGGTAAATCACGTGTTTCATTGTTAAAAGTTTACGAATCTCGTTGATGATCCAGCAATGGTAGAGCACCGTTTAGGTACTCTACTACCGGCGAGGGGGAATGCATGGCGGATATTGCTGCCCGTGACGGGCTTCCTGCGGCCTCCGCAGCCCGTCCGACGATTGCGGCGCGGGCAGCTGGCCACGTCGGCGAGCGCACTGACAAGCCGCCGCGCACGGATGTGGGGACGCTGGTACTCCACTGGGCGACAGCGATCGCGTTTCTCGTCAGCCTGTTCACCGGCATCCGGATCGCCGCCGATGCACTGAGCGCCCCCGTTTCGAAGTGGCTCAGCCCGATCCTGCCCCAAGGCGAAATCTGGACCTTCCACTTCTACGCCGGTCTGACGCTGTTCTTCTGCGCCGCCGCCTACCTGATCTACATGCGCCGCTCGGGGCTCGCCAACCGCAACGCGCTGAAGAAGACACGCGTCATGGTGATGCCGGTCGCCAGCAAGATGCGCTTCGGCGCGCTGAATGTGGCGCTGCATTGGGCCGCCTACGTGATCGTCGGCATCATGACGATCACCGGCATCTTTCTTTATCTCGGTCACGGCGGCTGGCTGGTCCAGGTTCACTCCTACGTCGCGTTCATCGGGCTGACCTACATCTTGGTCCATGCCGTCGCGCACTACCTCTACGGCGGCTGGTGGCAAGTGTTTCGCGTCTTCCGCCCCGCAAAGCTCGTGCTGACCGAAGCCGTGAAGCCGAAGCCGCTGCTGATCGCGGCTGGCGTCGGCGCGCTCGTGGTCGCCGGCATCGCGGCATCCGATACGCTCTTCCAGGACAAGCTCGTGGTGCGCCGTGTCGCGGCGGCGCCCGATCTGAAGAAGCTGCTCAACGATCCGGTCTGGGCGAGCGTCGCGCCCGCGCGCATCCACACCCAGCAGGGCATCAATCTCGGCGGCACCGGCGAGTCGCTGGTCGAGGTGCGCGCGGTCCACGACGGCAAGAAGGTCTACTTTGCCTTCCGCTGGGAAGATCCGTCCCGCTCCGTCCGCCGCGAGCCTCTGATCAAGAAGGAAGACGGTTGGCATATCGTCGCGGACAATACCTACATTGACGACGTGACCACGTTCTATGAGGACAAGTTCGCGGTCATCTTCTCGACCGTGAACGATTTTGGCTCAGGCGGTGTGTCACACCTCGGGCCCAAACCGCTGGCGCAATATCAGGGTTCCCGGAACGGCCGCGGCTATCACTACACCGACGGCCACATGGTCGATATGTGGCAGTGGAAGGCATCCCGCGGCGGCCTGCTTGGCGAAGTGGACGACATGTATATCGGGCCACCGCGCGATCCGACGCCAAGCGAAGTCGAAAAGGTGAACCGCTATCAGGCGGGATACTGGGGCGATCCCGGCGACACGCCCTACACCTACAATTTCAAGCTCTACAAGCCGTCGGACTACACGGAAGATATGCCGGTCGAAATCCTCCGCCTGCCGAAGGACTACAAGGAAATAAACCGCAAGATGGGAAGCTGGAATCCGAGTTCGGATGGCAGTGTAGACGACGGTTCGGTCTGGTGGATGTATCCGGAAGAGACCGTGCCCTACTCCAAGGAAGAGGACGCCAAGATTCCGGTCGGAACGATCATCCCGGCCGTGCTCATTACCGGCAAGCACGAAGGGGATCGCTACGACGTTAAAGGCGCGGCGCACTGGGCCGACGGTCACTGGACGCTGGTGACGAGCCGCGATCTCGTGACGAAGAGCAAATACGACCAGGACTTCGTGCCTGGGAAGGACCTCTACATGTGGGTCGCGGTGTTCGATCACACGCAAACCCGCCACACCCGTCATCCCCGTCCGGTACGCATCGTCACGCAGGAGTAACGCGTCGCAAGACGCTCGAGTGGTCCGTATGAGTTCGTTCGATCTCGTCATCAACGGCAAGACCGTCAAGGCCAATTACGGCGAGACTCTCGTCGACGCGGGACTTTCCGGCTGGGTCGCGATCCCGCACGACTGCTGTTCCGGCCAATGCGAGACCTGCCGCGTGTCCGTCGTCAGCGGACAGGTGGACGACAGCGGCACTGCCGAGAAGGGCACGGTGCTCGCCTGCCAGGCGAAGGTCATCGGCAACGCGGCGATTGCATTCGATCACGTCCCCGAAGTTGCCAAGCGCGCGGGACTGGTGACCGGCATCTCGGTGCTCACCTCCGACATCGTCGAGGTGACGGTCCTGCTCGGCACGCCGATCGACTTCCGTCCCGGGCAGTACCTCAGCGTGAAGTTCGCGGGCTTTCCGGCTCGCGAGCTCAGCCCGACCGTCCGTGCCGATGGTTCCGCCGGACCGGGCGAACTTGTGTTCCACATCCGCCGCTATCCCGGCGGGCTCGTTTCGACACAGATCGGCGCCACGATCAAACCGGGCCACCGCGTGCAGGTACGCGGGCCGTTCGGCAACGCATTCCTGCGCGAGGGCGACGGTCCGATCGTGCTGATCGGAGGCGGCACCGGATGGGCGCCGATTTGGTCGGTTGCCGCGGCCGCGCGGCGCGAGCAGCGTCACCGCGACCTTGTCGTCATCGCGGGCAGCCGCGATGCCGAAGGCCTCTATATGCGCCGCTCGCTGGAATGGCTGATCGACGACGGCGTGCGCGAGGTGATCGCCACGGCCGAGGTCGGCGCCACCAACGGGGTGCGGCGCGGCCGTCCGACCCACTATCTGCCCTCGCTCGGACCCGAGGATACGGTCTATGTCGCCGGCCCGCCGCCGCTGGTGGATGCCGTCAAAGCGAAGTCGCGCGCGGCCGCCGCGCGCTGCTACGCAGATCCGTTCCTGCCGAACGCGCAGCCGCTCTCGTTCATTGATCGCGTGATGGCGATGCTGCGGCGTCCGGCAGCTGCGCCTGTTGTCGAAACCCCGCGCCCGGCGCTAGCGCCGATTTCGGTGCCGCGCGGCCGGCCGCAGCCCGCGGTCACGACGATACCGCCGCTACCCGCCGCCGCGCCGCGCCGCACGCAGGCCGGTTCGCGCTAGCGCAGCACACGGCCCACGCATTGGCACTCTGTTGAACGGCTCCGGAACGGGCCCTATGTTGGGCGAATGCCCGACCTGACAGAGATCATTCAGTCGAGCGCGGCGCACGCCTGGCTCTACCTGCCGTTTGCGGCTCTGCTCGGCGCGCTGCATGCGCTCGAGCCGGGCCACGCCAAGTCGCTGATGGCGGCGTATATCGTGGCGATACGCGGGACGACCGCGCAGGCCGTAACGCTCGCGATCGCGGCGGCCACCGGACACACCATCGTCGTTTGGGGCATTGCCGTCCTGGGGCTCGCGTTGGGCGAACGGTATATCGTCGAGCAGGCCGAGCCTTGGCTGACGTTCCTCTCCGGTGTGCTGATCGTTGTGCTCGCGATCCGGATGTTCTGGATGCTCCGGGGCCGCGGGCATCAGCATGCGCATGACCACGATCACCATCGCGACGAGCGCGATGACCACCACGGACATCATCACGGTCGCGAGCACGGGCACCACCACCACGCGCCGGCGCCGAGCGGCCATGTGACGACAGGCCAGATCATCTGGTTCGGCTTTACCGGTGGGCTGCTCCCCTGCCCGGCCGCCATCGCAGTGCTGCTCGTCTGCATCCATGTCAAGGCGTTCGCGCTGGGTGTTGCGATGGTCGCGGCCTTTAGCGTCGGCCTCGCGCTGACATTGGTCATCATTGGCGTCAGCGTGGCCTGGGGCTCGCGCAAGGCGCTCGCGCTCTGGCCGAACTTCGATCGCTGGGCGGAGCGGCTGCCTTACATCTCGGCCGGCGTCGTCATGGTGATGGGCTTTGCGCTTTCTGCCGCCGGATTGACAGGCGTGTTGCAGCAAACGCGCAAGCCGCACTAGCCGGCACGCCGTGCGCAGCGGCCGGGATCATCTCGCCGACTGGACCTTAAGCGGTCACTTCGCGCAGGAACGACTTGACGGTCGAGTCGAGGCGATGCGCCTCGTCGGCCATGTCGGTCGCCTTGGTGACGACCTTCATCGAGGCGCCGCGCGCGTCCTCGATGGTGGCCTTGAGCCGCTCGACGCTCGACGACACGTTGACCGAGCCGCTCGCCGCCGCCGACATGCTTTCGGCGATCTCGCGCGTCACGGCGTCCTGCCGCTCCATCGCAAGCGCGATCGCGCGGGTCTGATGCAGCACGATGTCGAGCTTCTGCACGATCGAGCGCACCGAGCCAACGGTCGCGCCGGTCGCGCTGCGGATCGTCGCGAGGCGTTGCGTGATGTCCTCGTTCGCGTTGCCGATCCGGCTCGCCAGCGTCTTGATGTCGCTGACGACCGCGGAGAAATTCCCGCCACCGGCCGCACGCGAAGCCTGCACCGTGGCGTTGAGGGCGAGCGCGTTCGTCTGCGCGGCAATCTCCGCAATGGCGCGCATGATCGCGTCGATCTCGCCCGTGGTGCGCGCGAGGCCTTCGGCGCTCGCCGAAGCCGATTGCGCAGCTGTATTGCTCAACGCGATGACGTCGGCCGCCTGACGGATACCGTCGACCGTCTCGGAAATCGCGGCACTGAGCCGCTCGGTCGCCGAACGCACCGAGGAGACGTTCGACACCGTATTCTCCGAAACGAACGCCGCCTCGACCGCCTCGCCTTCCGCCACGGCTGACACACGGGCAAGCTCGCGCGCGGTCTCATCCATGGTTTCGACGCTGTTCGAGACGCTGAGCAGCACGGAGCGCATGATCCGGTCGAAGCGGCGGATCGCATCTTCGAGCGCCTCGCGCCGCTTCTTGACGCTTTCGGCGTGCGCGACGTCGGAGCGAAGCCGGTCGCGCTCCTGCAGCGAGCGTTGCAGCACGATGACGGCGCGCGCGATGTCGCCCACCTCGTCGGCGCGGTGAACGCCCGTCACTTCGGACTTCCAGTCGCCGCGCGCGACCGCGCGGACCGCTTCGGTGATTTGCATCAACGGCCGCGTGATGCGCTGCGACAGCAACAGCATGACGCCGGCGAAGGTGAGCAGCGAGACAATTGCCGCAATGATCAGCCACAGAGCGAGCGAGCGGCCTTCCGCCTCGCCGACGCGAACCAGCTCATTGCGCAACGCATGAAGCTCACCGACCGGCGCAAGAGCGCACAGGCGCCATTGCTCGAAGACCGGCTCGCAGCGCGACCAGAATTGGCCGTCATTGCTGCGCAGCAGGGAGGAATCGGGCGCGGGCGACAGCCGCACCGAGTTCGCGGAAATTCCCGCAACCGAAATCGATTGCTCGCCGGCAAAAACCGCCAGCCCCGCGCCTTCGAGTTGCGAGAACTCCTCCAGCGTCGGCTCGCGTGAGCGCAATGAGCGGTGCGCGATCAGCGCCGCGAATACGTCACCGAAATCGTCGAAAATCGGCTCGGCCACGACGACCGAGAGCGGCGCGCCGCCGCTGGCGCCGAGCGCCAGGGCTGCGTGCTGATCGAGTTCGATGACACGGCGCAGCACACGCGGACGCCTGCGGTCATTGTCGGTGAGGATGGCCTGGATTTCCTGCACCAGCGGACTTTCCTGCAGCGCGCGGTTCGCCGTGACGATGTCGATCTTGTCGCTGCTGGCGCCGAAGACCCGAAGCTTGGTGTCGACCACCAGAATGCCGTCGATGTCGGCCGCCTGCGCAGCGCGGCCGAGCAACTCCCAGATCGCCACAACGTTGGCTGACGAGATTGCCTTCACCACGTCGGCGCGCTGCGCGATGCTTTCCAACCGACCGCCCGTCGCCGAAAACAGTGCGTCGACCCGCGCACCGGCGAGCCGCGCTTCGCCGTCGAGACGCTGGCCGAGTTTCTCCTCGGAGAGCCGGCTCAGCTGCGCCGCCTGCCGTTCGAGGCCCTGATCAAGCCGCATGATCGTGAGGCCGAACGACGCCGCGAATGCCACCGTCGCCGTCGCGACGACGGCGATGATCAGGCGGGTACTGAGCGACGAAAGGCGAAGCAATACACGAACCTCGGTGAGGCCTCACTCGACGATGGGCACTCCGCCCATGCTGGTGAGAACCGTCTTCGCCTTGGCTGCCTTCACATAGCCGATGAAGCGTTTGGCATCGGGTGTGACCGTGGAATCCTTGTAGACGAACGACAGGGTGACGGCGCTCGGGTAGTCGCGATTGGTCGGATGATGGCCGTCGATCTTGAGCACCGCGAGCTCCATTTCGAGCGCCGTGGTGAACGGACCGAAGCCGATCGCACCTGACACTTCCTTTACGGTGTCGATGCAGTCCTGCGTCGTCACGGCGGTCTTGGATTTCTCAGTGATCGCCAAATCCCTCCAGCCGGGCATCGATTGACGCAGCACCAGCAGGGTCGAATCCTGTTCCTCGCGGCGGACCACCTTGATGCGCACATCCTGTCCGCCGACGTCGCGCCAGTTGGTGATCTTGCCTCGGTAGATGTCGGCGAGCTGCGCGCTGCTCAGGCTCGATACACCCGCGGAACGGTGCACGAAGAAAGCCGACGGCAGCCGGAACACCGGAACCGAGATGAGTCCAGCCTCTTTCTCGGGATCGGAGAGCGGGCGTGCGACGCGCGCCAGAATTTCCTTGTTGGAGCCGACGGCCGCCACCCCGCCGCCCGAGCCGATGCTGGGCGGTACGATGACGTTGGTGTCCGGGTGATCGGCGGTATAGGCGGCGCCGAGCGCGCGCAACAGGTCGATGCCGTCGCCCGTGCCGACGACGGATAGATCCCCGGCCTGTGCGGTCGCAGAAAGGCAGAATGCGATCATCGAGGCGACGAGCGGGCGCGTGACAATTGGCATTGGGACCTCTCGGCTCTGCAATGGATGCGGCCGAGCCTAAGGAAAATGAGGTAAGGAAGTGTAAACCCAACAGGGGCAATTATTGGTTGAGCAGGCTGGCACCACCGCCCACCGAGGGAAAACCCGCGGACGAGATCCAGCCGAAGGCTGCCCCGGACCGTGACGGCGACATCCGGTCAAGGCCCGGCCACCCCGATTTTCAGTGCATCTTAAGCCTTTTCGGCTTTTCAGGAATTCGGCTGCGGCCAGTAACACTTCGTCGCAACAGTTGCCGTAACAATTGCGGTAACGATGCAACCGCCCAGAGCGAGGGGCCTCTTGAAACCGCCAGCGCCCGGCAAACAGCGCGCAGCGCGCGAGAAGCGACCGAGCGTGCGATCCGCACACGGTCCCTGGCGCTGCGCGACTTCGGCCCTGCTCGCAATTATCGGCATGGTTGTATCCGGGCCCGCCAACGCGGCTGGGGGGACCGGCGGCGACTCCATCCCGATCGTCGTCATCCTTGCCGGCCTCGGCCTAGCCCTGACATTCCTCGTCGCGTCGGCCGGCGCCGTCGTGACGCTGCTGCGGCGCTCGCGCCATGCCACAAACGAAGCCCGCCGTCTGCACGCGCTGCTCGATGTGCTGGATGAAGGCGTCGCGGTATGCACCGGAATGCAGGCAGTCGCGGTGAACACCAGCCTCTGCCGGCTGATCGGGATCGAGCACGACGATGCGCGCTATCTGATGATCTCATCGTTCATCGGCGATGCCGACGTGATCGACCGGCTGCTGGGCGAGGGCGAACTGCGGCTCGACACCGAAGTTACCAACCGCGCCGGCGCGACGGTCGCGGTCGAGATCGCTGCGCGCACGATCGCCTACGGCGACGGCACCGCCCGGTTGCTGGAAATCCGCGACGTCGGCGAGCGCAAGCATACGCAAGCGCGTGTGTCATTCCTGGCACACCACGATCCGCTGACGTCGCTGCCGAATCGCGAACTGATGCGCGCGCGGCTCGCCGAGGCGGTCGAACGCGCGAGCACTGCCGGCACGCGCTGCGCCGTGCTTTGGATCGATCTCGATCACTTCAAGGACATCAACGACATTCACGGCCATGTGGTCGGTGACCAGATTCTGCGCATCGTTGCGGACAAATTGAAATTCGAGATGCCGGCCGACACGCTGATCTCGCGGCTCGGCGGCGACGAATTCATCGTGCTGTGTCAGGACATCCATGACGCGGAGGAAGCGCGGCTGATCGGCCAGCAGTTGCGCCGCTTGCTCAATCGCCCGATTGAAGTTGCCGAGAAATCGCTGACCGCGGGCGCCTCGATCGGTGTCGCGGTGTACCCCGATGACGCCGCCAATGCGGAGGACTTGCTCAAGAACGCCGACCTCGCGCTCTATCACGCAAAGGCGGAGGGCCGCGGCCGCTGCCGCCACTTCACCGAGCAGCTCGGCAACGAGCGGCAGCGCCGCATGGTATTGAGCGGGCAGCTCCGCGCCGCGATCGAAAATGGCGACATCCAAGCCTACTTCCAGCCGTTGGTGCGCGCGCGCGACATGCGTGTGGTCGGCTTCGAGACGCTCGGACGCTGGTTCCATCCCGAATTCGGTCCGATCCCGCCGCCCGAGTTCGTCAAGATCGCCGAGGAGAACGGCCTGATCACCCCGCTCACCGACGTGATCATGCGTAAGGCGATCGAGGCCGCGCGCCAATGGCCGAACGACGTGCGTGTGTCGGTCAACGTCTCGCCGGTGCAGATCAACAGCGATCTGGTCGATCAGGTGCGCGGCATCATCAAGCAGAGCGGGCTCGATCCGCACCGTCTCGAGCTGGAAGTCACCGAGGACGTGTTGATCAAGGATTTCGACCAGACCGCCAGCATGTTCTCGCGCCTGCGCGCGCTCGGCATCCAGGTCGCGATGGACGATTTCGGCGCAGGGTTCACCTCGATGGGCAATTTGCGCCGGCTCAATTTCGATCGCTTGAAGATCGACCGCATCTTCACCATGGACTTGCCGAATCACCGCCGTTCCTCCGCGATCGTGCGCTCGATGTTCGTGCTGGCGCGCGAGCTCGATTTGGAAGTGACCGTGGAGGGCGTCGAGACCTACGAGCAGTATGCTTTCTTGCGCGAGCAGGGCAACGCCGAGCTGCAGGGCTACCTGTTCAGTCAGCCGAAACCCGCCTCCGCCTTCGCCGATCCGGCCTCGCTTCAGTTCGCAACGCCGATGCCACGCAAGATGGAGTCCGTTGCCGCGAGCACTGGCGCAATCCCGATCAGCGCGCGTCAGGCCAAGCGCGCGTCCTGACATACCGCCAGGCGCTTGACCGATCCCGCGGCGGCGCGGGATGGTCGGACGATGGGAAAAACAGCTCTGGTGGCGGGAGCCGGCGGCGCCGCCTCGAAACGCCTGATCGAAGTGCTGCTCGCCGATCCCGACTCGTCGGTCATCGCGCTTGCGCGCAGCCCACGCGCTTCGACCGCCCGCATGAACGCAATCAGTGCCGACCTATTCGATCGCGCGGCGTGCGCGGACGCGTTGTCTGCCCATCGCGGCGTGACGCACATCTTCTACACGGCGCGCGCCAAGCACGGCGAGACCGGAGTGGAAAGTGTCGAGGACAATGTCGCGATGCTGCGCAACGTGCTCGATGCGGTCGAGCCGGTCGCATCCGGCCTCGAACACGTGCATCTGGTGCAGGGCACCAAATATTACGGTATGCATCTCGGCCCGTTCCGCACGCCGGCGCGCGAGGATGACGCCCGCCATCCGCCGCCCAACTTCTATTACGATCAGCAGGACCTGCTCGCGGAGCGCCAGCGCGGCCGCGCCTGGGCGTGGTCCGCCTCGCGCCCGACTTTCATCTACGATTTTGCGCCCGAGCGCGCACGCAACGCCGTGGCGGTGATCGGCGCCTATGCGGCGCTTTGCCGCGAGCTTGGCAGCCCATTCGACTTTCCAGGATCGACGGCGGCGTTCGACGCACGACGCGACCTCACGGATGCCACGCTGCTTGCCCGCGCGATGAAGTACATCGCGCTGACGCCCGCCTGCCGCAACCAGGCCTTCAACGTCACCAATGGCGATATCGTGAGCTGGCGCGGTCTGTGGCCGGCCATCGCGGCGCATTTCGGCGTTGCGGCCGGTGACGCGCGGCCATTCAGCCTGAATGAGTGGACGCGCGACAAGCAAGCGGTCTGGGCTGAGGTCGTTCGCCGCCATGGTCTCGCCAACACGCGGCTCGATGACGTTGCCGACTGGGCGTTCGCAGACTTCCACTGGTCGCAAGGCTACGATGTCGTCTCCAACCCGGCCAGGCTGCGCGCCGCCGGTTTTCCCGAGACCGTCGACAGCGGCAAGATGCTACTCCGCCATCTGCAGCGCTATCGCGAGGCGAAGATACTGCCGTGATCAGCCTGGATCAGCTGAGCGCCCGCGATCGCGCGGCATTCGTCGCCGCCGTCGGCGACGTGTTCGAGCATGCCCCGTGGGTCGCGGAGCGCGCCTATGCGGCGCGGCCGTTCGTCACGGTGGCAGCGCTGCACGGCGCAATGATGCAGGCCCTGCGCTCCGCGCCGCGGAACGAGCAATTGGCCTTCCTGCGCGGCCATCCGGAACTTGCCGGCAAGGTCGCGCGCGCCGGTGCGATGACGCCGGATTCCCGAGCCGAGCAGGGCGGGCTTGGGCTCGACCGGCTGAGCCCCGCGGATTTTGCGCGCTTCGAACGCGCCAACGCAGCCTACGCGCAGAAATTCGGATTTCCCTTCATTGTCTGCGTGCGGCGGCACGCCTCGGCCGAGTCCATCCTCGCCACGTTCGAGCAGCGCGTCGGGAACGATATCGAGACCGAATTCGCGGCCGCACTGACCGAGATCGGTCACATCACCCGGCTGCGTCTGGAAGCGAAAATCGCGTCGTAGCCCGGATGAAGCGAAGCGAAATCCGGGGCTAGTATGCGCTTCGGAAATCCCGCATTGCGCTTCGCTCCATGCGGGCTACAAGTACCAAAAGGGCGTTGCATGGCATTCGACACGATCATCCGCGGCGGAACGGTCGCGACCGCGGCCGACACCTTCGCCTGCGATGTCGGCATCAGGGACGGCCGCATCGCTGCGCTCGGCGCGGATCTCGGCGATGCCAGGGAAATCGTGGATGCGAATGGCAAACTGGTGCTGCCCGGCGGCATCGACAGCCATGTGCATCTTTCGCAGCCGTCCGGTCCCGGCATCGTGATGGCGGACGACTTCGAGAGCGGGACGCGCGCGGCGGCGTTCGGCGGCAACACGATGGTGCTGCCATTCGCCATGCAGCGGAAGGGCGAGTCGCTGCGCGAAGTGGTGAAGCAGTATCACGCTTTAGCCGACGGCAATTGCTACGTCGATGTCTCGTTCCATCTGATCATCGCGGACGCGACCGACCGCGTGCTCGGGCAGGAGCTCCCAGCGCTGGTCGAGGACGGCTACACATCCTTCAAGGTGTTCATGACCTACGAGGGCATGGCGCTGTCCGACCTCGAAATGCTCAACGTGATGAGCGTCGCGCGCGAGACCGGCGCGCTGGTGATGGTCCACGCGGAGAACTACGACGCGATCCGCTTCCTCACCGACCGGCTGGAGCGCGCCGGCAAGACCGCGCCGCAATATCACGCGACCTCGCGGCCGATCCCGGTCGAGCGCGAGGCGACGCATCGCGCGATCTCGCTCGCCGAGCTAGTCGACGTGCCGATCATGATCGTGCACGTCTCGAACGGCGAGGCGATGGAGGAAATCCGGAGAGCTCAGCAACGCGGCCTGAAGATCTATGGCGAGACCTGTCCGCAATACCTCGTGCTCACCGCGAAGGACATGGAAGGCCTCAATATGGAGGGCGCGATGTATGTCTGCTCGCCGCCGCCGCGCGACGAGAAGAGCCAGCAGGAATGCTGGGCGGGCTTGCAGCAACATGTGTTCTCGCTGTTCTCCTCCGACCATTGCCCGTTCCGCTATGACGACACGCAGGGCAAGCTCAATCCGAAGGCGCGCACGAGCTTTCGCTGGGTGCCGAACGGCATTCCGGGCGTCGAGACGCGGCTGCCGATCTTGTTCTCCGAGGGCGTGAAGAAAGGCCGCATCAGCCTGAACGAATTCGTGGCGTTCACGGCAACCAACCACGCCAAGACCTACGGGCTCTATCCCAAGAAAGGCACCATCGCGGTCGGCTCCGACGCTGACATCGCGATCTGGGATCCGGAACGGAAAGAGACGATCTCGCAGACGCTATTGCATCACGGCTCGGACTACACGCCCTATGAAGGTATCGCGGTGACCGGCTGGCCGGTGTCCACGATGGTGCGCGGCAAGTTCGTGGTGCGTGACGGCAAGCTGGTCGGGGCGAAGAGCGGCGGCGAATACGTGCCGCGAGAAAAGTCACCGCTCGCCACGCCGAGCGGGACGATCCCGGCAATCTGATGCACTGGGACCGTGAGGTCGACGTTTTGGTCTTCGGCGCCGGCATGGGCGGCATGACGGCCGCCCTGGTCGCGTCGCTCGAAGGCCTCGATGTGCTGCTGTGCGAGAAGACCGACCAGGTCGGCGGCACGACCTCGACGTCTGCCGGGACGGTGTGGATTCCGGGCTCGAGTCAGGCGGTGCGCGATGGCGTACCGGACTCAATCGACGATGCGCGCCGCTTTCTCGCCGCGGAAATCGGCCCGCGCGCCGAGGTCGTGCGCGAGGCGTTTCTCGCCGCCGGTCCGGCCGCGCTCGACTACCTCGACGCGCACACGGAGGTGAAATTCCGCGCGCCGCCAAAACATCCCGACTACCACTCCAACCGGCCTGGCCGTGCGCTGGCCGGCCGCGCGCTCAGCCCCCTGCCCTTCGACGGGCGCTTGCTCGGCACGGATTTCGACCGCGTGCGGCCGCCGATCGCATCGTTCATGGTGCTCGGCGGGATGATGGTCGGCAAAGACGACATACCCATCTTGCTCAAGCCATTGGCGTCAGTCGGTTCATTTGTCGCAGCCGCGAAGTTGCTGCTACGCCATGCGACCGATCGCTTGCGTTATCGGCGTGGCACGCGGCTGGTGATGGGCAATGCCCTGGTGGCGCGGCTGTTCTACAGCCTGCGCACCCGCAATGTGCCGATCGCGTTCGATGCAAGGCTGGTCGAGCTGGTGAAGGGTTCGGATCGCGTCGAAGGCGCGGTCGTCGGCATCGGTGACAAGCGCCAGACGATCCGCGCCCGGCGCGGCGTGATCCTTGCGACCGGCGGGTTCGCGCCGAACGACAAGCTGCGCGGTGAGTTCATGACAGGCCTGCCCGTCGCGCATTCGAACGCATTCGCGGGGGCGAGCGGCGATGGATTTTCCGCAGCGCGTGCTGCCGGTGCGGCGGTGGATGACAAGCACACCAACCCGGCATTCTATTTTCCGAGCTCGTTGCACAAGGAAACAGTTTACCCGCACATCCTGCTCGACCGCGCCAAGCCGGGCCTGATCGCGGTGAACAAGGACGGCCGCCGCTTCGTCAACGAGTCGGACAGCTATCACGATTTCGTCGAAGCGATGTTGCGCACGAACGCCGCGTCGCAGAGCGTCCCGGCGTGGCTGATCTGCGATCGCTCCTTTATCCGCGATTACGGCATCGGGCTGGTACATCCGGGCGCGAGCCGGCGCGAGATCGA
>Ga0070689_100001826_pt1 | contig 13710 bp, 16 predicted proteins | sample KBSS23HmetaG_FD_64669 | JGI IMG/M metagenome (GOLD analysis project Ga0070689, IMG submission 64669) | Switchgrass rhizosphere microbial communities from Kellogg Biological Station, Michigan, USA - KBS S2-3H metaG | ecosystem: Host-associated > Plants > Roots > Rhizosphere ...
CCCGTTGAAAAAGCCGCCCGGTGAGGGCACCGGGCCTACAATACATGTCGATTTCCTAGGAAATCTTGTAGGCCGCGTGCCCTCACGCGGCGAACGGGACGTTCTTCAACAGGCTGCTAGAATTCCGCACCAGCGATTGACAGGACACGGGCTGTCCCTCCGCTTTCGCCAGCTCGATCAAATCTCGACCAACTCATTCACTTTCATTTTCCTGTTTTGGATGCAGGCCAAATTCTTTTAGCTTCTCGCGCATCTTCAGTCGTGTGACGCCGAGCCATTGCGCGGCTTTCGTCAGGTTGCCGTGCGCCCGCCGGATGGCTTGTGAGTAAAGTTCGGGTTCGAGGTCCGACAGCATCTTCTCGAATGCATTCTGAAGCTCGCCCCGTTCGACCTGATCCATTAGTTCTGTGACGTACGCCGCATGGGTTTGTTGTGAGGTTGCCACGGTCTGTCGGGCTTTGGTCACTATTTCTTTGAGGTGGTCCACACCGATGGTGTAGTCGCGGGCGAACAATAGGGCCTTGCGGACGACGTTTTCCAACTCGCGAACATTCCCTGGCCAGGGCTGGCTTTGGAGGAAAGCAATGGCCTCCGGCGTAATGGAGGGCGAGGCCACGCCCACTTCTGGACCGTATCGCCGCAGAAAGTATCTGATCATATCGGGAATGTCCTCGGTTCGCTGGCTCAAGGGTGGCAAAGTAATCGTCATCCCATTGAGCCGGTAGAAAAGATCTTCGCGGAACAGACGTTCGTGGATGGCTGCCTCCAGGTCGCGGTGGGTCGCGGCAATGATGCGCACATCAACCGGAACCGTTTCCTTGCCGCCGACGCGTTGGATGGTTTTCTCCTGAAGGACGCGCAACAGTTTCGCTTGGAGGTTCGCGTTCATGTCTCCGATCTCGTCGAGGAAAATCGTTCCGCCGTTTGCTTGCTCGAAGCGGCCAATCCGACGCGCATCCGCACCCGTGAATGAGCCGCGTTCGTGGCCGAACAATTCGCTTTCAAGCAACGTCTCGGGAATGGCGGCGCAGTTGATGGCGATGAATGGAGCGGCGGCGCGGTCGCTATGCTGGTAGATGGCGCGCGCGATGAGTTCCTTGCCGGTGCCGGTATCGCCCCGGATGAGCACGGTGACGGGCGTGGCGGCGATTCTGCCAATCTCCTTATAGATGGCTTGCATGACTCGGCTCTTGCCAACGATGGCTGTGCGCGCGGACGCGGTGTCACCCATCTCCACCGGTTCCGACATCAGGCGACTGCTCTCCAAAGCCCTGGAGGTGAGATCAAGAAGCTCTTCGACTTCAAAAGGCTTCGGCACATAATCGAACGCGCCCCATTTGGTTGCTTCGATGGCGGTCTCGGTCGTGCCGTGGGCGGTGATGAGAATGATCGGGAGTTTCGGTTTGGCCTGGTGCAACTCTCGCACGAGTTCCAGGCCGTCCGTGCCGGGCAGCTTCAAGTCAGTAATGACAACGTCATACGATTCGGCAAGAGCCTGGGCCAAGCCGTCGTCGCCGCGCGCTTGCACCGCAACCTCGTAGCCGTTGGCTCGCATCGCCTTTTGCAGACCGGTGGCGATGTTCCGGTCGTCTTCGATGAGCAGCACTCTAGGATTGGATTTCATTTTTTGGAGCAATGGGCAGCACGATGCTGAATGTGGTTCCGCGATTCGGTTGCGTCTGGTATTGGATAACGCCGCCGTGCTTCTCGACAATGCGGGCCGCGATGGGCAGGCCGAGTCCGGTACCCTCCTCTTTGGTGGTGAAGAACGGATCGAATAATCGTTTTTGCACTTCCGGGGGAATCCCCTTCCCCATATCGGCCACATCAATCACAACGACGGTGACGTGTCGTCCGTTAAGCACCTGCTTGTCCATGCGGGAACGCAAAGTAACGATGCCGCCAGCTTCCATGCTCTCCGCGCCATTCTGAATGAAATTGATCAACACTTGCTTCATCTTGTTCGGGTCCACGCGAACCGGTTCATTCGCCAGGAGTTCCAGTTTGAGTTTAACCGATTTGCCATCCAAGTCGGATTGCAGGAGGTCATGAACGTCCCGAAGCAGCTTTTCCAGAGGCATCGTCTGCAATTCGGGATCGGTTGGGCGCGCGAACTGGAGAAAGTCGCGCACGAGGTGTTCGAGCCGGTCAATCTCATGGCGAATGACCTCAAGGTCTTCGTGTTCGGACGTGCCGGGCTTGTGGCTGTTCTTCAGTGTAAAGAGCCGAACCTTGATGGCGGTGAGAGGATTGCGAACTTCATGAGCAATGCCGGCGGCAAACACGCCCAGTGACGCCAACTTCTCCTGGCGATCAATGATGGCGAGACTGTCCGTGAGATTGCTGCGAAGTGGCGAAACCGTTCGACGATAGACCAGAACGACGATGGCAATGCCGGAAATCAACAAGCCCAGCAGCGCCACGAACAGGAAGCGTTGCAGCCGCACCAGAGCGGCATTGGCGTCGGTCACAAAATGTTCAGCGGCGGATCGGTTGTCCGCCGTAAGTTTTTCGCCCAAGCCGAGCAACCGCTCAAGACCAGTCTCGACTTCCTGCTCCGCAACGCGCGATGCAGCGCTCTCAGGCGTGTCGTGGGATTTTGAGACGCGACCGAGATAATCGGCGAATGCGGTGGTGATTTCCTTGCTCAATTGCGCCTCGGCAGGTGAGCCTGCCTTCTTCGTCTGCGTTTCAATCAGCTCCATGATTTTGCGTCCGTCCGCTTCCAGTTCAATTCGGACTGCGGTGTTCAGCCCGTCAATGTTTCGTCGCCACACGTTATGAAATTCCAGGATAGCTGCCCTGAGCGCGTCGGCAGATCGAAAGCGGGCAATCTGCTCCGTAGTCATCTCCGCCCGCAGACTGCTGATCTGCCGCCACGCCGTCCGCTCTGCCCAGACAAGGGCAGCAGCAACGACCGCGACAGCGAATAACAGTTCGGTCAGACAGAATCGTGTCTTCAAGGGCATGGTATCGGAACAATTTAGACCGATGACGGAATCGTTTGAACCGCCCGCGACTCGCCGCAATGATTTGATCGGCTCGGAACAGCCGAAATCCCACGCTTTCTTTGAAACTCATTGAATGGCATACCAAGAGCTAAAGCAACACTCAGGCCGCCAGACTATCCGAACGACGAAGCGACCGCGAAACAAAAGACAGAAACCATGAACGTGAAGGCACGCTCATCAGCGCTTGAGCCCTCGTTTCACCCGGTTGATAAGCCCGCCTGAGAGTAAGATTTCAATCTGCCGTTCTGATAATGAATGGTGCGTCTTAAAGTTTTGCTTTTGAGTGACGTTTTCAACCTCGATCATGTGACCCGCGCGAACTTGTTGGCGAAGGTTACTGAACCGCAGCACATCGCCTTGCTTCATGCCTTTGTAGTCGGACCCGTGTCCAAAAGTCAGTGGCAAGATGCCGAAATTCACCAGGTTCTGCTCGTGGATGCGCGCGAATTCTTTCGCAATGACTACCCGCAGCCCAAGGTATCGTGGGGCGAGTGCGGCATGTTCCCGGCTCGATCCCTGGCCGTAATTGCGGCCTCCCACGACGGCATGACCTCCTTCGTTCCGAATCTTCATGGCGCGGCCAGGGTAAGTTTCGTCCACGGCCCGGAATGCAAACTCGCTAATCCCCGGGAAATGTTCGCCGCCCTCAAACCGACACTCGTGTTCGATTCCGACCTCCAAAAGAGCGCTTGGCGCTTAACGTTTTAGGAGGGATCTCGGGGCGACTGTCAGCAAAAACGTCAGCACAAATGCTGAAGGATTCAAAGGACCGTGGCCGCCACTGATCAAGATGGATGAAGCAGTGCGGAAGGAAGTGGATTTGCTGTTCGGCAATAGAGGGCCAATTGTTCCGCTCGGGCGTTACGGCACTCGGAGTTTGTCCGGATGCAGCCGGCCGACGAACTGATCGGGCAGGCGTTGATCGAGCGAGCCGGGCGCGGACCGTTCGGGAGCAACATGGCCGTCGCAGAAAATCACGTTGGCTTTCCGCGCATGCCGGAAGTGAGCGGTGGCTTCCGTGGCGTTGGTGCTGATGTAGTAAAACTCTTCGAGCATCGGGTTTGAGGGTGAGGCGGGCGCTTGGAAAGTGTTGATCTGGGCGGCGTCGGCGTAGAGCGCGGTGTCGGTCAGACGCGTCAAGGTGGAGACGCGGATTGGCGGCTGGTTCAGGGCGGTGGAGAGGTGGAGGTTGTAGCCGTAGCCGTAAGCTGCACCTTTGGCCTTGAGTTTGAATTGTCCCAGCGAGTAGTTCAACGATGGGCAAATCTCCACGCCGCGTCGCTGGAGGTAGGGATACAGCGCGCCCTTCGTGGCGTCGAAGGCGCGATGCGCCTCCGCACCTTGCTCGAGCCAGCCGAACCAATAAGTCACTCCGTTGTTCGTGACCGCGCCACGGTAGCGGAAGCATTGGTCGTCGTAATCGCTCCAATACATCTGCGTAGCGAGGCCGAGCTGGCGGAGGTTGCTGGTGCATTGGATGCGTCGCGCCGACTCTTTGGCGCGGGCGAGCGCGGGCAGCAGCAGCGCGGCCAGCGTCACGATGATGGCGACGACCACGAACAGTTCAATCAATGTAAAGCCGCGACGTTTCATGCAGTGACGACGCGAAACCGTTTCGCATACGGGCAATGGCGGCAGTTGTTTCCGCAGCAATAGCCGCGTCGCAAATGATACTCGGCGGTGAACACGACCAAGCCGGATTCAAAATAAAAGTCGCCGGGGCCTGGCTTTTGCGCCGCAACTCCATCGGCCTTGGTGCGGTGAAATCGCATCACGCACTCGCGGCAGATGCAGGTCTTGTTCCGCGAGTCCGCCGGGACTTGCGCGAGCAGGGCCTCGGGGATTTCCACCCGGGCGCACCAGCACGGGCCTTTGTAGGCGTTGGGTGTGCAAAGCTGGCATTCGTTCGCGTCGCCGCACAACGGACAGCGGGTGGTCTCAGACGGGGTCATCGGTTAATGGCTGCCGGGGTCGCGTCCGCGACGGCAAGTGCAGCGTTCGCACGCGCCCCGGCCGCTGCGACGCAACGATTGATTTTGAGAAAGGCATCCCCAGGGCCGCTCCAGTTGCAGAATTCAGGATGGAGCAGGTGGGCGAGCAGTTCAGTGCCGTTCACGACACGCGGGCCGGGGCGGTTGAAATAGCCGCCTTCCACGGCGAAGACGCGGTCGTTGCTCACGGCGGGAAGGTCTGTCCGTCCCGGCTGATTCAGAAGCCACGCGGCCTGGCGTTCCGCGCGATGGCTGTGAAATCCGCAGGGCATCAGGATGAGCACCTCTGGCGCGGCTTCGCGCACCGCGTCCCACGGCACGCGCACGGAGTCGGCCCACTTGCGCCCGAGTACGTCCGTGCCGCCGGCGATTTCCACGATCTCGGGCGTCCAGTGGCCCGCGCAGAAGAGCGGATCAATCCATTCGGCGCAGAATACTCGCGGACGATGCGTGGCCTGCGCCACTTGCGCGGCGACCGCATGCAGCCGCGCGTTTCCGGCCGCGATCAGGCGCTCGGCCTCGGCCTCCCGCCCGGTGGCCTGTCCAAGTTCACGGAGGTTGTCGTGTATATCCGCGATGGAGTGGGGCGACATCCAGAGCACTTGCGGCTGCACCGGCAGGGCTTTGAGGGCGCGGGTGACTTCGTTGCCCGCCGGGGCGCAGACCTGGCAGAGGTCCTGGGTGAGAATGTGGGTGGGCGCGAGTTCGTGAAGGATCTGTTCGTCCACATGATAGAGACTCTCACCACGTCCGAGCGACGCGCTCACCGCTCTGTCTATCTCGCGGAGGCCGAGGTCGGCCACGGGAATGTTGCTGTGGACGACCAGCGGTTTGCCGCGGATCTCCGGCGGATAATCGCAGCAGTGCGTGATGCCGAGCAACTGGTCGGCGAGGCCGAGCGCACAGACCATTTCCGTGGCGGACGGCAGTAGCGAAACGAGGCGCAATTCGCCGGAGGCGCGGGTCGAACTCATGGCGTTCAGGCAGTGGTGGGAACATGACTCGGTTCGCGCAACGAGGTGAACTTGCGTTCCGCCAGCGCCAAACTGCCAAACAACACCGCGGCGTAAAACAGGTCGCCGAGCAGTCCGTTGCGGTAGAAGGGCAGACCCGCGACATAACATTCAAGCAGGCCGGTGGCGTTCTTCGGATAGGTGTCGAACACGGCCCAGACGCTGAAGTTAGTCACGAGGAAGAATACCGTCGAGCTGACCACGGACGCCACGGCGACGCGGCCTGCACTCCGATATTGCTGCACCCAGAAGCCGAGGCACACGGTGAGCGCGAAGCAGCCATAGACGAACGGCATGAGCCGGTGCAGGCCGAGCACAAGGTCGCTGAGGAAAAGCGCCGTGAAGGGCAGCAGGATGGCCGCGCGTTTGTTGGCGAACTGCGCGCCGCCAAACAAGGCCATCGCGCCGATGGGGGTGAAGTTCCACGGGTGCGGTAGCAGCCGCGCGGCGGCGGCGGCGAGGACCATTCCCGCGAGGACGAGATATCGAGTGTTTTTCATGATTTGTTTGTTGGTGTTTGTTTGCGTTGTTTGTTTCTGCGGCTGCCGGTCGTACCAGGCAGCAAATCGGCAAACTGGAATTGACCGCGAGGCACGACCGCGCCGATGCGACATGCGACCGGATGCCGAAAAATCGGGCCGGCGTGGACAAACGTGTGGAACTCGCCGTTCTCGCCGCACGGGTCGGCGCTCGCGGGCAAATCGTTGAGCAGCGATTCATCGAACGCACGGCCGGCAAATGAGGCGTCCAGCTTCGCCAAGTCCACGCACACGAGCGTGGCGCGGAAGCCATCGCGGATGAATTCGCGCGCAAGTTGGGCCGTGCTAAGTCCCCAGATCGGGTAAAGCGCCGTCATGCCCACCTGGGCGAGCATCCGGTCGCGATAGGCGCGGATGTCGGCCAGGAACAAATCGCCAAACGCGACCTGGGTGATGCCTGCCGATTTGAATTCGAGGCAGGCCGCGCGCATGAGCCGCTCGTAGTCATCGTTCGTGCAGTTCTGCGGGATGAACACTTTCCGGCACGGCAGACCCAGCGCCGCGGCCTGGCGGTTCAAGAGCGAACAACGCACACCGTGCATGCTCACGCGGCGGAAGCCTTCGGTGCAGGTAGTGAGCAGCGCGGTCACTTCGTGCCGGCCATCAGCAAGCAGCTTGCGGAGAGCCAGCGACGAGTCTTTTCCTCCACTCCACCCCAGCACTATGCGCTCCTTGGCCATGCTAGAAATTCGGAGTGGCGTTGACCCGATAGAACCGTTTGCCGAACGCGCCAGCGTTCGGGTCGTTCAGGCTGGTGGTCTGACCAATGCCCGGCGTGGCGGGAGTAACGTTCGTCCAGCTGGCGAAATCCGCCGTTGCCTGCAGGATGTAGTTCCAATTGGTGCGGCTCAGGAACGTGCTTTGCCAGATACCGCCGGCGAGGCTGCCGGTGAAATCCCGCACGGGCGGAGGTTGTACGGACACGACGATGTTGTCCACCAACCCATGCGCGAGAATCGAGCCGGGCATGAACGGCGATTGCCCCGCGTCGCTGTAGCTGGCGATGGCAAATGTATCGAGCAGGAATTGCGAGAAGTTCGTCATCAACGGCGCGGTGGTCACCGGGCCGACCAGCACGCCGTTGGTCGAGATGGAAACGGTCGCCGACTGATTGCTGGCGGTGTAACTCAGGACGAAGCGCATCGGCACGCCAACCGGGAGATCGAACAGGCTGAAGTCGCTCGAACCGCTGTAGTTCATCACGCCGTTTGTGCTGAATACTGCGGGCCAAACCGTCGGCCCGTAGCCGGAGTCGGGAAAGAAATTGAACTCGACCAGATTGGGCGAGTCGCTGCCCGTGCCGCGGATAAAATTGGTTTGCCGGGCGCTGGCTTGGTTCATGAACCCGAACGCAATCTGGAACGTGCCGGGTTTGCCAGGAGTCGTCCCGTAAGCGAAGTCCTTCAATTCGAGGTCGAGCGCCACGCTGAAATCGCCGCGACGCGTCAGCAGCGTGCCGAGGGGCAGTTGGAAATAGCTGTTGCAGCGCGAGGAATCCCAGGTGACTTCGAGGTTTTGGTTCGCTGAGTTCCAGCGGAATAGTTTTGTGTCGCCGAAAATCTTGCAGCCACGAGCAGCCGGGGCGCTGGCGAAATTTTCCCACCAAACTACGCCGCCGCCGACCGGCGCGACCGCCGCCACCCCGTCAATCTCCGCCTTGCCGCTCGAGACTTCGACGCGGACAAACCGAGCCGCCGGGACAGTGACGGGCTGTCCGTTCGTGTCCAGCGCCCAGGCCAGGCTGTAACCCGCACCGCCCGCCGCGCCACTGTAGAGCGCGCGAATGCCCGACAGGCCCAGCCCGCCGAAGCTCGCGCCGGTCAGCGCCGGATTCACCGGGCGAAAAAAATCGCCTGCACCATCCGTTGGGAAAAGCGTATCCACCGTCGGCGCGAGCGCCGGATTCAAGACGAAAAAGTTCGTGCCATCGGCGCTGACCGAGACACCTGTCTGGCCGGAGTTGTTCCCAAACATCGAGCCGTCAGTGATGCCCCCGCCCGAATAGTCGCCGTTGGTGATGCTGAAACCGGCGTTGCCGAACAGGATGAAGTCGCAGCCGAACGGATGCGTGCGGTCGTGATGCACCGGCGTGTCGAGCCGGAGGGTGAGCGAACCACCCGCACCAACCGAGACGAGTTGGCCACCCTGCCACGCCGGACTGAATGGATCTACCGGGCCGCCCCAATCGCCCGGCGTGACGCGCGAAGGTTCACCGAGGGCGGAAGCGGGATTGGTGTAACTGGCACTGATACCTGTTCCCGGCGTGTAGGCGATGACGGCATCAGCGAATTGAGCAAACGAACTGGCAACGACGAGCTCGCCGCAGACTGCAAGCATCAAGGAACGAATTATTCTCATGGATCTGGTCTTTCATTTTGTTCCGCGAACATGCCGCGAAGCAGGTTGAACTGGAGACCAGACCCGGGCCTGAAAACGAAAAAGCCTTCAGACCCCGGCAAACGGAGAATGAAGGCAAAATTCGACGTCCCCGCGAAAACAGTTCACGGAGCTGGCCTCATCCTTCTCTTTGACGGAGAAGTTGACCCCGCCGAGGCGGAGTCGGGACGAGCGCGAACAAACCGGTATCCTGACTTCGGGCTTAAAACCTCGCTCCCGCCTTCCCGGTGCGAGACCAGTGGCATGTGGGAGTCTGTAGCCCGTTACAGTGGCGTAACCGTCCCCGAGTTTCACGGGGTTCTCAGACATTTGCTTGCGTTACGATAGCGACCTAAGGCCGCCACTTTCAAAGAACTAGGAATTGTTACGAATTTGAGCCCGCGTTGGCAAATGGTTTGAGCAGAAATCTGAACTTCCCGAGATTGTGGACATCGCGCTGCCGGCGGAAGGCGTCTTCCAAACCTCGCCCTTCTTTTCAAACTCGACCGTTTGCTTACCGCTCTTGGCGTCGGCGATGATGGCTAACCCAAAGCAGCTTCAACGACCTTAGCCAGCGTCGTGCCATCCCCTAATGCGTGCAGGACCTGTGAGCACACGGTTGAGCACTGATCCGCGTTGAGGCGGCTTTAACTAGTCTCCGCACGCTCCGCGTTGCTTTTTGATGTGCCCGTTGAGTGCACCATCGGCCGCAGACCTGGTATCGACATCTCTCCCAAAAAGCGGTTGAGACGAAACAAATCAAACCGCCCCCGGAACTAAAACGCCCGATGCCGTCACATAACCTGTGTCCCGCCGATCCGAAATGCGAGGAATCTCGGGGAATTCTGCGCTGGCACGATGCCAGCTAAAAGGAAAGACAATCCAGCGCGGATTTGGAACACCGCGCTCAGTCCCAAAACGAATGGCCATGAATACTAATATTGCTCCAGCTTCACCGCTCAATCATTGCGCGGCCAAACAACTGAAAATCAACGCGTGGAAGGAAAAGTCGATGGACATCCTCATTCGCGCAGATGGAGTCGAACTCACCGACAAACTGCGCGAGGCGGTCAATCAAAAGATTGGACGCGTCCGCCAGTATGCACCGCGTGCTGTGCGGGCACGCGTGCATTTGCACAAGGTCCGCGCCAATCCATCGCCGCATCAGTTCAAAGCGCGAGTTCTTTACGAACTTCCAGGCAAAGATCTCAGCGCGGAACAGACGGCCCATGATCCGGTCACCGCGCTTGATCTGGTGGCGGAAAAGATTGAACGACGCCTGCGCAAACGGAAGACCGCGCGACTCGCGCGCCGCGTGCGCGATCAGCGGGAGAATTCAGGCCGTTGGAACGCGTTGGCAAGCGCCTGATTTGGTTAATTCCTTCAATGGATACGCCTGAAGCCAACAGTGGCCTGCGCTACGACGAGAACGCGACTTGTGATCGCTGCGGCAAGTTCGGGGCTTTTGATTTGGGCGGCAGAGTTCTTTGTGCTGCGTGCTACGAAGAAGCGGGTGCCTGTTGCCTTGAATTCGGTGCAGTCGACTTGTGGCGGGATCGTAACAAGGATTGATCCGCAAGGTTCGTAACAGTCCATATTTATGAAATATCAACGCACAAAGAATCGAGTTCTTCTGGTGAGTAATGATTTCACCGTCCGCGAGTCGCTCGGCGACATATTGCGATCGGATGGTTTCGAGGTTCTGTCCGCTGAGAATGGCGTGAAAGCAATCAAGGCCTTGGCGGCAAACCCAATCAACGTGATTGTCCTCGATTATCGGACGCCCTTCGACCGGAAAGATTTCGTCTCTGGAAGATCAAGCACGCTTGAAGCGTTAACCGACATCGATCCTTTCCTGCCGCTGGTGCTTACGCGCGAGTCGGAGGTCGAACTGGACCACGCAACGTCGCTGATGGCCGACATGGTGTTAACCCACCCGGTCGAACCTTCGGCGCTGTTGGAGGCCATTGACACGCTTCTCGTGGAAACGCTGAAGGAACGCGTTCATCGCAAGTCGGCAGACTTCACCATTATTCGGTAATGCGTGTGAACGGAGAAAACAACATGTATCGGCCAACAGAAATCGAAACAACGGCTCGACGGACATCCATTGAAGATGTCCGAACCGGTCTGCTGTCGCCTAGAACGCCAGCGGTCGCGTTGGATTGCGGTACCGGTGGGCCGGGTGAGCGGTTGCTTGTGGTGATTGGCTCCGAGAGGACAAGAGCGCGATGTCTGGAATTCGCTCGGCGATTCGCCTACGGAACCAGCGCTGAGATTCACGTCATGAAACCGACCAGTGCCGACCAGGCAGGCGAAGTTCGCCGCATGGGAATCGCGCTTGAGGTTGATTGGCTCTGCATGGTTACTCACGGCAGGCCGGCATTGATGTCGCTCTTTCTGACGAGCGACGATGAGAGCATCCTGCGAAGCGCGCCATGTCCGGTTGTTTGCATTCCCGAAACGCTGCGGCGCAGTCGCGAAGCGGAACCGACGGATCGCGCCTTACGGCCGATTAAGAGGATTCTGGTTCCGATTACCTCACCCGACAACCGCCACGTCACTGCGCACGCCGTCGCGCTCGCGGAGCGGTTCGGAGCGAAGATTGATTTGCTGAGAGTCGAGGAACTCGTCCATGGACCCACCGATTCACCGCAGCGCAGTTTTCGCGGCGTGCGACGGGCACGGAGTATTGCCGGCCAGAGTGAACTGGCAAGGCTGGCCGAAGAAGTTGTCCCGAAGCGCCTCCGCGGTCGCAAGTCGGTCAGATTGGGATTGCCGTTGTTCTACGCAGCGACCTGCGCGGCACAAGAACTCCAGTCCGACCTGATCGTGCTCGCCGTGCCGACCCGACGCTGGGACGCACACGCACGGATCGATGGCGGAACCGAGCGCATCCTGCGCGGCGCGCCTTGCCCGGTTATATGCATTCCCGAACGGGCTGTCCGAGCTGACGCTGCTGCGAATCGAGAACTGAGCGCAACGCTGTTGCGTGATCGGCGCGAGACTTGGCCTCTGGCGGAACGGCGTCCAGAGAGGCGCGACCCGGAACCAATCTTTGCACACAGAAAGTATGAGACAGGAGTTGAAGACTCCATCGTCACAATCAACAACACCAACATTTATGACCCCTATGAAACCGAAATTGCTTGTAGTAGATGACGATCATTCCGTTCGCGAATCGCTCAAGAAGCTGCTTGAGACGGAACACTATGACGTGCATCCAGCTCGGGACGCTGTTGACGCACTGGACCATTTCAGGTCCAACCCAACCGATCTGGTCGTTTTGGACCTGAATCTCGGCACGGACGACGGCTGGAAAGTCTTCCACACGATGGCAGAGCTGAATCCATTCGTCCCCACCGTCATCATCACGGCGGAGTTTGATCAGCGCGAGCGGGCGGTTGCCGCCGGAGTGGAAGCGCTCATTGAGAAACCGATCGATGTGCCGGTCTTCCTGAAAATCATCAGCGATTTGCTGGCCGAAACCAGTGAACAGCGCCTGGAGCGTGTTTGCGGCGACGACGAATACTGCCGCTATGTGGCCAGACACTATGAACCGTTGCTGAGCCTGCTCAACGAGCGGCATTCAGCGCCGTTGAAGCTTTCTTCGGCCCTCAACGCGGTGCTTTCGACCTTGCCTGTCGTTGGCAAGCAACTAACCACGGTGGAAACTTGATCGTCGCGAGTGATTCATTCTCGGACTCGCACAAACGGTACGACTCCTATGAAAACGATGCCATTGATAACTTCATCGGAAAGCTACGGGTTCATGAGTGATTCCTTTGCTTCAGAGAGCAGACCGTTCAGATCAAGAGGCCGGGTGAACATTGCAAGGCCGCCGTCACCCGTGCGCGGCCACTGTTCATTCGGTCTGTCCCAATAGAGTTCCACGCCGTTGCCATCCGGGTCGCGCAGGTAAAGAGCCTCGCTCACGCCGTGGTCACTCGCACCTTCGAGAGCGATGCCCGCGCCTAACACGCGGCGTAGAGCGTCGGCCAGCGAGGCGCGCGTGGGATACAGGATGGCGAGATGATACAAGCCCGTACTGCCGGGCGGCGGCGGCTTCCCGTCCGCGCTTTCCCAAGTGTTCAGCCCGATGTGATGGTGATACCCGCCGGCGGAAACAAATGCCGCCTGCGTCCCGTAGCGCTGCGTGAGTTCAAAGCCCAGAACGCCGCAGTAAAACGCCAGCGCCCGTTTGAGGTCGGCCACTTTCAAATGGACATGGCCGATGCGAACACCGGCGACGATGGGGCGTGAGAATCGTTCCACGGTCATTCGTGGAGTCTTGCAGGTTTGAGCGCGGTTGAGAAGCTACGAACCGTTGACGAGAGGTTCCTGAAGTCCATGAGCAAATCGTCTCTCGACCGTGGTGAAGGTATCCAGGACAATGGAACGGATTTAGAAGCAGAGCGAAACCAGTAGCGGCTTCACATTATTTATGAAAATCATATGCGGCACCGACTTCTCCACCCATGCGAGTGAAGCGGCCAACGCGGCGGCGGCGTTGACGGCGCGACTTCAAGGGACTCTGTCACTGGTCCACGTCATGGATACCAGTCGCTACGAGTTGCCCTCGAAGGAGTTGATGGACTACTTGTGTGGTAGCCGGCAGGCCAAGCTGAAGAAGGAAGCTGAACGGTTGCGACGGCAGGGTGCCAATGTTGAAGAACAATTCCTCCAAGGTTCACCCGCGATCAGCCTGGTCAAGGCGGCCACGGATTCAGGCGCCCGCCTGATCGTCGTTTCATCGTTGGGACTGATTGCACCCAGCCGC
>Ga0070689_100001827_pt1 | contig 13709 bp, 15 predicted proteins | sample KBSS23HmetaG_FD_64669 | JGI IMG/M metagenome (GOLD analysis project Ga0070689, IMG submission 64669) | Switchgrass rhizosphere microbial communities from Kellogg Biological Station, Michigan, USA - KBS S2-3H metaG | ecosystem: Host-associated > Plants > Roots > Rhizosphere ...
CAGGTCAACGGCAAGTTGCGCGGTACCATCGAGGTGGCCGCCAATGCATCGAAAGAAGAATCCGAGGCGCTGGCCCGCGCGCATCCGCAAGTGGCCGCCTTCCTGGAAGGGCAGGCCGTGCGCAAGGTGATCGTGGTGCCCGGCAAGATCGTCAACATCGTCGCAGGATGAAATCCATGAGCCGTGTGTTCAAAGCTTCGCTGCTGTTGATGTCCGTCTCCGTGTTGGCAGCGTGCGGATTCCATCTGCGCCAGAGCGTCGCCTTGCCGCCTGCCATGCAGCGTGTGCATGTGACGGCCGGCAACCCCAACCTGCAGCGAGGCCTGGCCCGTGCGCTGTCGAGCTCCGGCGTGACGGTGGAAGAACATGCCGGCACGGGTATCGCGGAACTCAGTGCGCCGCTGGCCCAGTTCAGCACCGATACGCTGACGGTAAGCGGCCAGGCGCGCGTCACCGAGTACACCGTTCGCTACCACGTCGAGTTCGACGTGAAGGACGGCGTGGGCCAACCGTTGGTGCCGCATCAGCGCGTCGATCTGCAGCGCGAGTTCAGCTACGACGCCACCAATACCGTCGGCACCCAGGCGCAGGTCGATGCGATCCAGGGCAGCCTCAACGACGACATGGTGCAGGCCATCCTGTTCCGACTGCAGGCCGCCGGCCGGCATCCGGGCCAGACGGCCGCCGCGGCGGCTGCGCAGGAAGCGCAGCCGGCTTCGGCCAGCAGCACCCACTAAGACGCCGAACCGTCATGCCGCTCAACGCCATGCAATGGCAGAAATCGCTGGCCGCCGAGCAACTGCGGCCGGTGTATCTGCTGGCGGGCGAAGAACTGCTGGTGCTGGAAGCGGCCGACGCGTTGCGTGCGCAGGCGCGCAAGCTCGGCTATGCCGAGCGCGAAGTGCTCGATGTCGGCAATCATTTCGACTGGGATGATTTGGCGCGAGCGGCCGCAGGCATGTCGCTGTTCGCCACGCGCCGCCTGCTCGACCTGCGTCTTCCCACCGGCCGTCCCGGCACCGAGGGCGCCAAGGCGATCAACGAGTTCTGCGCCAATCCGCCGCCCGACGTGACACTGCTGATCACGGCCATGGACTGGAGCAACAAGCACGAGGGTGCCTGGACCCGGAACCTCGATGCGGCCGGTGCGCTGGTGGTGTTCAATGCGCCCCGCCCGAACGAATGGGCGTCGTGGATTGGTGCACGCCTGTCCTCGCGCGGGTTGTCCGCCACGCCGGATGCCGCGGCCCTGCTGGCCGAGCGCGTCGAGGGCAATCTGCTCGCCGCGGCGCAGGAAATCGACAAGCTGGTGGTGCTGCATGGCCAGGGCAAGATCGACGCGCAGGAGATGGAAAACCTCGTCGCCGACAGCGCCCGCTACGACGCCTTCAAACTCACCGACGCCGCCTTTGCCGGCGAAGGCGGCCGCGCGCTGCGTATCCTGGCGGGCCTGCATGCCGAGGGCGAGGAACTGATCGGCCTGATGGGCTGGCTGGTCAATCAGCTGCAACTCGCGCTGCGACTCGCCAATGCCCACGACTTCGCCGCGCAGGCACGCAGCGAACGCCTGTGGCCGGCGCGCGAACAACTGTTCCGCAAGGCACTGCGGCGTGCGCCGCGCGAACACTGGCTGCAATGCCTGGCACGCGCCGCGCGCATCGATCGCATGGCGAAGGGGCGTGAGCAAGGCGATGCCTGGCTGGAAGCCGAACGCCTGATCGCCGCCATCGCCGAACCGCGGGCTGCCGGCGCGCTCGCATGAAGCCGCTGGCCCTGTTCGGCGGCACCTTCGATCCCGTGCATCTGGGCCACCTCAGCGTGGCGTGGGAAGCATCCGAGCTGCTGGATGCCGAAGTGCGCCTGATGCCGACCCACGTGCCGCCGCATCGCCACGCTCCGACGGCATCGCCCGCGCAGCGTGTGGCCATGTTGAAGGCGGCGCTGCAAGGCCAGGACCGGCTCACCCTCGACACGCGCGAACTGCGCCGCGAAGGTCCGTCCTACACCATCCACACGTTGCGCGAGTTGCGCGAAGAACAGGGCGATCGCCCGCTGGTATTGCTGCTGGGCGCCGACGCATTCGCCAACCTGCCCAGCTGGCACAGCTGGCGCGAACTGTTCGAGCATGCCCATATCGGCGTACTCAACCGGCCCGGCATCGACGCGGCATGGTCGGTGGAACTGGCCGTGGAAATCCTCCCGCGGCGCGTGACCGATCCTGATGTGCTGCGGGAATTGCCCGCAGGCAAGGTGATCGAGCTGGCCGTGACGCCGCTGGAGATTTCCGCGACTCGGGTGCGTGAGCTGCTGGCGGAAGGACGCGATCCCCGTTATCTGCTTCCTTGCGGGCTGTTCGACGATCCCACGGTGCTCGCGCCGTATCGCGCTTAGCGAAAGCAGCTTTGCAATGAAAGCCCGATTGGGCTGGGCTGTTGTGGGAGCGCACTTGTGCGCGACAACCTAACGGAGCGATACCTTGACGCACACGCGTCGCGCACAAGTGCGCTCCCACAGGCAGGCGCACACGTTCCCGCGGGCACTTGACCCTCTCCCCGGCGGGGAGAGGGAGAAGTGATGTGCACCGCTACGACGTCCTCGGCACAAACCGCAACGCCACCGAGTTCATGCAATAACGCAGTCCCGTCGGCCGCGGGCCATCATCGAACACATGCCCCAGATGGCTGTCGCATCCCGCGCAACTCACCGCAATGCGCTCCCAGCCAAACGTCGTGTCGCGTATCTCGACCACATTCTGCTTCGCGATCGGCTGCCAGAAACTCGGCCAGCCGGTGCCCGAATCGAACTGCGTGGCCGCGTCGAACAACGCCGTATCGCACGCCGGGCAACGGTAAAGGCCGGGACCCGTTTTTTCATGCCGACCGCTGAAGGCGCGTTCGGTGCCGGCGCGGCGCATCACATAGTACGCATCGTCGCTGAGGCGCTCATGCCATTGCGCATCGTTGAGCACCAGCTTGGGCACATGGCATTGCCCCAGCTTGCGGCCGTCGTCGGCGAAGCAGATCAGCAAGACGTCGCCGCCCGTGGCGGGCGGCGTGGCCGCCATCGCGGTGCCGCTGAGCGGGCCGTTCTTCAACAGCGTGGGTAGTGCAAAGCCTCCGATGGCAGCCAAAGCTCCTCCTGTCAGCGCTGCGCGCAGAAAGCGGCGACGCTCCAGTTTCACGATGTCCTGCGTGCGGGACATGGGAACCTCCATGAGGTTGGGAAATCAGCCGAACGTGAAGGCGTACGCCTGCACGCCGGGGTCGAGGAAGGTGATCTCGAACGTCCGCTCGCCGGTGCCGTTGGCCTGGCGAACCAGTTGATAGAGACGTTGCGAAGTCACCGTGCCGTTGCCGTCGGCATCGGTATCCATGCCGTGATCGTTGCCTGGCGCCTTGCCGTCGATGGTGACGCGGAAGCGCACCGGCTTGTCGTCATGCAACGGTCCCAGCACCAGATGCAGGTCGCGTCCACGGAAGCGGTAGACGATGCTGCCGTTGGCGGCGTCGAGGCGCGCGCTCTCGTCGCGCACCGTCCAGCGGCCATTCAACGCCCACTGATTGGTCATCAGGGATGCGGGTGCGTGGTAACTCCATGCATCGTCGTGCGCCACCTGGCCGCCCGCGAAATTCTCGGCACGTGCGTAACCGACATACGTCTCCGGCGAGCGCATGGCATCGCCCGAACCTGCTGCCTCAGCGCCTTGTGCGCCAGGCTGCACGTAGCCGCCCGGCAGGTTTTTCTGGCCGGCTTCGGTGAGCAACTGGCGGATCACGTCCTCGCTCTGCGCATACTCGCCTTCGCCGAAATGATGGTGACGGATCCGGCCCTGCGGATCGATGAAGTAATGCGCCGGCCAGTACTCGTTGTTGAAGCCTTTCCAGATCGCATAGTTGTTGTCGAGCGCGACCGGGTAATCGACGCCCAGGTCCTTGATCGCCTTGCCGACGTTCTGAGGATCCTTCTCGAAGGCGAACTCGGGTGCGTGCACGCCGATCACCACCAGGCCGTGATCCTTGTACTTATCGGCCCATGCATGCACATATGGCAAAGCACGAATGCAGTTGATGCAGGAGTACGTCCAGAAATCGACCAGCACCACCTTGCCGCGCAACGATTGCACCGACAGCGGCGGGCTGTTGAACCATTGCGTGGCGCCTTCCAGCGAAGGCAGCTCGCCCTCCACCGGCAACGGTTCGCCTTGCTTGACGACGGGTGCCGGCGGTGGCGCGGGACGGGCGGCGTCGATCAATTTCTGCTCGAGGCCACCGGTACTGGCCAGGGAGACGCGTGTCAGCAAGCCGGTATCCAGGCCCAACGCAATCGCCGCGACACCGGCCAGCACCAACACGCCCAAGGCGCGGCGCACCCATTCGCCGGCGCCCAGAGAGCGCTTCATCAGCGAAAACACGCGGCCGCCGATGATCAGCGCCAACGCCAAGGACGTGGCGGCACCGGCAGCGTAGGTAAGCAGCAGCAACGAGGTTTGCAGGCTGGCGCCGTTCAAGGCCGCGCCGGTCAGCAGGAGTCCAAGGATCGGGCCGGCACACGGCGCCCAGAGCAAGCCGGTGGCCACGCCCAGGCCGGCAGCGGACCAGACCGAATCGTGTTCGTCGGAGTGCTGCGAGAGTGTGTTGCCCAGCGCCACGAATGGGCGGCTGATCCACTCGGCCAGTCGCGTCGACAACAGCGTCAAACCCAGCACCGCCAACACCACCATGGCGATGACGCGCCCGTACTGGTTGGCCTGAATTGCCCAGCTACCGCCCACCGCTGCCAGCGTGGCGACCAACGCGAAAGTGAGCGCCATGCCCAGCAGCATCGGCAGGCCGTTGCGGGCAAACGGGCGATCGGCCCTGGCGAACACGAACGGCAGCACCGGCAGGATGCACGGGCTGAGGATGGTCAGTACGCCGCCAAGATAGGCGAGGATCAACACGAGCATGGTGCGGAGGTCCGTGGGGTGTCACCGGATCATTCGTCCCGGCTACGTCTCAGGTTACATGCGCCCCAACGGAAAAGGCCCGGCACAGGGCCGGGCCTCGTGGCTTGCGGTGAGGCGACGATCAGAAGCTGGCGCGGACGCCCACGCTATAGGTCTGGGTGCTGTCGTTGTTCACGCGCACACCGCCGTGCAGCGCCCAGGTCTTGTCGAAGCTGTAGACCAGGCCGAAGGTGCCGTACACGTTGCCCATCACGCCTTCATCGCCGTTGCTGTAGCCGATATAGGCGTTGGCGGTGAGGTTGTCGGTGACGCGGCCCATCACGCCGGTATTGACCGACCAGATGTTGGCGGCGTCGCGGTAGCGCTCGCAGCCCCAGCCATCGAAGCAGCCGCGCAGGCTATAGCGATCATGCGTGTAGGCAACCTGCGTCACCCAGTCGGCGCGGCTGCCGATGCTGGCGGCGTAACCGAAGCCCAGCGACCAGGGACGGTCCTTGCCGCTGACGTGAAGGCCATCGTGGTCGCCGAGCTGGCGGTCGATGTAGCCCTTGTCGAGGCTGGTGTCGGTATAGCTGCCGAATACATGGAAATTATTGGCAAACTGATACGAACCGCTCAGCGACGCGCCATCGGCGTAAGCGCCATGTCCCGACTGGCTCACATTGACGTAATCCAGCTGCACATAGGTGTAGCCGATGCCGTTGCTGTCGGTGGCCTGGGCAGCGATAGGAGCGATGAAAGCGGCAAGCGCCATCGCCAGCAAGGTCTTCTTCATGCGGGTCTTCCTTGGGATTGAAAAGCGAACGGTCTGTGGGGTGCAGACTCGGCGCGCATTAGGCCAGCAGCGGGCAGGCGCGCACCATCGGAAGCCTCTGAAAAGGCTGGTGACCGTGCAATTCAGGGAACCTCTACGTCGTATCGGGGAAGGGGCGGATAGCGCCCCGGAGGTAACCGGGGTCGGCTTCGGGTCGAATAGGTCAAGAGGATCTGCGACGCCCGGATATGACTGCCACCTTGACCGCACCCCGCACGATAGGTCTAGATATCGTCCTTTCCCGCTGGGCTAGGACCGATTCCATCGTGAGCGATGCTGCAGCCCCCGACGGCGACACGCAGGAGCGCCAGCGCGCCGCGTGGATGGCTGCGGCGCAAGGCGGCGATCGTCGGGCCTATGAACGGGTGCTGGCCGCTTCCGTGCCGCTGATCCGCGCTGCCGCGCGACGTCAGGGCGTGGCGGTGGACCAACTGGACGACGTGGTGCAGGAAACCCTGCTCACCGTGCACCGGGTACGCCATACCTACGATCCGTCGCGCTCGTATGACGCATGGTTGTCGGCGCTGGCATCGCGGCGCGCGATCGACGCGCTGCGCAGCCAGGGGCGCCGCGGCAGCCGCGAGGTCCACGACGAGCTGGCCTATGACACGCATGCGGACGCGGACGACGCCACGGCGGCCGCGGAGCGCGAGCAAGAGGCGGGCCGCCTGCGCGAGGCCATCGCCTCGCTGCCGCCGGGCCAGCGCGAAGCCATCGAACAGCTCGGCCTGAAAGAGCGTTCGCTGGCCGAGGTATCCGCCGAAACAGGGCGCCAGACCGGTGCGCTGAAGGTCAACCTGCATCGCGCACTAAAGGCACTGCGCGCGCGTTTTCACGGAGAACCCTGAGCATCATGGCCGAACCCCGACTCCCCGAGTCACTGATCCAGTCGCTGGGCGAACAGCTCACGCCGGTGCGGCGACTGCCGCCCGCGTGGTTGCGCACGCTCGGCTGGCTGCTGGCAGTGGCGGTGATCGCGGCCGGCCTGCTGATGCACTACGGCGCCGGCCCGATGATGCATCGCTGGAGCGCGGCCCCCGATATCGCCATCGCCGGCGTGGGTGCGGTGATCACGGCGGTCAGTGCCGCCTGGGCAGCCTTCACCCTGGGTGTGCCGGGACGTTCCTGGCGCTGGGTCTGGCTGCCGCTGCCCAGCCTGTTGCTATGGGTAGGTGCCAGCGGGCTGGGTTGCATGCGCGACTGGCTGGGGCCGACCGCCCACATCGCCAAATTCAACGAGGCCAGCGATTGCCTGATCTTCATCATCAGCCTCTCGGTGCCCTTGTCGGCGCTGTTGATCTGGCTGCTGCGCCGCGCCTGTCCGCTGCGTCCGGTGCTGGCGGCGATCATGATCGGCCTGGCGTCGGCGGCGGCTTCCGCGGCCTTGCTCGAGATCTGCCACGCCTTTGCCGTAGCGGCCACCGATCTGCTCACCCACGCGATGGCCGTCGCCATCGTGGTGCTGGTCAATGCCGTCATGGGCGGCCGCCTGCTGCAGCCTGCATTGAAATAAAAGCAGCGTTTGCGGCATCCGCTCCAAGATGCGTGATCCCCTGAAAACAGGCTGCTGCGTCGCAGCAGCCGTGTGTTGCGTCAAGGCGCTGGCGGGTGCCGCGCAGGCAGGCGATCGACGACTGCCACAGCGAGAAGCAGGCGGATGCATCGCGCCGCCTCGCACCATCGCATGCACCGCAACAATCGCAATTTATTGCTGCCGCGTAGCCCGTATTGCAACTGAATGGCCGTCATTGCGTGAGACAACCAAGGGCCATGCATGGGTATAGGCTGCGCAGCGGAAGGACCGGCAATGATTATCTTCGCCGCCGGTTTGCCGTCGTCGTTCGGCAAGGACGATCACGGTTGTTGCATGGAAGTGCGGCCCCACCGCACGGTTACCTCACCGCTTCTGGAGACACCTACCCATGAAAGTTTCCCGTTACGCCGTACTCGCCTTCGCGACCGCCACCGTGTTCGGCCTGGCCATGTCGCCGGTCATGGCACAGAACAGCGCGCCGCAGTCGACCCCGCCGCAGTCGAGCCAGGATGCGATGAAGTCCAGCTCGGACGCGATGAAGTCCAGCAGCGACTCGATGAAGAGCGATTCGATGAAGAGCGACTCGATGAGCAGCGACGCCATGAAGAGCGATCCCAGCCAGACGCATCACAAGAAGCAGCACAACAAGAAGAGCGGCGCGCCCGCCTCGTCGTCCAGCGCCGGTCACTGATACCGACGCGCGGAGAAGTGAGGCTCTTCCCGCGAGGGGAGAGCCTCTTTTTTTGCCATGGACCGGGCCGCAGCGATTGCTGTCACGGAAGGCATTTGTGCCGTTCAGGGCGAGGCGAGCGGGCGTTCTTAAAAGCGCCGCTGGCCGTCGCCAGCCCCGCCAGGGAGGCGCCCGCGGTCCAGGCGGTTCGACCGGTTGACATGGGCTTCAAACTGGTCCGGTATACTGCGGGTGCGCCATCCCGCGCGTCGATCCCGCATCGAGGCAAAAGCACTTGAGTCAGACTGCCAAGCGCAGCACCAAATCCGCCACCACGGCGGTCGTTCGTCAGCAAGTCATCAACGCGCTGGACGAATTGAAGGCCAAGGACATTCGTGAAATCGACGTCCGCGGCAAGACCTCCATCGCCGATCTGCTGGTCATCGCTTCCGGCACCTCCGCGCGCCACGTCAAATCCATCGCCGACGAAGTCGTCAAGTTCGCCAAGCAGGCGGGCGTGATGCCGCTCGGCGTGGAAGGCGAGCGCGAAGCCGAATGGGTACTGGTGGACCTGGGTGACGTGATCGTTCACGTCATGCTGCCGCGCATTCGCGAGTTCTATGGCCTGGAAAGGCTGTGGACCGTGGGTGATCGCGAAGTAGACACCGAAGTCGCCAACGCGGGCTGATGGCCTGCGCGCTGGCGGCGAATGCCGCGCTCCGTTCCACGGGCGCGGCTTCCCCCTTGTTTCCCCGATTTTTGGATCGTGATTCATGCGCGCCCGTCTGATCGCCGTCGGCGAACGCATGCCTGCGTGGGTAGCCGAAGGCTTTGCCGAATACCGCAAGCGACTATCGCACGAGCTTCCGCTGGAATTGATCGAGCTCAAGCCCGGCACTCGCGGCAAGGGGCGCGATGATGCGCGCGCGATCCAGGATGAAGGCGCTGCGATGCTGGCTGCGTTGCCGCGCGACATCCACGTGGTTGCGCTCGATGGGCGCGGCAAGACCTGGTCCAGCGAAGAGCTCGCCGCGCAGCTGGCCAAATGGCGCATGTCCGGACGCGATATCGCGTTTCTCATCGGCGGTCCCGACGGCCACGCGCCTGAGGTGTTGCAGCGGGCCGATCAATCGTGGTCGCTGGGGCCGCTGACGCTGCCGCACATGCTGGTGCGGCTGGTACTGGCCGAACAGCTCTATCGCGCCACCACCTTGCTGGCGGGACACCCGTACCACCGCGCTTAAGCCGTGGCTTCATTCGCCAATGGCGAGGGCGTCGTCCGATGTGCCGCCCGAGCGTTTTTTCCCTCGAAAGTGGTCATAGGCGCGCCTGGGACGCCCACGCATACTGGCTTCAACACCGCCATTGCGAGGATCCGCGCATGTCCGTCCCGGTACGCCAGGCCACCATTCACGACCTCGATCGGATCGCGCCGCTGTTCGACGCGTACCGGGTGTTCTATGGCCAGCCGACGGATATCCCGCGCGCCACGCAATTCCTGCGCGAACGCTTTGCGCATCACGACTCGGTGGTGCTGCTGGCGACGGATGAGGAGGGCGCGGGGGCGGGATTCGTGCAGCTGTATCCGATCTTTTCCTCGGTGCGCACGGCACGCATCTACCTGCTCAATGATCTTTTTGTCGCAGCGGGCATGCGCCGACGCGGTGTGGCTGCGACCTTGATGCGCGAAGCGGTGGACTTCGCGCGTGCGGTGGGCGCATCGGGCATGACCCTCGCCACGGCGCACACCAACGCGCCCGCGCAGCGTTTGTACGAGTCGTTGGGGTGGACGCGCGATGACGAATTTCGCGAGTACACCATTCGGTTCTGAATTGCTCCGATTCTGAAAACATCGACCATCGTCGGGCTTGCCAGGAGTTCGAGGTTTCCGCGCGCTACCATCTGATGCTTGCCGTGCAGGAGATATCACATGGACAAGCGCATTCGTCATGCAGGACTGGCCGCCAAGGTGACCACGGCGGCCCACGCCGCCGAGCGGATCGATCACGGCATGACCATCGGCATGAGCGGTTTCACCGGCGCGGGTTATCCGAAGGCCGTGCCGCAGGCGCTGGCCGCGCGCATGGTGGCGACGCACGAGCGTGGCGAGCCGTTTCGCGTGCGCATGCTGACGGGCGCTTCCACGGCGCCGGAACTCGATGGCGCGCTGGCGCGTGCCGACGGCATCGATCTGCGCCTGCCGTACCAATCCGATCCGGAACTGCGTGCGCGCATCAATCGCGGCGAGATGGATTATCTGGACGTCCATCTCAGTCATGTCGCCCAGTACGCGTGGTTCGGTTTCTTCGGCAAGATCGATCTGGCGGTGATCGAGGCGGCGGCGATCATGCCCGACGGCAGCCTGCTGGCCTCGTCATCGGTGGGCAACAACAAGACCTGGCTCGATCTGGCGGACAAGGTGATCGTCGAGGTCAACCACTGGCAGCCGCTCGAACTGGACGGCATGCACGACATCTACTACGGCACTGCCTTGCCGCCGAATCGCCGGCCGATTCCGTTGCTCAAGCCGGACGACCGCATCGGCGAGAAATATCTTCGACTCGACCCCGACAAGGTCATCGCGGTGGTGGAGACGAACGCGCCCGACCGCAACAGCGCGTTCGCGCCGCTGGACGATTGCTCGCGCCAGATCGCCGGTCACCTGATCGATTTCTTCCGCCACGAAATCGCCAAGGGTCGTCTGCTGCCGCAATTGCTGCCGCTGCAATCGGGCGTCGGCAATATCGCCAATGCCGTGCTGGCGGGTTTGCGCGACGGCGGCTTCCGCGGGTTGAGCGCATACACCGAAGTGATCCAGGACGGCATGCTCGATCTGCTGCAGGACGAGGTGCTGTCGGTGGCATCCGCCACGTCGTTCTCCCTGAGTCCTGCCGGCATCGAGCGCTTCCTCGCCAACATCGACTTCTTCCGCCAACGCATCATCCTGCGCACGCAGGAGATCTCCAATCATCCGGAACTCGTGCGACGCCTGGGCTGCATTGCGATGAACGGCATGGTGGAGGCGGATCTCTACGGCAACATCAATTCCACCCACGTGGCCGGCACCAGCATCATCAACGGCGTCGGCGGTTCGGGTGATTTCGCGCGCAACGGCTTCCTGTCGTGCTTCCTCACCCCGAGCACGGCCAAGAACGGTGCGGTGTCGTGCATCGTGCCGATGGTGAGCCATGTCGACCACACTGAGCATGATGTTTCCGTGATCGTCACCGAGCAGGGGCTGGCCGATCTGCGCGGCCTGTCGCCGCGGCAGCGTGCCAAGGTGGTGATCGAACGCTGCGCGCATCCGGGCTACCGCCCGATGTTGCAGGATTATTTCGACCGCGCCATGCAGCACAGCCGCGGCAAGCACACGCCGCATCTCTTGCAGGAGGCACTTTCCTGGCACCAGCGTTTCCTCGACAGCGGCGATATGAGACCTTAGGCGTTCTTGTCGCCACTGGAGCTGCTTCAATGCTCTATCTCGCTTCCCAATCGCCGCGCCGTCGTCAGTTGCTCGAGCAGATCGGCGTCACCTTCCGCATTGTCGACGTCGACGTTCCCGAACACCGCACGCTGGGCGAGTCGCCGCGCGACTACGTGAGCCGCGTGGCGCGCGAAAAGGCCCGCGCCGGCCTGGCCGTTTTGGAAGAACACGGCGCGGCCGTGCTGGGTGCCGACACCGAAGTGGTGCTCGATGACGAAGTCTTCGGCAAGCCCGACGATGCCGAGGACGCTGCCGTGATGCTGCGTCGCTTGTCGGGGCGCGTGCATGAGGTGATTTCCACCGTGTGGCTGGTGACGCGTTCGGGCGAATGGTCCGATACCAGCCTGTCGCGCGTGACCATGCCGACCCTGGACAACGCCACCATCACCGCCTACATCGCCACCGGCGAGCCCTTCGGCAAGGCCGGTGCCTACGGCATCCAGGGTCATGGCGCCAAGCTGATCGAACATCTGGATGGCAGCCATTCCGGCGTCATGGGCATGCCGATTTACGAGACGGCGCGCCTGCTGCGTTCGCACGGGTTGATCGGCGCCTGATCGACGCCGGCGACCGCTATTGGCTCATCACGAACCACGACACCACCGCCAGCAGGTTGTTCATGCCGTGCGCCACCACGGCCGGCCAGATCGAGCCCGATTGCACGCGCAGCCAACCCAGGATGAGGCCGAGCAGCGCAAGATTGGGCAAGGCATACCAGAGGAACGACAAGTCAGGCAGGTGCACGCAGGCGAACAGCAGGGCGGACAGCACGATGGCCACGCCATTGCCGGTGTAGCGCGCCACGGCCGACAACAACACGCCGCGAAACAGCAGTTCTTCCACCACCGGCCCGATGCTGACTACCAGCAGTGCCAACGGCAGGCGCAACGCCAGCGAGGTATGGGCACCCAGCTGCTTGATGTCCTGGCTGACCTCATGGCCTTGCGCCAGCCACTGCGTAAGCACTCCGCCGACGATCGGCATCATCACGCCCGCGGCGAGCGCCGCTACGTAAAAAGTGGGATGTGGAGAAGAAGTGAAGCCCAGTCCGGGCGGATCGCCGACGGCCCATTGCTGCGGCCACCAGCGGCGGCCCAGATGCACCACCACCGCGGCTGAAATCAGCAACGTGATCATCACGGCCGCGGCCGTCATGTCCGATTGGCCCAGCCAATGGCGGCCCAGCGGGATGATGTCGCCCGGTGCGCCGCCCTCGCGCAGCGCGACGATGACCCCGGCGCCCAGCGCGAGCGCGCTGCCCACGGCAAGCTGCAGGGCGAAATACAGGGCGATCAGGGCGATGGCATGGCCCAGGGCTGGCGCGCGCGATGCGGGGTGTGGCGGCGAAACGGGTGGATCGGTCAGGCGGTTCGCATCCATCGAAGACATTCCAGGGCGCACGCGCGCAGTAGTTGCGTCAGCAGGTTTCGCGCTCACCGGCTGACAGGGTCACGCTAGACCCTGCTGCGGCGTGTGCCAATCCTGTCCTTTGGCACGGTTCGCCGGCCGCCTGTCATCGTCTTCGCCACGCTGCCTTGTATAGTGGCGGGACGTTCCAAGGAGGAAATCGGCGCTCAGGCGCCAGCCCATGTTTGCATTCGACTGGCTGTCCGACCCGACTGCCTGGGCAGGTCTACTCACCCTCGTGGTGCTGGAGATCGTGCTCGGCATCGACAATCTCGTCTTCATCGCGATCCTCGCCGACAAGCTGCAGTCGAAGGAGCGCGACAAGGCCCGCGTGCTTGGCCTCCTGCTGGCCCTGATCATGCGACTCGCGCTGCTGGGCGCGATGTCGTGGCTGGTCAAACTCACCACGCCCATCCTTCAACTCGGCGCGATCTCGCTCTCGTGGCGCGACATCATCCTGCTGCTGGGCGGCGCGTTCCTGCTGTTCAAGGCCACCATCGAGCTGCATGAGCGGCTGGAGGCCAGCGACCACGACGAAGCGGCCAAGCGGACGCACGCGCGGTTCTGGCTGGTGGTGGCGCAGATCGTGGCACTCGATGCGGTGTTCTCGCTCGATTCGGTGATCACCGCCGTGGGCATGGTCGATCACCTGTCGGTGATGATGATCGCCGTGGTGGCGGCGATGATCCTGATGATCAGCGCCAGCAAGCCGTTGACCGCCTTCGTCAACGCACGGCCCACGGTGGTGATCCTGTGCCTGTCCTTCCTGCTGATGATCGGCTTCAGCCTGGTCGCGGAAGGCCTCGGCTTCCACATCCCGAAGGGTTATCTGTACGCGGCGATCGGCTTCTCGAT
>Ga0070689_100001831_pt1 | contig 13702 bp, 8 predicted proteins | sample KBSS23HmetaG_FD_64669 | JGI IMG/M metagenome (GOLD analysis project Ga0070689, IMG submission 64669) | Switchgrass rhizosphere microbial communities from Kellogg Biological Station, Michigan, USA - KBS S2-3H metaG | ecosystem: Host-associated > Plants > Roots > Rhizosphere ...
ATTCCTCGGTCCGTGAGGAGCTGAACAAAGGGATCGATGATTCCGCCCGGGGGTTTCGAAAGATCGTGGCGCACCCAGCAGGTGTCGAAATCGCCCTGCGCGATCACCTTTGACTCGACGAAAAGCTTGTACATCGTCGCCCGGCCATCCTCCACTTCAGAGGCAGGCTTGGCTTCACCGCCCTTGGTTCGAGTTTCCTTCGGCGTCGCTTTGACAATCTCCGTATTGTCCCCTGGAACCTGGCCATTCAGAGTGTTGGCCTTGCTCTCGAGTTCAACCAGGGCGTTGAGAACGTCCGGATCCTCCGGATAACGCTGCAGAATGCTTTCGTACTCGAGAATCGCTGAGGACAGCTGGCCCATCAGGACATAGGCCTCGGCGATCCGTTTGGAGGTACGGATGACATCCTCTTCCCGGCCCAACTTGTAATACGCCTCCTTGAGAATCTCCAGGGACTGATAGTCCTGAGGCTGCGATTGAGTGATCACCTCGAACATCTCAATCGTCTGGGTCAGTTGGGCTTCTTCGCTGGCGGTTAATGAGCCGACCATGGCATTAATTCTACTGGATTCACCGTGTTATTGCCGTTGGCGGCGTCGAAGCGCTCTCTTGCATCGACGTGCCCTGGATCTATTTCGGCAGAAATCCCTCCCGCTTAACCCCTGAAATGAGACCAACAGGCAGGCTCTTCAAACCAAGGGGCTGGCCCGGCTTCGCCTAAGGTTGTCGAAGGGCTGACCCTGCCGCGTTCCAGTCCTGTCGAGTCCGCGTCCGTGCGTCGGCTTCGTTCAGGAGACGCTGGCGGAATCTTTTCCTGGACCCTCGGCGATGGCTAAATCGGCTCCTCCTACCGAGGCCGCACGATCAGTTCTTCCACGATGGCGCGGTCGGGAAGATTGATGCAGAACAGGGCGCAGGCTGCGATATCCTCGGCCTTCATCATCCTGGCCCGTGCCTCCGGAGGAGGCGGCGCCGGTCTTTTGTCCAAGAGCGGCGTATCAATGTCGCCGGGAAAAATGGCGCACGCCCGAATTCCGTTCCCCCGCTCCTCCGCGTTAATGGACTGATTCAGGCCTGCCATCCCGAACTTGCTCATGACATAGGCTGGGCCGGCCTTGGGACTCGCTTGTTTGCCGGCGTCGGAAACGATGTTGATGATGGTTCCCGACCTGCGGGACCGCATCTGTGGCAGGAAGGCCTGCACACAATAATAGGCGCCATTGAGGTTGGTATTGATCATCGCGTGATAGTCCTCGGCCGACAGAATTTCCAACGAGCGCCGCGGCGCATTGGTGCCCGCAGCATTGACCAGTACTTCAACCGTCTTAAACGCGTCCAGGACAGTCGCGGCCATTTCGGACACGCGATGTGAATCGCCAATATCGCACGGGCAGACGAGGGGTTGCCGGCCGGCCTTCCCGGCCATTGCAGCCGTCTCCTTCAGCGCCTCGGCGCGGCGGCCGACGATGGCGACGTTCCAGCCTGATTCCACCAACTGAACGGCGATCGATTGTCCCACTCCAGACCCGGCACCTGTCACGACGGCGTTTTTTGCCATGCGCTAGTTGTGACGGGCGTCGCCGCCAGGGGCAATAAAGAAGCGAGGCCGGCTCGCGCCGGCCTCGCCTTGATTACTTGATTTTGGGGGAACGGACTTAGTAGTCCATGCCGCCGCCGCCAGGACCGTGCCCGGCCGGAGCCGCGGGCTTTTCCTTTTCCGGGACTTCCGTGATCAGAGCTTCGGTGGTCAGAAGCAGGCCGGCGATCGAACTCGCGTTCTGCAGGGCGGTACGGGTGACCTTCTTCGGGTCCACCACACCAGCCTTGACGAGGTCTTCGTAATCGCCCGTCGCGGCATTGAAGCCATCGTTGCCTTTGCGGCGCTTGACTTCCTGAACCACCACTGAGCCCTCGTATCCGCCGTTGGCGGCCAGGTGCTTGGTGGGGTATTCGACGGCGCGTTTCACGATATCGACACCGATGCGTTCGTCGTCATTCTCGACCTTGACGCCTTCGATGGCACCGACGCAACGCAGGAGAGCGACTCCGCCGCCAGGCACGATGCCCTCTTCAACCGCAGCGCGGGTAGCGTGCAGGGCGTCTTCGACGCGCGCCTTCTTTTCCTTCATCTCGGTTTCGGTGGCTGCACCGACATTGATGACGGCGACGCCGCCGGCGAGCTTGGCCAGGCGTTCCTGGAGCTTCTCGCGGTCGTAATCGCTGGTGGTTTCCTCGATCTGGCGGCGAATCTGGGCCACGCGGCCCTGGATGTCGCTGCTCTTGCCATTGCCTTCAACGATCGTGGTGTTTTCCTTCTCGACGACGAGGCTCTTGGCGCGTCCGAGGTCGTTCAGGTCAAGGGTCTCCAGCTTGATGCCGAGGTCCTCGCTGATGAACTTGCCACCGGTGAGGATGGCGATGTCTTCGCACATGGCCTTGCGGCGGTCGCCGAAGCCAGGGGCTTTGACGGCGCAGCAATTCAACGTGCCACGCAGCTTGTTCACGACGAGGGTGGCGAGCGCTTCGCCTTCGACTTCCTCAGCGATGATCAGAAGCGGCTTGCCGACCTTGGCGATCTTCTCGAGCACGGGAAGCATGTCCTTCAGGTTGCTGATCTTCTTCTCGTAGATCAGGACGTAGGCATCCTCCAGCCGGCACTCCATCGTCTCGGCATTGGTCACGAAATACGGGGAGAGGTATCCTTTGTCGAACTGCATGCCTTCCACCACTTCCAGGGTGGTATCGATGGATTTGGCTTCCTCGACCGTGATGGTGCCGTCCTTGCCGACCTTGTCCATGGCGTCGGCGATGATCTCACCGATGGTGGTGTCCCAGTTGGCGGAGACAGTGGCGACCTGTTTGATTTCTTCCTTGTCCTTGACCTTCTTGGCGATCTTGTCGAGATGGCCGACGGCGGCTTCGACCGCCTTTTGGATGCCGCGCTGAATCCCAATGGGATTCGCGCCGCTGGTGACGTGTTTCAGGCCTTCGCGGAAAATCGCCTCGGCCAGAACGGTGGCGGTGGTCGTTCCATCGCCCGCGGCGTCGCTGGTCTTGCTGGCGACTTCACGGACCATCTGGGCGCCCATGTTTTCGTAGGGATTTTCCAGCTCGATTTCCTTGGCCACAGTGACGCCGTCTTTGGTCACAGTGGGCGAGCCATATTTCTTGTCGAGGACGACATTGCGACCTTTGGGTCCAAGGGTCGCAGTGACGGCCTTGGCGAGTTGTGATACGCCCCTAAGGAGCATTTGACGAGCGGCCTCGTCGAAGAGTAGTTGCTTTGCTGCCATACTTCTTTCGTTCGGAGTTGATGGTTTGTGTTTGGTGGTTGGCTTACTCGATGATTACTCGATGACTGCGATCAGGTCGTCGCAGCTGAAGATCTTGTATTCCTTGCCATCGAGCTTGATCTCGGTTCCGCCGTATTTGCTGACCAGGACCCGGTCGCCGACCTTGACTTCAAACGGGGTCTTCTTGCCGTTTTCATCGGTCTTGCCGGTCCCGAGCGCGCGGACGATGCCCTCAGTCGGCTTTTCCTTGGCGGTATCGGGAATGATGATGCCGCCCTTCTTCAGTTCTTTCTCTTCGGCGGGTTCAACGAGAACACGATCGCCAAGAGGCTTCAGGTTGGTACTAGCCATAGTTGCGTTTGTATTATTGTTTTTGTTGTTTTCGATTCCGGTCGAATCAAGTCCCGCCGCACACGCGGCAGGAAATTTCACTTCTCCGCTTTTTTCGGGAAATTCAAAAGGCTGTCGCCGGGGGGAATGGCCCGCCCGGCCCCACGAAACACCGCTTACTTCTTCTCGTCCACGACTTCGGCATCGATGATGGGCCCCTCATCTTTCTTGCCTGACCCGCTGGCCCCGCCGGATTCCGGTTCCTCGCCAGGACCAGTTGGGCCCGCCGAGTTCGTTTTCTCCGAAGCTGCCTTGTAAAGCATCTCGCTGACCCCTTGCCACGCCTGGTTCAGCTTCTCAACCGACGCCTTCAACGCGGCGCTGTCGCTGCCCTTCAAGGCGTCTTTCACCTCGTTCAAGGCCGCTTCAATCTTCGACTTGTCAGGCGCGGGTATCTTGTCGGCATTCTCGCGCAGCGTCTTTTCCGTGCGATAAACCGTGTTGTCCGCCTCATTGCGCGTTTCCACTTCCTCCCGCTGACGCCGGTCATCCTCGGCATGCATTTCCGCATCTTTGCGCATGCGTTCCACTTCGTCCTTCGACAGGCCGCTCCCGGCAGTGATCGTGATCTTTTGTTCCTTGCCAGTCCCCAGATCCTTGGCGTTCACATTCAAGATGCCATTGGCGTCGATATCAAAAGTCACCTCGATCTGCGGCATGCCGCGGGGCGCCGGAGGTATGTCTGTCAGCTGAAATTTCCCCAGCGACTTGTTATCCCTCGCGAACTGCCGCTCGCCTTGCAACGCATGAATTTCCACGCCGGGCTGGTTGTCGCTGGCCGTGGAAAAGATTTCGGATTTGCGCGTCGGGATGGTCGTATTCCGTTCGATCAGCCGGGTGAAAACTCCGCCCAGCGTCTCGATGCCGAGGGACAAAGGCGTCACATCCAGCAGGAGCACGTCCTTCACTTCCCCTTTCAACACGCCGCCCTGGATCGCCGCGCCCACCGCAACAACTTCATCGGGATTTACTCCCTGATGCGGAGGTTTGTTGACGAGCGCTTTCGCCGTTTCCACCACGCGGGGCATGCGGGTCATTCCACCCACGAGCACCAATTCGTCGATCTTGTCCGCGGCGAGTCCCGCGTCTTTCAAGCAGTTGCGAGTCGGACCAATCGTCCGCTCGAACAAATCATCACAAAGCTGCTCCATCTTGGCGCGGCTCAATTTGAGGCTGATGTGTTTTGGCCCGCTCGCGTCCGCCGTGATAAAAGGCAGATTGATCTCGTACTGCTGCGAACTGGACAGCGCGATCTTGGCTTTCTCGCACTCCTCCTTGATGCGCTGGAGCGCATCGGGCTGTTTGCGCAGATCCATTCCCTGATCCCGCTTAAACTCCTCCAGCACCCAATCGATTAATTTGTTGTCCCAGTCATCGCCACCCAGGTGCGTGTCGCCGTTGGTTGCCTTCACTTCGAAGACACCGTCGCCGATTTCCAGCACCGAAATATCAAATGTTCCGCCACCGAGATCGTAGACGGCGATCTTTTCATCCTTTTTCTTGTCGAGCCCGTAGGCCAGCGAAGCGGCGGTGGGTTCGTTGATGATCCGCAACACTTCCAATCCGGCGATCCGGCCGGCGTCCTTTGTCGCCTGCCGCTGGGAATCGTTGAAGTAAGCCGGCACAGTAATTACGGCCTGGGTAATTTTCTCTCCCAGGCGCACCTCGGCATCGGCCTTGAGCTTCGCCAGAATCATGGCGGAGATTTCCGGCGGGCTAAACGCCTTCTGCTTGCCCTCCACTTCCACTTCAACATGGGCATCACCGTTTGCCGCCTTCACCACTTTGTAGGGAACGCGCTTAATCTCCTCTTGCACTTCCTCGAACTTTCGCCCCATGAAACGTTTGATGGAGTAAACCGTGTTCCGCGGATTCGTAACGGCTTGCCGTTTGGCTGCCTCTCCAACCAGTCGCTCGCCATTCCGGGCGAACGCCACAACGGACGGCGTGGTTCGCTTGCCCTCAGAATTCTCCAAGACGCTGGGCTCGCCGCCTTCCATGACCGACATGCAGGAGTTCGTGGTGCCTAAATCAATGCCGAGTACTTTTGCCATACAATGCTGAGTTAAGAATCTAGTCCCCTTCTCAAGCAGCCTTGATACCAGTAGTTTTAAACTGTTATAACATATTTATAATTAGTAACTTATGAATAATACAGCGCTTCAAGCTGCGAAGAATTAGCCGAAGAAGTGAGCCATAATAGCGCAAACTTGAGACACAATGGCCCTAATCAACAAGCCGTTGTGTCGCTGTTGATTGGCTTGGAATTCGCCCGGTGCTTCATGTGCACCAAGAGGATGCTGATGTCGGATGGCGACACTCCAGAAATGCGGGACGCTTGGCCCACGGTGACCGGGCGAAGGCGACTGAGTTTTTGTCGCGCCTCCATCCGCAAGCTGGGAACCGCGGCGTAATCCAAGGAATCGGGAATTTGTTTATCTTCGAGGGTCTTAAACCGTTCGATGTCGATTTCCTGACGCTCGATATAACCAGCGTACTTTATGGCGATCTCAACCTGTTGAATGACCTCTTCGGCGAGGTCCTCCCGTCTACCCGGCAACTCTCCGTAGGTTTGCTCCGGCCGTCGGAGCATTTGCTCAAGCGTGTCCTTGCCCGAACGGGTCGCCCGGAGGCGATGCAATTCATCGTTCACCGCAGTTCGCTTTGCGCACAGCGCTTGATAGTGCCGTGATTCCAAAAGCCCGATCTCATAACCGATGTCGCTCAATCGAAGGTCGGCGTTGTCCTGACGTAACGTCAGTCGATATTCGGCGCGCGAGGTGAACATTCGATAAGGCTCCACCGTTCCCTTCGTGGTCAGGTCGTCAATCAACACGCCGATGTAGGCTTGGTCGCGCCGCAAAATAATAAGGTCCTTGCCCTGGACCCTCCGGACCGCGTTGATCCCGGCCATGAGGCCTTGGGCGGCGGCTTCTTCATAACCAGAGGTTCCATTGATTTGTCCGCCCAGAAACAAGTTGCGACACGCCTTGACCTCCAGGCTGGGATCGAGTTGTCGAGGATCGGCAAAGTCGTATTCGACGGCATAGGCCGGACGCATGATCTCCGCGTTCTCACAACCAATGATTGTTCGGACCAGATCCACCTGAACCTCAAACGGGAGGCATGTAGAGAACCCGTTCACATAAATCTCGTCGGTAGCAATGCCTTCAGGTTCGAGAAAGATTTGGTGGCGTGGTTTCTCGGCGAACTTGACGATCTTGTCTTCGATGGACGGGCAATACCGAGGCCCCACCCCTTCGATAACTCCCGAATACATGGGAGATAGATGGAGATTCGCGCGAATCAAGTCAGCGGTCCGGTCCGTTGTGTGGGTAATGTAACAAGGGAGTTGACCACCATTTTGAGAAAGTATGGAACCGGGAGGATACGCTCTGGCGACCGATTTGGAACTGGCGGAGTCGGGAAAATGTTCCACGTGGAACATTCTTGGATTCCACAACTCCGACTTCCAATAGGTAAAAAACGGTACTGGCTCGTCTCCGGGCTGCCTCTCCGTCTTCGCGAAATCGAACGACTTCCGCACTAACCGAGGAGGCGTCCCGGTCTTCAAGCGCCCCAACTCCATCCCGATTGCCTTCAAAGACCCAGAGAGTCCCTCCGCCGATGCTTCCCCTGCGCGTCCTCCCGATTGTTGGGCCGTGCCTATGTGCATCAATCCACGAAGAAACGTTCCCGTCGTGACGACCACCGTCGTCCCCAAATATTGGACCCCCAAGGTCGTCTCCACCCCAACCACGGTTCCGTCCGCCACGAGCAGTCGGCTGGTTTGTCCCTGCTTGCAGTCCAAACGCTCCTGCCTTTCGCAGACCCATTTTAGTCTGAACTGATAGGCCTTCTTATCGCATTGGGCACGCGGAGCCCAAACAGACGGGCCCTTCTTGGTATTGAGCATCCGGAACTGAAGACCGGTCATGTCCGTGTTACGCCCCATCTCACCTCCCAAAGCATCTATCTCACGAACCAGATGCCCCTTGGCCAGACCGCCCACGGCGGGGTTGCACGACATCTGGCCAATCGTATCGAGATTGATGGTGAGTAAGAGCGTCTCGCATCCCATGCGAGCGGCGGCCAAAGCGGCTTCGACACCAGCGTGCCCGGCGCCAACAACAATCACGTCATATCGCTTCGGATACACGAACATGGGCGGAGATTATCAAACCGCGATGACACTGCAACGTTCTGGATACTGAAGGTAGGCGCCGCGCTGCGGCGTGGCCCGTCCGCGTTCTGCGGACGGAATCTTTTGCATAGCGCCTTGATCGACAACCCAACCAGCGGACCGCCCCACGGCTTAGCCCACGGTGCCAAAGTCACTCAGGAGTCAGTGACTGGTATTGACTCAAGCTCGCCCGTTCTTATCCTCGGGCCCATGGCACGGAAGCTACGAGTACAGATTCCCGGCGGGATATACCTCCTCATGAGTCGCGGGGATCGTCGGGAGGATGTTTTCCGGGACGACGGAGACCGCAGCTGTTTTCTGGAGACGCTGGAGGCGGCATGCAACAAAACCGGCTGGCAAGTGCACGCCTACTGTCTTCTCTCAAATCATTTTCACCTGGTTGTGGAAACTCCCAAACCCAACTTGGTGGCAGGCATGAAATGGTTTCTGGGCACCTATACCGCTCGGTTCAATCGGCGCCATTCCATCACTGGCCACTTATTCGCAGGTCGCTACAAGTCCCAGATCGTTTCCGCGGACGATGTTCACTTCCGAGAGGTATGTGACTACGTACATCTCAATCCGGTTCGTGCCGGCTTGCTCACTCCGGATCGTCCCTTGGAGTCGTATTCATGGAGCAGCTACGGACATTATCTCAACGCTTCTGAACGTCCTGCCTGGTTGCGCACCGATCGCCTGTTAAGCCCAACCGAAACCAGAGGCGACCAGCTCGCCCGGCGAGTGGAAGGCCTCCGAGGAGCGAACCTGAGTGAGCAGAACGCCGCAATTCGGAGCCAGTGGTGCATTGGAAGCCCGGAGTTTCGACAGCGGATTCTGGAAACGCTCGAGAGCGAAGCCGCCATTGGTCCTCATCATTTTGGCCCGGAGGTTCAACAAGCTGCCGAGGTAAAGGCCAGTCGAATCATTCACGAGGAGTTGGCGCGTTGCGTGTGGACGGAAGCCGAGCTCCTCCGCAAGCAAAAGGGCGATCCAATCAAAATCAAGATTGCTCAGCGCTTACGCCAGGAGACGACAGTTACCCTCCAGTGGATCGCCGCGCGGTTGCACATGGGAGCCCACGGCTATCTCAGTCACTTGCTCTATTGGGAACGTCGTGCGGAGAAAGAACGAGTCACACCTCAGGAGGCGAAGACCAGAACGTCGTCGACTCGCTCGTCAGGCATGAACACGGACTCCGCAGGGCAGACGCCAGCGAAGCATTCCAAGCCACGGAATATGTCCCGTCGACCTGGTAAGGAAGAAGCGCTGGAAAATGATGCTCGCGATCTGAGCCACATACCAAGCACTGACCCCTTTACGTTTGACCCATCGTTCGATTAACGGCGGAATACCGCGATCAGCGAAAAACGGAGCTCGAGACGCCAGTTCCGTCATGGTTGAGCTGTGGTCACGCTAAGGTCGAGACAGACCGCTTCCTTTGTGCTGCGCACATAAGCGCGGCCGTTTGCCACGGCGGGATTATTCCAGCACTTTCCACTGACCGCCTGGTGGCGTGCGAGTTCCCGGTAAGCGTCCGGTTTTCCTTCCACCAACACGAGTTCTCCGTTCTCTGCCAGCGCCAGGACGTTGCCATCGACGAGTATTGTGCCGCCCTGTCCAAAGCCGTCGCGGGACCATTTCTCCTTACCGGTAGCCAGTTCGATGCACTTCAAGGGATTCTCTTGCCACTGTTTGAAACCAAAGAGCCCATAAACATGACCATCCTTGCAAACCGGACTGCTCCAATGGTTGATCAACTCATTCTGTTTACGCCAAAGCTCAGTCGCCTTCCAACCGCTTCCTTGGCGGGAGACACGGATGGCTGTGGCGCCGACTCCGTAGCCGGCAGAACAATAGACGATATCCCCGCCCACGGCAGGTGAAGCCGCTGTGGACGTTCGAAACGGGAATGCATGGCGCCACAAAACCTGCCCGGTTCCGGGAACGACCGACACCAGTCCGGCCTGGGTGAGGAAGATAACCTGTCGGTGCCCATGAATTGTCGCCACGGTCGGAGTGGCATGCGTCATTCGATCGCTCTCGGCCTTCCAAATCACCGCTCCCGTAGCCTTGTGAAAACAAAGCAAGGACTGACCAGCGCCGCCTGAACAGACGAACAGAAGATTACCGTCCAGGACGGGAGACGCGGCGTTCTGCCATGAGATGTTCTTAGCGGCGTATTCACGCACGAGGTCCTTCTTCCAGGTGATTTCGCCGGTCTCAGCGTTCAGTGAGTAAAGAATCAAGGGCCCAGAAAGGACGAATACCCGGTCGCCGTCCGTCGCCGGCGTTGAGCGCGGGCCGTCACCGCCATTGTTTCCGGGCGCACCGCTGTCCCCGCCACCATCGTACTTGGCGAACCCAACCGGAGTCGCCCAAAGCTCTTTTCCAGATTCGCCGTCGAGCGCGATGCAGACCTCGCTGGGCACGCCCTCAACATCCCGGAGAATCAGGGTAAAGGCCCGGCCTTTGGCCACCGCGAACGTGCTAAATCCCGCGGGAGTAGGCGTCCGCCAGATTTGGCGCGGCCCGCCCGACGGCCACGCCGTCTGGATCTTTTCTGGTGTGGAGCCGTTGGCCGCGGGTCCGCGATACTGCGGCCAGCCTTCGGCCCCTATGGTTTCAAGCGCGCACACCGCCAAGAAACCCGCCATGAGGCGATAACCGATCTGGGCGACTCTGTTCATAGTACACATATAGTACAGATTTGAATTTGCTCTTCCGACGTCAGGATTGCGGCGGTGTTCAATGGAATTACCCACGCCGGAACGGGGTCAGCTCGAGCGCGCAACGGTTTGGCGGAGAGTGAGGACTTGAGCTTTGACGCAATTTGCGGATTCTCCCTTGGTGCAGTTCATAAACGACATCCATAAACGCAAGGAACAGGCCGGTCTGCCGGTCGTTTCCTTCGAGTTTTTCCCGCCAAAAACGGATGAAGGGGACAAGGCATTGTTGGAACGGACGATTCCAGCCCTGATGAAACTGAACCCGGACTATTGCTCGGTGACGTACGGGGCCGGTGGGAGCACGCGGGACAAGACATTGATGATCGTTGATAGGATTCAGCGGGAGCATGGACTGACCGCGATGATGCACTTGACCTGTGTCGGCTCAACCCGCGAGCAATTACGCGCGGCGGTCGAGCAGGCGCGGGCGGCGGGCATTAAAAACATCCTGGCTCTACGCGGCGATCCACCCGGTGGAACCGGTGAATGGAAGGCAATGGAAGGCGGCTTTGAGTATTCCTATCAGCTCGTGACCTTCCTCCGTCAGTTGGGAGGTTTCTGCATCGGAACGGCGGGATTCCCCGAGGGCCACATCGCCTGCACGGAAGGCAAGGAGGTTGACTGGCGGCGTTTGAAGGCAAAGGTTGATTGCGGAGCGGATTTTGTCATCACGCAATTGTTTTTTGATAATTCCGACTTCTTTGCCTTTCGGGATTTCCTCGTCCGCCTGGGAGTGACGGTGCCGATCTGCCCTGGCGTGTTGCCCATTCTCAGCACCGCTCAATTGAAGCGATTCACGAACGTCTGCGGCGCGACCATTCCAGCCGAGTTGCAAAGGACTCTGGAGAAATTTGGCGATGACGACGCGGCAACGACCGCGTTCGGCATTGAGTTCGCGACACGACAATGCGAAACATTACTGAAAGCCGGTGCGCCGGGCATCCACTTTTACACGCTAAACAAGGCGCACTCCACCACGCAAATCGTGCACAATCTCGGGCTCAACAAGCCTTGACCGAACGCCGCTTCCCAATCAGCGAAGCCCGCCCGCCACTACGGCCCCGTCAGAACAAATTCCAGAAGGTCCGCCATGTCTTGCATACTTAGACCCTCTTCCAGACCTTCTGGCATCAGCGAACGGTCCTGATTCTGCCGCGTTGCGATCCGGTCGCGCGGCAGCACCGTCATCATTCCGCCGGCCATCCTTAATGTCACGCTCGACGCGTTTTCTCCGGCCACGATCCCAAGAAGAGTTTCTCCATCCTTGGTTTCAATCAGGCACGCCGCGAAGTTCCCATTCAGTTCGCGGCTGGGATCGATCAGGCTGGTCAGAATCTTTTCCCTCCCACCATTTCTAACCGTCACAAGATCCGGACCCAAAGCAAAGCCCTCGGCTCCCAGCTTGTGACACGAAGCGCATCGTGCTCGGAAGTGTTTCTGACCGTTCGCCGCCGTCCCCGTTAAATCCAAGGCGCGCCGGTACGATTCGATTATCGCTTGGCGGTTGGCCGTGGAACGCTCGCCAAAAAGCCCAACAGCTTTCTGGCGGATCTCTTTCTCCTGATGGCCTTGCAGAAAGCTGCGTTGCGCCAGGGAGATTTCATCCCTCTGCACGGACCCTTTTTCGATCGCCGCCAACAACTCCTGAATCGACGCCGCTCGTTTCAGCAGGAAGGCAACCGCCTGCTCCCGCGCCTGAGGCGGCAATCGGGTCCATCGAGTTAAGAGGTCTTTTGCGAACGAGCCTCTGGAACCGGAACAACGGCTCAACGCAGTGAGAATCTCGGTTGTCTCCAGCAGACTCTTCTCCAACGCAACCAGCAACACCGGGGCGGCTTCTTCGTAGGGCGCGGCTCCCAAAACGGAGATGGCCGGCCAATTGGGACTTTCACCCGACGCTCCCCAATCAGCTGGCGCCCACGGCTTGGCCATCCAATCGCGAGCCAACGTGAAGAGCGGTGCTGTGCGGTTGCCCGAATCAAGCTGTCTGAGGGAAGCGCCGGAGCTTTCCAGGCCTCTGGCCAGCGCGTCGGTAACCCGCAACACGTCGCGATATTCAAATCGCAGCGGCTGGCGGGGCCGCGCCGCCGCCACCAACAAGGCATCGATAACCTCCGTCACTTCGCCCGACTGCCGACGCTTTCCAATCCTGCCGGCAAGTCCATCCAAGCCTCGCATACCCAAGGAAGGATCGCGGGCGGCCAGGCGCCGGAAGAGGGTGATCGCTTCTTCGCCGACGGAATTGAAAAGAGCATCGGTACGGTCCCAGGCTGGGCCATTCGTCAGCAGCGCCTCAACGATTGCCATTCTTTCCTCGCGTGGTAACAAGCCCGCCGTAAAAGCCAACTGCCTTCGAACCGTCTCCTCTGGATCGCGAGCCAAATCCGTCAGCTTTAACGCCAGCGCCGGATTATCCCGGACGGAGAAACGTTCACTCAAGCGAACACCATGAAACCTGACCTCGGGCGAGGTGTCGGATAAGGCGCGGGATAGCTCCGTCCAATCCAACGCTCCTTGACCGGCCAGCCCGTAGAGGGCGTGCGTCCGCACAATGGGAACCTTCGTTCGGAGCAGAAGCCCTTTTAACGCCGGCACCGACGTTGGATCTTGTCGTTCGTAAATGAGCCTCGCGGCGGCGTCGCGATGCCAGCCGTTGGCCAGTTCCAGCACGTCCACCAGCTTTCGCGTGCTGAGGCTGCTCAACCGCGGCCGTCGCGGCTGCGTGAATTTCTCCGGCACTATTCGGTAGATGCGTCCCCGGTCGTTGCCGCTATTGAGATCGAGATGCTGCTTCAGCGATTGAGGCAGGGACCACGGATGCTCGATGACCTCCCGATACATGTCGCAAACATAGAGGCATCCATCAGGCGCATTGGCGAACTGCACCGGGCGAAACCAATTGTCCGTGCTGGCAAGAAATTCTACATCTCGTTCGTCGGCCGGCCGCACCGCCTTAAACGCCACCCCTTCGGCCATGACCTTCTTCCGGTGAACCAGGTTCCCTCCCGCGTCTCCAATGAACGCATCTCCCAGAAAGTCCGCGCCATAAGCATCCCCACGATAAATCGTCACGCCGGTCGCGCCCGTGAAATATCCGCTCGGTTTTCCCC
>Ga0070689_100001833_pt1 | contig 13693 bp, 12 predicted proteins | sample KBSS23HmetaG_FD_64669 | JGI IMG/M metagenome (GOLD analysis project Ga0070689, IMG submission 64669) | Switchgrass rhizosphere microbial communities from Kellogg Biological Station, Michigan, USA - KBS S2-3H metaG | ecosystem: Host-associated > Plants > Roots > Rhizosphere ...
ATGACCGGCGCTCTCGTCTGCATCTGACGGGCCACGCGAACAACGGTCGCGGCCCGCGACGTGAGGCGCGCGCGACGTCGCGCGTGACGACGCGGTACACGAATCGTGTAGCGCCGGTCAGAGCTCGATCAAAATCTTGCAGCTGGTCGAGCAGAACGTGTAGCCGTTCTGGGACACGGAGCCGCTGTTCGGGCCGAGGTCGCACTGTTCGCCCTCGTCGGCGTCCACCACGCCGTCGCCGCAGTAGTGGGGAAAGACGCAGCCGGGCGCGCAGCCGCCCACGTAGCCGTAGGAGGTGACGTTCTCGCGGGCGCCGAGATCGCATTGTTCCGGTCCGTTCGTGACGCCGTCGCCGCAGTAGCCTCCGAGCCGGCAATCTGCCGTGCAGCCGCCGTAGCCGGGGGCGACGGGCCCGCCGAAGTCGCACTGCTCCGCGCCCGACATCATGCCGTCGCCGCAGCGGGCGGTGGTCGGCTCGACCAGGCAGATGTCGGAGCAGCCGTCGCCCGCGACCGTGTTGCCGTCGTCGCACGTCTCGGGACCGACCGTTTGCCCGTCGCCGCAGATGGGGAAGCAGCGGCGCCCGGGCGCCGGGCAGATCCACCCGGGCTCGATCGCGCAGCTCGCGGAGCAGCCGTCCCCGCCGATGTTGTTGGCGTCGTCGCAGGACTCTCCCGTTCCAAGCACGGCGTCGCCGCAGATCGGCGTGACGATGCACGGCCCGGGCACGCCGCACTCGCCGCACGACCAGTGACATTCGATCTGGCAGCTGGCGCCGCAACCGTCGCCGGCCATGAGGTTGCCGTCGTCGCACTGCTCGCCGTTGTCCAGGCGTCCGTTGCCGCACGGCTCGATCGGTATGGGAATCGTGTCGATCCGTGGCCGCGCGTCGAGCCCGGTCGCGCCGCCCGACCCGGTCATGATGGGGGCGTCGACGCCGATGCCCGTGATGCCGCCGGCGCCGGCATCGGTCTGCGGATCGAGCTGGCGCACCCCGCAGCCGATCGCGATCCCCGCAAGCGCGCACATCAGACCCGGCAACGACGACCGCATAAGCCTCCCTAACGAAATAGACCTCGAGGTTCGCACGGCCGAGGGCCGTTTGCACGCGATGCGGATCCAGATATCGTGCCCGCATGCGCAAAACCCGCCTCGTCGTCCTGCTGACCCTCGTGATTTTCCTGCCCTTCCTGTCGTCCGGAACGATCTCCTCCGACGCGCTCGGCTCGGGCGGCAAGGTCGGGTCCGACTGCACGCTGAAGGGCAAGAGGCTCTACGGCAAGTTCAAGAAGGTGGACTCGTTCCCGGACCTGAAGGTGCAGATCGTCGACGCGTTCCCGGATCTCAAGGTGCAGATGGTCGACGCGTTCCCCGACAAGTGCGGCAAGTGGAAGATGGTCGACGCTTTCCCGGACGTGAAGATCCAGTTCGTGACCTCCTTCCCGGATCTGAAGATCAAGTACGTGAACGCCTTTCCGGGTTTGCCGTAAGCGATAGGCCGCCGCGGAACGCGCCGGGCGTCTATCATCCAGCGATGGACTGGAAGACGCTGTTTTCGACGTTCGGCGCGATCTTCGTCGCCGAGCTGGGTGACAAGACGCAGCTCGCGACGCTGTCGCTGGCGGCCGGCGCGCGCACCAAGTGGTCGGTGTTCGCGGGCTCGGCCCTGGCGCTCGTTGCGACCTCGGCGATCGCGGTGCTCGCCGGGACGGCCGTCACGCGCGTCGTTCCCGCGCACTGGCTGCGCCGGATCGCGGGCGGGGTGTTCATCCTGCTCGGCGTGCTCTATCTGGCCCGCCCCGGGGAATGACGCGCGCGGACCGCGCGGAACCCGTGGTTTCGGCCTAAAATGATCGCGTGGTACGCGGATCCAAGGCCGCCGTCGCCGTCGGCCTCCTGGTAGCGGCGCTCGCGGTTTCCGCCGCCCGGCCCGCGGCCGCACAGTCGCAGCGCGGTCCGGCCGGTGAGGTCGATCTGTCCCGCCTCTTCAACAGCCTGCCCGCCGTGTTCGAACGCGTCGCCAACAAGGGGTACACCGAGCTTTTCCGCCTGATGCAGACGCTGGAGCTGTTTCGCTTCGAGAGCGAGATCGATCGCTTCGTCGGCAAGCCGCGCGAGCTGAACGACACCACCAGCTACAAGCTGAACCTGCTCCCCTTCTACATCGCGTACCCGATCTACCCGCCGCTCGTCTCGCAGATGACGCGGCTCGATTCGGTGCGCGCGAACCGGATCTACACGGTGACGCCCAGCTCGGTCTCGCTGGTCGATCTGCGCCTGCAGCCCGTGCAGACGCTGGAGCAGTTCAACGGCTTCGGCCGCGGCGACGAGATGGCGAGCCAGCTGCTGACGCAGTTTTCGGTGCGCGAGATCTCCGACCTGACCGTGCTGCTGCTGTCGCAGTACCGGTTCTTTCCGCAGACGGACGAGGGCTGGCAGCACACGAAGCGCAGCATCGCGCGCGCCGCGGTGCCGATCGCGGTCGGCGCGCTGGCGACGGGCGCGGCCTTCGACGCGGGCGCGCTCGTTTACTCGGGGCAGATCGCCCACCGCGGCAAGGACGTCGAGCTTCGCTACTACGGTCAGTTTCGCGACCTCGGCATCCACTGGCACCCGTACCTGCGCGGCGGCCTCGCGTGGCGCGTGGGCGGTTTCGAGGCCGCCGCCGGCCTCGCCGATCAGGTCAATCCCACCGTCAGCCAGCCGGATCACGCGGTGGAACTGGCCCTGCGCGAGGGCTGGTTGAACCAGCTGGTGCAGCCGCTGGGGCTGGACGCCTTCTTCGAGGCGGCGCTGAAGCGGTCGCTTGGCGAGCCGGCGGGGTTCGTGGGCGATCTCACCACGGCGCGGACCGGCTTCTTCTTCAAGCGCGATCAGGCGCCGTTCTTTCGCAGCCTGGCGATGCGCGGCTCCGTCGAGGCGGAATCCAACTTCGAACATCGGCTGCACCTGGTGACGGCGCTCGGCTTCGAGAAGCCCTACAGCGGGATCACGACCGTCCTCCTGGCGAGCCTGATTCCCGCGCCGGCGGGTTCGGGTCAGCCGGACAACGCGCAGCTCAATCTGTTCTTCGTCGGCTCGATGGAGCCGCTGTCGCAGGCGTTCACCGACACGATGGTCGGGCTCGCGCGCCAGGTCGAGGAGGAGTGGGCGGGCCTGCAGGCGGTGGAAAAACGCCGCGAGGACTGGGAGCAGGCGCTGCTCGCGCGCGGCGCTTCCGCCCGCACGCCGCAGGAACAGCGCGCGGCGCTCGCGGAGATGGAGCAGATCCTCGTCGAGCGCGAGGCCCGGACCGTGCGCCTGGCGGGCGGCCTCGCCGATTACCTGGAGAGCCGGCGGCGCGCCTACGCGATCACGAACCGCGGCCCGAGCCCGGACAACCTGCACGGACCGCTCGACGCGTCGGTGCTCATCGCGGCGAGCAACCGCGTTCTCGCGCGGCTGCAGGGCCTGTCCGCAGATCTCACCCGGGCGCAGGGCCCGCTCGCGTCGCTCGCGGATCGGATCGCGACGCTGCGCCGCGAGATCGATCTGCTCGAGGCCACCGAGCCCGGTGGGGCGCGGCTGGCGGCGCGGCGCGAAAGCGTCGCCATCCTCGATGAGCAGTGGGATCGCGAGACGGAGCGCGTCCGCCGCTGGCTGGCGGCGCGCGATCAGCTGCACGCCGACGGCGTACGCATCTTGACCGGGCTGGGGCGGAGCGAGCTCGGCATCCGCGAGTGGGACACGCTGAGCGCGCTGGTGCGGACGCACATCGCGCGGCTGGCCATCGCCGCTCCGCCCTAGGGTCGGGCAGCGGTCGATCGTTGACCGACTTTTCGGTCGCGGCGGTACCAATAGAGGGATGAGGATCGGCCCGACATCGTGGATGCTGCTGGCGGGCGCCGCGATCTACACGGGTGCAGGCTGCGGCGGGTCGTTGTCCGGAGGGACGGGCGGGACGGGCGGCGTCGCCGGCGGGACGGCGGGCACCAGCGGCACGGCCGCCACGAGCGGCACGGCGGGCACGAGCAGCACCGCAGGTGGCCCGGGGGACGACGGCGGCGGAGCCGCCGGCTCGCCGTACGACGGCGTCACCGCCACATGGGCAGACGTGACAGTTCAGATTGGCCCGACGAACCTCGCACCCGGCAACCTCACGATGCACGTGATCGACCCGACGATGCCCGCTTCGGGCCGCGCGTTCACCTATCCCTCGGCGACGAGATTTTCCCCGGAGAACGACGGCGCCGACGTCACGGTGCTTTACGGTTGCAGCGGCCCCACTGTCGAGCGTGTCACCCTCCTCAGCTGCGCCACCGGCGGCATCAGTGGCGGAACCCGCACGCCGGGCTGCATCGGCGTCACGTTCGACCAGCTTGGGCCGAGGGGCAATTTCATGGATACGGACGGGACCAGCTGCACCGTTGCCACGGGCTCGGCGAGCTTCCACATCCCGCGTCCCGTCTCATCGCCAGCGGCGGCGGACGGATCGGCGGGGGACGCGGCCAGTGGTTCTTTCAACCTGGACTGCGTCCGCCCCGATGGAACGCACCTGAATCTGAACGCGCGCTTCGTGATTCCCGTGGAGTCGTCGTTCCTGGCCTGCTGAGGGAGCGCTACCGAAGCGGCTCTTCGCACTCGGCGCGGAGGACGTCGTCCAGCGTCTCGCGGCGCGCCACCAGCGTCGCGCGGCTGCCGTCCCAGAACACCTGGGGCGCGCGGCCGAGCGACACGTAGTTCGAGCTCATCGCCGCGCCGTACGCGCCAGCGTCGTGCAGCACCAGCAGATCGCCGATCTCCGGCCGCGGCAGCGGGCGCGGGTCCAGCAGCTCGTGCTCGTCGCGCGTGAACACGTCGCCGCTCTCGCACAGCGGCCCGGCGACGACGAACGGCTCCTCGGCGCGGCCCGCGCCGCGCCCGACGATCGAGATGTGGTGGTAGGCGCCGTACATTGCCGGCCGCACCAGGTCGTTGAAGCCGGCGTCGACCATGATGAACTTCTGCCCCGGGCCCTTCGCGTTGGTCTCGGTCTGCTTGATGTCCTTGACCCGGCATACGAGCAGGCCCGCCCCGGCGACGGGATAGCGGCCGGGCTCGATCTCGACGCGGATCGGCCGTCCCGCCGCCGACGCCAGCCGCGCCGCCGCCTCGACCAGCAGCTTGCGGAACCCGCCGAGGTCGTAGCGCGCCACGCCCGGACGGTAGGGATGGGGGATGCCGCCGCCCAGGTTCACCGCGTCGACGTCCGGGAACTGCGGCAGCGACGCCGCGATCAGCTCGACGGCGCGGCGGAGGTTGTCGTCGAACTCGCGCACGTCGGGTCCGGTGCCGAGGTGCGTGTGCAGCTCGACGATCGGCAATTTGGCGGCCTGCGCGCGCGCATTCAGCGTCGCCAGCGCCTCGTGCCAGATGCCGTGCTTCGACGACGGTCCGCCCGTGTCGCACGACTGCACGTGTCCGTGGCCGAAGCCCGGGTTGACGCGCACCGCGATCGGTCCGCCGTACCCGGCGCCGCGCAGTTCGTCGATCATCGCGGGCGATCCGATGTTCGGCATCACGCCGTGCTCCAGCACGACGGTCAGCGCGTTGTCGCGCAGGACGTCGGCGGTCAACATGACGACGGGCGGCCGCGCTCCCATCGCGAACCCCGCGCGGCGCGCGCGCAAGACTTCATTGCCGCTGACGGCGTCGATCCAGAGGCCGGCCGCGCGCACGGCCTCCAGGATCTTCCGCGACGAATTCGCCTTCATCGCGTAGCGCGCCTGCAGCGCGTCGCCCTCGGTCAGCGCGGCGATTTCTCCGAGACGGCGGCCGAGCTCCGGCCCGTCGTAGAAGTAGAACGGCGTGCCGACCTGATCGGCGAGCGAAGCGAGCGGGTACGAGGCGGGATCCAGGGAAGGCATGCGGAACGGCTATATACAACAGGCGGTTTCGATCAGCGACCGGCCGGGCGCGGCGACGGCTGCCGGCGGCGTTCGATGACGGTCGTCGGACGGCGCGGCAGGACGACCGTGAAGGCGGCGCCCTGGCCCGGGGTGCTGTGCAGGCTGATACGGCCGCCGAGCGCCTTGACCAGCTCGCTGGTGATCCAGAGGCCGAGGCCGGCGCCCGCGTACTGCCGCTCGTCCGCGGCGCGCTCGAAGCGCAGGAAGATTCTCTGCTGATCGACGGGGGAGATGCCGATGCCGTGATCGCGGACGGTCAGACGGATCACCTGCTCGTCGCCCTCGACGGAGATCTCGATGGGGGAGCCGGCGCCGTACTTCAGCGCATTGGCGATCAGGTTCGTGACGATCTGATCCAGCCGCGTGGCGTCCAGCAGCCCGACGACCGGCGTGTCGAGGTGCAGCGTCAGCACGCAGGCGGCGGCGCTCGCGTCGGGCGTGAACCGCTGCACCACCTCGCGCACCAGCGCCGCGACGTCGACTGGCCCCAGCTCCAGCGACAGGTGCCCGCCCGTCAACTTCGAGACGTCCAGCATGCTGTCGATCAGCCCCGACAGCCGCCGCGCCTGCCGCGCCACGGCCAGGATCCGTTTCTGATCGGAGGGCGGCACCTGCAGTGACGCCTCGGGCGCGCCCGAATCCGCGGGGAGAGTCCGCTCGATCGCCTCGATGTGCAACAACATCGACGTCAGCGGCGTGCGCAGCTCGTGCGCGGCGACCGCGAGGAACTCGTCGCGCGCCGCGACCGCCGCCTCGGACGCGCGCAGCCGCGCCGCCGCGACGTCGTGCGTGTCGGCGGGCCGCTGCTCGCGCATGCGCAACCGCCGATAGGTCGACGACACCACGAACACCAGCGACGTCACCACCACCACCTGCGCCACCCAGCGAAGGACGGTGGTCGGCGATTCCAGCGCGGCGCCCATCATCGCCGATCCGCACAGGGCGAGCGTGAAGCCGCAGCCGACGACGGCGCCCGGCAGATCGGGGAGCACCAGCGCGACCACGATCGGCAGCGCCAGGATCCAGTGGAACAGCGGGCTCACCAGCGCGCCCGTCAGCATTGCGAGCGCGCCGTACAGCGCCGTCGACAGCACCACCAGCGCGGTGAGAATCACGCGCGCGCCGTGCGCCTCTGCCCTCCGCAGCACCAGGATCGTCACGAAGATGCTGACCGCCCATTCGATCCGGATCAGCAGCGGTCCCCAGGCGAAGAAGCCGAGCGCGTACACGTCGCTGGGGGCGAACAGCAGGATCACCAGGGCGCAGACGGCCAGGATCCGTTCACGCGCCTTCGACACGCTGGTGCTCCCGGCCCGTTCCATGCGCGAGCTCTTTCGCCGAGGCGAGACCTCTGGCGCGGCGTGCACCGAGTCGCGCTTCATGGCGGCCTGCGGATCCATGAAGGTCTGAGTGTAACGCCGGGGCCCGGTCAAGGTGCGCGCTGTTCAGCGGCGCGTTCCGCCATGGTTGTGCTCCGCACGATCGGCGGCGCGGGTGCGACAACGTTGACTTCCGGCGCACGCGGTTTTTAGATGAACAATGGTGACGAGAGCCTTCGGCGCAGCGGTGACACTGGTTGCGGTGTTGCTCGCGGGCACGGGGGGCGCGCGCGCCGCCGACCCGAAAGCGGAGCAGGCGCGGGCACATTTCCAGCAGGGCGACACCTTCTTCAAGCTCGACAAGTATCCGGCTGCCTTACAGGAGTTCGAGCAGGCGTACCTCGCCAAGCAGGATCCCAGCTTCCTCTACAACATCGCGCAATGTCACCGCCTGATGGGGAATCGGGTGGAGGCGATCCGCTTCTACAAGCGCTACCTGAACGACGCGCCGACCGCTCCCAACCGTCCCGTCGCGGAGAAACACATTCGCGATCTGGAATCCGCGGTCAGCGCCGAGGAGCTGACCGGCGCACATGTCGCACACCCGGCGACAACGCCCGGTGGCGGCCCGGCGGGCACGGGAACGGCGGCGCCTCCTCCGACGACGACTTCGGGGCCGCCGACGCAAACGGTCGCCCTGGAGGCGCGACCGCCCGCGGCACCCGAGGCGGCGATCAGCGTTCCGCCGCCTCCGCCCTCGTCAACCGATGACCGTCCGGTTTACACTAAATGGTGGTTCTGGACGGCCGTGGCAGGAGCCGTTGTGGTTGGCGGATTGCTTCTTTACTTAACGAGCCGCGATCCATCTTGTCCGGGGGGAAGGGTGTGTCAGTGAAACGCTGGCAGCGAATGGCGCTGGTGGTCGCGGCGGTCGGCGCGTTGCCGCTGCTGTCGTGCGGCCAGCGCTCGCTGGTGCTGCTCGACGTCCGGGCGAGCACCGGCTTCACGAATCCCACCGTCCTGCAGGACGTTCGGCTCACCGTGGTCGCCAACCACCAGGTGACGACGCGCTACCCGCGCATTCGGTTATCGACGTCGTCGTCGTACCAGATCGGCATGTACCTTCCGTCGGACATGACGGGAACGGTGAACTTCGAGGCGACGATCGACGACGGGAACTGCATCATCGGCGCGGGTACGGCGGTCGCGAACGGCGTGCAGTCGGGCGACACCACCGCGGCGATCCCGATCATCATCGATCCGACGATGGACTGCGGGAGCATCGACGGCGGAACGGCCGGAACCGGCGGAACCGCTGGAACCGGCGCGGCGGGCGCCGGCGGGACGACCGGCGGCGCGGGCGTGACGGGCGCGGCGGGGAGCTCGGCGGGCGGCACCGGAGGCACGGCCGGCACCGGCGCGACCGCCGGGAGCAGCGGTACGGTCGGCAGCGCTGGCAGCGGTGGAACGACGGGCACCGCCGGGCGCGGCGGCACCACCGGCACGGCCGGCGTGACGGGTTCGGCGGGAACGACCGGCGCGGCTGGACGCGGCGGGACGACCGGGACGGCCGGCATCGGCGGGACGACCGGGACGGCCGGCATCGGCGGGACGACCGGGACGGCCGGCATCGGCGGCACGACCGGCACCGGCGGGACGACCGGGATCGGCGGCGTGACGGGAACGGCAGGCCGCGGCGGGACCACCGGCGGGGCCGGGACCACCGGCGCCGCCGGGATCGGCGGCGTGACCGGGACGGCCGGCCGCGGTGGGACCACGGGCGCCGGTGGCGCCGGCGGCGTGGGCGGCGGCGGACCGGGCGTGGGCGGCACCGGACCCGGGGTGGGCGGCAGCGGCGTGGGCGGCACCGGGCCGGGCGGGACCGGCGGCGGCGGCTGCGGGAGCATCGCCTGCGTGCCACCGTGGGTGTGCGGATCCAGCGGAACGTGCGTCTGTTCGGAAACCCCGGCGCAGGCGTGCGCGCGCGCCGGCATCGCGTGCGGCTACGTCATCGACAACTGCGGCCAGCAGCAGTTCTGCGCGTGCCAGATCCCGGGCGCGATCTGCGACACGCAGACGAACAAGTGCTTCAGCGGCTGCACCACCGGCACCGGCGGCATCGTCACCACCGAGATCATCTGCCCCCAGGATCCGGTCGCCGACTGATCGCCCGCGGCTGAGCCGTTCGCGATTCGCGCGCCCGGTTTCATCCCGGGTTAGAGTGCGGTCATGAGCGCGAAGGCAGCTCTGTTCGTCGTGCTCGCGGTGGTCGCGGCCGCGTTCCTGGGGTTCTGGGTGCGGCACGCGCGGACGAAGTGGGCAGGCTGGCCGGACTGGATACAGCTGGCGATTGGCGCGGTCACCGACTTCTTCGACACGCTGGGCGTCGGATCGTTCGCGACGACCACTTCGCTTTACAAGCTGTCACACCGGGTCGACGACCGCGACATCCCGGGCACGCTCAATGTCGGGCATGCGATTCCCACGTTCGCACAGGCGTTCATCAGCATCGCGCTGGTCAAGGTCGAGATGAGCACGCTGATCCTGATGATTGGCGCGTCGGTGGCGGGAGCGTGGCTGGGCGCGGGCTTCGTGTCGGGATGGCCACGACGTCGCATCCAGATCGGCATGGGCGTGCTGCTGCTCATCGCGGCCGGCATCAGCGTCGCACGCGTGACGGGATTCGTGCCCGGCGGCGGGCACGCCCTCGGCCTCGAGGGATCGCGGCTGGTGATCGGCATTGTGGTGAACTTCATTCTCGGCGCGCTGATGACGCTGGGAATCGGCCTCTACGCGCCGTGCATGATCCTGGTCGCGTTTCTTGGCATGCACGACAAGGCCGCGTATCCGATCATGATGGGGTCGTGCGCGTTCCTCATGCCGGCGGCATCCGTGCGTTTCATTCGCTCGGGTCGCTACAATCTGCGGGCGGCGCTGGGACTGGCGATCGCTGGCACACCCGCCGTGCTGATCGCGGGTTTGATCGTGGGCGAGCTGCCCCTCTACTGGGTGAAGTGGCTCGTGGTCGTGGTCGTGGTCTACACTGCGATCGCGATGCTGCGTTCGGCGGCGCGGGAGAAGACCTCGAATGGGTAATCCGCTGTTCGGCACCAAATCGATCATGCAGCTCCGCGCCGAGGCGGAGGGCCACGCCGGCCTCAAACGGACGCTCGGGCCGTTCGATCTGATCGCGCTCGGCATCGGCGCAATCATCGGCGCCGGCCTGTTCGTGCGGACCGCCGCGGCCGCCGCCAACCACGCGGGGCCCTCGGTGACGATCGGCTTCATCGTCGCGGCGGTCGGGAGCGCGTTCGCGGGTCTCTGTTACGCGGAGTTCGCGTCCATGATCCCGATGGCGGGCAGCGCGTACACCTACGCCTACTCGACGATGGGCGAGCTGGTCGCCTGGATCATCGGCTGGGACTTGATCCTCGAATATGCCGTGGGCGCCGCGACCGTCGGGATCGCCTGGAGCGAGTACTTCAACAAGCTGCTCGAACGATTCGGCACGCACATCCCTTACGCGTGGTGCCACTCGCCGCTCCAGAGCGAGCTCAACAAGGCGACCGGCGTGCTCGAGCACGGGATCATCAACCTGCCCGCGGTGTTCATCGTGCTGGTGTTGTCGCTGTTGCTGATTCGCGGTATCCGCGAATCGGCGGTCGTCAACGGCGTGATCGTCATCGCCAAGGTCGCGATCGTCATCCTGTTCATCGCGATCGGGTGGCAGTTCATGAACCCGGCCAACCACACCCCGTACATCCCGCCGGCAGGCACCTACGTGGATTCGCTGGGCGTCTCCAACCACTACGGCGGGCTGTGGGGGATCCTGAGCGCAGGCGGCGTCGTGTTCTTCGCGTTCATCGGCTTCGACGCGGTTTCGACGGCCGCCCAGGAGGCGAAGAAGCCGAAACGCGACATGCCGATCGGCATCCTCGGGTCACTGGCGATCTGCACGGTGCTCTACATCCTGTTCGCGCACGTGCTGACCGGCGTTGCGTCGGTCGAGGACTTCCGCACGCACGGCAGGGAAGCGTCGGTGGTGTTCGCGATCGAACACTACATGCACGGTTACCAGTGGCTCGCGACGTTCGTCACCGTGGCGATCCTGGCCGGATTCTCCTCGGTCATACTGGTCATGCTGCTGGGGCAGTCGCGCGTGTTCTTCGCGATGAGCCGCGACGGTCTGGTGCCGGGGGTGTTCTCGGAGACTCACAAGCGATTCGGCACGCCCCACAAGTCCAACCTGATCTTCTTCCTGCTGGTCGGCGGGTTCGCCGCCTTCCTGCCGGAGGACGTCGTCGGCTCGATGACCAGCATCGGGACGTTGTTCGCGTTCATGATCGTCTGCGGAGGCGTCATGATCCTGCGCGTGAAGCATCCGGAGATACCGCGCGACTTCCGGGCGCCGCTGGTCCCCGTGCTGCCGATCCTGGGCATCCTCACCTGCGGGGCGATGATCTTCGGGCTGGGCTGGACCAACTGGCTCCGCCTCATCGTCTGGCTGGTGATTGGCCTCCTCATCTACGGGTTCTACGGGCGCAAGCACTCCAAGCTGCGCGCGACGCAAAAGTGACGGGCTCTTCGCGCCCGGATCGCGAACCCCTCTTGTGAAGAGGCGCGACTCTCGTTCATCATAGACGCGCCAGCATGCGTGCTGCCTTCGTGGTGGGTTCTGCTCGTCGCTCCGCCGGCGCGCTTCTGGGCACGGTCCTGGCGATGGTGGCCGGGTGCAAGAAGTTCACCGGCCCCTACATGTGCGCAGACGGCTACGCCAGCTGCGTGAACCCCGGGCAGAACGCCTGCGAGACGGACACCACGACCGACGGCCTCAACTGCGGCGATTGCGGCATGGTGTGCGCGGTCGGCGCGCCCTGCCTCGGTTCGTCGTGCGGCCCGGCCGCGGTCCGGATCGCCCAGAGCGGGTCGTCGGCGCTCGTGAGGACCAACGCGTCGGCGGTGGTCTGGAGCGGCTCCAACCTGTCGGCGACGATCCACTCGCTGCCGCTGGCGGCCGCGGCCGGCGCGACGCCCGCGGCCCTCGTCATGGACGGCCTCAGCCTCGGTGAGGGCCACACGCCGTTCGCGGTCGATGACGCGAGTCTCTACTATCTAGCGTCGATCTCCGGAACCTCCGGCGGTTGCCCTTCCGGGGGATGCGCCAACCTCGTCCAGGTGTCGCTCGCGAACGGCGCGCGCACCACGCTGCTCCCGTGGGCGGCCCTGTCGGCGTTGCTGACCGACGCCGGTATTCCAGCCGGAAACGCCGGTGGCAATTTCCGCAGCGCGCTCGCCGTCAACGCATCGCACGTCTTTCTGCTGTTCTCGCTGCAGTCGAGCAACGTCATCAGCTATGCCGTCGCCGCCGCGGAGATCGGCGTGGCCGCCCAGAACGGGGAGCTGCTCACCAAGACGACGTCCACCAACGGGTTCAGCAGCAGCAGCGAGCTGGTCGCCAATTCGACCTCCGTCGTGTTCGAGACCTGGGACAACAACAATTCCTATCTGCGCGTCGTCCGCATCGCCGACAAGCAGATGAGCACCCTCTCGAGCAACGGCGGACCGTTTGGCGGGGGCATCGGACCGCTGGCGGCCGACGAGTCGAGCGTCTACACGATCTCCAGCGGCTGCCCGTGCAACAACGACGACAACCGCCCGTACAACGGCCCTCCGCCCGGCGCGGTGACGCGAATCCCGTTCGACGGCAGCGCGCCCCAGAGGCTGGCCACCTTCTGGGGCTCCACCGGCGGGATCGACATCAATTCGACGCACGTCTACTGGTCGACCGACACCACCGCCTGGAAGGTTCCGCTGGCGGGCGGCACGCCGGTGGCCGTGGCCGGGAACCTCAGCAACGGCGTGGCGGCGTACCAATGCATGAGCGGGTGCAACGGCGGTTCGTCCCAGTCCGGTCCGACGTCGATCGCGGTCGCGTCGTCGGCGCTCTACGTCGCCGCCACGGGGACGGAGCAGTCGATCCTGAAGGTGGCCAGGTAGATGTCGTTCGCCTCGCCTCAGCCCGCGCCCGTCAAACCCGGCGACGTCCTCGACGGGAAGTACCGCGTCGAACGGGTCCTGGGCGTCGGTGGGATGGGCGTCGTCGTCGCCGCCACGCACGTGCAGCTGGAGACGCGCGTCGCGCTCAAGTTCCTGCTGCCCGAGGTCCTCGGCCACCCGCAGGTGGTGCAGCGGTTCGCCCGCGAGGCGCGCGCCGCCGTCCAGATCCAGAGCGAGCACGTCGCGCGCGTGATCGACGTCAGTACGCTGCCGACGGGGTCGCCGTACATGGTGATGGAGTACCTGGAGGGCGGCGACCTTTCCCAGGCGCTCGCGAAGAACGGCGCGATGCCGGTCGGCCAGTCGGTGAACTATCTGCTGCAGGCGTGCGAGGCGATCGCGGAGGCGCACGCGACGGGGATCGTGCACCGGGATCTGAAGCCGGCGAAC
>Ga0070689_100001835_pt1 | contig 13679 bp, 9 predicted proteins | sample KBSS23HmetaG_FD_64669 | JGI IMG/M metagenome (GOLD analysis project Ga0070689, IMG submission 64669) | Switchgrass rhizosphere microbial communities from Kellogg Biological Station, Michigan, USA - KBS S2-3H metaG | ecosystem: Host-associated > Plants > Roots > Rhizosphere ...
AATTTCGGCGCTCCGCTACCCTCTGATGGGGATGCGAAGGGTTCGAAACCGACAATTTGGCACGACAGTCCGCCGGGATGCGCCGCGCGGCAACGCTCCCCCTCGGCTCAATGGATAGAGAAAGAAACGATGCTGATGTTTCCATACCTAACTCTCAACCGTCATGCCCGCGCTTGTCGCGGGCATCCACGCCTTGGCGGCAAAGCAAGGCGTGGATGGCCGGAACAAGTCCGGCCATGACGAACGATGGGTTTTGGCGGAACGAACCCGAGAGGTCTGCGTCGTGCGTTTTGGCGAAACGAACCCGAGATCGGAGTACAGTGGAGAGGGTTGAATTCCAGTTCCTCTCTCCGCCAGCCCCGTCTCCGCGATCCGACAGCCGATGCCCGCGAGTGGACGCGGTTCAGCCGCTATTTGCTGGTCATACTGTCCGTGTACTTAACGAGAAATTCCTTGATCTCGTTCGACACATTGGCGAGCCCGCTCAGAACCTCCTGGCCCTCCGCCCCGGTCACCAGGATCGGCTCGGTTTTGATGACCTTGGAATAGTCGGCAAGAAACTGCGGGTTCTTCCACATCTCGACAAACGCCGTGCGCATGATGGCAACGGCCTCGCCGGACGACTTCGGCGGCATCATCGCCACGCGAAACATCGCGAGCTGCGGATCGCCAATGGCCCGCAGGACCTGGTATTTGAAGTCGCCGGCCAGCGGCTTGCCGAGTTTAACCGATGCATAGAACTCCTCGAAAGTCTGCAGGTTGGGCAGCGCTTTGCTACGCGGGTAGGCGCCGTTCTTGCGCGGCGAAAGCTGCCACAGCGGCATGACGACGTGCCCCATCGTCGGCTCGACCGAGCCGCTCCAGCCGGAGAGCGAGGAGTTGGCGAGCTGGCCGATGTTCTGCAGGATCGCCGTCTCGACCTCTTTCAGGCCGCGATAGGCCGGGATGGCGTGGTTCGGGACCCCGAGCAGATCGAGCGCCAGCGCCTGGTTGAGCGTGTTGGTGTTCTGGGCGTTGAGCGAGAGCGCCTTGAACTCCCGCGCCTTCATCAGGTCGGCCGCGACGTTGATGCCCGGCGGCGTGTCCTTGCGGATGTAAACGACGAGTGGGCTTTCGACGCCGGCGACCAGAACGAAATCGGAATAGGGCGTGCGCAGTGCCGACGCGCCGACCAGCTGTCCGGGCACGTCCAAGGTGAAGAAGCCGATCGATTCGCCGTTCGGCGTGGATTCGCCGAGCTGATTGCTGCCGATCAGGCCGCCGGCGCCGCCGACGTTCTTGACGACGATGGTCGGGTTACCGGGGATATGCGCCGGCAGATGCAGCGCGACGATCCGTCCCTCAAGATCGGTCGGGCCGCCGGCGGGATAGTTGACGATCATGGTGATCGTCTTGCCCTTGTAGAATTGCGCCCGGGCGTTGTCCGGAACGATGGTCAGCACGATGAGTCCCAAGACAAGCCCGAAGACAACCAGAATTGTCCGTATCATCGACCATTCCTCCTCAAAGGCATGCCCGTGCCCTTCATTGTAGCGTCGCAGCGGCTTTCCGCCGCGACGCTTATTGTCGCGCGACGCTCGCCGCTGCTATTTTTTTGCCGAAGTTTGATCGGTCAGCAGCGTTCCGAGCTTGAACGGTTCGAAGGTCGGCTTGTAGGACTTCTCGTCGAGGAATTGGCGGAGGCCAGTGTTGTAGGAATCCTCCTTGTCGGCGGTCTTGATCGCCTGTCCCTTGGCGGCGAGATAGTCATAGGCCTGCGGCACGTCCATTGTGCGCACGTGCCGGATGCAGTGCTTGGTGGCGCGCAGCACGGCCGGGCTTTTTTTCATCAACCGCTCGGCGAGGTTGGTGACTGCGTCCTCCAGCTTCTTGGCCGGCACGGCGTAATTGATCATGCCGATGCGGGCGGCTTCCTTGCCGTCGAACGGCTCGCCCAGGCAGGCGTAGTACAGCGCATGACGCGGCAGCACCGCGTCGGCGACGACCTTCGAGACCAATGCGCCGGGCAGGATGCCCCAGTTCACCTCGGACAACGAGAACGTGGCATCCTCGGCCGCGATGGCGAAATCAGCCCCCAGCAATTGCATGAACGCGCCGCCGACGCAGAAGCCCTGGATCATGGCGATGGTCGGCTTGTCGTAGTTGTAGAGCCGCTCCCAGCGCCAGCGGTTGGCGGCCGCGGCTGCCTTCTTGCGCTCGCCCGGATTGCGTTCGAGCTCCCGGAAGAATTTCTGCAGGTCTTGTCCGGCGCTGAAGTTGCCGCCTTCGCCGCCCACCACCACGACCTTGACGTCCTCATCGACCTCGAGCCGGGCCAGCGCGTCGTCCATGTCGTAGTGCAGTTGCGGGCTCATGGCGTTGCGCTTGTCGGGACGGTTCATGGTGAGCCACGCGATGCCGTCGTGGATTCTCACCTTGGCGCATTCGTACTTGTACTCAGTCATCAGCGTCGTCCTCCAGTTTCCAGATTTCGAATGAGTGTGTGTCGTCGGGTCAGCCGTAGGTGCGCAGCACGTGTCGCGCCAAGGTCATTTTCAGAATCTCGATCGGGCCTTCGGTGATCATCATGCTGCGCTGGTCGCGCCAGAACTTTTCGATCGGCAGATCGGTCGCGAGTCCCATGCCGCCATGAATCTCCATGCACCGGTCGGCGGCGTGGAACGACTGGGTGTCGCCGAAAATCTTCGCCATATAGGCCTCGGTGCGGATATCGCGCCCCTGATCGTATTTCCAGGCGGCATCGTAGACCATCAGCCGGAGCTGGTGCATTTCCATGAAGCTTTCCGCCAGCATCCATTGCACCGCCTGCCGCTCCGCCAGCGGCTTGCCGAAGGTCACGCGTTGCTTGGCATATTGAGTGCCGAGCTCGAGACAGCGCTCGATCACGCCGATGCCGCGTGCGCCGTGGCGAATCCGCCCGACGTTGAGCCAGTGTTGCGCTTGCGCGAAGCCGCCGCCTTCCTCGCCGATGCGATCTTCGACCGGCACTTTGACATTTTCGAACGCGATCTCCCAAGGGCGGTCATCAACCACGAGCTCCTGGGCGCGCAACAGCTTCACGCCCGGCGCCTTCATGTCGACGATGAACGCGGAAATACCGCCGTGGGAGCCCTTGGCGCGGTCGGTCGCCGCGATCAGCTGCGTGTAGTGCGCGTCGTCGGCGCCGGTGATGAAGCGCTTGGTGCCATTGATGACGTAGTGATCGCCCTGACGCACCGCGGTGGTACGCATGCCGCCGGGATCGCCGCCGGCGTCGGGCTCGGTCTGGGCGAGGCACCAGTTCAGCTCGCCGCGGATGGTCGGCAGCAGATACTTTTTCTTCTGCTGGTCGTTGAGGTGATAGAGGATCGGGCTGACGCTCGGGCCGAAGACGTCGACGCCGCGCGACGGCAGCGCGATGGTGCGGCCAAGCTCCGCCCATACCGTGACCTTGGCGATCAGCCCCATGCCGAGCCCGCCGTATTCCTGCGGTACGTCATAGCCGGCGAGGCCGAGCTCCTTGGCCTTGGCGGTGAGATGGGCGCGCACCTCGGGCTTGAGCTTGTTGTTGATGCGCGCGGTCCGCTCGATCGGGATGAGCTCGCGGTCGACGAACTTGCGGACGGTGTCCTTGAGCATCCGGATTTCCTCCGGAAGCTCGAAGTTCAGGCCGTCGCCGGCGGACACTGCGTCCATTCGATCAGCTCCTATGCGTTGCGCCGCATCACTCGAACGTCGACGGCGCGCGCGCCTTCGTTGCTGTCCAATACGATCAGCGGATTGATCTCGAGGTCGGACAGCCAAGGCCGGTGGTCGAGGAACAATTGCGACAGTCCGACCATGGCGCGAACGATAGCGTCAGTGTCGCGCGCCGGCCGGCCGCGGAATTCCGCCAGCAGTGGCGCGCCGCGGAGCGAGCGCAGCATGTCGCGGGCGGTGTCTTCGTCGACCGGAAGCATGCGGAGCGCGACGTCTTTCATCGCTTCGACCATCACGCCGCCAAGCCCGACCAGCATGAACGGCCCGAACTGCGGATCCTCGCGGACGCCGAGGATCATCTCGACGCCTCCGACCATCTCCTGCACCAGGAATCCCTCGATCTGGGCTCGCGGATCGTGGGCCATCAGCCGCGCCGCCATCGCTTCGGCCGCGGCGCGCACGGCCGCGGCGTCGCGCAGCCCAAGCGTGACGCCGCCGACCTCGGTCTTGTGGCTCGCCTCGGGCGACACGATTTTCACCACGACCGGAAAACCGATGCGGCTGGCGTGTACCGCCGCTTCATCCGGAGTCTTGCCCAGCGCGCTTTTCGGCACCGTCAGTCCATGCGACGCGAGCAGCGTATCGAACGCTGCGCCTTCCAGGCTTTCGGCCCGCCCGCGCGGTTCCGCCATTGAGGCAGCGCCGCGGCGCCGCGCCGCCGCGTAGCGCACCAGCCCCTGCAACGCACGCACCGTTTCGGGCAGGCCGTGGATGAACGGAACGCCAGTTTCGTTCTGGTATTTGCGGCTGACCTCGGAGGCGTTCTGCGCAATGCGCCCAAACGCCAGCACCGGCTTATCGGTCGAAGCCAGCACGCTGCGCAGCGGCTCCGGGTTGTAGGGATCGCCGGGGTTGACCGGCATCAGGCCCTGTACGGTGATGAGATCGACCGTGGGATCGGCGCAGACGACCTTGCATATCTCGGCAAACTTGCCGGCCTGCACGCCGACCGTCGGGCCGACATCCAGCGGATTCTCGCCGGCGAGCCCGGCGTCGATCATGCCGGGCAGCTTCGCCCGGGTCTCGGGCGTCAGCGGCGCCATCTCGGCGCCTTCGTCGGCGGCGTAGTCGAGCACGAGGCCCTTGGCACCCCCCGAATAACAGGCCATGGCGATGCGGTTGCCTTTCGGCAGGCGGCCCTGGCTGAAGGCAAGCGCGGTTTCCATGAGATCGTCGAGCGACGGACAGCGAATGACGCCGTACTTCCGGCAGACCGCGTCGAACACCTGATCGTCGGCCGCGATCGCGCCGGTGTGGCTCACGGCTGCCGCCTTGCCGCGCTCGCTGCGCCCGACTTTGACGATGAGGACCGGTTTGCCGGCAGCGAGCGCCTTCGCCGCCGCCGCCATGAACGCCTGCGGCCGGCGCATGCCCTCGACCAGGCAGACGATCATCTTGGTGTGCTCGTCGTCGACCAAAAAGTTGATGTAGTCGGCGAGATCGAGGTCCAACTCATTGCCGCTGGAGATGGCGTAGGAGAAGTCGAGGCCACGGAGCGCTGCCTGCTGCAGCCAGAACTGGAACGTGCCGCCGGACTGGAACACGACGCCGACCGGACCGGGCTGAAGTCCGCGCACGCGCTTGGCCGGATAGAGCAGGAGCTTTTCGCGAAGCGCGATCGAGCCCATGCAGTTCGGTCCGGAAATGCGAAGCCCGTGTTTCTCCGATAAGGCGAGCAGCGCTTGCGCACGCTTCTGGCCCTCGGCATCGCCGCCTTCGCCGAATTGCGCGGCATAAATCAGCGCGCATTTCAGGCCGCTGGAGGCGGCTTCGGTGAGCGTGTCGACGATCGCGACGGTTGGGATGATGGTCAGCGCGAGGTCGACCGGCTCCGGGATCGCCGCAAAGTTCGGATAGACCGGCCGGCCCCACAACTCGCGCCGCTTGGGATTGACCAGATACAGCTTTGCCGGGAAACCGGAGAACTCGAGGTTGTCGTAGATTTCCTGGACCCATCCGCCGCGGCTTGAATCGGATGCGCCGAGCAGCGCGATGGATTTTGGACGCAACAGGTGTTCAACGCTACGAAACACACATCCACCCGGACCTTAAGTCTCTGCCCACTGTGGGGGCGAGACGAACCACGATCAATGCCGCAGGTAGCATGCAAGGTTCGGCCCTGGCTGCCAAGACGGCTGCCCACCCGTGGCCCGCTTTTCCGGCATGAGCTCAATCGACCGCCATGCAAAAGATCGCCTATGATGCGCCGCCCAACGGTGGCTGGCTCCATCTCGAGAGCGCCGACACCAATTTCCCGCCAACAACTCCCCCACGGAAGTGCCCATGTCCCTGATCGACGAGCGTCAACGCCGCATTCTCACCACCCACGTCGGCAGCCTGCCGCGCCCGCAATCGCTCTCGGCCAAGCTGTTCGCGCGCATGAGCGGCGGAAGCTACGACCAGAAGGCGCTGGCGGATGAGTTGCACGGTGCGGTCGGCGACATCGTTAAAAAGCAGGTCGCCCTTGGCGTCGACGTGATCAGCGACGGCGAACTGTCGAAAACGAGCTTCCAGTACTATGTCACCGATCGCTTGAGCGGATTGGAAAGCTTCAAGCCGAAGCCGGGCGTGCGGGCGACGCGCGAGAACCGTGCCTTTCCCGCATTCTACAAGGACGGCTCGCATTCAGGCACGCAATCGACCCGCTACGCCTGCACCGGACCGCTGAAATACGTCGGACAGAAGCAACTCGAAGCCGACATCGCCAATCTCAAGGCCGGACTGAAGGGCGCATCCCCGGCCGATGTGTTCATGCCGTCGGTGTCGCCGTCGAGCTGCGTCGGCCTGATGGAGAACCGGCACTATCGCGACGAGGAAGAGCACCTCTACGCGGTCGCCGACGCCCTGCGCGAGGAATATCTGGCGATCGCCGCCGCGGGATTCATGGTGCAGATCGACGATCCGCGGCTGGTGATGAACTACATGCTCAATCCGGAAACGACCGTGGAGCAGCACCGCGCCTGGGCGGCGAAACGGATTGCGGCGCTCAATCACGCGCTCCGCGGCATTCCGCCCGAGCGGGTGCGGCATCACACCTGCTACGGCATCAACATGGGGCCGCGCACCAGCGACTTTGAGCTCAAGAACCTCGCCGATCTCATCGTCACCATCAATGCCGGCTACTACTCGTTCGAGATGGCAAATCCGCGCCATGAGCACGAATGGAAGGTATGGGAGAACGTCAAGCTGCCGGCCGGCAAGGTTCTGATGCCGGGCTGCATCACCCACGCGTCGGTGATCGTCGAGCATCCGGAGCTGGTGGCCGAGCGCGTCCTGCGGCTGGCGCGGCTGGTTGGCCGCGAGCACGTGATGGCGAGTTCGGATTGCGGCTTTGCGTCGACGATCAACCCAGGCGAACCGCCGGAGATCGAACCCGAGATCGTCTGGGCCAAGTTCGAAAGCCTGGCCGCCGGCGCCCGTTTCGCCAGCCGCGAGCTGTGGAAGTCCTAGTGCATTTCCCACATCACTTGCGTCAATCTCCGCCGTCATGCCCGGCCATGACGCGGTTGATTCAGTGCCGGTGGGAACGGCTCTAGGCCCCTGCTAGCTTCACATTACGAGCAGCAGCGGCACCGCATCGCGAACGCGACCCGTTCTTCTTCGGTCAGCTTTTCGTGCTCGGGCTCGCGAACCTGAGGCTGCGCCGTGGTCGGGAACGGAATGATGACCTCGGTGATCGGCTCGTCGTGGGGTAGACCCTGCTGCTTCATGGTGACGCGCCGCGATTGCGTCGCCTTGACGTCGAGCTTGAGCTGGTCCGGCACAAACACCGCGCCGTAATATTTCTCGGCGGCCTCTCTGGTGACGTAGCCGCAGCGCACGTCGTGCTCGAGCGTTTCGAGATCGCGCTCCAGCGGCGAGCCATAGCCGCCGCCGCCGCCGGAGCGGATGATGTAGGCGTCGCCCGGCTGCAGCACCTGGTTGAGCGCCTTGGCGCTGGGGAAATGCGTTTCATCGGGCTGGTTGAAACGATGCACTGCGACCGCGTTGCCCAATCCCGACAGACCCTCGAACAATCCCCACGGTTTGCAGCGCGCGCGCTCCATCAGCGAACTGAAGCGGATCGGATGCCGCGCCTGAACCACCTGCTCGGCGCCAAGTCCGCCGCGAAATTGTCCGGCGCCGCCGGAATCCGGCCGCAGGCAATAGCGCTCGACGAGGAGCGGATATTTGGCCTCGACCTGCTCGGACGGGCCGTTATGGGTGTCGCCGTCGTTCATGGCGATCACGGTGTTGCGGCCGTCGCTGTTGTGCTTGGCGCCCCAGCCGCCGCCGATCAGCCCGCCGAGATAGATATAGAAGCTGTCGTCCTTGGGCCGCCGGCCGTTGATGCGGCCAACGCAAAGGTCGGCATGATGGCCGGCGATCACTTGGTTCGGCATTGCCGGGGCCAGCGCCTTGAAGATCGTATCGACGATGGTCATCGGATAGGTCATCCACATCCGCATCGCGGCGGGCTTCACCGCGCTGACGACGCGGCCGGGCGGCAGCACGATGTCGAGCGCGCGGAACTGGCCGTCGTTGATCGGCAGGTCGAGCGACGAGGTCAGGCACTTGAACGCCACTTGCGCACAGGAATAGCCGGCGGTGATGCCGGAATTGTAGAAGCCCTGCACCTGCTTCGACACACCGGTGAGATCGACCGTCATCTTGTCGCCGGCGACGATGACCTTCACGTTGATCGGCACGCGCTGGCCGACGTTGATGCCGTCGTCGTCCATGAACGACTCGGCTTCATAGACGCCATCGGGCATGGCGCGGACACGCTCGCGCGCCACCGCCTCGCTCTGGTCCATGATCGCCTCGATGCCGCCGAGGACTTCGTCGCGGCCGTATTTCTTCATCATCTCCATGAAGCGCTTTTCGCCTGTCTTCACCGCTGCGAGTTGGGCGCGGAAGTCGCCCATCGCCCGCTCGGGAATGCGGACGTTGGTCCGGATGATCGAAATCAGCTCTTCGTTCGGCACGCCCTTGCGATGGATCTTCACGATCGGCATCTGCAGGCCTTCGGAATAGATGTCGGTCGTGCCCTCCATGATCGTGCCGCCGACGTCCGGCCAGTGCGCCATGCAGCACGAGAAGGCGACGAGCTTGCCGTCGTGGAAGATCGGCACCGAGAACGTCATGTGGTTGAGATGCGAGCCGGTGATGTAGGCGTCGTTGGTGAGCAGGATGTCGCCCGGGTCGATGTCTGTGCCGAAGTGTTTGATCTTGGCTTTGACGGTCTCGCTCATGCCGCGGATGAACATCGGCAGGCCGAGGCCGATCGACACGGTGTTGCCACGCGCATCGAACAGCCCGACGGTGAAGTCGAGCGCCTCGTAGATGATCATGTTGTAGGCCGTGCGCATGAGGTTGATCTTCATCTCCTCGGTCACGGCGACGAGGCCGTTGCGCACGATTTCGGTGACGACCGGGTTTACGCCGATGGTTTTCGGCTTTGCTTTCACGACGTCATCCATCGTCAGCCTCTCCGAACATTGATGACGAGATCGCCGTAGGCGTCGACCTCTAGCAGGTCGCCGGGATGCACGACCGTGGTTGATGCATGCTCCTCGATCAGCGCTGGCCCCGCGATCTTGTTGCCGGCCTTGAGGGCCGGGCGGTCATAGGTCGGGGTTTCGACAAAGCCGCTGCTGGCGAAATACACCGGCCGCTTGCCGCGGAACGCCGCGGCCTCCGGCTCCGCCCCGCCCTTGGCGATATGTTCGAACGGCGGCTTTCGCATCTCGCCGATGACGGCGCCGCGCAGGCTGACGATCTCAGCTTTTTCGCCGGCCACCGAGAAGCCATAGCGCGTCTGATGCACAGCATCGAACAGCTTCTTGATGCCGTCGCGGTCCTGCGAGGTAAACAGATCGATCGGCAGTTCGACGGTGACGGCGTGCTCCTGGCCGACGTAGCGCATGTCGGCCGAACGCCGCACCTCGACGCCCGAGAGCGTCTGGCCGCGGCCGACCGTTTCGCGGCCCTGCCGCTCCATCTCGGCGAAGATCTTTTCCATTTCCGGAAAGGATGCCTCGGCGAGCGGCGTGAACCAGGTGTTGACGAAATCGCGGCGCAGGTCGGCGACCAGCATGCCGCAGGCTGAGAAGTGTCCCGGTGCGCGCGGAATGATGACGATGCCGATCGAAAGCTCACGCGCCACCGCCGACGCGTGCAGCGGTCCGGCGCCGCCGTAGGCGACGAGCGCAAAGTCGGCGGCGTCGAGGCCGCGCTCGGTGGTGACCCAGCGCACCACATGCGCCATTTTCGTGGTGGCGATGCGCAGGATGCCTTCGGCGGCTTCGATCGGGTCGAGGCCGAGCGGCTTCGCGATCTTCTCGGTCAGAGCCTTCTTGGCCGCGTCGAGATCGAGCTTCATCTCGCCGCCGAGGAAGCGATCAGCGCCAAGGCGGCCGAGCATCAGGTTGGCGTCGGTGATGGTCGGCTCGGTGCCGCCGAGGCCGTAGCAGACCGGGCCCGGCGCGGCGCCGGCGCTTTCGGGGCCAACGCGCAACGCATTGCCGACCTCGACACGGGCGATGCTGCCGCCGCCGGTGCCGACCTCCTGGATGTCGATCATCGGCATTTGCACCGGCAGGCCAGTGGCATAGCCGCCGATCAGCGCCGAGCCGGTCATCAGCACATTGCCTTCGTAGATCACGCCGGCCTTGGCGGTGGTGCCGCCCATGTCGAAGGCGATGGCGTTCGGGATTGTAAGCTTGTCGCACAACGCCTTGGTGCCGACGACACCGGCGGCCGGGCCCGACTCCAGCATGCGGATGCAGGACTGCCGGGCATCGCCGACGTCGAACAGGCCGCCGGTCGATTGCACGATCAGGAAGTTGCCGCCGAAGCCGGCGTCGCCGAGATGCGCCTCCATCTCGGTGAGATAGGTCTGCACGCGCGGACCGACATAGGCGTTGGCGGCGGCGGTGGAGGTGCGCTCGTACTCGCGATACTCCTGGCTCAACTCGTGCGAGGCGGTGACGAAAATGCCGGGAAATTCCTTCTCGACGATGGTCTTGGCGCGCTGCTCGTGGGTAGGATTGCGATACGAGTGCAGGAACAGGATGGCGATCGCCTTCACGCCCTGGCTCACAGCGCTGCGCGCCACCGTAAGCACCTGCTCCTCGTCGAGCGGGATCAGAACCGTGCCCTGCGAGTCCATCCGCTCCATGATCTCGAAGCGCAGATCGCGGTCGATCAGCGGCACGTGCTTTTCGAAAAACAGGTTGTAGGACTCCGGCCGGTTGACGCGGCCGATCTCGTAGATGTCGCGAAAGCCCTGCGTGGTGAGCAGCGCGCATTTCGCGCCGCTGCGCTCCAGGATGGTGTTGATCGCCACCGTGGTGCCGTGCAGGAACATCCGCGCCGCCGCGAAGCGCGAAGAGGCCTTGCCGACACCGTTCTCGATGCCGGTGACGAGCCGCTGCGGCGTGGTCAGCGTCTTGCCGAGCTTGAGCGCGCCGGTCGCTTCGTCGAACGCCGCCACATCGGTGAAGGTGCCGCCGACGTCGGCGGACAGGCGGATCGCGGAATCACGCAACGGAACATTCACAGGAAAGCGTCCTCTACATGCTGGACCGATGTATCACGCATTCATCAAGAGCTGTGCCGGCAGATCAGTAATGAAGCTATGCACGCGCTGACTTTCCAGCATATCGAGGCCGGTCACAGCATCACCTCGTAGATCTGGGCGTAGCCGGTTTTGTCGGAGGTGAACACGACACGCGAGCCGTCCGGCGAGAACCTTGGATGGGGATGGGTGTGCTGCGCGGCTTCGACCGCCACGGGCCCGTCGTTGTAGGGGAATGGCCCGGCCCAGTGCTTGCCCTCGGAGGATGCCTCGCTGGCGCATAGCGGTTCGGCTTCGTCGGCAGGGTCGCCGTCGACCTCGAACGTATGCAGGCCGAGGTCGGGACAATTGGTGTCGCAGACAAATCGCTCGCCGGCATCGTCCGGCGCCGCATGCCACGCCGAAGAGTAAGTGAGCTGGCGGATGACGCCGCGATCGACATCGATCATCTTCATGCCGCGCGGCCAGTCGACGAAGGCGACGGTGCGGCGGCCCGGCACCCAAACCTCGTGGGTGACCCACTGCATCTTGTCCTCGCGCTGATAGAGGCGGCGGTTCTTTTCGCCGCTGCGGTCGGTGAGCCAGACCCGGTCGGTCAGTGGACCGGCGTAGAGAATGAGATCGTCATCGTCCGGGCAGAACTGTGGATGGCCGATGGTGTCGCGTTCAAGGAACACATGCGAGGTCCTCTGCTCGGTGTCGATCAGCATGAAACGCGTCACCGGGCCGGACTTGACCGGCACCGCCCACCAGCGGCCGTTCTTCGACAGCGCGGTGGTGCCCATCGCGGCGCCGACCATGCCCTTCTCGCGCATCTCGACGGCGCCGAAGTCGGCAAGCTGCTCCTCCTCGAAAGTATCGAGGTTGACGCGAAAGCCTCCGGTGCCGGCGGTGAAGTAGACATAGCGGCCGTCGCCCGACGGGATGATCGACCAGTCGGCGAGACCCGCGCGGTCGGTCGCCTGCACCAGTTCATGGGTGGCGCGATCCTCGAAAAAGATCTGCGGCGTGCCGGTGCGGCACGACACGAAGATGAGCTTCTTCATGGCCTGGTCGTAGGCCGGCACGAAAAAGAACGGATGATGGTGGATCGACGGATGACTCGTGATCTGCCGGATGCGCCGCCCGGAGGCGGCGTCGGTAAGCTCTCGGCTTTCCGCCGGATAACGCTGACCTTTGCTCACACCATCACCATGAAAGCGGCCTCCGGCGGGGTGCCGGAGGCCAATCCATCAGGAAGCCAAACTAGATCTTATACGCCTTCGCCTGGGCAATAATCTTGTCGCGATCGTAATTGTTGATCTCGTCGATCATGTCGTTGGTGAACATCGGTTTGATGTCTTTGATGTCGAGGCCGAGGAATTTCGCATCCAGCATCAATTCGGACTCCCGGATGAAACCCATTTTGGTGTTCGGATAGGGCGGCTTGTAGAGCGGGATACGGCGATTCGCGGCGTACAGGATGGATTTCACTGCCTCGGCATCGCTGGCGCCGCGCGGCGCGGTTTCGGGATAGAGCTTGAGGAAGGCGCGGGCGCCGGCCTCAGGATTGGCCAGCAGGAATTCGGACGCCTTGTTGACCGCGCGAGCAAACCCGATCGCGGTCTTGCGGTTGTCCTTGAGGAAGTTCGCCGTCGCGCTGATGAAGAGCCCGCCGATCAGCGGTACGTTGGCCGGGCGCTGCAGCATCCGCATGGCAATGCCTGCGGCGTCGATCTGGCCGAAGCCGGTGTCGAAATAGGCAAGCGCGTCGATCACGCCGCGCTGAAGCGCGACACCCGCTGACACGCCAGCGCCGACCGCGATCCAGGTCACATCCTTGTTGGGATCGATGCCGATATTCTGCAGCACGGCCCGTGTCACGGGATAGTCGGTGGTGCCCATGTCGGAGACGCCGATCTTCTTGCCCTTGAGGTCGTCGTACTTCTGGACGGCGGACTCCGGCTTCACCGCCACGTCCCACTTATAGGGATAGGTGTATTCGTAATAGTTCACGATCGGCGGCAGCTGGCCCTTGGCGAACAGCGGAAACTGAAAGCTCGGCGTGCCGACGCCAAACTCGATGTCGCCCTTGTCGAGCGCGATCTGCACATTGGCGTTGGTGCCGAGTGCGGCCGGCGCGAACTGCAGGCCTTCTTCCTTCGTGTAGCCGAGTTGCTCCGAAATCAGGATGTTGATCACAATCGGATTGACCGACTTGATCCCGAAGCCCATACGGATCTTGCGCAGCTCCTGCGCGCGGACCACGGACGGCATTGCAAGAGCGAGCCCGGTTGCGCCAATTCCTTGAATCACCTTGCGGCGATGGATCATTGTTTTCTCTCCTTGTTTTTGAGCATGAATTTTTCCGAAAACCGGTTCCCACTTTTCGGGACCATGC
>Ga0070689_100001836_pt1 | contig 13679 bp, 10 predicted proteins | sample KBSS23HmetaG_FD_64669 | JGI IMG/M metagenome (GOLD analysis project Ga0070689, IMG submission 64669) | Switchgrass rhizosphere microbial communities from Kellogg Biological Station, Michigan, USA - KBS S2-3H metaG | ecosystem: Host-associated > Plants > Roots > Rhizosphere ...
GACGTGGCGGTTCGTCAGCACCGCGCCGTCTTGTGTGACGAGGAACCCCGAGCCGGTGTACTCGACCGTGAGCGGCGTGCCGTCGCCAGCGAGCACGGGGTCGCCGTTCGCCCAGCGCAGGTGCACCATGCCGTGCACGAGGCAGACGCCGCGGCTCCACTGCCGCTGGATCGTCGCGATCAGTTCGTTGGCAGCGCGCAGATGCGCGAGTTCCTCGGCCTGCTCGTGCTGTTCCTGCCGCACGCGCTCGAGATCCGCGAGCGTGACCTCGTCGGCGCGGTGCGCGCGCGGCCGGCCACCGAGCCAGCCCGCGAGCCACGCCAGCGGCAGCGCGAGCAGCAGCACCGCGATCGGGAAGCCGACCTTGAGGTGCGGCGTCGCCTGCGTGAACAGGTCGCGCGTGAATCCGCCGGCGGCCGCGCGCGGCCCGCTGTGCCGCTGCACGTCGCGCGCGTCGGCGACCATCCGGCGCACCGGCTTGCAGACGCTGCCCGGCGGCGCGTAGGCGCGGAAGCGCGAGCGCGGCCCGTCGACGCCCCACTCGATGAGGTCGTCGTCCTGCAGGATCATCTCGGTGACCTCGTTGCGGTTCACGAACAGGCGGCCGTCGACCGCGCGCAACAGGAACGCGCAGTCGGGCTCCTGCCAGTCGATCACCGCGTGGTGCGGCGCGACCGCTTCGTGCGCCAGCTGCAGGTCGATGCCGGGCGCCGAGCCGATCTCCAGCGACGTGTCGTCGTAGGTGACCGTGCGGCCGCGCAGGGGCCCGGAAAGGTGCAGCAATTGCGGCCGCATCGCCGCACCATAGTCGGGCGTGTCCGTCGCCGCCAAGCCACACCGTCCGGTCGCCGTCGAGGTGGCCGTCGACTCGGTCGCCGGCGCACGCGCGGCGGACGCAGCGCGCGCGGACCGCATCGAACTGTGCTGCGCGCTCGGCGACGGCGGGCTGACGCCGACGCCCGGCCTGCTGCAGGGCGTCAAGCGCGCGACGCGGCTGCCGGTGGTCGCGCTGCTGCGGCCGCGCGCGGGCGACTTCCTCTACGCCAGCCACGATCACGAAGTGATGCGCGCCGATCTCGAACAGCTCGCGGCCGCGGGCGCCGACGGCTTCGCGGTCGGCGTGCTGACTGCCGACGGCGACCTCGACACCGGGCGCCTGCGCGAACTGGCGGACGCCGCGGCGCCACTGCCGCTGACCTGCCACCGCGCGTTCGATCTCGCGCGCGATCCCGCGGCCGTGCTCGACCAGCTGATCGACCTCGGCTTCGCGCGCGTGCTGACGTCGGGGCAGTGCGCGACCGCGGCGGCCGGACAGGACCGCATCCGCACGCTGGTGCACCAGGCGCGCGGGCGGATCGAGGTCATGGCCTGCGCCGGCGTGCGCGCCGCCAACGTGCAAGAGCTGGTGCGGCGGACCGGCGTGCCGGCGGTGCACCTGTCGGCGAGCGCGTTCATCGACAGCCGCATGAAGCACCGCAACCCGGCCGCGCCGATGGGCACGCAGCCGCCGCGCGGCGACTACGCGCTGCGCGTGACGGACGGCGACGAGGTCGCGCGCGTGGTCGCGGTGCTGGCCACGTTCGCAGGCTGACGGACGCGGGCTGACGGGCGCGGGCTGACGCGCTGCGCGGCGCGCAGTCAGCCGCCGCTCCGTGACACCGGCGGCCCCTCGCCGACTTCGCACTTCTCGAGCTTGCCGTGCTGCACGGCGAAGATCGCGTGCCACTGGCGCTCGCCGCCATCCGGGCTGTCGATCACGTAGCCGATCTCGAACGTGGACGCGCCCTGGCCGAAGGTCCGGCTCTCGTTGGTGTGGCCGCGGCGGGCCGCCGCGCCGAACGCGCGCAGCGCTTCGAGCCGCGCCGCGATCTCGCACAGGCGCGTCGTCTGGTCGGCGCCGGGCTTCGGGAACGAGAACGTCGCCTGGGCACCGCCGCGGCCATTGGGCTCACCGGCAGCCCAACGGAACTGTTCGGCCTCGCCCGCGAGCCGCGCCGACCAGAACGCGGTGTCGTCGAGCGCGAACGCCTTCGCCTCGCGATCGACGTGGAAGCAGCGCGGCGGCGCGCCTTCGCCCTGCCAGACCACCGCGAAGTCGCCGTGCACGTGGCAGCACCACTCGCCGTGGTCGAGCCACTCGACCCGCCGGAACACGTTCCCGGTGCCGGCGGCCGCCAGCGCCTGCTGCAGTGCGGCCTCGCGGTCGCCCACCGGCTCGCCGGGCGCGAACGCGATCAGTTCGCGCGTGCCGATCTGGCTGTCGACGCGCCTCACGACGCCGACGCCGCGGCCGAACCAGAGCTCGATCGTGTGCGGCTGCGGCCAGTCGCGGTTGGTCTCGGTCACGCGCACGTGCGCGCAGTGGAAGGTGCCGGCCGGCACGGTCACCGTCTCGTCGAACGCGACGAGTTCGGCGGCGTGGTGCACGCGCAGAGTCTCGGGGTCCGGCATCGCGGCGCCGCCTTCGACCTGGCAACCCATCTGGCTGTCCCACTCCCACCGCGTCACCGCGCCGACCGGCGCGGCGAGCCAGCGCATCGCGCCGCTCGCGGCGACGCCGCGGCCGCCGATGTAGGCGTTGTCGTGCTGCAGCAGACCGTCAGGGCCCGCACTCCAGTACTCGCAGGTCTCGTTGTTCGCGAACACCAGCTGCGTGCACGTGCGGCCGGTGGCGCCGAGCGGCACCTCGCCGAACGCCTCGCCATAGTGCACATGCTCGTACGGCTTGCCGTCGTCGCCGGTCCAGTTCGCGCGCCAGGTCCAGCGCGTGCCGCGCGCCCGCGGCATGTAGGTCGCCGGATCGCGCGGGTCGGGCGCCTTGGTCTGGGTCGCAGCGCCGGCAGCGGCCGGTTCCTGCGGCAGCAGGCGCACTGCGAACGCCGGCAACAGGAGCGCAGCGGCGGCGAGCGCCGCGGCGGCGCGGGTCTTGTTCGTGGTCGTGGTCATGGTCTCGGGCTCCGTCCTGGTGAGTCGTTCGATGCGGCGCGCGAGCGGGCTGCTGCCCACCGCGAACAGCGCCTGCGGCGCACGCAGCAGGCCGCGCGCGGCGGCCGCGAACGCGAGCAGCGTGCGCGCGTAGGCCAGCGGCTCGACGCCGCCGGCGAGCGCGCCGTTGTCGGCCAGTTCCTCGTGCACGTGCGCGAGGCGCAGGGCGACGCGGCGCACCAGCGGATGCCAGGCGAACAGCACGCGCAGCAGCGCGAGGAGCAGCGCCTGCTGCGGATGGCGCAGGCCGATGTGCACGAGTTCGTGCCGCAGCACGGCCGCGCGCGCGGCCGCCGGCGCCGCGCGCCAGCGCTGCGGCAGCACGACGACGGGGCAGAAGACACCGATCGTCGCCGGACACGGCAGTTCGCTGCTGAAGCACAGCCGCGGCGTGCGCAGGCCGAGCTCGCGCGCGAGTACGGCGACTTCGGCGAGCGCAGCGGGGTCGGTTGCGGACCGGCTGCGCCGGCGCAGGCGCGCCGCCGCAACCGCGGCGCGCAGTTGCAGCAGCGCCTCGACCGCTGCCGCGGCGAGCCACGCGATCGCGAGCCATGCGCCGGTCGATGTGCGTGCGGTCGCTTCGCCCGCGGTAGGCGTGCGCGCGGACGGCGCCGCGGGCTGCGGGCCTGGCGCCGCCGCGAGTGCAGTCCCGCTTGCGCCGTGCGTCGCCGGCGGCGGTGCGACGCCGACCTTGGTCTGCAGTGCAGGCTGTTCGGCGATCGTGTCTGCCGCCGGCAGCAGCGCCACGCCGAACGTGGTCGCGCGCGCGAGCACCGTGGCGCACGGCAGCAGCAGCAACGTCACGACGCCGGCGAGCAGCCAGGCCGCGCGCACCGGTGCAGTAGCGCGCCGCAGCGCGTGCGCGGCGCCGAGTACGACCGCGGCGACCGCGGTCGCGATCACCGCGAGCTGCAGCAGCAGCGCGAGCCACGGGTCGGCGGCGATCCTCGCAGCGAGCGCGCTCATCGCTGCTGCTCCGCGTCGTCGATCGCAGCGCGCAGCCGTTCGAGCTCCTTCTTGTCGATGCGGCCGTCGCCGAGCAGCGACTTCACGAAGCCGGCGGCGGAGCCGGCGAAGAAGTCGGCGAGGAACCGGCGCGCGAGCCGGCCCTCGGCCGTCGCGCGGTCGCAGACCGCGCGGAACACGACCGCGCCGCCGCGCTCGCGCCGCTTCAGCCAGCCCTTCTTGTGCAGGCGCTGCACCTGCGTCAGCACGGTCGTGCGCGCCAGTTCGCGCACCTTCTGGGCCTGCTGCCAGATCGCCGGCGCGGTGCCGCCGTCGGGCCCCAGCTCCCAGACGGCCTGCAGGATCTCGAGCTGGGTCGGCGTCAGCGGTTCGTGGGTCGGCATCGCGGCTCCCGGTGTCGGTGGCGGTCTGACTACACGTGTCGTCAATACCGACTACAGACGTAGTCAGCAACCGCTTCCTTGCGGCCGCGGGAACCATTCCCCGCCGCGCCGGCGCCGGCGCCGGGCGCGCCGCGCCGCGGCACGGCGGAGCCGCGGCACGTCCTTTCCTGCCGGTCGCACCGGAGCGGCTGCAGCCCGCGCCTGCCCACGGCGCGCCGCAGCCACTAGGATGGCCCGTCATGTCCCGCCCCCACCACCTCGTCGCGACGGTCCAGCGCCTTTGCGAAGGCACGGCCGCGCCGCCCTGGGACGCGATCCTCGAGCAGTTGCTCACTCACTTCCAGTGCCCGGTCGGCACCGTGCACCTGCTCGACAAGGCGACCGGCATGCTGCGCCTCGCGGCGCAGCGCGGCCTACCGCCGCCGGTGCTCGACAAGGTCGGCGTGATCCCGATCGGCAAGGGCATGGCCGGCATCGCGGCCGAGCGGATGGAGCCGGTGCAGGTCTGCAACCTGCAGCACGACGCGTCCGGTGTCGTACGGCCCGGCGCGAAGTTGACGCGCATGGAGGGCTCGCTCGCGGCACCGATGCTCGACGGCGACCGCCTGTTCGGCGTACTCGGCGTCGCCAAGCCGGTCGAGTACGAGTTCACGCGCGACGAGACCGCGGCGCTGATGGCCGTCGGCCACGCGCTGTCGGAACGCCTGCAGGGTCGCTGACGCACGCGGATGCACACGCTGCGCCGCGCCGGCACGCTGGCACTCGTACTGCTCGCTGTCGTCGTACTCGTGACGACGGTGCACGCCGTGGTCGAGAGCCGCAGCCCGCTGCCGGTGCGCGACCAGTGGGCCGCGGTCGCCGACACCGAAGCGCTCGCCCGCGGTGAACTCGGCGTGACGGCGCTGTTCCGCCAGCACAACGAACACCGCATCACCGTGCCGCGCCTCGTGCTGCTCGCCGACAGCGCGTGGTGCGCGCAGTCCGGCGTACTCGCGATCACGGTCACGTTCCTGCTGCAGGCGCTGCACGGGCTGCTGCTGCTGCGGCTCGTGCGCACCGGTGCGCCGCGCGCGGGCCCCGCGACGCCGGCCATCGGCGCGCTGCTCGCGACCGCCGCGTTCGCGGGCATCCAGTGGGAGAACTTCGTCGAGCCGTTCCAGGTCCAGTTCGCGCTGGTCTTCCTCGCAGCGACTGCGGCGTTCGCGGCGCTCGCGCGCGCCGCGCGGCCGCCGCACGGCCGCTGGCTCTGGCTGTCGATCGCGGCGGCCGTGGTCGCGACGTTGTCGATGGGCAACGGCGTCGTCATCTGGTTGCTGCTGCCGGTCGCGGGCCTCGCCCTGCAGCTGCCGCGGCGCGCGCTGTGGACGCTCGGCATCGTCGGCCTGCTCGTGGTCGTGCCCTACGCGGCCACCTACGCGCGGCCGGGGCCCGCCGACCCGACCGACGCGGCGCTGGATCCGCGGTCGTTGCTGCAGTTCTTCGCCGCGATGCTCGGCGGCGCGCTGCGGCTGCCCGACATCCTGCCGCGACCATCGCTCGCGGCAACGGTCGGCGGCGCGCTGCTCGCGCTGTTCGTCGCCACGGCGGTCCGCCGCCAACCCGGCGTCGCGCGCCGGGGCCAGTGGCCTCCGGCCGACGTCGCGCTGCTCGGCGTCGGCGTGTTCGCGATCGCAGCGGCCGCGGTGACGGCCGCGGCGCGCATCCACCTCGGCGTGCACTCGGCGCTCGCGAGCCGCTATGCCACGCCCGCGCTCTGGTTCACCGTCGCCACGGTGGCGCTCGCGCTGCGTTCGCCGCGGCGATGGCTTCGGCACGCCGGCGTCGCCGCCGCCATCCTCGCGACGCTCGCGGTCGTGCTCGAACAACGCGCTGCGCTCGAACAGATGCGGCGCGACCGCACCTTCGTGGGCCCGGCGATCTCGTCGCTGTGGAACGGAGTCGCCGACCCGACGCGCACCGACCACGCGCTCGGCATGATGAAGTACGACCAGATTGGGCGCCTCGTCGGCTTCCTGCGCGAGCAGCGCCGTTCGGTGTTCCGCGCCGCCGCCGACCGCGTCGTCGGCAGCAAGCTGCGCGACGTCGTCGGTGATGCAACGCCCGTCGCATGGGTCGGCACCGTCGACGTCGCGGCGGTTGCCGGCACCGGCTGGGGCATGCGCGTGCACGGCATCGTCGATCTGCCGGCAACCGCTCTCGAGCCAACCGGCGTGATCGCCGACGGCGACCGCATCGCCGGCGTGTGCCTCGTCACGGCGCGCACCGACGACCCCGACACCGGCGCCGCCGTCGTCGATGGCCACGCCGCGGTCGCCACGACAACGGGTGAACTGCGCGTGCTCCTGCACGAGCGCGACGGCGGCTGGCGCGCACTGCCGGCCGCCGCGTTCCGCACCGTCGAACTCGCGCTGAGTGCGGGCACCCCGCTGACCGACGTAGGAACCGAGTTCGCGGGGGACTTCGCGTTGCTCGGCGACCAACCGGAGGCCCGCCTCGTGCCGCGCGACCATGCGCAGATCGGGCTGTCGACCACGCGGGGCACCGGCTCCGTGCGCATCGGGCCGATCGCCGGCGATGGTGCGCTGGGCGTGCCCGTATTGACCGGACCCGCGACCTTCGGCCTGCGCCTCGCCCTGGTCGAGGACGGCACCGGCGCCGTGGTCACGGCGATGCAGCCGGCGCCGACGTTCGGCGCGTGGCGGATCTGGCGCGCCGAGATCCCGCGCAAGTTCGCCGGCCGGCGCCTGTCGCTGCTGGCCACGGACTCCGGCGACTACGACGGCCAGTGGCTGGCGGTCGCGATGCCGGGCTGGCTGCCGGCGGGGGCCCGCTGACCCGGCCACGGACGCCAAGCGAACTGGCGGCGGTAGTCGTCGGCCAGCGACATGGTCCTCTTCACAGCTCTCAGATGTCGAAGCCGTGGCGACGCGGTTCGTCGAGCAACAGGTTGGCGCCGAAGTCGTCGCCGCGGAACGCGAGCGCGGCGGCATCCCATTGCAGGCGGCGGCCGCGCGCTGCGCGGTACGCGACGTTGGCGAGGTTGACGGTTTCGGTCAGCGGCCCGCCGTAGTCGAAGCTGCAGGTCGGCGTCTTGCGGTCGCGACAGCAGCGCAGCCACTCGAGGTGATGGCCCGGCGACGACTCGATCGACGGCGGCGGCGGCTGGTAGTCGCGGAACGCTGCCGCCGGCCCCAGCTCGTGCTGATCGTAGTTGCTGATCAGCCAGCCGCGCTCGCCGACGAACAGCACGCCGTTGCTCCAGGCGGCGAGGCCGCGCGCGGCGAGTTCCTCCGTCGGCCGCAGGTTGCCGCACCACCAGCGCAGCCGCACGGGGCCGCGCTCGCCGCGCGCGTCGAACTCGAAGTCGCAGGTCATGCCCGCGGGCGCGCCCTCGGCGTCGGCCTCCGGACCGTCGCTCTGCAACGTGCGCGGCGCGTCGAGGTCGAGCGCCCAGAACGGCAGGTCCATGTAGTGGCACGCCATGTCCGCGGTGGTGCCACCGCCGAACGCCCAGTAGCGGCGCCAGCCGGCCGGATGGTAGGCGCTGCTGTACGGCCGCTCGGCCGCGGGACCGAGCCAGAGGTCCCAGTCGAGCTGCTCCGGCACGGGCGACGACGGCGGCAGGCCGGCGGCGCTCCAGTCGGTGCCGTTGACGAACACCAGCACTTCGCGCACCGCGCCGATCGCGCCGCCGCGGATCGCCTCGACGACGCGGCGGTAGTTCGCGTTGGCGTGGATCTGGATGCCCATCTGCGTGACGAGGCCGTGCTCGCGCGACGCCGTGGCCATTCGGCGCGCCTGCGCGACCGTGTGCGCCAGCGGCTTCTCGCAGTAGATGTCGAGTTCGTGCAGCACCGCGAACATCGCGACCGGATGGTGCGTGTGGTCGGGTGTGCTGATGACGACGGCGTCGAGGCCGGGCATCTGCACGAGCTCGCGGAAGTCGACGAACACCTTGGCCGAAGGGAAGTCGCGCTGGGCGGCGGCGAGGTGCTGGCGGTCGACGTCGCACAGCGCGACGACGCGTTCGCTGCGCACCGCCATCAGGTTGTCGCGGCCGCGCCCGCCGACGCCGACGACGCCGATGTTGATCGGCTCGTCGCGTCCCATCGGCCCGCGGTGGCGGCGGCTCGCACAGGATGGCAGGGCCAGCGCACCGCCGGCAATGGCGGCGGTGCGCAGGAACGATCGGCGCGTGGTGCCCATGCCGTGCGATGATCGCGCGGCAGGCCCCCCACGGCGATCACTTCTTCGCGGCAGCCTCGGCCTTCGCGATCAGGTCCTTGACCGCCTTCTCGAGTTCCTCGCCACGGCAGTCCATCTGCTGGATCACGCCCTCGTGGTCGAGCACGAAGATGCTCGGGAAACTATCGATGTTCCAGGCGCGGCAGATCGGACCCTGCGTGTTGCCGTCGTCGAAGGAGCGCCAGGTCACCGGACCCTTGTCGCTCTTCTGGCCTTCCTCGTACTTGTCCTTGCCGTCGGTGTTGATTCCGATCAACGCGAACGGCTTGCCTTTCAACTCTTCCACGAGCGACCGCTCGTGCGGCATCATGGCCACGCAAGGGCCTCACCAGAAGCCGTAGAAGTCGAGGACGACGACCTTGCCCTTGTAGTCGCTGAGCTTGAAGGCCACGCCATCCATGTCCTTGCCGACGATGTCCGGCGGCGTGCCGCCGATCTTCAGGTTGCGCATCGCGTAGAGCAGGCGACCGGCGATGTCGCCGAGCTTCTCGCCGCCCACCGCGATGTCGGCGTAGTCGGCCGCCACGCGCTCGAGCAGCTGTTCGCGCTTGCTCTCGTTCTTCTCGCGCTGCGCCTGCACCAGGCTGGCAGTGCCCTTCGCGGACTTGCTCGGGTTCGTTTCGACGACCTTCTGCAGCAGTGCGTCGACGGTCTTGCCGCCCAGGTAGCGCAGGCGCGGCAGCAACGCCTCGATGCTCGCCGAGGCTGCGTAGTGTTCGGTCAGCAGCTCGACGACGGTCGCACGCTGCGCCTTGACGAGTTGCATCGACAGGGCCGCGCCCAGTGCTTCGAACCCGACCTGGCTGTGGTCGCTGGTCGCGATCGTGAGCACCTGATCGGCGATCTGTTCGGCCGCCTTCTGGAACTCGCCGTAGATGCGGTCACCCGCGCCCTCGCGGTCCTTCTCCGGCAGCTTCTCGACCGCGGCGAAGTCCTTCTGCAGCTTCTGCTGCAGTTCCTGGAACTGCTTTTCCAGCGCGCGGACCTTCTCGGTTCCTCCGGCGGCTGGGTCCTGTCCCACCGAAATGCTCGCGAGGAAGGCGGCGAGCAGCGCCGTTCGGACTGATTTCACTTGGCGTCCTCCATGCCCGTGGTTGCGGGCGTTGACCAACTCACTACGCGTTGGACCGGCCCGCTGCCAGCCCGGTCTGCACCGTCAGGGTGAAACGCTGGTGCGGACTGCCGCGTCGCCGTCGCCGCGCACGCCGCGTGGCGCCTGCCGGCGCGGACTCCTAGACTCCCGCCGATGAGCCAGAGCCTGCAGGACCGCTACGCCCCACACAATGCGTGCTTCGGCTGCGGTCCGGCGAACGTCCACGGTCTGCGCCTCAAGAGCTTCGTCCAGGGCGACGAGGTCGTGTGCAGCTGGCAGCCGAAAGCGATGCACGAGGCGTTCCCGGGGGTGCTCAACGGCGGCATCATCGGCACGCTGCTCGACTGCCACCTCAACTGGACGGCCGCCTGGCACCTGATGGAGCGGGCCAAGGCCGGTTCGCCGCCCTGCACCGTGACCGCGGAATACTCGGTGAAGCTGCGCCGGCCAACGCCGACCAACGAACCCGTCATGCTGCGTGCGCGCGTGGTCGAGTCGTCCGAGGACCGGGTCAAGGTCAGCGGCTCGCTCGAGGCGGGCGGCAAGGTCTGCGCGACCTGCGAGGGCCTGTTCGTGGCAGTCAAGGAAGGGCACCCGGCCTTCCACCGCTGGTAACTGATCCATTTGATTGTTCTCGCCGGGGCCACGGGGCCCGCCGAAGAACACGCAATGGATCAGTAGGGGAACCGTGCTCGGCCGGCGACGCGGCGTTACGCCGACCACACACTGCTCCGGGCGCGCGAGGACCCCCGGCCACTCTCCCGCCACCAGCGCCCCAGCGGGCAGCCCAGGGCATCACCCCCGTCGGCGCCCGGCGCCCGGTCCCTGCGCCCGGTCCCGGCCCACCGCTTGCGAAAGGCCGGCGCCCGATCGCCCCGACCCCTGCCTGCCCGCCCCATGAGCCGATCCCTGCGTGCCAGCGTCTGCCTGCTCGCCGTCCCGTTCGCTTTGGTCGCCGTCACGACCTGGTCGTCGTGCAGCACCACCGCGCAGCCCGGCGCGCAATCGTCGCACTCGGCAGCCGCGGTCGGCAGGGACGCCCACCGCGACGCGGTGATGCGCAGTTCGTACTGCGCGAGCTGCCACCCGGACATCTTCGCCGAGCACGCGATGAACACGCACGGGCGCGCGTTCACGGATCCGGAAGTGCGGCTCGCCACCGGCAACTTCGACCACAACGACTGCATCCGCTGCCACACGCCGCGGCCGATCTTCGAGACCGGCATCGGCCTGAACCCGCAGCGGCGCTTCCACGACCTCGAGGAGGGCGACACGTGCATGACGTGCCACTGGAAGCCGGGCGTCGACTACAGCCGCTTCACCGGCGGCGAGGACTGCAACGTCGCGTTCGATCCGCGTGTCGGCAGCGTCGAGGCCTGCGCGAGCTGCCACCGCAACCACGGCACGCCCTACCAGTGGGAACTGGCGCCCAACGGCAAGGAGGCGGGGCGCACGTGCATCACGTGCCACATGAAGGAAGTCGTGCGGCCGGTCGCCGTCGGCGGACCGGTGCGCAAGGTGCGCAGCCACGTGTTCCCCGGCGCGCGCGACCGCGCGCACGTGGCGCGCGCGTACGAGTACGACGCGCGCATCGACGGCAACGAGGTCGTGGTGACGGTGTCGAACGTCGGCGCGGGGCACAACTTCCCCACCGAGCTCAAGCAGCGCGCCGTCGAGTCGCTGGTCGTCGTGCGCGACGCGAAAGGCCTGGAGGTCGCGCGTTCGCGCATGGTGTTCCGCGACCCCTACAAGCGGCCGTACGGCCTGCACCTGCAGGTGAACACGCAGATCCCCTCGGGCGAGTCGCGCACGCACCGCGTGCCGATCGGCGTCGCGCAAGGCAGCGTCGACTGCCAGCTGCACTACAAGTTCTACTACCCGATCGAGGACGACCACCCGGACCTGTCGCGCCGCCTCGAGACGAGGCTGCTGCCGTTCGACGGCCTCTCGCCCAGCACGAAGCCCGTCGAGAGCGACCCCGAGGTCCGCGGCGTCACGCCCGAAGGGATCGACCCGCGCGTCGCCAGCATCGCCGACTTCGTCGACTTCTCGCGGCCGCCGATCGGCAAGACGACGTTCGACCTGCCGAAGGGCAGCTCGCCCGCGGACATCGACCAGCTGATCAAGCTGTTCCAGTTCCCGGCTGCCGAGGCCAACCGTGCGGCGATGGCGCGCCTGGTCGAGATCGGGCTGCCGGCAGTGCCGCAGCTGATCGCTGGGCTCGGCTCGTGGGACAACAAGACGTTCAACCAGTCGATGGGCACGCTGCGCAAGATCGGCCCGGCCGTGGTGCCGGCGGTCTGCGCGGCGCTCGATCACGACGAACTGTACGTGCGCATCCATGCGCGCCAGCTGATGCAGTTCCTGCCGCTGCCGAAGGACCAGGCGGCGAAGGCGGCACTGGTCGCGCAGGTGGGGCGCGCGCTCGACCGCGACAACGCGCTCGACCGCGCCACCAGCTGCGAACTGCTGGGCTGGCTGCACGCAACGGACGCAGCGCCTTTGCTGCGGCAACGGCTCGGCGACGTCGATCCCGACGTCGTGCGCAACGCCGCACTGGCGCTGGCGCAGCTCGGCGACCGCGGCGCCGCGAGCGACATCGCGGCCGCGCTCGCGCGCGCGAGCTACGACGAACTGCGCATCGACCTCGCCTACGCGTTGACGCAGGTCGGCGATCCCGCCGGCGTGCCGGTGCTGCTCGACAACCTCGACCACCGCGACGACCTGATCCGCGAAGACTGCTTCGAGCGCTTCTTCGCCGCGACCAACGTGCATCTCGGCTACGAACCCGCGGCGCCGAACGACGAGCGGCTCGCCGCGCTCGCGCGCCTGCGCGTGTGGTGGGCCACCGTCGGCAGCGCGGCACTCTTGCGGCGCGCACCGATCGTGGAGCCGAAGGCGGACGCGCAGGCGTTCAGCATCGTCGAGTCGCTCGGCGGCGGCGCCGGCATCGTGCCGGCTGCCGAGAACGACGAGAAGGCGATCCAGCAGCTGGTGGAGATGGATCAGGACGCGCTGCCGGCGCTGGTCAAGGGACTCAAGTTCCCGCCCGGCTTCGCAGCCAAGCGCGCGTCGCTGCTGGTCGCCGCCGCGCGCATCGGCGACCGCCGCCTGGCGCCGTTCGTGGCGGCGACGCTGCGCGACCCGGTCGTCGCGGTCGCCGCCTATGCCGCGCTGGCGCTCGAGAGCTGCGGCGACGCGGAGTGCCTGCCGGCACTGCGCCGCTACGAGGCGCGGCTGCGCTCGGCTGCTGCCGCCGGGACGCTGCCAACTTCGATCCCGACCGTCGATCCGCTGCTGGCCCAGTCGGCGCGCTCGCGCCTCCTGCTCGGCGACGAGACGGCCGCCACCTCGCTGGTGAACCTGCTGCTCAGCGAGGACCGCTCTGCGCGCGCAGCGGCGATCGAGGCCCTGCGCGGCGGCGGGGACGATCGAGGCTATGATCCCGACGCGTCGGCCGCCGAACGCCGGGCTGCTGCCGCGCGGTGGCAAGACGCCGGTGCGATGGGGAAAAAACAGTAGCCGGCCCACATGAGGACCGGCGTAGAACGCGACAGGACGGGACCACCGTCAGCCCGCGTCACTTTCCAAGAGGCAGTTGCGCTGGCGTTGGTTCTCCTTACTCCCCAATATATTGCCTACGCCGGGATGGTGAGGTCCCAGGCGTAGGGCGGTGGTCCCGGCCTTTTCTCCCTGATCGCGCGCGGCTCCAGCTTCCGGGCTTGGCTCGGGAGCCCAGCCGACGCCGATGGCGCCGACGTGGCAATCTCTGCCAGCCTCGGCTCCGGCGTGCGCGCCAAGCACCCCACGATGCCCGGCCGGCCAGCCCCCGTGGCACTTTGCGAGGGCTTCACGAGCGCCTCGGTCCGCGAGCACGAACTCGTTGCAGGTCGGGCGCCACCCGGGATCGGCTGGTCCACGACCGGCGCGGTCGCGACGATGGACGACGTGACAGAACTGCAACGCCAGGTCGAGCCGACAGCACCCGACCCGTTCGCGATCCAGGC